>Ga0209610_1000424_pt1 | contig 22112 bp, 21 predicted proteins | sample LakKivw275mmetaG_FD_184137 | JGI IMG/M metagenome (GOLD analysis project Ga0209610, IMG submission 184137) | Anoxic lake water microbial communities from Lake Kivu, Rwanda to study Microbial Dark Matter (Phase II) - Lake Kivu water 275m metaG... | ecosystem: Environmental > Aquatic > Freshwater...
TTGCGGTGTCGCCCAAGGAATGCCAGTCATTGATATTACCGTTGACTGCGTCAAGAATAAATGGATGAGATTCAATCTCCCGACCGGTGACATCGCTAATTTTCAGTGATGAGGGAATGATGAACTGCCGACTGAGGTTAATACAGGTGTCCGTGGGCGCAACGGTGACGGTGTCGGTCACCAATCTCTGGGCGGATAAATGCCCCCCGACAAGGAGAAATAATCCCAAAATCATCTGGATTTTGCTAATTGCAGAAAAAACAAATGATCTGGCAGGTCGTTTCGGTCGCGAAAGCATCAATAAATAAACTGATCTAATCTTCCGGCACTACTCAGTAGATAAAGTCGGTTGCTGACACAAAATCCGGCGATGTATTCACCGCCTGCCGTGACCAGCTCCGGCGGTGCGAACCATTCCCTCAATTGCGAGTCGTATAACCTACAATGCGGACTGGATTTACCGATAATCAGCAAGTTTTTTCCCATCAGTACTAAATCAACAAATTGATCTTTCGCAGGAGCATACAGAATATACCGGGGCGTTCCAAAACGGTCATATACCACCATTCGTCCGGTTTCTTCAAGGGCAATCAATGTTCCATCTTCCCAATAGCGGACTTTAACAGGTCGCTCGAGTGCGTATTTACCATACCCGCGACCGCCGATACCCGTACCGTCTATATTAGTTAAACCGATCCGGATAATTTCCGCTTGATCACCCGACAAAATATAAATATCTCCCAAACGGGAAGCCGTCACCGACATGGGGTACAATCCACGCTCCAGCTTCGCTTTCAGGTTAAGTTCAGAAATAAAATTCAAGTTTCGATCGAAACGTACTAAACGATGATTATTAAAATCCGCCACAATGACATTCGTACCTGAGATGACGCATAAATCGCTCGCTCGTTCGAAGCGTTCTTGCTCCCAACCCATTCCTCCGTTGCGATTTAACATCTGCCCGAGAGAATCAACGCGACAGACCTCGTTGTTTTTCTGATCAATGAGGTAAAAATCGCCGAAGCTATTGCCGGTCAACAAAGTGAACCGGCGCTCCGGATAAAGCCGTGTAAGGTCAATCTGCCGCAGGAGTCTGAACTGGGCTACTCCCTGATTCAGCTGCGTCAGTAAACCGCAGGCTACAATTCGAATTAATAGATATTTTCGCATAGGTGATGTGCCATTTGATGGTTAAATATATTACAGCTCCGTTGTGTCGCAAAATACTAATATTTTACAGTGGGACAGCTTAATCAGTCGGCGAACTTACACTTTATCTTTCAACCACGGTAGCCGGTCTAAATCTACATTGCCTCCTGAGAGAATTATACCGATTTTGGAGGCCGCTACCCGACTGCGGCCCTCCAGTAAAACAGCCAAAGGCACACACGCCGAAGGCTCAGCGACGATTTTCAGCCGTTCCCAGATCAGACGCATGGCGTCAATAATTGACTCTTCTGTCACGGTCAGAATATCGTCGACCTTATCCCGGATAATGGCAAAAGTCAGCGTTCCTAACGAAGTCCGTAAACCATCGGCGATAGTCTGTGGATTGTCCGAGGGAATTATCCGTCCGGCATAAAAGGATCGATGCGCATCGTCCGCATTCTGTGGTTCGACACCGATCACCTGACACTTTTTCTTAAGCCCCCGGACAGTCAGTGCCGTTCCGCTCAGTAAACCACCCCCACCTACTGGTACGAGAACGGCATCGAGATCAGGCAACTCGGTGAGCAATTCCAATGCGACGGTCCCCTGGCCGGCGATTACCCGTGCGTCATTGTAGGGATGAATCACCTCGGCCCCCGTACGACTAATGACCTTGGTGAGCTCCTGCTCCCGCGCCTCTAAAGTTGGTTCACAAAAAGTAACCTGAGCCCCGTAACTTTGGACGGCATTTATTTTGACCTGGGGAGCCGTTCGGGGCATCACGACATAGGCTGTACAATTCCGCCAGCGGGCGGCTAAAGCCAATGCGGCGGCATGATTACCCGATGAATGCGTAGCAACACCTGCGGTCAGCATCTCCTCAGGCAGGTCAAACACCGCGTTGGTGGCGCCGCGGATTTTGAATGCCCCAACCTTCTGAAAATTTTCACATTTAAAGTACAGCTGCGCCCCGCATTTTCTGTCCAGTCCCTGCGCAGTCAAAATCGGTGTGCGATGGACATACTTCTTCAGCCGTTCAGCGGCTTTCTGAACATTATTAAAATCGGGTAAATCTTGCGCTGTTACCATTGTAATTCGTTATATGAGCAATTTAAACCGAAGGTTGCATTATTTCGAAATAAAAAGGGGCTGTCACCAGCCCCTTATGTGAAATGAGTTTTGAATCAGATTATTCCTTGTGACAACATAGCTTCAGCGACTTTGCGGAAACCGGCGATATTGGCACCTTTGGCGTAATTGCCCGGATTCCCCGCCAGTTCCGCGGCTTCCAGACACTGCGCGTGAATGTTTTTCATAATCCAACGTAACTTACTGTCAACTTCCTCTGCCGACCAGGCTAAGCGCTCGGAATTCTGCGACATTTCCAAACCCGAAACAGCCACGCCACCCGCGTTACATGCCTTACCGGGTCCGTACATGATATTCGAATTCAAAAGATGTGCGGCTTCGGCGGTGCATCCCATGTTGGATCCCTCCGCCACGATTTTACATCCATTTTTCAACAGGTTCTTGGCATTCGTCTCGTTCAACTCATTTTGGAAAGCACAGGGCAGTGCGATATCCAGAGCCACGACATCCCAGGGCCGCGCACCGGCATGGAATTTTACTTTAAATTTATCGGCGTAATCTTTGACGGTATCCCGCCCGCTGGCGCGCATTTCAAGCATGAAATTCCACTTTTCCGGACTGCCGACTCCATCGGGATCAACAATACAGCCGTCGGGACCGGAGAGGGTTAGTACCTTGGCTCCCATCTGGGAAGCTTTCTGAGCGGCGCCCCATGCGACATTGCCGAAACCCGACAATCCCACTTTCTTACCCTGGAAGCTTTCACCTTTGGTTTTTAACATCTCCTCGACGAAATAAATAAGTCCAAAACCGGTCGCTTCCGGGCGCAGAATGCTTCCCCCGAAAGTCAGACCCTTGCCAGTTAACGTCGCGGCATCAAAAGCATTGGTAATGCGGCGGAACTGACCATACAGGTAACCGATTTCCCGGCCGCCAACCCCGACATCTCCGGCAGGAACATCCACCTGACCACCAATATGACGATACAGTTCGGTCATAAACGCCTGGCAAAAGCGCATAATTTCATTTTCCGATTTCCCGGCGGGATTGAAATCTGAGCCGCCCTTTCCTCCCCCCATCGGCAAAGTCGTCAGGGCATTTTTAAAAATCTGTTCAAACGCCAGGAATTTCAGCATACTGACCGTCACTGCCGGATGAAAACGCAGACCACCTTTGTACGGTCCGATGGCACTGTTGAACTGAATCCGATAACCGCGATTAACCTGCACTTCGCCCTTATCATCCAGCCAGCTGACCCGAAAAGTAACCGAACGTTCCGGTTCGGTGATCCGTTCAAGGATTTTGGCTTTCTTATATCGGGGGTCACGCTCGACGAAATCCTCTAAACTCTCCAATACTTCCGTTGCCGCCTGTAAAAATTCTTTTTCCCAGGGATAACGAGCCTGCAAACTTTCAATCACTGACTGCACATAACTCATATTGACCTCCAGTTATTTTTATTCAATCATTGGCTTTGTCTTTTCAATACAAATTAACTACCTGCTACCAACCGATAATTTGCGATTGAGTTAAACAGAAAGTCCATAATCAGCGAGAAATTACGCAGAAAAGCGGAAATACGCACTATAATTTTTTAAGTCAAATTGGAATAATCCCCACTCAGTTGGATAAGTTCGGGAATAACCCGATGGATTCCTTTACTTCTTTTTCCGACATCAGCCAGATACGTGCTCAACAGATCACTGACTGACGATAATTATTAAAGTAACCTGCCCAATTTAGGGCTTATTTGACTTAGTTCCCTGCAGTATAACAAAGATTCCGAGAGCAATCAGTAAAGCGGGTAAAAAATAACGAAAAAACATCCTGATCAGCGAGTGCAGGGCAAAACCTATACACAAGTACTGATTAGCAATTATCAGGATACCGATGACGATTAGCAAGATCCCCCAAAAAAGCTGCCCGGTACTACTGCCTTTTTCTTTTATACCTGGAGGATTGATTTTCGAATTTTCCGATTGCTCAAGAATTAACGGTTTTGGTATAATTATCCACGCTAAAAGATAGGCGATCAGACCAACCCCACCAAAAACAATAAAAATTATCCAGATTAAGCGGATCACTACCGGGTCAACTTCAAAATACTCGCCTAATCCGCCGCATACTCCAGCTAAAATGCGTTGGTTCTGACTACGATAAAGTTTTTTCATGGTAATCCTTTTCTTTTGTCATGTATGCCTGGCGTAACTCTTTCGAAATTCGATCGACGCGTCGAATCGGCTCCGGAATCCGATACTGTTCACAAAAACTGAGGATGATACCACAGGCACTCGCATAATCACAGCGATGTCCGGGTGAAATAAAAAGCGGATGAACATCAGACCGACTGCGCAAGACCGTGCCTATTTTGGCACCGTTTAACATCAAATCTGTACAGCTACCAGCCTCGGCGGCAGGTTCCTGGTATACACCGCATAGCCGCGACTTGGCGCAACCTACCGTCGGTCTATCTAAAATCACTCCTAAATGCGAGGCTATTCCAAAGCCTCGCGGATGAGCCACGCCTGCACCGTCAACCAGAATGATATCAGGGCTTGACTTGACCTGCTTCAAGATGGGCAATAGGAGCGGAATTTCCCTGAAGCTCAGATAACCGGGAATGTAAGGAAAATTCACCGCTCCACAATACTGCAGATATTCCTCGCCGAGCAATTGGTATTTACCGGTGACCGAATCCCACTGCACTTTAAAAAGACCAACCACGGCAAAACCCATCTTGGCCTGACGATGGTAAGAAACATCCACGGCGGCAACATAGCGGAGCTCATTTTCAAATGGGCAGATGATGAGCCGATGGCTTAATTGTCGCTGGAGTTCCTTGGCACAGGAGACATCCACTTGCCAGTCATGGTCATACATTATCTGCATCATGCATTATAACGAATCTAAAGAAATTACTGAAAATTAGTTTTTGATTAGTCAAATTCCGGATCTTCTTTAACGCATCATCCGGTGGAGCGATATGCAACGGATTTTTTAAATGCGCTCGTAAGACAGATTCCCGATTTTTCTGTAAATAATAACGAATGATATGGGCGTTATATTCGGGATGAAACTGAACTGTATACAAGAAATTATCACGGCGGGTAGCCTGATACTGAGTCAATTCATTCCAGGCTAAATTGACGAAGCCTTCTCCCATTTTGGTGACAACGTCGGTATGTGAGGCATAAACTTCAAGGCGAGCCCCGGGAATACCCCGAAAAAGCGGATCTACCCGCCCATCAAGTGTCAATTGAATATTGGCAATTCCGATCTCCGGACCAAGTGCATTGACAGCCACTTCCCCGCCGAGCACCTTATGCACTAATTGATGACCGAAGCAGATACCTAAAAGCGGGATACGCTGCTGATTGACTTTTTCTATGACGCGCTGGAACCCATTTAAGTAGGGATACGGCTGCGTCAGAGTATTATGGGAACCGGTAATGATCAATCCTTGGTAGCTGCACAATTTTTCAGGCTCTATGTCCGGGATATTTTTCACCTTCCAGCGCACCGGCAGGTTCGGGAAAGCTTTTACTATCCAATGTTCAAAATCACCGACTGTGGCTTTCAGCTCCCGATAGGTCGTGCCAGCCTTGATGATCAGGATCGTCGGAATTCGAAGCATGGGTCAGTTGAAGTATTTTTCAACTTTGGGGATGAGCGAAGGTTTAAGAAATACCACGACCTTATCGTCGGTTCTGATCTGGGTCAGGCCTTTGGGAATAACGATTTCGCCCTGCCGTATTATCGCACCAATGATGATATCTTTCGGCAAGTCAAGATCCTTGATTGGATGCCGGGTTACGACACTGCCATTTTGTGGAATCAACTCAATCGCTTCGGCTTCAATGTCCTCAAAAAGGGACACGGCAACTATGTTGCCCCGCCGAATATAGCGCATGATGGCGTTGACCGTCTCAACGTTTTTACTGACTACCGCATTGATGCCGATTTTGTCCATCAGGGGGATGTATTCGTTGGTGGTGACGTGCAGGATGACGCGTTTGACTCCCAGGTGTTTCACCAACAAACTGCTTAGTAAATTGGTTTTCTCACTGCCGGAAACAGCGACGAAGCAGTCCATGTCTTCGACGCGCTCAGACAGCAGAAAATCCACATCCGTTCCATCTCCATGAAGGATCAGCGTATCTAATAGGTTTTCCGCTACTTCCTCAGCTGTTTCCCGATCCTGCTCAATCAGTTTGACATCCATCTCACGCGAGATAATTTCCGCCACCATTCTGCCGATTTGCCCCGCACCGAGGATCATCACATGCTGTTGTTCCTTTTCCGGATAACCGACGATCTCCGCCACTCGCGTCATATCGTTAGCTTTGGCAATAAAATAGGCCACATCGCCACTTTTATACACGTTCTGACCACGCGGGATGATCGTTTTATTTTCACGATGAATCCCCAAACAGAGAAACGGTATGTCCGGATTGCGTTGAGCAACTTCCTGCAGGGAAAGGTTTATTATCGGACTATCTTTTTTGACTGAAATGGAAAAAATCTGCAGATCGCCGTTCTCAAAAGTGACCACGCGGGACGCTGATGATTGCTCTACCAGGCGGGCGATGGCTTCAGCAGCAGTCCGTTCAGGATGAATCAATAGGTCTATATCCAGATCCTTGCCTGGTAAAATGACAGAATTATGTAGGAATTCATCCGAATGTACCCGGGCAACACAGCGCTTGACCCCCATTTTTTTGGCGATGATACAGGCCAGGATATTGGTATCATCATTACCGGACACAGCTAACAGAACGTCAGCGTTTTGCACGCCAGCACTCAGCAGGGCTTTCGGACTGGAACCATTCTGGTGCAGGGTTATGGCGTCGAGGGATTCAGAGGCGCGCCGGTAACGATCCGGATCATTTTCAATAATGGTCACATGGTGATCTTCGGCAATCAGTCTTTTAGCCAGGAAATAACCAACCTCGCCCGCTCCGATAATTATTATCTTCATCTCTCAGTCACCTAGTATTTTATGAAAGATCGCAATCGTTTCTTCGATAGCTGTCCGGTCAACGTCGAGGTGGGTTACGGCGCGCATCTTTTGCTGATTGACCGGATTCATCCCCACACCTGCTTCAGCCAATCGTCTGGATAAGGTAAGCGCATCGTAGTCGGGATGGTTGATATTTACCATAACGATATTGGTGTGTACCTGTTGCATATCAATTGAAATCCCGCGCACTTGCTGTAAGCGTTCCGCCAGAAAACGGGCATTTTCGTGATCTTCAACTAAGCGTTCGATATTATTGTCCAGTGCATACAGACAAGCCGCAGCTAAAATACCAACCTGGCGCATACCACCACCAAAAATCTTCCGTACCCGTACGGCTTTGCGGATAAATTCCCGGGTTCCCACGATAATGGAACCAATCGGAGCACCCAAACCCTTGGAAAAACAAATGCTGACGGAATCAAAATACTTAGCCCATTCGTGAGCCGGAATGCCTGTCGCAATGACTGCATTGAATAAGCGTGCTCCGTCTAAATGGAGCGGGATTTTAAATTCGTCGGCCACGACGCGCAGTTGCTGTATTGCGGACAGAGGATAAATCGTACCGCCGGCACGGTTATGCGTATTTTCGACCGCTATCAGACCAGTTGGGCCAGCATGAATATTATCGGGTCGAATCGCCTGCCGGACTTCATCAATATCCAAAACGCCATATTGTCCTTTTAAAGGCCGGGGCATGACCAGTGAGTTAAAGGCGGGACCGCTGGCTTCATAATTAAAAAGATGACAATCCTGCTCGCAAATAATCTCCATGCCCGGCTGAGTGTGGCATTTGATCGCAATCTGATTCGACATCGTACCGCTGGGGACGTAAAGCGCGGCTTCTTTATGCAGAATGGTGGCGATCCGTTCTTGCAACTTATTGACAGTCGGGTCTTCGCCGTAAACATCGTCGCCAACTGCCGCGCCTGCCATTGCTTCCCGCATTGCCGGTGAAGGTTTGGTCACCGTATCACTTCTTAAATCGATCCTAATTTGAACCATAATTTTGCACTTTCTGATTAATTGTAGACTCAAATTAAAGCTTCTTTTTAGGATTGTCAAATGCTTACCTGAGCGAAACGTATTTTCAGCAGAATAAAATCCTTTTAATTTGACGGATAATGGGCGAAATTAATTCAAGCATATTGACGATAATATGACCTTTGGAACTTCCTATTTCGGCAATCAGATTCTGCGGCACCTGAAAAAAGATATGCTGGATTTACGACGTCAAGGCTTTGACTTTGTCGTGCACACTTTCTCTGAATTCGATCTGGCTTTCAACGCTGTCAATCTCAAATCGATTGTCGCCATCTCCCATGACGCCGGCTTGCGAGTTTACCTCGATCCCTGGGGCGTGGGCAATGTTTTCGGCGGCGAACCTTTTTCTGACTTCGTTACCGAACATTATCAGGATGCCTGCCAGGTACTTGATGACGGCACAATCACCCACTTAGCCTGCCCGAATGCTCCGGCATTTCATGATTTTCTGCGCCATTGGACGACTACCGCAATCGAATCCGGTACCGATGGTATTTTCTGGGATGAACCGCATTTCCACAGCCCCGACTTTCTGAAAGGGTTTCCGAATCGCTGGGGTTGTCGCTGTCCACATTGTCAGCAAAAATTCCAGAATCTATTTGGCACTCCTCTACCCATTAAGGAAACTTCCGAGGTACAGCATTTCAAGCGAATGAGTATCATTGAATTAGTGCGCTTCCTTACCCGACCGGTTACCACCGCCGGACTCGAAAATATCCTCTACCTGCCAGCCAACCTGCCAGCTGCTCAATGTTTATCTGAATGGGAAGCTTTCGCTGAAATCGAAGCCATTGACACCTTGTCAACCGGCCCTTACTGGATGTGGTTTGGCAAGCCCGTGGCATCTGTCGCTGAATATGCCCAGGCCCTCCATCAGGTCGCAACGAAGTATAATAAAAAGCACCTCCTGTGGTTGCAGGGCTGTAAAATCAAAGCCGGTCGGGAGGGTGAAATCCGGCAAGCCTACCAATTGGCACTGTCCAGCGGTATCCACAATTTTGCGGTTTGGGGATTCGAGGGCTGCGGTCAGGAGTCCTGGATCGCCTGCGCGAACCCACAATTAGCCTGGCGTATAATCTTAAAAATCGTCAAACAGCATAAAAACCTTGAATTATTGAATAAACAATTCTAAAATCACAATCCAATGGAACTCTATAAAGAAAATCAACTGATCCGATTGTTCGAAAAATGGGCGAACGAAAAAGCGGTTAGCATCAAATCCCTGCCCCAGTCTGGTTCTTACCGTGAATATTACCGGATTGAAGGTCTTCAAAAAAAGGCCATCGGGGTCTTTAATCCCGACCGTAAGGAAAACGTGGCTTTTATCGGCTTCGCCCGTCACTTTCGTACCAAAGGGCTCAGTGTACCGGAAATCTTTGCAACCTATGACGACAATTTGATTTATTTAATCCAGGATTTGGGGGATATGACCCTTTACCAGTACCTGAGTCTGGTGTATAAAAATGGAATTTTCCCCCGTAACCTCATTGATCTTTATAAAAAAGTTATCGCCTGTCTCCCACGCTTTCAGATTCTTGCCGGTCGTGATCTCGATTATCGATTATGTTACCCGCGCCATGCTTTTGACAAACGTTCGATGATGTGGGATTTAAATTACTTCAAATATTACCTATTGAAACTCGCCAAAGTCAACTTTGATGAACAGGAGCTCGAAGACGATTTCCAGAAATTCAGCGACTACCTGCTCCAAACGGACTGCGACTATTTCCTGTACCGCGATTTTCAATCCCGTAATATCCTGCTGGTTGATTCAGAACCGTACTTTATTGATTTTCAGGGTGGCCGGCGCGGCGCTCTGCAATATGACATCGCTTCCCTGCTTTACGATGCCAAGGCCGATATTCCCCAGCATATCCGCAATGAATTGTTAGAAGAGTACATCCAGCAGGTCAGTCGCCATATTAAAGTTGATCGAAAAACTTTTACAGAGTACTACAGGGGTTATGTGCTGATTCGCATTATGCAGGCGATGGGTTCTTATGGCTTCCGAGGCTTCTATGAAAAGAAAGAACATTTTCTGCGGAGCATCCCCTACGCTCTGATCAACTTAGATTACATACTGCAGAACGTCCACTTGCCCGTTAAACTTCCGACCCTTTTCAACGTCCTGCGCCGGGTTGTCGATTCACCACAGTTGCAAAGTTTTCAAAAGGTTACGACCGCACTCAAAGTCTCGATCAACAGTTTTGCCTATAAAAAAGGCCTGCCACCCGATCCGACCGGTAACGGTGGCGGTTTCGTATTTGATTGCCGGGCAATTCACAATCCCGGACGTTATGAAAAATACAAACCATTGACCGGGCACGATCAGGCGGTCATTAAATTCCTGGAGGACCAAACTAACATCAATGACTTTCTCCAGCACGTTTATGGTCTGGTTGATACGACAGTCGAAAATTATATCGAGCGCAAATTCACTAACCTGATGGTCAGCTTCGGATGTACGGGCGGACAGCATCGTTCGGTCTATTGCGCTGAACAGCTTGCCCGGCACCTTAATTCCAAATATGACCTGCAAATTGAGATCCATCATCGCGAACTGGGAAATGGTTAATAACACGGCTCAGTACAATCCGATCCGAATGGCAACCATTTGGCAATTTCCAGAGCGGCCATTATTAACTTGTGATTGACGATGAAAGCCCTGCTCCTTGCCGCGGGACTTGGTTCCCGGCTCCGGCCCCTCACCGATAAAATACCCAAAGCATTAGTCAAAGTCAACAATCGCACCCTCCTTGAAACCAATCTCATGTATTTGGCTCGTCATGGCATAACGAAAATTATTATCAATGTCCACCATTTCGCCGAACAGATCATCGCATTCCTCCAGGAAAATCGGAATTTCAACCTTGAACTAAAAATTTCCGATGAGCGGGAGATGTTACTCGATACCGGTGGCGCAGTGAAGAAAGCCGCCTGGTTTTTTGACGATGGCTCGCCACTCCTCGTTTATAATGTGGATGTGCTGACCGATTTGGATTTAATCCAAATGCTGAACTACCACCAACGCGCAACCGCAATTGCCACATTGGCAGTATCCGAACGACGCAGTAATCGGTATTTATTATTCGATGAGGAAGCACAATTATGCGGCTGGCGGAATCTAAAAACCGGTGAGGAAATCATCATTCGAAAAACACACTCAGCGTGTCTGCCGTTAGCCTTTAGTGGCATACAGATCCTCAGCCCGCAGGTATTGGAAATATTTCCGGAAAAAAATGTATTTTCACTCATCGAGTTGTACCTGACATTGGCGCGGGAGTACAAAATCACCTGTTTCAGGCATTCTGCGACTCACTGGCGTGATGTCGGTAAAATTGAAGATCTCACCCCAGCTGAATTGCGGTCGGAGTAGCGGCGCTCAGCCCACCAAATCAATCGCCAATAAACAGGTCATCAGCGCAAAATCCACCAATTGTTTGACCTCGACGTACTCGTTGGCGACGTGAAAAGCATTATCATCGCCCGGGCCCCAGCCAACTGCGGTAATGCCATGTAAATTTAAAGTCTTGGCATAGGTTCCACCGCCCTGACCAATGGCTTGTGGTTGGATTTTCAGTACCTCGACGGCGTTTTTCTGAATCGCCCTAACAATGACATTATCCGGATCGATGGCGTGGGGTTCATTCCAGGAAATGACTTCGATGTGGAAATGTTTTTCGCCTACTTTAGCGATGCAGGCCTGAAGTTGGCTGAGCACCTTATCGCGAGTCATTCCTGGTACCGTCCGGATATCAATATACACTTGACAAATACCCGGTACGACATTTGGTGCGACGCCGCCCTGAATTTCGCCGAGATTTAGAGTCGGTTTCCCCAACACGGGGTGCAGTTCGTAATCAAATTGCAGTTTTTCGATTTCAGTAATCAGACGCGCCATTAGGTAAACGGCGTTAATTCCTTTTTCAGGGGTCGAACCATGGGCTTGTTTACCGGTTGCTACGATTTTCAGTACCACTCGCCCCTTTTCGGCGACATCAATATCCACCATATTGCCGCCAATATCCGGAACCACAGCCATAGTCGGATTAATCAGTTTCTCCTCGACCAGATAACCAATACCGTAGTTAATACCATCAGGATCTTCGGCTTCCTCATCACTCAAGGCCGCGACCTGCAGTTCGCCATTTAGTTTAGCATCGATTTCCAAAGTGCGTAAAATTTGAGCGGCAACCAAAATCGCCGCCAGAGGACCTTTGTTGTCAAGGGTTCCGCGACCGTATAGGTTACCATTTTTTTCAATAACGGCATAGGGATCGGTATTCCATCCTTCACCTGCTGGCACAATGTCCATGTGGGCCGGCATGAGCAGACGCCGCCCATTGCGATTGAGCCCCTGATGAGAAATGATGTTGGGGCGACCTGGGTGAAGCGCCAAAACCTCATATTTAATGGCACTCTTATCGAGTTCGCGTTTGACGAGCTCGGCGACCCGATATTCCTCGCCGCGAAATTTCAAATAGGGATGCTCGGTCAACTTTTCGGAGATGACGTTAACCGTCTTTTCTTTCACCATTTCTGTCACCAGGATACAAATCCGGCTCCGAATTTCTTCCTGATGCAGATGAAAATATTCACGGATTGTGGTACTGAGCTGCATGGTCTGTCCTCTTAGATTCCAAAATGACGCCGGAAAGTAATCTGAATATTCGGATTTTCAAAACTTATTTTAACCGGTTCAGCAAAATTTATCCACGTACACCCTTTTTTTCTCGCAAATATATTGGATTCCCCGGCTAATTATCTAATTCCGATTATTCGATAAAGAAAATAATCACGCCGGCCACTGCCAGACACGCTCCGATTATCTCTTTTAATGTCACTTTTTCTTTGAAAAACAGGATGGCGGGCGGGATGATCAGCACGGGCACGATCGCGGTGATTGTTGCGGCAATCCCGGCATCCGTATGCTGTACCGCTAATAGCGATAATGAAACTCCTAAAAACGGGCCGAAGAAAGCTCCTATGGTCATAAAGCCCATTGCAATACGATTTTGCAGGGCTTCGATCAAATGTTGTTTGCGTCGCATCAGCAAAATAATCAAACCAAAGCCGATGACTCCGGTGATAATCCTGATCTGCGTCGCCGCAAAGGCATTGTAATCACCCATGCCGATTTTACTCAAAATTAGTCCGACTGCCTGACCGACTGCACCACCAAACGCGTACAGGATTCCATTCAATGGACGGGATAAGACAATTTGCCCATTTTCTTTGCCCCGCTCCAGGACGACCAGAGCTACCCCAAGTATGGTAATCATCATCGCCGATATTTCAATGAAAGTCAGCGCCTCACCTAAAACAATCCAGGCAATGATCGCCGTCAGGGGCGGCACCAGAGCCATTACCAGCATCGAAATGCGGGCACCGATGACTACAAACGCTTTAAAAAGCATCAGATCACCAAGCACAAAACCGACCAGCCCGGACAACGAAAGCCAGAGCCAGGCATGCGGTGTGGCATCAATTGGCAAAAAATGGGCGCGCGTCACTTTGGTAAACAGGCTGATGAAAATAAAAGCCAGGGCTAAGCGGATAAAATTTACCTGCAGAGATCCAACCCTTTTCCCCGCCGCTTCGAAAGAAAGCGATGTAAACGACCAGCATACCGCCGTGCCTAATGCTGCCAATTCTCCCAAATATTCAGTCACATATCACCTTATTGAAGTTAAAAAAATACTCACTAACTTGCCCATAAGGAGTTGTCCCGCCTAATAGTTTTCTTTCAGTGGTAAGACTACTCACTGAAGGTTGGATGCATTAAGGAATATCGGCAAGATGGGTTTAGCGAGCACCGATACCGAGCCATTCGCCGATAATCGGACCATATTTCACCGCCAGACCAACGGTTACAATCGAGATGGTTGACATCAGTTTGATGACAATATTCAGGCACGGTCCGGCGGTATCCTTACAGGGATCTCCGACGGTATCGCCGACCACGGCAGCTTTGTGCGCATAAGAGCCTTTGCCACCGTAATTGCCTTCTTCGATGAACTTTTTAGCGTTATCCCAGGCGCCACCGGAATTATTCAGCATCACCGCCAGGACGAAGCCGGTCGTCAGCCCTCCGATTAACACTCCCAACACGCCGGCAACACCGAAAATCAATCCGGTCAGCACCGGTACGGAAATGACTAGCAGTGAGGGTAAAATCATCTCTTGCTGGGCTCCTTTGGTACTAATCGCCACGCATCTGGCATAGTCGGGCTCGTCTTTGCCTGCCATGATACCGGGTTTGGCGCGGAACTGGGCACGGACTTCATCCACCATCTTCCCTGCCGCCCGGCCGACAGCTTTCAACGCCATAGCGCTAAAAACAAAAGTCACCATTCCCCCTAAAAATAGCCCAATTAATACACGAGGATTCATCAGGGTAATGTTATAGTATTCTATCCAATTCGACAGGTTCAAGTGAGTGGCAACAATCTCCCGCAATGTCCCCAGAGGAGCATTGATATCAAAGTCGATATTGAGGTCGGTCAACAGATTGCGGATGAGATCAGCATCATCTATGATATGGGCGAACTGGGCTTTAATCTCCTCGAGATAAGCGGCCACCAGCGCCATGGCGGTAAGCGCCGCGGAACCGATGGCAAATCCTTTGCCCGTAGCCGCAGTAGTATTACCCAGCGAGTCCAGAGCGTCCGTACGTTTGCGAACTTCCTCCGGCAGTTCACTCATCTGGGCATTCCCGCCCGCATTATCGGCAATCGGTCCGTAAGCATCGGTCGCTAAGGTTATGCCCAGTGTCGAAAGCATTCCCAATGATGCAAAGCTGATTCCGTATAAGCCTAAATTGATATGATTGGGTTGCGCACTAAATCCACCTGCAAAGGCATAACTCAACACGATGCCGCCGCAGGCGACCAGGACCGGTAGACCAGTTGACAGCATACCATTGGCCATACCGCCAATAATCACCGTTGCTGAACCTGTCTGGGCTTGGGCGGCAATCCATTTTGTCGGTTTATACGATTGCGATGTATAATATTCGGTCAGTTTGCCGATTGTCCAGCCAGCCAGTAAACCCGTGATGACCGAGGCGGCGATGCCCATAGGCAAGTGCAGAAAACGTAAAATCGCAAGCGTGCAAAGCATGATTAAAATGACACTCAAATTCACACCCCGGGCCAACGCCTTGAGGAGTGTACGTTGCTCGGCATGTTCCTTGGTGCGCACTGCGAAAGCACCCAAAACGGAAAAAATATTTCCGACACCTGCAACAATCATGGGAGCCAGCAACGCTGCCAGGATTTTGATCATCGGTTCACCCTGAAAAGCAGCGACTCCCAAAGCCGCAGTAGCGAGGATCGATCCGCAATAGGATTCATACAGGTCAGCGCCCATCCCGGCGACATCCCCAACGTTGTCACCGACGTTATCGGCAATTGTAGCGGGATTACGCGGATCATCTTCGGGAATACCGGCTTCGATCTTTCCCACGAGGTCTGCTCCGACGTCCGCCGCTTTGGTGAAAATACCCCCGCCAACGCGTGCAAATAAGGCTTGCAGTGAAGCGCCCATACCAAATGTCAGCATTGTCGTGGTGATGGCCGCGAGGCTCATGCGCTCAAAACCCATTTTTGGTACGACCCAGTATAGAATCGTGAACCACATGGAAATATCCAACAGTCCCAAACCCACCACCACCAAACCCATCACGGCGCCGGAGCGAAAGGCGATCCGTAATGCCGCATTGAGTGAACTGCGCGCGCCCTCCGCCGTGCGACTGGACGCCAGCGTCGCGGTATTCAAGCCGAAAAAACCAGCCAGCCCGGAGAAAAATCCGCCAGTTAAAAATGAAAAGGGCACCCATTTATTCTGGACATGCAGAACATAACCCATGATGATAAACACGAAGAATATCAAGCCGAATATCAGCACGACGATCCGATATTGCTGTTTGATATAGGCAAAGGCGCCCTGTCGCACGGCCAGGGCAATTTTTTGCATCCTCTCCGTCCCGGGTGAGCCTTTCAGCATCATACGATAAAAAATATAAGCCGCCAATAAAGCAATGATCGAACCCAGAGGGGCTATCAGAAATGCCAGTTTCAGATTCATAGCTGTGAATACTCCCTGTGATGAATTGTGATTACCAACAAAAAACCAAAGACCACGTGTAAAAAGAACTCATTAAACGGCTTAAATGGATTGCTCTTTTTCAAATATTATCAATGAAAGTGTGACACCCGAGAATAATTTATCGCGCGGAGAGGGAGGGATTCGAACCCCCGTCCCGACACGTCGGGAAACGACTTTCGAGGCCGCCGCATTCGACCACTCTGCCACCTCTCCAAAAAGCGGCGCTAATTTACATTCGTTGCCGACTCTCAAACAATAAAAAAGGGCGTCCGTTTTTACTGGTTCACTCTAAAATAGTTAAAGATATATTCCAGTTTTCGTTCCTGCGCTGACCTTTGCGCTGCCGTGGCCTTCTCCGATAGACGCCAAACCGGACTGCTGGCCTGTAATGCTTCAAATAACTGCCAGCGATGCCGGAAGGAACGATTCTCCAGTCCTAAAATCGAATTGATCTCCGCCGGTCGAAACCATCGGGCGACATTTTTCCTGAACTTATTGGTATTGGAAATCAGCAATGGGTCCACTTCTGCAAAGGTACAAATTTTATCGGCTACCTGTTTCTCGTAATTCTGTAAGGTCAGCGCCTTATGGAATTGCAGAATGTTCTTGTACTGCCCCTCATAATCCTCGATTTTAAGCGGGATGCCTTCCTGATTAAGCCGCGCAACTACGGGCTCGGTAATCTCGTATTCGACTTTGCGGTAAACGCGCTGATCGAAAACATTTTGCAGGAAAAATAAACATAGAAATGTCACTCCGGCAGCAATGACCGGCGTGGTCACCCAACCGGAAGCAATTCTACCCAAAATTCGATAGTTGATATTCTTCCAGTTACGTCCGGCGATCCCAATGCCCACCACAGCTCCGATGACGAGTTGCGAACTTGAAACCGGCACCAGTGGCAGAGCCGGTAAATGATACCGAACCAGAAAATTGTGCAGACCCTGCGAAGCGAACAGAAATTGAACCAGTGCCGCGGCTAAAATCACCACCAGGGCAGTTTGCGGTGTCAATTTTACCACCTTCTCCCCTATCGTGGCCATAACCCGCTGAGAATACGTAAAAATTCCTACCGCAATTGCTATACTGCCAATTAAAAATAGTTGCTCGGTGCTGGTGAATTCAAGTGGACCTAATCTCAGTGACCGAAAGGGCGAAATGGGTACAAAAACACCCATCACATTGGCAATGTTATTGGCACCTAAGGCGTAAGAGCCGAAAGCGCCTAATGCTATCAAACCAATCCGAATGTAGCTGTCCAGGCGGAATATGCTGATTTTCAGCAATGGCAGCAGTTTTTTATAGGCGATAAACAGCAGTGAGGAAAACAATGCCGCCAGGATTAAACTTGTCACCCAGGAAGAAACAATTTTGGCCAATACATTGAAATCGGTCAGCATTCCTGCAAAGAAATTCCACCCGATGATCGAACCTACAATGGCCTGGGATGTGGACACCGGCAGATTGAGTTTCGTCATCCAGAACACGGTCAGACCCGCCGAAAAGACGACCATAAAAGCCCCGGCGAACTCATTGACGGCACCGAGCTTGCCGAGCGTATGACTGGCGCCTTCACCAGACAGAGTCGAACCGAGTATTACAAAAAGCGAGGCCAGGAGCGCCGCGGTGCGAAAGCGGACCATCTTGGTGGAAACGGCTGTTCCCCACATATTCGAGGCATCATTGGCTCCCAGCGACCAGCCGAAAAACAACCCGCTCGATAAAAAAATCAAGGTCAACATATTTTCCCGCCAGATTCATTCCAACTTTTAAACGGTTTTTCGACAAGAGATGAATTAAAATAGCGGGGATCACCGGTTACTTCGGTACCAATCCAGGCTGGCAATGTGATTGCCTGCGAGGCATCGCGGAGTTCGATTTCCGCAACTATTAATCCCTGATTCTCACCGAAAAATTCATCTACTTCCCAAATCCGACCGTCTGCTTCCTCACGGTAGCGGATTTTCTCCAGGATGGGTCGAAGGCATAGCAATTTTAACATTTCTTCCGCTTCTCCCGCCGGAATCGTGTATTCATACTCCAGACGACTCGCAGCCACTGTCAGCCCTTTGATGGTCAGATAGCCCCGATCACCCACCACGCGTACCCGCACGACTCGTTCCGGTACGGTGCTTAAATATCCTTGCAGATAGCGAACACCCTGGCTTATTGGATGGAAGAACTGCCTTTTCACTAAAAATTTGCGCTCGGTCTCCCGTCCCATAGACTTTACGACTCCAGCAGTTTTTTCAAAGCCGAGATATAATTGACATTGGTGAATCGCTTCAGCCCGAGTTTTTCAAGCATCTTCGCTACTAATTCCGGATTCTCATGTTCAATGGCCACACTGCGCAGACTGTGACGGTTAATTTTCAGATCTGCCAACTCAATCTCGACTCCTTCGACATTAAAACCGCGCCGCAGTTTGTGCACATTGACGGCGGTCAATTTGGGGTGTGGCTTGATAATGTTATCAATAAACTGATGATGCGTGTAGCGTTCCCGCAACAGCATGGGTTTCCGCACGTGCAGGGTGCGCATCAATAGTCGGACGATTTCGCGGTTGATGGGAAAAGCGGCCTTCAACAGCGGTTTCCATAATTCCAGACGCTGAGCATCGATTCTTTCTAAAACTTTGATATCAATCTGGGAATTGCGGATTTTGCAGTTGTCACCGGCATTGTTGGAAAGGATATATATTTCTCTGGATTCCTTGACTCGTAAGCAGGGATATTGATTGATGAGCGCTTCACTCTCCCCAAAATCCTGTCCGAACGTACGCCATTCCCAGCGGGGTACGACTGGCGGTGTTTCCGGAAAATGCGTGTCGCTATTCATTTTTCACCTGCTTTATGGCGGCGATGGCCAGGCGATCGGCTACATCTTCAGCCCGGTCAGCGATTAAGTCGATATGATAGGCGAAATAGCGGAGATGCATGCGTTTGCAGAGAGGCAGATCGGACACGCGAAAAATCTGACGCTTGAGGGCGGCGGCCTGCTGGTCGGCTTTTTTCTCCAGTGCATACACCTTCTGGATCAGATGCTGTACCTGCCAGGGATCCTGAAAAAAAATCCGTGCGGCCACCATAACCGCATCAACGGCCTGCGCACCAGTATCAGACAATTGTATATAGTCAGTTTGAAAACCAGCTGGGATTTCGGGCATCTCCACCGCAAACAAAAGCATGGTTTTCTTGATTTCGTCAATTATTTCATCCACACTTTCGATCAGCCCTAAAACATCGCCGCGCGACTCTGGGATCAATTTCTCCGAGTAAAGGTAGACCTCGGTGCCACGTCGCAATATATCGCCCTGACTTTCCAGCGCACGAATCCGTTCCACATCCTCCTCAAAGCGGGTCTGGGCACAACAAAGGTAATTGCGGACTGCCGCTGGAAAAATCAGGTTCACTGTACTGGTCAGGTCAATAAACTCGCGGATTTTCTCCACCAAAACCCGATCTTTTTCATAAATGCTCGCCATAGCCTGCAACCCTATATTGAGCGCTTGATGGTATAAATCGAAAGGCGATCAGCGACGTCCTCGGCTTTGTCTGCTAAAAGCTCGATGTGCAAAGCAAAATAGCGCAGATGAAATTTATGACTTAGTTCGAGTTCCGGATTGCGAAATACCTGCCGTTTGAGCATCTCCGAGTGCCGATCGGCTTCGTGTTCCCAGTGATAGACTTTATTCAGGCTGTGCTCGATGAGCAGGGGTTCGTTCAGAAATGCCTGCGTGGAGGCGATTACCTCCTCAACTGCTTTGATGCTCTTTTCCGTCAGGATCAAATAGTCCGCCTTGAATTGCTCGGGAATGACGGGTACTTCGACCGAAAGCTCCATCAGGATCTGTTTAGCCTGATTAGTGATTCCATCGATATTTTCCAAAAGAGCCAGTACATCGCCCCGCGATTCGGGTATCAGCGTTTCGGTATAGAGCTGATTCTCGATTTCCCTGCGCAAGGCATCTCCGCGGTTCTCAAGCACCGAAATATTTTGAAAATTCTGTTCGAACTGGGCGCTTTTGCCGTCTAAATAGTTGCCGATACCGGTCAGCAATTCGCGGCAGGCTTCCAGAGTTACGTTGAGGAACTCAGCACTTTTCTGTTCGAGTAATTTGGCGCGTGCGAACATTGCTTTCATAATTCTTCCCGCAATCTATTTTCGTTTAATACCGCAAGCCAAAGTAAAGGAAAAATATCATAATCGCCAAAGGATTTATTGCACTATGCAAATCATTCTCCCTGGCTGAATTTCCTGCGGAAGACACGCTGGTATAAATTGCCAAAAACCGGAAATTCAACTATATAAATCAAAATCGAACTGATGATGATGCTGAACAACACCACCGTATAAGTCAATGTCTGGATGATTTCGCCGCCCGGAATACCTTTGTGCAACGGAATCGAAGCCAGCACCGCCGCCGCCAGTCCTTTCGGGATGACTATGGACATCAGTGTGGCATCTTTTATCGGAGTAGATTTGGGCATTGTTAGCCGCACGATGGGAATCCGGATCAAAAACAGAGCCAGCGTGACCAGCAAACCAAGCATCATCAGCCAGGTATTGGCGACCTGGATCGAAACCCCGATATAGATGAAGAAAAAGGTTTTCAGTAAAAACACCACTTCGGCAAAAAAGCCCCGCTCCCGGTCGTTCAGTTCGCTCGGCTGAACCTTCATCCAGTTACCCAGCAGATCGATTTTCAAACGTGAGATATGGTTCAGAACGTAACCAAAAACAAGCGCACTGATGGCGCCGCTGAAACCGAAAAATTCCACGATACCATAAACCACAAAAACAAAAGCCAGTGTTGTGAAAGTTGAGTTTTGCAATATCCGGATTTTTTTCAGGACTACCGACCAGAGCAGGGCAAAGATGACCCCCAACAAACCTGCCAAAATAAACGTGCCGGCAATGCGCATGATCATTAAGCCAATGTGCAAATCACCCTGCTGATACGCTGAAATCAGGCTGAAGGTCACTACGATACAGAGCACATCGTTGATGATGGACTCAAAGATCAAGGTCGTCTTAGAATTTTCCCGCATCCTCAACTTATCTAAGACCGGGATGACGATCGCCGAGGACGTGCCACCCGTGATCGCGCCCAGCATCAACGCCGTACCGGGGCTTAGCTTCGTAAACAGGATCACTATTCCACTGCTGACGACCATCGCGGAAATGAAACTCATGATCGTCAGACCGAACAAACCGCGCGCCGACTGACGCATTCCTGATAGACTGAGGTCCCCACCGCTTTCGAACAGGATTAAAATCAGCGTTATCGTGCTGAACACCTGCCCGATGGCCCCGAAATGACTCGGTCGAATGACATCAAGAATCGGCCCGAAAAGAAACCCTACCAGGAACAATAACAGCACATCGGGTATCCTGGTTTTGGCGTACAACACCGCGAACAGGTGGGCAAAAAATATCACCAGCCCTATGAACAAAACCGCTATCGTCACTTCCATTATGTCGCCTCATAAAAATAGTTAATAGCCAGCCGCGGCGGACTGTCGCCGTTTATCCGGCATTCCGAGATAATAGCCGTTTTGCCGGTCAACGGCAATCACATTGACATCGCCGATGGCGCTCCGCGGCATCAGGTGGTAGCCTTTCGACTCCAGGATGTTCAGCAAATCCGGGCTAAACGCGTTGCGTTCGTAATAGACCTCGTCCGGAAGCCACTGATGATGAA
>Ga0209610_1000432_pt1 | contig 21941 bp, 22 predicted proteins | sample LakKivw275mmetaG_FD_184137 | JGI IMG/M metagenome (GOLD analysis project Ga0209610, IMG submission 184137) | Anoxic lake water microbial communities from Lake Kivu, Rwanda to study Microbial Dark Matter (Phase II) - Lake Kivu water 275m metaG... | ecosystem: Environmental > Aquatic > Freshwater...
AGGTGTGAGTTTAAGGGCCTCCAGGGATTTTTCTTTCACTATTTTAATATGGGTATCCAACCGCTCGATCTCTCTCCAGAAATGGTCAGCTTCGTGATCGGCGAGAGCAAGATAGGCCTCTGCCATTGCATATTGGCAGGGTGCACATTTCTTGGCCCCTGCGGCGGTCGCCTTCTGGAAAGTATCCTTTGCATCATTATAGGCCATCCTTGTTTCTTTACTAATGGCACACCCAAAAACCATCAATGCTCCCAAAACGAGAGCAATTAAGACCATCCTTTTTCTGATCATGGTTGAAGTTCACCCCCTTCTCTTTAATTGGACTATTTTTTCTTCACTTCTGTGAGGCCGGTTTGAGAGGCTGATTTTGAACGGCTTGCAAACCCTTTGGCAATTTTAAAGTCATTATGACTAAATTCCAATTTTGCAGCCTCCAGAAATGTTTCTGCACTGCAGTACTCATAGGGAACCTGTTTCTCTCCTCCAGTCCCTTTCAATTCGGTAAGCAATTTCTCGGCATCCTTGATCTCATTTTTAGCAGAGAAATAGTAGCAACCAGAAAGAGGAAAGGAAACAAGGACCAAGATTAAAATGAATGGAATGAATCGCTTTACCATAAGTTCGCCCCCTTTCAAACCCCAAGTTTAAATTTAACATAACTAACAAAAATATTTTTGTCAATTCTTTTTTACATCGCTTTGCAAATAATTTTTCAGGCATTCACGGCTGCAGAAATATCGGGTGTTTCCGGCAATCTTTTTCTTCAAGGCAGATCGTCGGGAGATATAGGTCTGACAGCAGGGATCCTGAACAAGGTCCTCCGGATCTGTTTTTCTATCCATCCTCTTTTTTACGGAAGGCATATCTTTGATAAGAAAGTGGAGGAGAGAGTAAAGAATGAGAACAAGAATAAAATAAAAGAGAAATCGCATCATCATCCCCCCATCACATATTTCGGATTTCAGAGATTCTTTCCACCCCCTGGTCTTCCTTCATCTCATCGAGAATTTCTCCCATTGTCTTTTTCAAGACAGGATGGACGAGATTTCGGTCAATTTCGGCCAGGGGGATGAGAACGAACTGGCGCTCTGCAAGATGGGGGTGAGGGACATGGAGCTCTTCTGTCTGGATCTGTATGTCGTCGTAGAAAAGGAGATCGAGATCCATTACCCGGGGACCCCATCGAAAGGTCTCCTTGCGGCCCAGTTGAGATTCGATGGCCTTCAGAGTCCGAAAAAGTTCAACAGGCTCCATCTCGGTTTCAATCTTGATGACCCCATTGATGAACCAGTCCTGAGCCGTATAACCGATGGGCCGGGTTTTGTAAAGGGAGGATTGGGCTGAGAGTTTATGGCCTTTGACTTTCAGGATCTCTGAGATGGCTTTCTGGCAATGTTCTATTTTGTTACCGATGTTCGAACCGATCCCGATATAGGCAATATGTGCCATTCTGAGAGAGGTAAAAAGTTTTCAGACTTCACTTCTTTTCAGAAATCTCTTCCGGCTTCTTCGGAGTCACATCGATCTCTTCCTTATCTTTGGTCGCCTTCCTGAAGTTGCGGATTCCCTTGCCCAGCCCTTCACCGATCTGCGGCAGTTTTCCGGCACCAAAGATGATGAGGATGATGACCAAGATGATGAGTAACTCCGGCATCCCTATACCAAACATTCTTTTCTCCTTTAGAGGTTTTGATCTGCCCGGGGCAGCGAACAGAAACGAAATTGGCGGAAGTGCATGGGAATCGAACCCACCGCAGGCCTCTTAAGCCCGCCACTGGATTTGAAGTCCAGGAGGCCCACCAGAACCTTTCCACTTCCATTTTTAGACTAATCGATTTTCCCCTCAAAGTCAATCCTTCCCGGTGCGGTAATCTTTAAGGTTTTTTCACGGGAGTGTTGGCCTTTGAGGATTTCAATCCGGGAGGGTGAAAGTTTCCATTCCTTCGCTAAGAACCGGATCAGGGCCTCATTGGCCTTTCCTTCAATGGGTGGGGCGGTCACCTTTACTTTAATTCCGTCCCGGTAAGGGCCCACGATCTCATTTTTTGAAGATTTGGGCTGAAGGTAAACTTTCAAAATATTGTCTCTCATTATTCCGTTATTCCAGCCGGATTATATTTTTCCAATAAAAGAGAGCTGTCTTCCGGTTTGACCTTCTCTCCGGTACGAAAAGAAAAGATCACCATGGCAATGGGTGCAGAGATTGATCCAAGAAATTTGTTCTTCTTCAATCCCTTCCTCCTTCATCTGGGCGATATTGATCTGGGCAAGATCAACCCTCCACCGCCCGGCCCCATTCGGAGCGGAGAGAAATTCCCATTCTCTCAAAAAGACCTTTTCATCGACTTCATAACAGCAGGGGCCAATAGAAGGGCCCAATGTGATCAGGAGGTTCTCCTTCGAACAACCCCATTCCTCTCTCATCCTTCTCAACACCTTTTTGGTGATCCCGAGACCTGTGCCCTGTCTCCCGGAATGAATGGCTGCGATCACCCTTTTTTGGGTATCCACGACCAGGATGGGGATACAGTCCGCGGTCCTTATCCCGAGGAATAGATTCGATGCATCGGTGATCATCGCATCATAGGGGAGAAAGGATTGGAGGGGCCCGATTGACTCCTTAAGAACGAGGATTTCGTCCTGCTGCATCTGTTTGAGGAGAACCAATCGGTCCCGGTCAAAACCGAAAGCGGTTGCGATCAGATCCCAATTCCTGTAGACATCCTCTTTCCTATCCCCATTGCTCAATCCAGCATTGAGTGAATGGAAAGGAGAGAGGCTTACCCCTCCCTGACGGGTGAGAAACGCATGAACGACCCAACCCAGTTGATCCATCTCAGGGTTTTTAAAACAAGGGATACCCTTCTTTGATCCTAGGGAATATCGATACAGGAGGTTCATCAGTTCGTTTCTAAAATCCTTCCTAACCTCCCCTGCCTACTTCGGGTCAGCTTTATTAAAGGGAGGGGCGTTGATTTCCTCCTTTCCTAAAAGGGATGATGGAAGATCAGACCTTTTTGAACGAAGGAAATCCAGCACCTCCTTTATATCCTGAGGAAGAGGCGAAATAAATTGAACCCTTTCTCCTGTTCGAGGATGGGTGAATTCCAAGCGGTGGGCGTGAAGGGCCTGGCGATTCATTCTCCTAAGGCACTCTTTCAAAACAGGATCATGGATGGTGCCGGGCTTTCCTTTTCTCCCATAGAGGGGATCTCCCAGAAGGGGATGGCCCATCGAAGAGAGATGGACCCGTATCTGATGGGTTCGGCCTGTGAGAGGTAAAATCTCAAGCAGTGTGAAACCATCCAGCCTTTCGCTCACCCTCCAGCGGGTAATGGCCTGCCTTCCCTTCCGGGTTCGAGTGGACATCCTTTTTCTCTGGCCCGGATGTCTCCCGATAGCCGCATCGATGAGACCCTCGTCCTGATGAAACCTTCCATAAACAACGGCCCAATAGGCCTTTTCTATAGTCCGGTTTTTAAACTGCCTGGTCAATTGTTGAAAAGCCTCGTCATTTTTTGCAACGACCATCACCCCTGAGGTATCCTTATCCAGCCGGTGGACAATCCCCGGCCTCAGCATCCCATTGATCCCGGAGAGATCCTTGCAGTGATGGAGAAGCGCATTCACCAGGGTTCCCGAAGGATTTCCAGGAGCCGGATGAACCACGATCCCCGGAGGTTTATCAAGGACGATGATGGATGAATCCTCATAGAGAATAGAAAGGGGAATGGGTTCCGGTTTGAGGGAGAGGGGTTCGGGTTCCGGAAGGGTTCCGGATACGACATCCCCTGATTTCAGACGGGCGCTGGGCTTTGTCCCTTTTCGATTGAGAAGGATCTGCCCTTTCTCGATTAAGATTTTTACCTGCGAACGTGAAAGGTGAAGATCGGTTTCAGAGAGGCATTGGTCGATGCGCCTTCCTTGATCCCTCCCGGTGACCCGGATGGAGAAAGATAATCTCCCCTTTCTCCCTTTCAGAAGAGGGAAGTGGAGGGGATTTGAGAAATTATTCATGATGGAATTTTGTGTCATTGTGACCGGCAAGTGCCCCGCAAGCCCCGCCTTGTAGGCGGGGTCAAGGGGCACAATATAAATGAGATTTCCTTTCCGGGAAGCCCCGCCCTGTGGGCGGGGAGCTTCACTGGAGATTTTTTAGGGCTTTCTCAATACCGGCAGCAAGCAACGGAATCTCTTCTTCAAAGACGGTCCTCATATCCAGGATCAGCTCATCTTTACTGATCCGGGAGATGATCGGGGACTCCCCCTTCCTCAACCTTTCTTCAAGGCTGTTGACCGGCAGGTGACGGGGCTTGATGGCGAGGACCACGGTGGGAAGGGCCTGAAGGGGAAGGGCTCCTCCACCGACCTGAGAGACGTCCTCTCTCAAGCTGAAATTTGCCCCTTTCTTCGTAATCTCTGAAATTCTTCTCAGGAGGAGGTTCCCTCTCCTCCTGAGTCTCTTTCTGTCCAATCCCAGCATTCGAAGGATGGGGATCTCTTCCATGGCCTTTTTCTCATCGAGGTAGAGGAGCAGGGTCGATTCCAGAGCGGCGAGGGTGAGTTTGTCAATCCGCAGGGCCCGGGCCAGCGGATTCGACTTGACGGAGTCGAGGATATCTTTCTTTCCCAGGATCATTCCGGCTTGAGGTCCCCCCAAGAGTTTATCCCCGCTAAAGGTGAGCAAATCGACACCCGTCCTGATCGCCTCCTGGACCGTGGGTTCCTTCTCCAGTCCATATGGGGTGAGGTCAACGAAACAGCCGCTTCCCAGGTCTTCCATCACAGGAAGATGGTGCTCTCCTCCCAGTTGGACGAGTTCGGCGAGGGAGACCTCCGAGGCAAAACCCATCACCCTGAAGTTACTCGTATGAACCTTTAAGAACAGAGCGGTCTGGGGCCCGATGGCCTTCTGATAATCACCGAGATGGGTTCGATTCGTCGTCCCCACCTCCCTGAGGAAGGCTCCGCTTCGCTTCATCACGTCGGGGATCCGGAAGGCACCTCCGATTTCTACGAGCTCTCCCCTCGAGATGATCACCTCTCTTCCTTCTGCCAATGTATTGAGGCAGAGCAGTACTGCCCCCGCATTGTTATTCACCGCCATCGCGGACTCCGCTCCTGAGAGCCGGCAGAGGATTTCCTCCACATGGCTGTATCGGTCGCCCCGCTCGCCCAGAGTGAGGTCATATTCGAGGTTGGAATAGGCCCTGGAGATTTCGATCATGTGATCGAGGGCTGAAGGAGGCAGGGGAGACCTTCCCAGGTTGGTGTGGATCACCACTCCCGTGGCATTGATCAGGCGGCGGAGCCGGGGTTTGACCAGAAGGTCAAGTTCCGTCCGGATGAAGGGGAGCAGGTGATCAAAGGAAAAGAGGCGGTCGTCGAACGTTGAGAGGTCCTTTTTCCGGAGGAGTTCCTCGCGCAACCTTCCCAGTCCCTTTCGAATGGCCTCCTTCACCACGGTTCGAGGGTGGGATTTCAGAAGATCGAGGGTCTCCTTTTTTGAAAGGAGCTCCTCCACGCTTGGGATCTTACGAAGAACCTGTTGACGAAGGGCTGGAGACATTGGGCTTCCTCCTCATCAGAAGCGTTTTGATGATTTTGAACAAGTTCATCCGGATCAACTGGGTGGGCCATTCCAGCTCCTTCTTCTCGCAGACCGTGGACATACTGTAGGTCCGAAGAGAGAGGGATCCCCGGAGCATCGCTGCCAGCGCTTCCTCCTTCTCTCCAGGATCCGGCAGGGCCATGACCTGATCGATCTCCTTCATGATTTGGACCGCCATTTCAATTCGCCTCTCCACGGAGTCCGCTGTCTTTTGATCGATCAGGCCGAACTGAGCCTTGAGTCGGTTCAATCTCTTTCCTGCCTCATAGGTGCTCGCCACGATTTCGTCACGGTCCATCCATTCGGTTTCATAGTTGAGGATATGCTTCCAGCTGGGAGAGAGAAGGGCCTGTCGGTGCTCTTCCACACTCCGGTAGAGAAGGCGATACCCGTATTTCCCGGGTTCCTCAAAGACCCGGCTTCCCGGGTCCAGGAAAGGGGCAAGGGGGGAGATGAAGGGGAAGAGCCGGCGATAGGGCTGAAACCGCTCAAGCATCCAGCGGCAATAGTCCACTGTCCCCATCACCGAAGTATAGGTCTGGCCGGGAAGGCCGATCATGAAGAATATATCGATTCGCTTGCAGTCAAGATCGATGGTATCTTCGATCATCCTTTCCAGTGATTTATTATCATAGGGTCTGCCGAAGGCCTTCCGGACCTTCTCCTCATGGGACTCCGGAGAGATTTCAATATTGAAATTGATGACCGATTCGGCGATCCTCTCCAGTTGCGCCCGGCCGGGAGGAACAAAGAATTCAAAGGCGATGTGGTTCTTGATCGGCCTTCGCTTCATCTCCCCGAGCAGGGTGAATCCATACTCCTCGCCCGGCTGAAAGATGTCGCCGATGATCATGATGGGTGCATTGAGATGGGTGGAGATACTGAAGATGTCTTTGGCCAGGAGTTTGGGATCCCGGTAGGCGGGCTTCGGCCGGCTGGCCATTGACCGAAAAGCGGTGGAGGAGCCTCCGCAGGTTTTGCAATTATAAAGGCAACCCCGGCAGGTGAAGACCGCTGTTACCGGATAGGTATACCAATCGATAAAAGGCTGATATCCCACCGGATCAACATACCTCACCACCTTCTTCATGATATGCTGATAATCGATCGTAATGTCATCGAGGTTTTCCGGGACATGGGTGAGCGGGTTCGTGCGGATGCCATTTCCTTGGTCCCGGTAGGTGAGGTTGGGGATATTTTGAAAATCTCCCTTTTCTTTGATCGCCCTTATGAGCTGAAGGAGGGGATTCTCCGTGGAGTCTCCCCTCATGACAAAATCGATGAAGGGATATTCGCGAAGGATCTCCTCGTGGTAATAGGTGGCGGAGAACCCTCCCAGAATGACGGGAATTCGGGGATGGACCTTTTTGATGATCTCTGCCAGGGCAAGTGCCCCCTGGACATGGGCCATCCAGTGAAGGTCAATGCCAAAGGCAAGAGGCCTGTTCTTACGGATCAATGCCTCCACATCAAAGTCTTCATCCCTGAGCATCTTCATAGCCACATTGATGATCCTTACCTTGAGGCCATGGCGTTCGAGATACTCGGAAAGGCTGGCAAACCCGATAGGGTACATCTCAAAGACAGGGGTGGAGGGGACGACATCGCTGATGGGACCGTAGAGTCCGGGCCGTTTTCTGAAGTCATAGAAGGTGGGCGGGTGGAGAAGGATGAGGTCAATCATGGCGGTGTCGGCAGTTCCCTATTTCTTCGGGGCTCCGGTTTGAATCCGCGGGGCCTCCGTTCTTGAAGGGATCGTTTTTACCGGGTCCGGATATTTTTTCCTGAAGGCCTCGATCACCCCTCTGATCTCGGGATGATCTTTGACCTCCGCGCCGAGCAAAAAGAGGTGATTGGAAAATTCATTTCTCTCCCCGAGGAGTTTGAGTATCTGTTCGGCCTCGCCCTTCACCTTCACCCTGAGCGGCGTTGCCTTTTCAGCATCCTGGCCTTTCAGGGAGGCGATGAGATTTCTCAGGTCCTGGCCGAATTCCTCCGGAAAAGAGATTTTGAAGAGGCGGGCCGTATGATCCATGCGGGAATAGAGGGCAAAATGATTCTGAAACCATCCTTCCAGTTCTAGGGCCTCCGCCGAGGGGACCCTCTCTTTCAGATGTTTCAGGCTCTCCTCTAAAATCCGCTTCTCAGCGGAATTGAAAAAATGGGGCTCAGGATTGTGAAGCATGAAGTCAATTCTTCCTCCATACATTCCTTTCGGAGCGGTCTGAAGGATGAGTGTATTTTTAAGGAGGGGGGGCTGGATGAGATTGACGCCTGTATGAGCGCCTGCAATCAGATGAATTCCCTGAACGGTTTGAGCCAATTCCACATCCTTGGGGTAGGCAAGATGGCTGAGAAGGAGGATCAGGTCGGTTTTGGGCTGAAGTTCCCTGACCAGGGCGTGTGCCGTTTCAACAGGGGACTGAAATACCAGGCCTTTTCTTCTCGGATCGGACTGACCCTGGAAGGTATCCGGAGAGAGAAGACCGAAGATGCCGATTCGGAGGCCATTGATGTTTTTAATGAGTTGGGTTCTGAAGAGGGGTTTCCCGGTCTCTTCATCAAGGAGATTGGAGGCAAGAAAGGGGAAGCGGGCCTTTTGAGAGAGGCCCACCAGAAACTCCTTCCCCAGGAGGAGGTCATCATCGCCTATTTCCATCGCATCGTAGCCCATGAGATTAAAACTCTCGATGATCAGGTTTGCCTTTTCGGAGACCATCTTCAGATCATCTTCTGAAAGAGGAGTTGAAAATCTCTTAAAGAGAAGGTCACCCGCATCCAGGACGAGAAGGTCCTTCTTTTCCCTCTCACGGATTTCTTTTATCCAGTTTCCTCTCCTGGCCAGACCGCCAAGGCGTGTCCTCGGATCTCAGGAGGGACAGGGTTCAATCTCACCATTGATATTATTACTGTAGATCAGCGTGAGATTCTTCGGCTTCTTCTGTCCGTAAGACGGTAGTTCGTTCAGTAGCAAAAATCCAAAAATGAGAATAAAAATAGAGATTCGCCTCATTGTGATCACCCTCACGCTTTTGCAACTCTTTTCGATATTTATACCCTATTCGACTTTTGAAAACAAGGGTTGGGGGCCTGCCGGACCATTAAATTCGGTCGGAATAGTGAGGCATTACTCAGGCTTTAAGAATTTTCTTTTTTTAAGGGATTCAAAAAAACCCATACCCCGGGCGATCTCCTGATGGACCACCTCTTTGGCTTTTTGATACCCCTCATCCACCATCTCCCTCATCCGGTCCGGATCGAAATCAAGGGAGGAGGCGATTAATTCCCTTTCCGGCCTGATCGTGGTCATTCCGACAACTTTCTTTCTCTCAAAGGGGTTTTCAAGACTGGCGAAGAGTGTCTTAATCTGGGAATGGGTCAGGCCGAGTCTTTCCTCTCCGTTTCTCCTGATTTGGTGAAGATAGCGGATGGCCTCACTGTAGATCGTTGCGACTTTCAGATCATTATCCACAATCTCATCGGTGAGAAGATCAAGGGTCCGTTTCAGGATCTCCATTGAACTGTCGAATGCTTTTCGAACAGGTTCCCGATGCTTTGCATCGGGTGAGAGGATGACGGAGAAGATATGGGTGGCCCCCTCCTCGATAGCCTTGCCGAACGGAGCGATCTCCTTGACGCCTCCGTCAACATATTGATCCCTTCCGATTTTGACAGGGGGCATCATGACCGGGATGCTCGCAGAGGCAAGGATCTTCTGGAGGAACGCTGGTTTTGTGTCCAGATGTTGATTCCCGTACTCGATGGCACCGGTCCGGAGATTGACCGCAGTGACAAAGACCTCCGTTGGAGAATCGATCAGCCTCCGGTAGCGTTCTTTATCTCCGAAAAATCTCCGGATTAAATTTTTCAGTGGTCCGGTATCATAAAGGGCATTGGAGAAAAGGAAGGCGAGAAGATCAGGCCGGTCCGCAAGGATATTGCGTTCCCTGACATTCTCATAGAGGTTGACCAGATCGGCTATATCTCCGCTTGCCACAAGGGGAGCGATCAGAGCACCGGTGCTTGTCCCTATCACGAAATCAAAATGAAGCCTGAGCTCAACCATCAGGTATTTCACCACCCCTGCGGTAAAGGCACCCTTTGCTCCTCCACCGCTTAAGACCAGAGCCCGTTTAGGTGCCATCTTTTCCTCCCTTGAGCTGCGAAAGGGCCTTCTTCATTCCAGCGATGATGGCAGAGATGATTTCACGCTGGATTTCAGGGGAATGGAAGCTCATTCTTTCTCTTTGATGTTCTGGTTTTTGAAGTTCAAACCAGATGTCCGATTCCACGAGGTAAGCAAGGTCTTTGAACTTTTCGATCTCTTTTAGCTCATTGAAGAGTTGATTCATGGTCCTGTTTTTCTCAAGAAATGGGATCCTCTCCATCAGTAATTTCTGTCTCCCAATATCATTTCTCAGATTACCCCTCACGGTGGTGGTCACCAGGGCAGTCACCTTTTCCGAAAACCCTGTTAAAATTTCCGGATCCTTCGGCGAGGGCTGGGCACACGCCATGACGATGGAAAAAACCAAAAAAAGGATGGGGGCCACATCTTCAATTGTCAATTTCCCCTTCTTTAACATGATGGCATGAGACATCATTGAGTTATTATCCTCAGACTCCCTGTTTATTGATGAGAAGGCTCGATTTTGCTCCGAGTTTACCAGATTGGTGAAAAAAATCAACAGAACCGGAGGCGGGGAGTCGAAGGGGAGATCAATGAAGTCTGCCCGATGGAATCGGAAAAAGGGCTCAGGCGGTCCAGGGGTTGGGGACAGGCCGCTTATAGCCTTTTTTGGAGGCGATGAGATCAAGGTGGAGCGTGGCAAGGTCCTCCAAGGCGGGGTCAATGCATTCGATATTTCTCAGGTCGATGGTTTTGATATACTGTTTGCATTTTTCACAGGCGTCGATGCGGTAACTCTCCTCTCCCTCTCCGCAGAAATATTGGAGGGAGCCCTGTTCCTTATTTCCGCAGTAAGGGCAGGACAGTCTCTCGGTCCGCCACTCATATCCGCAGTAAGAACAGAGCAGGTATCGTTTCCCTTCTTCTTTTAAGAGGGTGAGGTAGGGCAGGGACCCGCAGATGGGACAATACCCTTTAAGCCAGTTTTGAACATTCAATTCCTGCTGGAGTCTTTTCACTCCTGCCTCAAGAGAGGGTTTGAGGCTTTCATGAAGGAGGAAAAGTAGGACCTTCTCGTCCAGGCCGAATTGATCAGCCACCTTTTCCCCTTTTGCCTCTCCGGTGAACAGTTTCCCCAACTCCAGTCCTTTTTGATCAATGGCCTCTTCGATCTTCACTATTTTTTTAGCCATATAAGGGTTTGCCTCTTTCCCGATTTGGCAGAGGGATCGGAAGAGAGCAATGGAGGACTCCATCTCCACAGGGAACTCTCTTTTTTCAAGCAGGGGGAAACCTTCTCTTTTCAAGAGGTCTTTCCATTCTTTCTTCAGGGGAATAGGTTTTGTTTTTAAGGAAGGCTTAATCTTCTCCTGTTCATCTTTGATCTTCTGGTAGAAACTCAGAATCTCTTTGTAACCGGGCCACTTCTTTTTAAGTTGTTGGATTCGTTTCTTAAGGTTTTCCAAAAGGCCTCCTTAAAATTCTTTTTTTTCCTATAGGTCTTTCATTCCATGGGTATCCAGTAATAAGAATATGGATTCCTGCTTTCGCAGGAATGACAATGCGAATAGAATGAAAAAACGGGCCTGTTCCGGGAAATCCTGTGGAAACAAGCCCGTTCCAATCCCCCCATAAAGGTTTTAGCTTATATCCCCTCCACCCCTTTTCCTCTCCCCTTCGAGGAGAGGAAAAGAACAGGATGCAGGGTCTTATCCGATCCACTGAAAATCTTTCAGGGGTTTGAAGATGCGTCTGAGAGCGAGTTTTCTTGTAATGCCGATTGAATTCTCCGCCACCGCATGTTTGTGATACTTCTTCGGATCGTCCACAAGAAGGTAGATGGTCCGGACATCATCGGGGTTGGCTAAGATCGCATCTTTATACTTCCCCTTGACCTCTGAAAGTCTCTTCTGTGCCATTTCGAGAATGGCCTTTCGATCACCGAAGTTCGTCGCTCCGGTCGGACAGGTCTTCACACAGGCGGGAAGCATTCCTTCCCTTACCCGGTCGATGCACATGGTACACTTTGCGATCATTCCCGAACCGGAGATCCGCGGGATATCATAGGGGCAGGCCTCACGAATTTCTTTGAAATCCTCAGGCTTGACCTTCACCTTCGGGTTGAAAAAGACTGCTCCGGTCTTCTCATCCTGCAGGATGGCTCCCTTTGCCTTTCCCTCTGCTGCTTCTTTACAAGGGGGGGTCAGACAGTGCCTGCACTGATCGGGGAAGAAATACCACTTCGGTTCACCTCCGGGAACCTCCACCTCATTGAACCTCACCAATTTGAATGTGGAAGTGGAGAGGTCGGATGGGTTTTGATGGGTTCCCCGCTGGAAGGTCTTCGTCCCGGGGTTTTTATTCCATTGTTTACAGGCGATCTGACATCCCCTGCATGCCGTGCACTTTGTCGTATCTATAAAAAAGGATTTATCTGCCATTTAGGTCACCTCCTTTAGCTTTTGGCTGTCTTTTTGGCCGGTGCGGCGGTCAATTTTCTGACATTGGCCATAAATGCCTTTGATTCAGGGATCATGGTATTGGGGTCTCCGATGGTTGGTGTCAGCAGGTTTGCACTTTCTCCACCGTCCTTGGGATGAAGCCAGCCAAAATGCCAAGGAACTCCGATCTGGTGAATGGTTTGGCCTGCGATGTTAAAGGGTTTTAAACGAGGGGTGACCATCGCCACAGCTTCCAGTTTGCCTCGGTGGGTTTCAACGATCACCCGATCACCGTTTTTGATCCCTCTCAATTTGGCAAGTTCTAAACTCATCTCGCAAAAAACCTGAGGTTCAGCCTCAATAAGCCATGGAAGCCATCGGGTGAGAACCCCTGTCTGCCAGTGTTCGGTGACCCTGTAGGTGGTGCAAACAAATGGATATTTTGGGTCGCATGAAGCAAACTTATCAGGACCTCCTTCAAAAATTTTGATGACCGGATTGATTCTCTGATTGGACATCAGATTCTTCTCGATGGGACATTCCAAGGGTTCGTAATGTTCAGGAAAAGGTCCATCGGCAAGCCCCGGTCCGAAGAGGGAGGCCACCCCGTCCGGCTTCATAATAAATGGATAGGCTCCTGTCGTACCCATCGGCGGGACAGCATTATCCGGGACGTCTCCAATCCATTTCTTTCCATCAGCGTCCCATTTGAGCAAGGAGCGCTTCGGATCCCGGGGTTTTCCATCCAGATCAACAGAGGCCCGGTTATAGATGATCCTCCGATTCAGTGGCCAGCACCATGCCCACTCCGGATAGAGGGCCAAGCCTGTGGGATCGGTCTTCTTCCTGCGGGCAGCCATATTACCGGCTTCGGTATAGCTGGCCGAATAGAGCCAGTTCCCGCAAGACGTTGTCCCGTCATCCTTTAAGGCGACAAAATTGGGGACTAATTTGCCCGTCGCCAGATCGTAACCATTGATCTCTTTGGCCACCGTATGGATATCAAAATGGCCATGGGTCTCGTAATCCCATTTTAAATTGAGGATGGGTTCCGGTAAGACTCCCTTTTCCTTCTCATAGAGGGCCCGGACCTTTTTAAACATCTCGTACATGATATCGCCATCGGGTTTGGCTTCTCCGGGAGGATTGGCACCTTTATAGCGCCACTGCATCCAACGGCCGCTGTTACTGATACTTCCTTCTTTTTCGAGAAAGGCGGCGCAGGGTAACTGGAAGACCTCTGTCTTAATCTTCTTGGGATCCATCCCGGGACCTTTCCAGAAGGACCCTGTTTCGCTGTCAAAGACATTGACATTGACCATCCAGTCGAGCTTCGTCAATGCCTGCCGAACCTTTCCGGCATTTGCGCTCGAACAGGCCGGATTCATGCCCCAGGCAAAGAAACCGGTGAAGGTTCCTTTATACATCTCATCGAAGAGATTGAGCCAGGAGGCATCCTGAGTCGGGTCGAGCTTGGGGATCCAGGAATACCCAAAATCGTTTTCCTTGGTTGCCTTTTCGCCAAACGTGGATTTCAGAAAGCTCGCCATGTATTTCGGACGATGCCTCCACCAGTTGACACTTCGAGGGTCTTTGGTGGATGGGGTTGTCTTATTGTAATCGGCAAGGGTGGCCCACTGGGCCCTTGGTGCGGGTAAATAACCGGGGAGGATGTGAAAGAGCAAAGCCTGATCAGTTGATCCCTGGACATTCGATTCCCCGCGCAGTGCGTTTACCCCACCCCCTGCGATTCCCATATTTCCGAGAAGCGTCTGAATGATGGACATGGCACGGATGTTCTGTACGCCAACGGTATGCTGAGTCCATCCCATGGCGTAGAGTTCAGTGCCCGCCCTTTCAGGGACTCCGGTTGAACCATAGGCCTTATAGACTTTTTCGAGGTCGGCCATCGGGGTCCCGGTGATTTGAGAGACTTTCTCCAATGTATATCGGGCGTAATGTTTCTTGAGTAGCTGAAAGACAGAGCGGGGATCCTGAAGGGTCATATCCCTCTTCGGGATTCCCTGTTCATCCTTTTCCAATGCCCAGGAGGATTTATCATAAGCCCTTTTCGTAGAATCGTATCCTGAGAAAAGGCCTTCCTCGAAACCGTATTTGGGACTCACAATGAAAGAGGCATTGGTGTAATTCTTGACATAGAACTCATCGTAAAGGTTATGATCCAAAATGTACTTAATCATCCCTCCTAAAAAGGCGATGTCCGTTCCCGAACGAAGACGGACAAAGATATCGGCCTTTGTCGAGGTCCGGGTAAATCTCGGATCCACATGGATAAAGATGGCCCCTCTGTCCCGGGCTGCCTGGACCCATTTAAAAGACACAGGGTGATTCTCAGCCACATTTCCGCCCATATTGAGGATGACATCCGCATTTCGAAAATCAATATAATGATTGGTCATCGCACCGCGTCCAAACGACTCTCCCAGAGCCGCTACAGTGGCGCTGTGTCAGATACGGGCCTGATGTTCGATATAGATGATCCCGAGGGCTCTGAGGAATTTCTGATAAAGCCAGCATTCCTCATTATCCAGAGCCGCACTTCCGACGGAGGCAATCCCATTGGTCCGGTTGACGACTTGGCCCTGTGCGTTCTTTTCCATGAAGCTTGCGTCCCGGCTCTTCTTGATATTGGCGGCAATCTTATTCAGGGCCCATTCCCAGCTCACTTCCTTCCATGCGGTACTGTAAGGGGCACGATATCGGGCTTTCTGAAGCCGGTTCGAATTCACCGCAATCTGGTAACTGGAGGCCCCCTTTGCACAAAGGGCGCCTTCATTGATCGGATGATCGGGATCCCCTTCCGTATTAATGACTTTTCCTTTTGAATCGGCGTGGACAATGATCCCACAGCCGACAGAACAGTAGCAGCAGATCGAAGTGGTCTCTTTGGCGCCTTTAATTCGAAGTTCCTGGGCATAGACCTCAGCCGGTGAGAGATCGAACCCCAGGCCACTCATGACCGTCCCTGCTGCTGTGGCTCCAGAGATCTTTAAAAATGTTCTTCGAGTAATCTTCATAGCCATTTATTCACCTTCCTTTCTTATATTTTTTGAAGCGAAAGCCTAATTTACCCCCCTTCCCATTTGAAAATATGGGAATTTTTTAACAGTATGATTTTTTTTGATTTCCCCCCCCCATCAACACCAGAGGATTATTTATGACCAGTTGGATTTAAGGTGTGATTGAATAATGCTTTGTGAAAGATACCACAAAGGATTTTTTTGTCAAGTAAAAAATGATAAAGCAGGTAAAAAAGTCCTTAAAATTTTAATAAAAGGGGATTGATATTCTAAGTTGTCTATGATATTGGAGAATTTAACACATCAGAAAGGCCTCTGCTTACAGGGGAGATGAAGGTAGATTCATTGTGGTGAGAATACGGGGTTTAATGCTCCATTTGAGCCTTCTTTTTAGAAGGCAGAAGATATTCTAATGGGGTGAAAATCTGAAAAAGGAGGATAAAAACCGAGATGGATAAAGAGATAAGGGAATTCATCGATCAAAAGCTCGTGGTCTCCGCTACCAAGGACGATGTTGAAAAGATGAGGCAGGAGAATAAGGCCAACCTTCGAAAATTCACTGAGGAGAACAAGAATCTCATTCTCGGTTTGATAGAGGAGATCAAGGGAGAGCTGGAAGGAATGAGGAAGGAGGCTAAAGTTGAGATGGATCCCCTCCGGAGGGATTTTCAGGAGGGGTTTAAAAGGCTCGAGGGGGAGATCCAGTTCATCGTTAATCAAACAGATCAAAAATGGGAGACCATTCTAAAAAATATCATCGGTGAGGTGGAATCCTCTTCCAACCAATTGAGGCAGGAGATCCGTTCAAGCCTTGAGTCGATGAAAGGGGAAACCCATTTTGCCATTGATCAGACGAGGGAGGAACTCAATTCAGGTCTTCAGAAGATGAAGGAAGAAAGTTTATCCAGAATGGCTTACTCGAAAGAAGAGGCAAAGGCTGATCTGGGTGGATTAAGAGAGGGGCTGGAAGGGCTTGGGGTGGAAATGAAGAAGACCCTGGAAGAGGTGAATGCCCTTGATGAGAAGATCAAGGAGGGTTTCGAAGGAGTGAAAGAGGAGTTAGGATCGATGATTAAATTTTCTTATGCCGACCTGGAGAAAAGGCTCAATACGCTGGAGACGCGTGTCAAGGCCCTCGAAAAAATGGTCTTACCTTAAATCAGGGCCATTCCTCAATAACGAGAGATGATCTCTCCCAGGGTGAGTCCGTTTTTAATGGCAAAGCCAAAGGCATCGTTGTTAAAATAGACGAAGATGTCCTTTCCCTTTTTCTCCCAGCCCTTGATCTTTTTTGCCCACCCTTTCAATTCCTGATCCGAATAGATGGAACCATAGAGGACTTCCCCGCCATGAAGACGGAGATAGACGAAGTGGGAGGTGACCCTTTCCATAAAGGGAAGCCCTGATCCATGGGCAATACAGAGGGCAAAATGAAAATCTTCCAATATCCGGAAGGCCTCCTGGCAGAACCAGGATTCATCTCTGAACTCAAAGGCATGCCGAAGCCTTTTGGAACGGGGGAGGGTGGAGAGAAGGACACAGAACTCCTCCAGCCTCTCTTTTTGGAACTGAAATCTGGGCGGAAGTTGCCAGAGGAGGACTCCCAATTTCTCTTTCAGTGGTGACGCATGGTCTAAGAGAAGGGAGAGGGGTTCCCGGCAATCCTTCAGACGTTTGATATGGGTGATGAAGCGGCTACCTTTGACCGAGAATGAGAATCCCTTCGGGGTCCGTTTATACCATCCATCAAAGACCTCTTTCTTCGGCAGACGGTAGAAGGAGACATTGAGCTCCACGGTTTTAAAATGCCGGGCATAAAATTCGAGCCACTTTCTCTGGGGCAGATCAGAAGGGTAAAATACGCCGTTCCACCAGTGGGGATAATTGTAGCCGCTCGTTCCGATGAGAATCATGGTTGAAAAAAGAGATTGCCACGTCCCCCGCATCAAGTGCGGGGTCCTCGCAATGACACGAAAGTAAGGCTATCCCTCTTTGTCATTGTGAGCGAAGCGAAACAATCTCGTGTTTTGGGTTCTCATGATCAATGATGAAAACCATCACCTGGCCCTCTCGGAGACCATTTCCGTTTGTAATATTCGCGCCGGATTCTTTGATGAACGAGAGGATAGGCCATATAGAGAAGTCCGAAGAGAAGGCCGCCCAGGTGGGTGAGATGAGCAATTCCTCCCCCGGTCCCCTCCATGGAGGCAAAGAGCTCGATGAGGCCGTAAAGGATCACCATATATTTCGCAGGGATCGGAAAAAGAAAGTAGATGAAGATGGGCCGATTGGGGAAGAGCCAGCCGAAGGCCAGAAGTATTCCATAGATGGCGCCCGATGCTCCGATCACAGGGAAGAATTGATAGGGAGAAAAGAGGACGGTACAGACCCCCGCCCCAATCCCGCAGAAGAGAAAATAGAACAGGAATTTCCTCGATCCCCAGTAGCCTTCCAGCTCTCCCCCAAACATCCAGAGGGCTAAAAGATTGAAGAGAAGATGGGTGATCCCTCCATGGAGAAAGATATAGGTGAAGGGCTGCCAGAGAAAGTATTTTTTCCAGACCAGGATGGGAACTAGCCCCAGGTAGAAACTCATCCACCGGCTCACCACCATCTGGAGCAGAAAGACCGCTCCCATGGTGATCATCAATTTCTTGATCACAGGGGTCAGCCCGTATCCAAAAGAAAACCGGTAACGATAGTAAGTCATTTCAAATCTCCGAACTATGGTAAAGGATTTAAAAAGTGGTCATTGCGAGGACCCCGCACTTGATGCGGGGGACGTGGCAATCCTATGAGATTGCTTCACTTCGTTCGCAATGACACATAATTAATGTCAATCTATTTAATTCGTTCACCTTATTCCTGTCGAATCCCGTATTTCTTTATCTTATACCGAAGGACCCTCTCGCTGATGCCCAGGCTCTCGGCCGCCTTGGTCTGGACTCCCTGAGACTGATGGAGGGCCTTGAGGATGAGGTCTCTCTCGATCTCATCCAGCGATTCAGGGAGGCTCTTTGCCTTTCCGGAGGGCATCCAGTGCCTTTCAGACCTCTCCTCCTGGAGATGAAAGGGAAGGTCCTGGGTGGTGATGACCTCTCCCCGGCAAAGGACCACCGCCCTCTCAATGAGATTCTCGAGCTCCCTCACATTTCCCGGGTAGGAATAGCGGAGGAGAAGCATCCTTGCCTCCTTGGTGAGATCAAAGACCTTCTTCTGATTTAATTCGGAATATTTTTTAAGGAAATGGTCGATCAGGGTGGGGATATCCTCCCTCCTCTCCCGCAATGGAGGAAGAAAAATGGAGATCACATTGAGCCGGTAATAGAGGTCTTCTCTGAATTGCCCCTTCTTCATATCCTCCTCAAGATTCCGGTGGGTTGCGGCAATCACCCTTGCATCGGTCCTGAGGCTGAGGTTCGATCCCAGTCTCTGGAATTCCTTCTCCTGCAGGACCCTGAGGAGCTTCACCTGAAGGACAGGGGAGAGCTCCCCGATCTCATCAAGAAAGAGGGTTCCTTCATGAGCCTCTTCGAACCGGCCGATCCTCCTCTGAAGGGCACCTGTGAAGGCGCCTTTCTCGTGGCCGAAGAGTTCGCTTTCAAGCAGGGTCTCGGGAATGGCTGAACAGCTCACCTTGACGAAAGGTTTCGTGGAACGCGGGCTTGCATAGTGAATCGAATTGGCAATGAGCTCTTTGCCCGTTCCACTCTCTCCACGGATGAGGACCGTCGAAGGGCTGGGTGCCACCCGGGCCACCAGGCTCATCACCTCTTCCATTTTAGGACTGCAGTAAACGATATGCTCAAAGGTGTATCGCTCTTGAAGTTGGGTTTTTAGTTCCCTGTTCTCGCGGATCAGGTTGGACCTCTCCAGTACCTTCTGGAGGATGAGCATGAGTTCATCCAGATCGATCGGTTTGGTCAGATAGTCGAGGGCGCCTTCTTTCATGGAAGCCACGGCTGTCTCCACGGTTCCATAGGCGGTCATCATCACCACAGGAAGGTCGGGATAGAGACGCCGGATCTCCCGGAGGGTTTGAAGCCCATCGAACTCGGGCATCTTATAATCAATCAGTGCAATATCATGAAAATTCCCCTCCAGTTTCTGAAGCGCTTCCCTGCCATTGGACACAGCCTCCACGGAGAAACCTTCCTTCTTCAGGAATCCTTCCAAAAGGTCCCTCTGGTTTTTCTCATCCTCCGCAATCAGTATCTTGGGTTTTTCCATTCGGTCTTAGGATGCTCCACAAATGATTTGTAGCCCCAGGCTTTAGCCTGCGAAAATGGCACCTTCCTTCGCAACCTAAAGGTTGCGGCTACGAGTCTCATTATTTCTTAAGAGGAAGCGCAACCGTGACTTTCGTTCCAACCCCCACCTGGCTTTCCACCTTTAATTGCCCTCCATGGGCTTCGATGATCCGGTGGGCAATCGGAAGTCCCAGCCCCACCCCTTTCTCCTTCGTGGTATAGTAATAGTTGAAGATCTTCTCCATTTGGTCTGACGAAATCCCGGACCCGGTGTCCATGATGGCGACCTCCACACGATCCTTAAAGGAATGGGTGGAAATCCTGAGTGTTCCCCCCTTTTCCATCGCCTGTATTCCATTCTTCATAATATTGATAAGGGCCTGTGTCAACTTCTCCTCATCTATTTTAAGCAGAGGGAGCTCAGGACCCGGTTCCAGCGAAAGAGTGATATTGTCGGAGGCGGCTTCCTCCTGGAAAAGGGTGATCAAATTTTTAAGGAGGTCCTTGAGGGAGGTCTCCTTCCGGTTGAGCTGAAAGGGCCGGGAGAGGGTTAAAAACTGTTCGATAATCTCATTGACCCTCCTGATCTCCCTGTAAATCAGACCGGTGAAGGAGAGGTACTCCTCCTTTTTGGATTCCTCTCCCGGAAGGAATTCCCTCTTCAACCTCTGGAGTCCCATGGCCATTGCATTCAGGGGGTTTCGAATCTCGTGAGCCACGCCTGCGGCCAGGTGTCCGAGGGAAGAGAGCCTTTCCGCCAGTTGAATCCTGTCTTCCATCTCCCTCATCTTTTTGAGATGCCGGTTCTGATTCGCCCAGATCAGGGTGATGGCGGAAACCCCGAAGATGAGGAAGAAGAGAATGGAGAGGGCCACATTCTTCCTGATCTGATGGAGAAGGGGCCGGATCTCCTTTGAGGTGTATCCGATGCGAATGAGCCCGATCGGTTGATCGCTGAGATAAATCGATTTGACCACCTCGAAGATCTCATCCTCTTTCTGTGAGGAGCGAATGCGGGAGAAGGGTTGCCGATGCCGGAGGGAATTTTTGAGGAAGAGATCCTCTTCTCTTTTCCCGATGAAGGACGAGTCGGTGTGAGCAAGGGTGACGAGATGGGCATCCTGGACCGAGATAAAGAGGATTCCTTCTCTGAGACCGATGTCCGAGATGGCCCTCTGAATGGCAAATTGGCGTAGGAGTTTCCTCATCTGCTCTCTTTCGAGATGAAGGACAATTATCCCGGGGGCCATCCTCCGCGAAATGGCAATCGAGAACCGGTCCATTTCCGAAAAGGGGATATCGAGAAAGTTAATGACCATGGAACGTTTTCCTTCGATGAGATCCCGGAGAAAGGGCTCCGGCGTGGGAGAGGGGGAAGGCGAAGCCCGGAGAAGATTTCCCTTGGGGTCGTAGATTTCAATGGAGGAAAGGAGATAGCGATCCATCAAGGATTGAAACTCCGGAGGGGCCAGGGCCTTTTCCCGATCCATCTGGTCGATTCGATGAGTGACCTCCAGGAGGTATTCTGCAATCGATTCTTCGAGGCCAAAGAAAAGATTGGAGACTGCGGGATTAAAAAGGGGGTGTCCTGTCCCGCTTTCCATGGTTTGGAGTGAGGAGAGGGCACCCAGGATATTCTTCTCAAAATGCTGGATGAGGACGGTCGCCTCTCTCTCCAGCAGACGGTAGAACCCATTTTTTGTCCGGTTGATTTCCAGCAGACCATTGATGGTCAGGATGACGAGGATGATTCCGGAGAGGATGGCAAGATAGATGGATGAAAAACCTCTTTTGATTTTTCCCTTCTTCATGGAAAAGAATTTGTCCTTCCCATATGCAGGGATGAATGATCGTTTCCCCTTACTCCTGTGGCGGGGGAGGAGGAGACATCGGTCCCATCGGATTCATCCCCTGCATCATTCGATGGAATAGCGGAAACTCCTGCTCCGGGCACCAGAACCTGAGCTGTTCCTGGGTGAGAAGGCCTCTCACCCTGATCAGATATTCAATGGCCCGGTCCTCCAGCCTGGACTGAATCTCCGCCATTTCCATATATTTCGGCCTTATGGATTCCATCCGGATGGCAGGATTGGTGAGCCACTCCCGGAGTTCAAGACGTTTCGAAAAGAGCTGGGAGCGAAGGAGTTGTGTCTCCCTGAGATAGGTCTGCTGAATGAGACGTAACCCCTTTTCCTGTTCAAACGAGAGGTTGAGTTCCGCTGCCCTCCAGCACCTTGCCTCTTTTCTCCAGGGCCTCATTCCCATGCCCGGGTTCGATTTCATCGAGGGGTTTTGTGAGAGAGCGGGGGAACCTGAAAGCAACAGGATCAGGATGGGAAGGGAGATGACTATTTTTAACTTTATCATATGAGATCCATTCCCCAAGAAATTCTTATTAAAGGATATCGAAATGGTTTTAAAATGTCAAAAATAAAAGGGGAAGGTTTTACCCTTCCCCTTTTCCAATGG
>Ga0209610_1000433_pt1 | contig 21936 bp, 16 predicted proteins | sample LakKivw275mmetaG_FD_184137 | JGI IMG/M metagenome (GOLD analysis project Ga0209610, IMG submission 184137) | Anoxic lake water microbial communities from Lake Kivu, Rwanda to study Microbial Dark Matter (Phase II) - Lake Kivu water 275m metaG... | ecosystem: Environmental > Aquatic > Freshwater...
CGGCGTATTTGCCGAAAGCAATGGTCTGATTGGTGATGCCAATCTTTTTACTGAGAACAGAAGCATCCGGCAGCATCTGAACCACTCCGATGGAGCCTGTGATGGTGTAGGGATCTGCCACAATGTAATCAGAGGTAGCACTGATGTAATAACCACCGGAAGCTGCCACCCCGCCCATGGAGACCACGATCGGGAGCTTTGACTTCAGATTTTCCAGTTTTCGGTAGATGATCTCGGATTCAAGGGCGCTGCCGCCTGGGCTGTTTACCCTGAGCACAACTGCCTTGATCTTGTTGTCACTGTTGATCTGGTCTATGATCTTCTGAACTTTATCAGCATTGATGCCTTCCTGATAGAATGATGCCTCTCCGGGAGCTATTCCGCCCTGCAGATAGCAGACAGCGATCTTGTTTGGGGCGGTAACAGCTTTAGTGGAAGGCGTATAGGACGAGATCGATAACAGATTCTCATCACTGATCAGATAACGCTTGAGAAACTCGTCCCTGCCCTGGATGATGTCAATCAAACCGGCTTGTTTCGCATATTCGGCTGAAAGCAGATAATCGCTCCTTTGCTCGAAAACAGCTCTGACCTGTTCTGGATCAAGGTTTCTCAGTCTGGCGATGTGATTGATCAGCAGTTCATATCTGTCGCTGAGGACTGCTTTGATGTTGCCGTAGGCTTCGGGGGAGAAGGCGGTTCTGTCATATTGCTCGCCGGCGCCTTTGTATGCACCGCTCTGGATGACATTAACCTTCAGCCCCAGTTTATCCAGCATATTCTTGTAAAATGAGACATTGGCCGAGACGCCTTCAAAGAACAATCCCGCTGAGGAAGCAGGTTCCATGGCAATAGTGTCGGCATAGGCAGCCAGCAGATAATCCTGCTGACTCTGCATTTGCAGATGCGCTAAAACGGGCTTGCCTGATTGCTTGAACTCCAGGATCGCCCCGCCTATTTCGTTGAGGCCGGAAGTCCGTATCTGCACAAACATCGGATCGATGAACACACCCACGACGTTTTTGTCAAAAGCTGCTTCTTTGAGCTTCGAGCAGATCTCTTCCACCGAAGCTGTTCTGCCCATGAACCCGTATTCAACCTCGTTGTAATCATTGACCATGCCGCCGGGACTGATCTGCAGCCAGGTATAACTCTTCACCGGACGTACGTAACTGCCTGTTTTAAGGGGATTTTTCATCCCGATAAAGAATGCGATCACTGCCAGGATCGGAAAGATCAGGCAGCCGATTAACCAATAGTTTTTCTTCATTTGAAACTCCGTTTATCTATAAAATTGAGGATAAAATCTTCTCAAAAAAACTGGCGGAGATGTAGGGATTCGAACCCTAGAAGCGCTTATTAAACGCTTACACGATTTCCAATCGTGCTCCTTCAACCAGCTCGGACACATCTCCGCAAAATCGAGGCTCATCCTTTTTTTCATGCCTTTCCTGTCAATAAAAAAAGCTAATGCCTGAAATGGCGCAACCCTGTCATTATCATGCTGATTCCCAGTTCATTACAGGCCGAAATCACATCCGCATCACCCTTGGAACCGCCAGGCTGGATGACTGCCCTGATCCCGTGTTTGGATAACAGCTCAACTGAATCCCTGAACGGGAAAAAGCCGTCGGAGGCGCAAACGGCCCGGCTCAGGTCATGACCGAAATGCAATGCTTTGTTGATGGCAATTTCGGTGGAATCGATCCGGCTGGTTTGTCCCGTTCCCAATCCTAAAGTTTTGTCTTTAGCTGTCAGAGCAATGGCATTGGATTTGAGGATGGAAACTGCTCTCCAGGCAAAGCGCAAGGCCTCCATCTCTTCAGGAGCCGGCTTTCGTTCCGTGACTACCTGCCAGTTCTGTTCTGAGGTGATGGCATCGTCCCAGCCCTGCACCAGATAGCCGGAGATGATGCTTCTCACTTCATATTCTGACCGGTCGGACTTCAGCACTTTGGCATTATAACTGACCAGCCTTCTGTCCTTGCGTTTCTTCAAGGTATCCAAAGCGTCAGGCTCATATTCCGGAGCGATGATGATCTCACTGAAGATCTCGTTGATTTTAACCACAGTTGCCATATCCAGAGTCTGATTGACGATAATGATTCCACCGTAAGGTGAAAGAGGATCTGTCTCAAAGGCCTTCTGATAAGCTTCGGCAATCGTCTCTCCGGTTCCGATTCCGCAGGGATTTGTGTGCTTGAAGATCATGGCTGTGGGTTTATCGAACAGCATAATCGCTTTGAGGGCGGCATCCAGATCCAGCAGATTGTTATAGGAAAGCGGTTTCCCGTGAAGGATCGTCCATCCTGAGGTCGAATTACTGAAGTAACCTGCCTTCTGATGTGGATTCTCGCCGTAACGCATGCTCTGAACTAAAGGAGCCTGAATTATCAGCTCAGTTAAAATCGGCTCTGCTTCTTCAGACTTCATTTCCTGTGACTTCAGCGCTGTTTCGAAATAAGCCGAGATCGCTCTGTCATAACGTTCCACATGCGCAAAAGCTCTGTGAGCAAGTTGCTTTCTCAGATCGATTGAGGTGGTGCCCGTTTCCTTTAGCTGGCTTATCACTTCTGCATAATCCTGCTGCTCGGTCAGAATGGTCACATGTCTGAAATTCTTGGCAGCGGAGCGGATCAGGGTGGGGCCGCCGATGTCAATGTTCTCAATGATCTCTTCCTCTGTGGAAGCGGGATTTGCCACAGTCTGTTCAAACGGATAGAGATTCACGACTATGATATCTATCGGTTTGATCTCCAGTTCACTCATCACTTGAAGGTGTTCAGCCACATCCCTGTCTGCCAGAATGCCGCCATGCACCTTGGGATGAAGTGTCTTGACGCGGCCGTCCATGATCTCTGGAAATCCTGTCCAATCTGTGATCTGGATGACCGGAATTCCTTTTTCGGATAAAAATTTCGCAGTTCCGCCGGTGGAGATTATCTCATAATTCACTTCTACCAGTTGTTTTGCCAGAAAGTCTATTCCGGCTTTGTCGCTGACGCTGATCAGTGCATAACGCTTCATTTATCAGGCTCCTCTGTCAGTTTTTTCATAACATTGGGCAGTTCATCTTTACTGATGATGGAATCGATCTGTTTGCGCATTTTCTCGTTTGTATACATCTCCAGAGTGACGCGGACAAAGTGCTTGTCGATCTTCTTCTCCACCGCTTTGTCCTTGTGTTCGAGGATAGCCACAAGCACGATCCCCGCCAGGATGATGACCCAGTTGATGTAGATCCAGAAAAGGAAAGCCGGCAGGGATTTCAGGACTCCATACACAGCGCTGATGTTGGTCAGGTTATAAACATAGTAGTCAAACAGTGATTTTACGATGACCCAGATCACAGTAGTCCAGAAAGCTCCTCTGAACAATGACTTGCGCGAGACCTTGATGGAAGGTAGGGTCATATACAGAAATACCAAGCCCACAAACTGTAGCAGCAAAGGCAAAAGTACTATCAGTTGCTGTCTGAACAGCGGAATGTCCAGCAGACTTGAAATGATTGGCAATGATGAACTGGAGAACAGCACGAGAATGATCAGGAAACCGAAAATGATTGTTCCAAAAAACTTGATAATTTGAGACAGCAGGTCTTTGGGTGGCAGGAATTCCATCTTAAGAATGCGGTCGAAGGTGTCTCTGATCACGCTGAACAGTGAATAAGATGTGATCAGCACCACCAGAAAACTGAAGATATTGAATGATATCTCTTTGGAGATCAGTTCTGTGATAATGGGCCCGATATCCTCTGTTGACATTGGCAGAAAGTTCTCATATAGATTGGTTTGCAGCGCGTTTGATCCTGACAGGAAAGGCAGCTTGGGCACAAAGAAAACGACCAGGATCAGAAATGGGATAAAACCAAGCAGTGTAATATAGGTCAATGCTGCAGATTCTTTCAAAACGCCTTCCTGCATGAACTTCCGGTAAAACAGGTTGCTGAAACTGCTGATATTCTGCCACAGTGTCTTGCGCTTGTCTTTATCGGTCAGGTTGGATAGTGCTTCAGCCAGGTCATGCAAACCCAGTCTGATATAATAGAAAACCAGGATGATCAGTCTTTTCCACAGAGGGATCTTTACAATGTCCTCATCGTGATTCAGGTCTGTGATGATTTTTTTCATATCACTCATTCCTTAGGGCAATGACAGGATCAAGATTACCGGCCCTGACGGCAGGCATGATGCCAAACAGCAGGCCTACTCCGACTGAGACCAGGATGGCAGCATAGATCATGCTCAGGGAGGCGACCAGTTCCATGCCCAGATATTTTCCCACCATGTTCAGAATGCCATATCCCAGTAGAATTCCAACCACTCCGCCCAGAGTTGTGATCAGTAGCGTCTGCACCATGAACTGGATAAAGATGTCGACCCTTCTGGCGCCTATTGCCAATCTGACTCCTATCTCCCTCGTCCTTTCCCTGACTGACGCCAGCATGATGTTCATGATCACGATTCCGCCCACCAGTAAAGAAACCACAGCTATTAGCACAAATATCGTCGTGAAGATCTTTCCGTTCTTTTGCATTTCATCCATCTGCTCTTTGGCGGAACTGACTTCAAACAGCTTCTTGCCCTGTTTCAGGTTGAGGATGATGTTCTGCACCTTTTTTCTCAGTTCGATTGCCTCTTCGGGACTGTTGGCCTTGATCTCCAACTGGCTGATGGTCTGATCCAATGTTGTTTTGCGAAACATTGTGGTCAGCGGCACAAAGGCCTGCCTGTTCATGTATTCCAAAGCATTGTCACCGCCCCAGCCGCCTTGCATTTTCAGATACTTGGTTTCCATTATACCGATCACTTTCAGCACGTTATTCTGCAGAACCACATATTCCCCGAGCGGATCTTTGTTGCCAAAGAGTTCAGTGGCAGCTGTGCTGCCCAATACGATCACATTGTGATAGTTGTTGACGTCAAAATAATTGATGAATCTGCCCTTCTGCACGTTCCACTCGTCAATGATGGTCATATCGGGATACACGCCTTTGATCGAGGTCTCATATCTGATCTCGCCTTTCTGCAGAGGAAAGCGGTTGGCGCTGACGACAGGGCTGAAAGCTTTGGCTTCCGGGATCAGGGAGCGGATCAATGCAAGTTCGTTAAAGCTGAAAGATGCCAGCCGCCATTGGCGATAGTCCATTTCCCAATTGTGATGGACCTCGATCTTGTTGAGTCCGCCGCGCTCTTCCATCCATTGCATCGTGCTTTTATTCATGCCGTTGATGATGGCCAGCACCACCATGATCGACATCACGCCCAGAACTATGCCCAGCACTGTCACGGCAGCCCTGATCTTGCGCGTCAGGATGTCCGCAAGGCCGATTTCCACCGATTCACGCAGCGATATCGCCATCTACTATCTTACCGTCTATGATTCTGATAATGCGGTTGGCTCGGCTTGCCACATTCATGTCGTGAGTGACGATGATCACTGTGTGACCCTGATTGTGCAGTTCGTTGAAAATGGTCAGGATATCGCTTCCTGCCTGGGTGTCCAGATTACCGGTCGGCTCGTCTGCCAGCAGGATGGAAGGATTGTTGACGATCGCCCTGGCAATGGCGACCCTCTGCCTTTGGCCGCCGGAAAGTTCGCTGGGCTTGTGCTTGAGCCGGTCACTCAGTCCCACGCTTGCCAAAACCTCTCTTGCCTGCTTGGCCCTTGCTTGAAATTTCATGCCTCCATACATCAGAGGAAGTTCCACATTTTTCAGGATGTTCAAATGCGGCAATAGATTAAAGGTCTGGAACACAAAGCCCACCTGCCTGTTGCGGATGGCTGCCAGTTCGCTCTTTCTGAGATCGCTCACCTTGGTCCCGTTCAAAATGTAACTGCCTTCTGAAGGTGAATCCAGACAGCCGATGATGTGCATCAGAGTGCTTTTTCCCGATCCCGAAGGTCCCATGATCGCTACAAATTCACCCTTCTCAATGGATAGTTTCACTCCGTTCAGGGCTCTCACTTTCACCTTGCCCATGTCATAGTCTTTGATAATGTCAATGGTTTCGATCAGCGGCATAATAGATTTCTATCCTTTAAAACATTTCTCATCAATTGTCATCTTTTGGATATGCCTGCCATTGTCAATAAAAAGCGGAATTTATTATATAAGGAAAAGAAAAAGGTGGGTAACTCCCACCTTCAAAGTGCTTTTAAGTATTACATGTTTTCGGAGTTGCTTAGAAGTACAGGTCCCTTCTGCCTTCCTTGAGTTGGGCAAGTTTGCCTCTGACGGTCTGTTGCATGTTTTTATCAGGGATATTGGCCAGTTCCTTTTCTATCAGTGCCAGTCCTGCTTTGAGAGTCTTCTCTGAGGAGTAATCATAAAGATATTCGGCAAAGGTGAGCAGCGCATTAGGAGTGCAGAATCTTTTCACAAAACCAGGGATGGCAAACTCCATAAAGTGCTCTCCAGTGCGCCCTGCCCTATAGCAACTGGTGCAGAAGGATGGGATGTAGCCATGCTGCGCCAGCTCATAAATGACCTCATCCAACGTGCGTGTGTCGCCCAGAACGAACTGAGCTTTTTTAACAGATTCATCATTATCGGCTGAATAGGACCCCACTCCGATGCTGCTGCCGGCGTCGATTTGCGAGACACCGTAGGACAATACTTCGTTTCTGATCTCGATCGGTTCTCTGGCTGTCAAAATCATTCCTGTGTAGGGTACGCTCAATCTGATTGTTGCGACCAGGTGTTTGAACTGCTCATCGGTAACCTGAAAAGGCGGATGCTGTGTAAAATCGGTTCCGACGGCTGGTTCGATGCGCGGGAAGGAAATCGTGTGCGGACCAACTCCGAATCGGTCTTCCAGATGAATAGTGTGATAGAGCAGCCCCATCACTTCAAATTTATAGTCATACAAGCCCATCAGCGCGCCGATCCCGAGGTCGTCAATGCCTGCCTGCATGGCTCTGTCCAGGCCGTCCAGGCGCCACAGGAAGCTGCTTTTGGGGCCTTTCGGATGCATCTTTTCATAGGTTTCCTGATGATAGGTTTCCTGAAAGATCTGGTAGGTGCCGATGCCCACCTGTTTCACTTTCCTGAATCCTTCCACATCCAGCGGAGCCGCATTGATATTGACGCGCCGGATCTCACCCTTGCCGGATTTTGTGTTGTAAACGGTTTCCACCGTGTCGGCTATGTACTCGGCGCTGTATTTCGGATGCTCGCCATAGACCATGATCAGTCTTTTGTGGCCTTTATCCTCCAGCGATTTCGTTTCCGCGACCAGTTGTTCTTTGGTCAGGGTGCTGCGCAGGCATTCTTTGTTGGAGATTCTAAAACCGCAATAGACGCAATCATTGACGCATTCGTTGCCTACGTAGAGGGGCGCAAATAGCACGATCCGGTTGCCGTAGATCCTTTCCTTCAGCGTCTTGGCGCCATCCAAAATCATCTGGCGAAGTTCTGGATCTCTCACATTTAGAAGCGCCGCCGTCTCATCAGGATTGAGCCTCTGCTTGTCCAAAGACTTGTTGATAATGTCCCGGATTCTGATGTTGTCAGGTGTTTTTTGAGTTTCCAGATAAGCAAAGATCTCCTTATCCGGAATGAATGTCTTAACGCCTTCAATACTGATTTTCATTTTTTCTCCAAATTCTGTCACAGTCGGGAATCACTAAGGTGTCATCCTGAGCTTAGTCGAAGGATTAGACACCGACGCGTGTCTTACATTTCGACTGAGCTCAATGTGACACGCTGACTGTTTTTTATATTACTCATATTTTTAATGTCAAACTCTTCACTTTCACGGACTTGATCTGTCCCAGCTTTCCTGAAAATGCGCCCATTTCATCCAGGTCCAACTCCATCACCAGAAATATCACGGAAACGTTTTTCTCCCGCATCGGATAACCCACTCTCAGCTTGATTTTTGGCGCATAGGAGTGCAGCAGTTCGCTGACGGGATGAAACGCCGTCTCCACATCATCGATAACGATCGTGACCACATGGATTTTTGCTTCCATATCAAACTCCGGATGTGCGGTTTGGGAAGCTGTATTGAAGTTTACAAGGGGCATTGTTCCAACCCTTGATGACAGACGCTTCCCTCATCGCAGGTGCATTTAAGATGACAATCTAAAGAGTGCCCCGGTTTTGGCAAGCAAAAAGATTGCCCATGCTTGATCCTTAATCCCTGATCGTAAATCTGTCAGGATCCTATCGTAATCCAGTCGGATTTATCCCGACTGGATCCCGACTGGATCCCGAGAGGATTATGACTTGCAATTATGGTTGAGGGTGGTTTCGGAAGGGAGCGAAAAGACTTGACACTCATCAGCAGTGCAAATATCATAAAACAAATGCTAAAATACGATAAAAGTGATCTTTTGTTGGGAGACATAAATGACTATGCAAGAATATACTAGAAAACAATTGCCAAACACCCTGCCGGAGCCCAAAACCTTCCAGTCGGGCATCCGCAGAGCCCCTGACCGCGGACTTCCGCTCAACAAAAAAGAGATCGGCATTGCGCTGAAAAATGCGCTCAGATATGTTCCCACCTCTTTGCATGAGGTGCTGGCCCCCGAGTTCTTAAACGAGCTGAAAACGATGGGACGCATCTACGGATACCGATTCCGGCCTGACGGAAACATCTATGGCAGACCGGTGGATGAGTACAAAGGCAGTCTGGCAGGACGCGCCTTGCAGGTCATGATCGACAACAACCTGGATTTTGACATAGCCCTGTATCCTTATGAACTGGTCACTTACGGCGAGACGGGGCAGGTCTGTCAGAACTGGATGCAATACCTTCTGATCAAGCAATACCTGGAAATCATTAACGATAACCAGACCCTGGTGGTTTCGTCTGGACACCCTGTCGGCCTGTTTCCCTCGCGCACAGACGCGCCGAGAGTTATTTCAACGAATGGACTTATGGTCGGAAAATGGGATAATCCTGAGCAGTTCAGGCGTCTGACCGCTTTGGGAGTGGCCAACTATGGACAGATGACAGCCGGGGGATGGATGTATATCGGCCCTCAGGGCATTGTGCACGGCACATACATCACGCTTCTGAACGCCGGCAGAAAATACCTGGGCATCCCCGAAGACAAGGACCTGGCAGGCGTTTTGTTCGTTTCCTCCGGTTTGGGAGGAATGAGCGGCGCGCAGGCAAAAGCTGTTGAAATAGCAGGCGGGGTCGGCATCATCGCCGAAGTGGACAAGAGCAGAATTGACACCAGGCACAGCCAGGGCTGGGTGAGCAAGGTTTCGGATAACCTGGAAGAGATTTTCCGCTGGGTGGATGAATACCGGCAAAGCAAAAAAGCAGTCTCCATCGCCTACTACGGCAATGTCGTGGACCTGCTGGAATACATCGACAAACACAACATCAAAGCGGAACTGCTGTCAGACCAGACCAGTTGCCACGTCGTCTATGAAGGCGGCTACACACCGGCGGGATACACTTTTGCAGCCGGCAGAGAACTTCTGAAAACTGATCAGAAGGCATTCAACCAAGCTGTGGACGCGTCTCTGAAACGGCACTTTCAGGTGCTTAAAAACCTGACCAGGAAGGGCTCATACTTTTGGGACTATGGCAACAGCTTTATGGCGTCTGTCTTCGATGCAGGCGAGAAAGCAATCGCACGCAACGGAGAAACCACGTCAGACGGATTCATCTGGCCTTCCTATGTGGAAGACATCATGGGCCCGGTCTGCTTTGACAGGGGCTATGGACCCTTCCGCTGGGTCTGCCTTTCCCGCCAAGATGAAGATTTGCATAAAACAGATCAGGCCGCTTTGGCCATGATAGATCCCAAACGCTGCTCCCTGGACCGCGACAACCATCACTGGATCGCTACGGCTGAACAGAATAAACTGGTGGTCGGCACCAAAGCGCGCATCCTCTACTCCGACGAGGAAGGGCGGGTCAGACTGGCTCTCAAATTCAATGACATGGTGCGCAAAGGCGAGATCGGGCCCGTGATGCTGGGCAGGGACCATCATGACGTTTCAGGCACCGATTCACCCTTCCGCGAAACTGCCAATATCTATGACGGCAGCAATGTCACGGCGGATATGGCAACTCAGTGCTTTGCCGGCAACGTGGCACGCGGCATGACGCTGGTCGTGCTTTCCAACGGCGGCGGAGTCGGGATCGGACGCTCCATCAATGGTGGCAACGGCATCCTGCTGGACGGCAGTGAAGCAGTGGACAACATTGTCAGGTCAGGCCTGTCATGGGATGTGATGGGCGGGGTGGCGCGCCGCAACTGGGCTCAGAATGAAAACGCGGTAAAAACCTCTGCTGAATGGAATGCCAAACATCAGGGCGAAGGCCACATCACGATCCCCTTTGCCTCAGACGATGAGATGATAGAAAAGCAGATAGACAAAATGTTCGGAGCTTGAGCATGACTAACCATCTGGAAGATTTTGCCAGACTCATGTGGCAGGAAGGAATTCCCGAAAGCGTCATCATGACTTTTGCCGCTTACTACAACAAACTGGTGAACGGGGTCAGCAGCAAGATCAGTAAACAGATGATACAGCCACCTTCCACCGTAAATCTGGTTGATTACAAAAACCTGCAGGGAAATTCTGACCTCGAGATCTTGAGAAAAACCGTCCTGATCAAGCTCAACGGCGGCCTGGGCACCGGCATGGGGCTCTCCAAGGCAAAATCACTTCTTCCAGTAAAAGGCAACATGAATTTCCTGGATATCATTGCCAGGCAGGTTTTAACCCTCAGAGCACAGCAGGGCATCGGACTGCATCTGCTTTTTATGGACAGCTACAACACGCAGGCCGATACTCTCAAATACTTGAGCAGGTATCCTGATCTGAGCAAGGATGATCTGCCGCTGGACTTTGTGCAGAACAAGTTTCCGCGGGTTCGGCAGAATGATTTTGCACCGTTTGTTACAGATGATAAAAACCAGATGTGGAATCCTCCCGGTCATGGTGATATCTATGCAGCCCTGGACAGCAGAGGGCTTCTGGACAGCCTGATTGCCAAGGGCATTGTCTATGCCTTCATTTCCAATTCCGATAACCTGGGCGCTACGGTCGATGCTGCCATTCCGGCTTATATGGATCAGCACGCGATCCCTTTCCTGATCGAAGTTTGCATCCGCAGCGAAGTTGATAAAAAAGGCGGTCACCTCAGTGAGGATAAGGAAGGCAGACTGCTGCTTAGGGAAATTGCGCAGTGTCCAGATGACGAGCTGGCAGATTTTCAGAATATCGAGATCTATCAATATTTCAACACCAACAACATCTGGATCAACCTGGTGAAGCTGAAAGAAGAACTGGTCAAAGGCGGCGGAGTTCTGCTGCTGCCCATGATCGTCAATCCCAAGGTGGTGGAGGAAGTTCCGATTTATCAGATCGAAACTGCCATGGGAGCGGCGATCAGCACCTTTGTCGGTGCCAAAGCCCTGGTCGTGCCACGCTCACGCTTTGCCCCGGTCAAGAAAACAACTGACCTGCTGGCAGTCTGGTCCGATGCTTATGAACTCAATGACCAATACCAGATTGCGTTGAAACGCACGCGCAAAGAGCCGCCGCTGATCAGTCTGGATGACAGGTTCTATGGAAAAATTGACCTGATGCTGGAGCGTTTTCCCGAGGTCCCGTCGCTGCAGAACTGCGATTCCTTAAGCGTTTCCGGCGACATCACATTCGGGGAAGGAATCATCTGCAGGGGCAATGTCTGCATCATGTCAGACCAGCCGGCTAAACTGAAAGACCGCATCTGCGAAGGAATAATCAATCTTTGAGGTAAGTATGTCATATCCTGTTTATATGGTAAACGCTTTTACAGAGCACTTTTACAAGGGCAATCAGGCAGCCGTGGTGGCGGTCGAGGAATTTCCATCCGATACTTCGATGCAGAATCTGGCACGTGAATTCGGCTTTTCCGAAACGGCTTTTGTCCAGCGTCTGGGATTTGGTAAATATGCCATTCGGTGGTTCACACCCGAGACTGAGGTCAATCTCTGCGGGCACGCCACTCTGGCAGCGGCTAAAGTGCTTTTCCATGAGATAATTCCGCACGAAAAGCTGATCCTTTTCCAAAGCCTGTCCGGAGACCTTTTGGCCAGAAAAAAGGGTGATGACATCCAGCTTGATTTTCCCATCGACGAGCCGTCCAAAATAGAGACTGACAATAGGATTGTGAAAGCGCTCAGTCAGTGGAATGCGGAGGAAATTCTCTATTCGCCTCAAACCCAAAACCTGATCGTGGTCTATAAGGAAGCGGATACCGTCATGGCGCTCAATCCCAATTTCAAGGAACTGGAAAAGAATAAGTCGGATACGGTGTTTGGCATCATTGTCACGGCTGCTTTCACAGGAAATTATGATTACATCTGCCGCTATTTCGCACCCTGGGAAGGGATCAATGAAGATCCCGTCACCGGTTCTGCGCAAACCTGCCTGGCGCCATACTGGGCAAAGAAACTCAACAAAAATGTGCTGACAGGATTTCAGGCCTCGTCCCGCGGAGGTGATTTCAAGGTGGAAGTGGACGGCAACAGAATTCTGATCTCGGGAAGGGCATTTATCTATTTGAAAGGTGAACTGAAAAGAGGTTTTTGATGATTACCAAATCACAAAAGATCCGGCTCGGAGTCTTTATCACCATAGGCAGCATCCTGCTTCTGATCTTTGCTGCCGTGGTGGCAGGGAATCAGTTGTTTGAAAGAAGAGATATCTACTATATCGAGTTTGAAGATACCTCCGTCACAGGTCTGCAGGTGGGCGGCGCAGTTCAGTATCACGGCATCAGAATCGGCAGAGTTGATGCCATAAAGATCAGTCCTCAGGATGTCAGCAGAGTGATCGTTACCGTGAGTGTGGATGCCGGAACGCCGATCAAACAGGATGTTGAAGCCACCCTGATCTTTGTCGGCATCACCGGTATCAAAGCAGTTGAACTCAAAGGCGGATCCAACGAAGCAAAACTCCGCCAGCCAAAAGACTTCATCCCGACCGGGAAATCAGGTCTTGCCAGCTTTACCGGCAAAGCGGAAGACATCATGGAAAAGATGGAGCTGATAGCTCAGAACATCGCCAATATAACCAACGACAGGAATCAGCAGAACATAGCTAAGATCCTCGAGCAGACAAGTCTAATCCTGTATGACACGCGCACCAATCTTTCAGACACCATGCACAGCCTGAATGTCATTGCCGGAAACGTGGCTGAAATTGCAGGTTCCACCTCCAAAAGCATGACAGAGATCACCGCCAGCACCACAGTCCTGCTGCAGGACACCAGAACTCAGATCAATACAGTGGGTGCGCACACGGATCAACTGATCCTGCAGGCCACCAAAGACATTGGCACCATAACGGCCAGTATCAATCAGTCGTTGTCCAGAATCAATCAGATCGTCAATACTGCGCAGTTTGATTCACTTATTGTCAACGTCAACACAATCTCGGGAAAACTGGCTTCCGCAGACCTCAAACAGCTTGTCACGGACTTGAATGTCACTGTTAATCAGGTCAATAATCTGGTCAACAATCTGGACAGGACCGTTACACGCGGCAGGACCGATTTTCTGGAAACGATGGAATCCATGCGCGAAGCGGCAGAAAACCTGAATGAATTCAGCAAGCAGATTGCGGAAAACCCGTCTTCCTTGCTGATTGGAAAGTAGGAGTTTGACATGAAGAATAGATGTTTTTATCTTGTTGCGATCAGTTTTATTGTCATTATTCTGACTGCCTCCGGCTGTGCACTGATGACCAGAAAGGTGGTAACATCGCCGAATTATTACATTCTGGATTATCTGCCCGCTACGGAAAACCCTGATCTGAAGAGGGCTCAGTCGTTTGATAAAACCCTTGAGGTCAGGGAAACCAGCCTGCCGCGCACCTATGACCGCAATCAGATAGTTCGCAAAAAATCATACATGCAGATCTCCTATCTGACCAATGATCTCTGGTCCACCAGGCTCTATGACGCAGTTCCGAACCTGATTGTGCGCAGGCTTAACGCTTACAGGATCTTTCGCAATGTGGGTCGGGATCTGGGTGTGGCGCGTCCGGATTTTTATCTGGAAACATTCATCCAGAACATCGAACTGGTCGATGGAGCCAAGCCCTATGCCTTTCTCAGAATGGAATTCAGCCTGCGCGATTCCAAGACCCAGTCACTTATCTTTGTCAACCGCAATGAAAGGACCAAAGTTCTGCACGACAGCTCCATCAGCTATCTGGTGCAGAGTTTCAATGAAATGATCATGGCGGAGACTGATCTCTTCGCTTCCAAATGCACTGACTTTCTGATGGGGCAGCAGGTCATCGATTCCTACGACACCATTCCCATTGAAGAAAGACGAATGGCGGTCTATACTGAGGAAAACATCGACCCGGAAAACGAGATTGACATGGAAAGCGGCGAATTGCGCGTTCCGCTGCTGATGACATCTGAAATCCCTCTGCCGTTTACAGCAACCTATCTTGGCTCTGACGAGATCGACAATGATGTGGTGACCGGAACGATGAACGAGCTTCTGGTACTGCATAAAGGCAAATGGGAAATTTCCATCGGCAACGAACAGGACATTTCCACGGTGGTGGAGATCCACCCGCAGATGCGCAAGGTCATCAGTCCTTTCTGGAGTGAACTGGTGGTGCGCATCATTGATGAAAGCCAGACCCGGGTGCGCATGCGGTATGATATCTTTGCCAAGACCTATGGCCAGGAAACCTTTGACCGGCGTGTCAACACACGCTACAGCCCTGGTGACGAGATCGGCGAGTATGAATACCTCTGGGTGCTCAGACCCGGCAACTATATGGTTACGGTAAATGGCGCAGCTCCAAATTCCTACAGGGATTTTACAACTGTCAGCCTGGAAGACGGCAAATCCTATATTCTGACCATAGTTGTGAATCCGACCGGTGAAAGATCAGTTCTCGTCGGTGCGGGCGTGATCGAAGCTCCGGCTGTCAGAGGACGTCCCAAACTGCATAAGGGTGCGGTCCACACCAATATCAACCTGGCTTCCAGCAATTCGGTCGATAAAGACAATCCGACCAGCAGCATCAGTCTGTCCAGCGAGTTCGACAACAAGATCGACTACGATGTCTGGCCCATCCACTTCACGCTCCGGAGCCTTTACAACCTTGGTTTCGACAAGACCAGCGGCACCGATTTCAGGATCAATATAGATGATTACTCTTTGCGCAATGCCCTGGTTTTTTATCCCTGGAATGTCAACAAAGTGCTGAGGAATTTTGGCGCTTATGGCAGAGCTGACATCAACACGCATTTCTTTGATGAATATTCCTTTTTCCAGAAGGAGCGAAACTTTGTTAAAGTTTCGAGAGATTCTGAGGAAGTCTATTTTGCAGTAGCCAAGAAGCTCAAGGTCAAGGAAGCTTTTTATCCGCTTCGGATGAAAGAGGGCCTGGGCCTGACATATCGCATCAATCTGGCGACCAACATGACTGTCAATCTGCGTTCCGGATTCGGCTGGCAGCAGGACTATGAAGATGGCGTCTATGCCTTTTCTGAAGAGGCAGTCATCGACAGCGTGACCTATGACATCTATAAGGAAAGCCCTTCTTCCATCACCCAGGGGGTGGAAACCACTGTTCTGATGAACATCAACAACCTTTTGAACTTTATCAGCATTTCGTCTAATTTTGATGCTCTATTTCCGGTCGGCATGTCTGACAAATCCACCAAGTATGACTTTGAAAACCTGATCAATATTAAACTTTTCCGCAATATCTCGCTGGATTTCAAAGCCAATATGAAATATAACAAAGCGCTCCGGGATTACCTTCTGACCGAATACAGCGCTTTTCTGAGACTTTCCTTGTATTATTAGAAAATGACTGAACTGAAACTGACCAACGGCATCCTGCACTTCTCCGGCAGACTGGACTTCAAGACTGTCGCAGAGCTGGATGAACAGGTGTCTGAACTGCTGCACAAAGAGCAGCCCACTACTATTGATGTATCCGAAGTTGTCTTTCTTGACAGCGCCGGAGTGGCGTTTCTGGAATCTGTGCAGGACAGGATAAAGTCTTTCAGCCAGGCAGTTTTCCTGCAGGGCGCGTCAGAAGATGTCAAGGCAGTCCTGACCACCTTTTCAGCGCTAGAGATTCCCCCCGAACCGGAAGTCCGGAAGATCGGTTATTTTGAGCAGTCAGGGGAAGACGCCATCGCTTTTCTGCAGGCCTTTTATCAGGTTTTGGTCATGGCAGCGGATGTATTTTATTGGGCGATATTAGGTCTTTTCAGCAGCAAGGGTCAACGCCGTGGTTCCTTTGCGCAGCAGGGTTTGCTGCTCGGTTTTCAGGCACTTCCGGTCGTGTCTTTGCTGTCTTTGATCATCGGATTCATCATTGCCCTGCAGTCTGCTATCCAGCTTCGCATCTATGGCGGGAACATCTTTCTGGCAGATCTGATGTCGGTTTCCATGGTCAGGGAACTGGGGCCTCTGATGACAGCAGTGATAGTTTCCGGCAGAAGCGGCAGCGCCATTGCTTCTGAGATCGCTTCCATGCAGGTTTCCGAAGAGATCGACGCTTTGCGCATGATGGCGATTAATCCCATCCGCTACGTGGTTGTCCCCAAATTTCATGCCCTGACCATCATGCTGCCTCTGCTGGTGGTGTTTTCCATTCTGGTCAGCATGCTGGGTGGCTTGGGCATTGCCGTCAGCTATCTCGACCTGAGCCCCTACACTTACATAAACAGAGCGATCCAGGTCCTGTCGATGAAGGACATTTTCATCAGTTTCGGCAAAAGCGCTTTCTTTGCCTGGCTGATCGTTATTATCGCCAGCCACTTTGGATTTTCCGCCCGCGGCGGTGCTGAAGATGTCGGCAAGGCCACCACCAATTCTGTCGTGGCATCCATCATTTCTGTCATCTTTTTTGACGCTTTATTCAGTCTTTTATATATATGAAGAACCGCACGCAGAGAGATTTTGTCGATGTCAAATAAGGAAACTCAACCCATCATCGAAGTCAGAAACCTGGTTGGTAAATATGGCGATAACCTCGTTCTGGAAGATGTTTCCGTCGATATCTGCCCTAATCAGATCACGGTCATTCTGGGCGGCAGCGGCTGCGGAAAAACCACTCTGCTCAAGAACATGCTGCGCCTGGTGGAACCCGTTTCCGGCAGTGTGAAATTCTGGGGTGAAGAGATCACGGGGATGGAGGAGAGGGAATTCAACGACAAAATTCTCAGCCGCATCGGAATGCTCTTTCAGGGCGGTGCTTTGCTCAATTCCATTTCCATCCGCGACAACATCTCGATCCCTTTGGAACAACACACCCGCCTGTCTGACGAAATGATGGACCGCATCATCAAAACCAAACTCCACCTTGTCAATCTGGATAATGTCCTGAACCAGTTGCCGGCAGAGCTTTCCGGCGGTATGAAAAAACGCGCTGCCCTGGCCCGTGCCCTGGTTCTGGATCCCGATATCCTCTTTTGCGATGAACCCTCCGCCGGCCTTGATCCGCTCACAGCCCTCTCCCTTGACGAGCTTATCCTGAACTTGAAGAAACAGATCAACATGACCATCATCGTCGTCACCCACGAGCTTTCCTCCATCCATCGCATCGCTGACAAGATCATCTTTCTGGACGCTGGAAAAATGCTCTTTTCCGGCACTCTGGAAGCTGCCAAGCAAAGCGGAATTGCGGCTATCAGCCGTTTCTTCAATGCCGAAAGCCATCTGAACCTGACCCGGTAATCTAACCAGCCCTCTTATATCGTTTCTCAGCACAGCTTTTCTGTATATGATCCGCTAAAATATTCATGATATCACCATGGACTTTTTGATTCATTCTACATAAATAGTTCCCAGGCACTTCCCGGGCACTTCCCGGGCTAAGCCAGGGAACTGCCAGGGACGTAAAAGTGATAGCATAAAAGTCGGTAAATATAGTTCTTGACATAAGTGGATTTGATAAAAGATAAATAACTGTCTCTGGAAAGAGAGGGATTTATATATCAAGAAACAGTCGGGGAGACGCTTATGAAAGCTGTTGTGACCCTTATCCTGTGCCTGGTTGCCTTTGTCTGTCTGGCGAAAGATGGACCGCAAACCATTACAAAAGCGGAAATGGAATTGCTGATCAAAGAAATTAAATCCGCTGATTATGTGACTTACGATTCCGCTGTCAGGATTGCTGATAACAGACCCGGAGCGGGTTTTCCCTATAAACTAACTTATTATCCCAACGCTACTGAAGTCATGTTGGATGGAAACAGAAAAGAACTCTGGAGCAGATATCCGGCGCATCATTCAGAAAAAAAAGGATATGAATCCGACTATCTGGATAACGTCACTCCCAATCTCTCAGTTTTCATGAATAGAAAGGGAACGGTCGTCTTTATGGATACCACCCGCACTCGCTACATGCTTATCCATCCTGACGGTTCGGAACATCCATTACCGGAAAAATCCAAGCAAATGCAATGCCTGGGTTTTGTTCATAACAGGTATTGGGTATTTTGGGAGAGAGGTGATTATGATTACGATCAATACGATGACTGGGGCGATGAATATGAATATTCGGACCCTGAAAACAGCAGTGGTTTCTTTGATACTTCCTGTGGATTTCTGCTGGTCAACGATGACGGAACGGTCTATAAAAGAGTTAAAATGAAGAATCTGGGCTTGATTCCGCAATTCAGCATCGACCCGAACTTCAAATACATTGCCTATTACTGGGACAATTATTATCAGAATGAACCAACCAGAGTCTGGGTATTGGCTGACATAAACGGCAAAATCATCCGGCAGGGAGCCTCCGAGGATAGTGAAAAGAAGCCCCTGTCCTGGTCGGAAGACGGTAAATCTGTCCTGTTGCAGGATGTGGAAAAAATGCAGATCCTAAATGCTGCGAATGGTAAAAGTATAATTCTGCTTGAAACTTCAATATTTGAATATTACAGTAATCCGATGCCAGCCATCTCCAATGCCGGAACGGGTTTGATTCTCTTTTTGTGGGATAATAAACTTGTGCTGTATAACTATAATGAGAAGAATGTGAAGCAGATATTGAAACTTTCTGATCAAACTCCGCAAATAACAGAATTGTTTCTGTCCGGGGACGGCACAGAGTTCGGTTTCAACACAGAAAAAGAGCAAAGATACTACCGGGCGGGGAAGAAATAATGAAAAAGCAGAAGATATTCTTACTCACAGTTATATTACTTTTGAGTTGTCTGAATTTGCCTGCACAAAAGAACCTGACGCCTACTCTACAAAGGGTTAAACGAACTGTGGCTGCGGATTTTGAAGGCAGAGGATTTGATCTCACTCAACCTGATGCAGATGAAAACAGTATCTACTGCGGAATCATCAATCCCGTTCTGGAAAAGTATCAACCCCTTCCCCAAAAGGAATTCAGTATCTGGAAATTTGTGGAGGAACCGGGTCTTGTTTCCATGCAGAAGATTCACGGTTTCCAATATCCGGAAAATGAGAATTTTATCCCGCTGCACTTCAGAAAAACTAATTCTGAGACTGTGCTCTATGCCGTGCAGGGCAATAAACTGCTGTGGATGGAATTTACCGGCAAGGTAGTCAGAAAGAGGGAATTGGCTGCTTTGGACAATGGCATCAGAGTGATAAAAGCTGAAGTATTAGAAGATGAAATTATGCTTGTCTATATAGCAGAAGACAGGTCACGCAACTGGAAACTGGCGGAGTATGATTTCCGAACCAAGGCATTCAGCCAGAAGGTGCTGAAAAATGTTCCCTGTGTTGCTTCTGACACTTCACCTCCGCTCATCACAAAAGACGGTATCTGCTTTGTGACCACAGACCTGGAAAGAAAAACATCTGTCATTACCAGAACTGACAGGCAGGGTAGTGTCATTGGGACTTCACAGGAGCTTCATTTGACTACACCCATGCTGGTACAGGGAGTGGAAGGCCTGATCACCTGCGGAGGACAATACAGCAGATATAATTGCTTTTATGTTTATGTGCTCAGTTCTGAGCTGAAAGTGATGCTGAACTTCGAACTAATAAGTAACAGCTATGACGATGAGAATGTTTCAGCAAAGTACATAAACCAGCTTACCCATACCAAGGAGGCTTTCCTGGTGCAGAGAACAGTCTTTAAAAAAGATGGAGATTATCACACTTATATTTATAGAGGAGGCAGAGGTGGAGGTAGTGGTGGTGGTTCACAATATAAAAGTTGGGGCATTGGTTTGCATCAGATCTCAGAACATAACATCGTTTCTCTCGGTATTTCACTGCATCCGTTTGGTGTGGTCAGACCCAACTGCGCAATCAGAAGTTATTATCAGTAAGGAAGTGTGCTATGTCAGAGAAATTTGAATACTTGAAAAAAATGCTGTTTGTTCTGATTATCTGTTTAAGCTCGATATCTGCTTTCGCTTTGACGCTGGATGCTTCCAAATTTGCATATTCTCTGGCTGAAGCGGGAAAAATCATGTCTTCCGATTACCGTCTGGTCAAAGTGTCAAATTATAGCGAAGTCAGTTGGTCAGAGGATAAATGGCGTGAGAAAAAATCCAGGCAATATAGTCTGATTTTCAGAAAGAAACCTTACTACGAACTGACAGACAGCAAAGGTAAAGTCCTCTGGAAAAAAGATCTGCCACTTAGCCCTCCATACAATAGTATCTACGATAATGAGACGATTTATCCTTCTGAAGAAAATGTCGCCATGATCGATGAAACCATGGGGGAGACGGTTGCGCTGCTTTATGACCAGACGCGCAACAGGTATTACTTTATGGATAAAACCGGCAAGGAAACCTTTTTGCCTGATAATTCAGGCCATCTCCAAAGCTATGGTAAAAAATACGGAAAATACTGGCTATTCATGGATGAAGGAGGATTTCATACTGATTACAAAGGACAGACCTATTTTCCTGAGGGCAGGGGTTTTCTGATTTATTATCCTGAGACTGGAAAGATCAGGCAGGGCACTTTTCCGGCGCTTCCTATGTATTTTACAGAATTCATTTCTACCCCTGATGGCGATGGCTTTTTCTTTTTGTATCATTATAATAATAAGTGGGAAACCTCCTTTTACTCAACTGCTGATTCAGTTTATAAGGTCTGCCCTGAGATCAACATTTTAAGAGATTATGCTTTTTCTCAGGGTGGAGATGTCGCTATCATCAGATCTTATAATAATACTAACTACTCGGAATATAATCTGATTGTGGATGCCAGAACAGGAGAAACACTCGGTAAAATTAACAATACAAAGAGTCTGGGTGTTTTAGCAGATAAATCCTCCGGACTGGTTTTTATACAAGGTGGAGGGCAAAATCTTGTGCTGAACTACCTGACCGGTCAGTTGGTTTTCATCGTTCCCAAAGAGATTGACATGTATAGAAATGAAAGCTTGGAGATCTCTGCCAACGGAGACCAGATAAACTGTCAGACCATTTATGGCAGAATATACTACGGAGACCAGATAAACTGTCAGACCATTTATGGCAGAATATACTACAGAAGAGTTCAATAATGAAACGGATATGCATTATTACATTGATCTTCCTTGCGGCGTCTTTGGTATATGGTGTCAGATATTATGTGCCAAGCTGTGAGCCGGATGGCAAGGTAAATGGTACCAAATGGAAAGACTGGATCGTGCTTCCGGGTGAAGCCATAGAACATTCGGTAGAGTATTTCTTTTACAATGACGTGAAATTCAATATGAGATTCATCGATGAATATTCTGTCGCAATCAGGGTTCCATCTTCGGAAGAAGCATCAGACAAAGGTAAGTATTGGCAGATATGTTTTGGCAGTTGGGAAGACCCTTACAGCTTATCTGCCTGTGTGAATATTCCGGTCTACCAGAATGATCTGGAATACCGTCTCACTGCTCAGTCATCAGATGACAAGGCCTGGTCTTGCGGATTTCTCTATGTAGTGCTGTATCAAAGCTCCGATGGTGAACCCTACAACGGTGATAACAGCATTGTGGAAAAC
>Ga0209610_1000434_pt1 | contig 21908 bp, 16 predicted proteins | sample LakKivw275mmetaG_FD_184137 | JGI IMG/M metagenome (GOLD analysis project Ga0209610, IMG submission 184137) | Anoxic lake water microbial communities from Lake Kivu, Rwanda to study Microbial Dark Matter (Phase II) - Lake Kivu water 275m metaG... | ecosystem: Environmental > Aquatic > Freshwater...
GGAATACTGTGATAAGTGGAACCGCACAGAATCACCCTTAATTCTCAATCAGTGCGTTATTTACCGGCCTTCAAACTCTCTAAAACTGCCTTGGAAGGTTTATTGGGGATAGTAGCCACGGTTTGTCCCTTGTAGAAAAACACCTCTTTATCGTCTTTGTTAATCTGGCCGATTACGGTGGCAGTTGCCTTCTTTGATTTAACAACCGCCATAACTGTATCTACGTCAGCCGGGGAAACCTGGAGCATCATCCTAGCCTGAGTCTCGCAACCGAGAATTTCTTCCGGCGTAAGCCCTCTGGTATTTGTGGGAACTGCGGATAAGTCGACTTCTGCCCCAAAGCCGCCGTATCTGGCCGATTCGCAGACGGCGGCGCCGATTCCAGCCGCCCCCAGGTCAGAGCAGGCATGAATTTTTCCGGTCTCAAAGGCAGCCAAACTGGCTTCTAAAGTAGTCCGTTCTTCATCAAAGAGAGCTACTGCGGGTCGCATCTCCTTGACCAGTCCCGCCCTGAATAACGTATCATTCCCGTCATTGCCTGTCTTGCCGATAAGAATAAATTTGTCTCCGGCTTTTTTAGCCGGCTTGGTCAGCGGCTGTTTGGTAACCAGTTTGCCGAATACGGCTACCACAACCGCCGGGACGATATCGGTAAATGATGTGGAAAGACCACCTCCGATAACGAAAACATCCATGGTCCGACACATGTCTATGACACCCTTAACCATCAGGTCAAGTCTTTGTTTACTGGTCATCACCTTACATTTCCCGCAGGTACATTTACCATCGAAGCCGCACGGCCCCACCAGGACTTCCTGGTCCAGCGGCCTGGTCCCAATAAAGTCCATCAGAAAGACAGGCCTGCCACCCATGGCGGCAACATCACGCATGACGCCTCCGGCTCCGGTGGCAGCAGCATCATAAGGCCTGGGTACACAGGGAGAACAATGGCTTTCCTGTTTGGCCACAAAATATCCGTCAATACCCGGCATCTTCACCACAGCGGCGTCGTCCCCCGGGCCTACAATCAATGAGCCCTGCCATTTCTTGCCGACTTCTTTGTTAAGCTTTTCCAGCGCCTTAAAATCGACGGCCTGGTCAATGTTGTGGTGAAGATGGACAAACAAACCATGCATTAGCGCTCTTTCAATAGTGTTCATCTGTTACCTCTCCTTGGATTAATTTTTTGGTGTGTTTTTTGGTGATAACTGCGTCCTGCAAATTCTGAAGCATAAGGCTGTCGAAGTCAAGAGGTTTTTCGCCTGTTTACAGCCGGTGGTGAAAGAAATTTTCGGTCTTGGCATCTCTGAGGGACCTTGCCCGCGTCTAGCCCCGTCATGGATGAGAATGATGTGAGCGATATGGCAAATTAAATGCCGTCGCAGCGGAAGTGGAAAAATAATTAACGAAGACCGCGGTGTGGATTAGCCTGCTTTAAACCGCATTCTCAATTGTATGGGCTTCCTTACTATCGCTTCCCTTTTTTTACTTGCATTACGGCTTGTTCGTCGCTTAAACGTCATCGGGCCGTTGTAAGGATAAAGCGCCTCGTTATCATATCGCTGTCTCAACATTTTGCACCTCGATATTTAACACTCCCCCGATTTAATCTCTTAACTTCCGCTAAATATCTGTACGTTTGCACAAGGGCGGACTTCCCCTGCAGCCCGCCCCTATATTTAAAAATATCCCAGCGCAAATTTGTATCCAGCCCGTTAAGGAGCAGCCGGGGTTGTCGCCGGCTGAACCACAAACCAGACATCACCGACACCCTCGCCCTTGGTCTCTCCTGATTGAATGTCCGCAACATAATAATAAAGCAGCCAGCCTTTACAAGTCGTCTGCATCTTGACGCCTTGACGCGTGATGCTGCTGAAGTCGGCTATAACGCATTAATCCGGTCTTCATGGCTATCCTCCCTCTCCATTATCAGACACCGCGTATTAAATAGTAATAAAATTGAGCGTAAATACGTTGCAAATTCATGAAATTTTGCACCGGTTGATTGATTTAAGTCGAGCCAGTAAAATTAACGATTGAATTTATGCCAGGTAAAATCAAGGTAATCGGCGCCGTCGGACAAAATGGATCCGGGAAGGATGAGGTTCTCAAATACCTCCGCACCAGATACGGTGTGCCCTTCCTCTCCACGGGAGATGTGGTCAGAGAAATCGCCGCCAAAGAAGGCGTGGAGCCAACCAGGGAGAACCTGGGCAAAATCTCGGATAAATATTTTAGTGAATTCGGCAAGGGTTACTTCGTAAAGTTACTGGCGGATAAAATACGGGCTACGGACTGGAAAGTGGCCGGCATCAGCGGTATCCGGTCACTGGAAGATGTCTCTATACTGAAAGACATATTCGGCAAGGATTTTATACTAATAGATGTATTTATCTCTGACCCTCGCGTCCGCTACAATCGGATGACCTCGCGGGGTGAGAGTAGAGATCCGCATAGCTACGAGCAATTCCTGAAGCAGGACCAGACTGAGGAAGAGCTATTCCATGTCAGGGAAGCGGAGAAACTCGCCGATTACTCCGTAAGCAACGACGGTACATTGGAAGACCTGCATGGAGAGATTGACAGGCTGGTTTCAGATAAAAGTCTGCTGGCTTAATGCTCGCAGACAGGTGACTTAACTTTGAAATAACCGTCTTAATGGAATATACTTCTCGATTGCGCGATAAAAGTCAGCTCAGTTAAAACGAGAGTGCAGCTATGACCGACATATACAGCTTTCAGGATACGTGCGAAGATAAAGCCTTCCTGGGCAATAAGGGAGCTAACCTGGTGACAATGACCAGGCTGGGTCTTCCGGTGCCACCCGGATTTATACTGTCAGTGGATTCCTACGCCGAGTATAAGAAAAGTGGTAAATTGCCCGAAACGGAAATTAAACAGTCTATAGCTGACCTGGAAAACCGCACATGTAAGAAGCTGGGCAAAGAACTCCAGGTTTCAGTGCGCTCCTCGGCGCCGGTATCCATGCCCGGCATGATGGATACCATTCTGAACGTGAACGACATAGCGGATATGAAGACAGCCGCCAAGCGCGTTTTCGACTCCTGGGACAATCTGCGCGCTGTTGAGTACCGCCGTCTGAACAACATAGCGGCCGACCTGGGTACCGCAGTCATCATTCAAGCAATGGTCTTCGGCAACAAAGACGCCAACTCCGGCACCGGTGTATTATTCAGCCGCGACCCGAGCACCGGTCAGAAGGGGCTATTCGGTGAGTACCTAAGCCAGGCTCAGGGGGAAGACTTGGTCTCAGGAGCCAAGACGCCAAGCCCGATTACACACCTCAAAAAACATATGCCAGCCGTCTATGCTCAATTACAGGAAATGGCAGAGCTACTGGAACACCATTATCATGACATGCAGGATATCGAGTTCACTATCGAGTCTAAAAGGCTTTATATATTACAGACCAGGTCAGCAAAGAGAAGCGGCCGGGCTGCAGTCAAGGTGGCTATCGATATGGTCCATGAAGGACTTATCACCAGAGAAGAGGCCATCGCCAGCCTGACCGCGGACGACCTTAGAGCATTGCTGCACAAACATATAATTTCGCCCGATTCGTATCATCCCCTAACCAAAGGACTGGCCGCGGCCCCAGGCGCTGTTAGCGGACAGGTTGTTTTTGAGCCAATCGAGGCCATGAGACTGGCGAAAAGAAGTATGCCGGTAATACTGGTCCGCCCGGAGACGAGCCCGGACGATATCCAGGGTATTGCAGCCTCAGATGGAATATTGACATCGAAAGGCGGCCTGACTTCACATGCCGCTATAGTCACCCGTGCCATGGGCAAGCCGTGCGTCTGTGGAGCCGGGGACATTGAAATAGACCTCAATCTCAAACAGTTTCAGGTCAAAGGGCAGGTGGTGCGACAGGGATACGAAATTACCATAGATGGGACAACCGGCGCCGTTTACCTGGGTACGCTGCCTCTGGAGGAGGGGCAGATGATAGACGAGCTCAGTGACCTGCTAGCCTGGGCTGATGGATTCAAACGCCTGGGCGTAAGAGCGAATGCGGACACGCCGGAAATGGTCGCCCAGGCCATCAAGCTGGGTGCAGAGGGAATAGGGCTGTGCCGCACCGAACGTCAGTTCAGCGGTCCTGAACGACTTTCAGCTATACGGGAGTTCATACTAGCAGAAACTGAGACTAAAAGAGCAGCCGCCCTGGAACGTCTAGCAGTGCTACAGAAAGAAGACTTCATGGCCCTGTTCAGAGAGCTGAAAGGTCTACCAATCGTTATAAGGCTGCTCGACTTGCCGCTGCATGAATTTCTGCCATCCGAAACGGAAACTACAAGTCCCCGGATCAGGCAGCGAATAGCTGAACTAAAAGAGATTAATCCTATGCTGGGGCACAGAGGTGTCAGGCTGGCGGTAACATCACCCGATATATACAAGATGCAGGTGAAGTCGATTGAGGCCGCCAGGGCGGAGGTACCGGCCGATGTCTCGGTTATGATACCGCAGGTAATCACTCTGCAGGAGTTAATACTTATCAAAAAGAAGTGCCTGGAGGGTTCCAACCTGAAGGTCGGCTGTATGATGGAGACGGTGCGTGCCTGTATGAGGGCAGGCAGGCTGGCCGAAGCGGCAGACTTCCTCTCGTTTGGCACCAACGACCTAACACAGGCGGTTTATTCTTTCAGCCGTGAAGATGCTGAAAAGAAATTTCTATCTACATACCTGCAAATCGGCATTCTGGAAGACAATCCCTTCGAGGTGATAGACGTCAAAGGTGTGGGCAGACTGATGGAAACGGCGATTTTCTGGGCGCGTCGAGCGCGTAAAGACATTAAAATAGGAGTCTGCGGAGAGCAGGCCGGAGAGCCCAGGTCCATTCAATTCTTCAACGCTATAAACGTCGATTACGTAAGCTGCAGCCCATTCAGAGTGCCTATCGCCAAACTCACGGCGGCCCAAGCAGCAATTCGCCAGAAGGACGAGGCCGAAATCGAGTTCACCGCGCCTTTACCTTCCTAGAGATTCTCCTCTACCCAAAATCTTTGTAATCTGATAGGCCGGTTTATGTTATGAAAGACAAAAAGCCCCCATGCTAATTAATAGAATCTGATTCCCGATTTATTATCTTTGCGTTGACAAGAAGACCTGTATGCCCATTTGTTTAATCTGGTCCTGTACTTCTTCGATGCCGTCGATATGCCTGTCTTCATCGTTCAGTATCGATTCCAGAATTTCACGCGTGGCGAAATCTTTAGCATCTCCACATAGCGCTATGCCCGCGTTGTAGTTCTTTATTGCCATCTCCTCCAAGTCATGGTCGCTAACAAACATCTTGGGCACGTCACTTCCGATATTCATTTTCCTGAGATTACTGACGATTGGAATGCCCTCCAGGAATAAAATTCGTCCTATTAGCTTTTCGGCATGCTTCATCTCCTCTATGGCACGCTTCTGAATGGTTTCTCCCAGTTTGTCATAACCCCAGTTTTCACACATCTCCGCATGCACCATATACTGGTTGATAGCTGTCAGTTCATCGGCTAAAAGAGAATTTAAGGTGTTTATTACTTTCTTGTCCCCTTTCATATCTACCTCCTGCTTCGTTGATTTTTATAGGCCCTAAAAATCATTATAACAGATAAAATCGCAATACGTAACATATCAAAGGCGAATGATTATCAAGCAGGGATGGCCGTCACCATCCCTGCTTGCCTCTACAAATGCTTGATATATTAGGCGGCTGATACTATTTGAGTATATCGGACTCCGCCGCACCTGACTTCATAATATCCACGTCAGCTTCAACAATCCATCCGCTCTTGAACAACTGCTGGGTGCTCTTCACGAACTTACTTACATAGCCACCATGATTCCTGTATAAGCTTTCCAGTGTTGCCTGACTGAAAGGTGTTATAGTGCCCATAATCGAACACCAGAATGAACAACTGGCGCATATATTCGGTGGGTTGGTGGCACACAAGCTCGGATCATTGGGGCAGCTAGTACATCCAAGACTATACGGGAAATAGCGTTTTATTGGTACGTCGACATAGGGGGTTCGGACGCCACCCTTGGCATTACCGTAAGCATCTCTAATGACCACGCCGGCGGCAGTAGTCGCTATACGATCATCTTTTGGCGGCAGGGTCCCACCAACAATCCATTTCTCTATGTTCGACAGAATGCCGTTATAAAGATAATACGACGGAAAATCGCTGGGAGTACCTACGCAACACCACGGGCATACATACCACATGGTTTTACATTTATCCTCGTTCGTAGGTCCCACAGAACCCGCAGTCATATGGCAGGCGCCCGGTATCTCATAGCGCCTAAACAGATCCGGATAGGTATCACTGTCCGCGCGCCGGGTTACGATAGCATTCAAGTCCGCAGACGGCAGAGCAATTTCTGTCTCAGTCAGTGTATGTATAACAGGAACACCACAAGGCTGTATTACCCGGCGGGGGTCCGTCGATGAATAAGGCCCAAAAGCCATACTGGGAAGACAGGGATTCATGCCATCGTCATTGAGCCAGATGGGTCCGGCAGCAGAGCTAGCTAAGTAGCCATCGTAGATGAAGTTATCACCGATTTTGGCATCCTTGTGGAAAAAGTTGATGTAGGTAATCAAATAGCCGCCAGTCTGGGAATAGCCGTGGCCGATTAGCTTTATGTTGCTCAAATCAAACCCATCAGCAACCAGCGGGTTGGATGGGTCGCTGCTCTTAAGCAGAGCACCCAGCTGGGTGAAAATGTCCCAGGCTTGCGCCCGGTCTCTGGCAAAAGACAACGTTGCATACCGGGGATAGTTAAAAACTTTCAGTCCCTGGGGCACTCCCGGGGTACATGTTGAATACACTATCGTCTTCTTGCAGGTAACTCCGACCCAAACATCGCCGTTGCGCATTATCTGGTTCCAGTAGCACGCCCAGGCAGTTGCGATATCATAGCCGCCGCTTGGATTCATAAATTCAACAATGACATTTCCGCTAAAGAGGGAGGGGTCAGCCGGGCGCCTTATTAAAATCCGAGTTTTGTAGGGCAGGTTGGGTGTCCTGATCTGCACGGCAAAACTGCTCGCATTATCGGGGTCAGTCAGTTCATATTCATTGGCATTCCCGCTGATGAAATATTCTTCCTGAACATAACCCCTGGACTGGTAATTTGTTCCGGCTGCCGGGTCGAAGGCGCGGTTAGTAGGCGTCTCTGGAACGAAGATTACGGTGGGCAGCGGGATAGCCGCTTTGACAGCGTGCGGAGCAGCTACGGGAAGCACTACCAAGCACATGACCGAAACAAGTACAACTGATAAGGTAATACCGATTATTTTTGACTTTTTCAATATGCACCTCCTAATTTCTGAGTACCGACGTCTAATTGGTCTTTTTACAAATTTTTACTACATTATCACCCCCATCCATTCTATTTTTACACAAGACTGATTCCAGAACCTTCTGTTTTTATATCTACCGAAGATTTTTATCTTAAAATAAAAACCGACCAACTTGTGGTCGGTTTCACTATTGGCTCATCGGCGTCCAAGTGACCCCTTTACGGACGTCGTTTCACGGCACCCACTAACTCCTACCTTCTAGCGCTTTGTTTAGTGGCCCCCTTGTGGTAACACCCCCTTATAGAAAATCAAACAATAAAATAATTACGTGATTTGCGGTTTTTGGGTGGGCAGGTTAGTACAATATCACTGTACAACCTGATTGTCAATAGGTTTGAAAGGATTATGCTGGGCGTCATTCCCAGTCGAACTTAATGCCGCCGTTCGAGGTCAGTTTGAAACAGGCGTGGGTTACTTCGGGGTCATAAAGGACACCGCTGTTAAGCTCGATTTCCTTGAGCGCTTTGTCCAGACCGGGAGCTGTGCGGTAAGGTCTATGGGTCATCATGGATTCAATAACGTCGGCCACGCACAGAATTCTGGCCTCCAGAATTATATCTTTGCCGGCAAGCTGATTGGGATATCCCGAGCCGTCCATTCTTTCGTGGTGCTGCAGTACCGTTTGTGCCACGGGCCAGGGGAAATCCAGGTTTTTCAATACGTCGTACGCCACCTGAGGATGAGTCTTGATAATTTCTAACTCGTCTTCGTCCAGCTCTCCGTCTTTACTCAGAATGTCATCAGGCAACGCTACCTTCCCGATGTCATGTACCATTCCCATTACACGCAGGCCGTATACCTGCTCGTCGGAAAGGCCCATCTTCTTGGCGATGTCACAGGCCAGTCTGGCAACCCGGCGCTGGTGGCTGGCGGTAAAGGGGTCCACCTTCTGGCACAGTGAAGACAGGGCTTCGACCGTGCCGTTAAGCATCCTCAGTAGTTCCTCAGGTTCATGCTCAAACATGATATTCAATCCCTTTTATTCGGACATCAGCCACCCAGAGCTAAAAATTTTTCCTCGCGACGGCAAGTACCAGCGATAGTTACATTATGAGTAGCTTCGAGGCGTGCAATATATAGAACGTAGTCGAGGGTAAAAGGTTTAGGCGGCTTCGATTAAGGCCGCTCGCTCACTATTTTATCGAGCTCCCGTTCCACAATCAGCGGCAAGTCACTTTCAGGCACAGGCTGTCTATTGATAGATTCTCCTGCCGTAACCAAGCTGCGTTTGGCCCTGGCTTTAACCTCTTCTTTATTGCCGCAGGCACGGGGGCAGCCGCATAGAATCACCACCACATCAATGTTCTCTTCCGAAAGAGGTACCAGCTGGAAATCTCCGCGCCTCTCCGCTACTTCAGCCAGATGGCGAGCAATCCGTCTCAAGTCAACGCGGGGATTACAGGAACCGCAATACTTCAGCGCTACTTTGGCCAGGCGACTTTTTTTTGACACTTGTATCAACAGACGAGTAGAGGCTGTTCCCCGATTTTAGCCAGCTTCTCCGCCAGGCGCTTTTTACGTTCAAGATTGGCCTGACGCTCGATCATAATTCTCTGCGCCTGAGGTGAGCCGGCCCCATGCATCGACTCCACCAGTGCGGTACCGCAGGTCATACCTTCGATAAGCCGGAGCAATCGCAACCTTGTCTCGGTAGGAACCTCTTCGACACCCTTCAAATACTTCTCGACGTACTTGCCCACCTTGGGGTCCTTCCAGTCCATTTCCGAAGGCGCTGTAGCCAATATGCCACCCGCGATGTCCTGCGCCAGCCGGGCAATCTCGTAAACCAGGCGGGTCACATTCAGCTTGGTGACATTAGCCAGCAGCGGGTCAGCCATATAAGAACCGCCAGGCAAAGCGTAGCCCTGGCAGGAGCAGGCTATGGAGCAGCAATAAAGCGTCTCCGTCAGGTGCGCCATCTCCACTAGTTTATCCCTGATGTGCGAAGCGCGGTCAGTTCCCTGCACCTGTGCCAGCGCATAGGTTGCCCCGATGAGGACGTCGGCCAGTCCCGTCTTGCAGCCGCCGTAGTTCTGTCGGTGGGCGGTGGCGAACCTCTCTACCAGCTCGTAGGCAAATTCGTACTCCCCGCACATAAAAACGTGCTCCCAGGGCACGAACACGTTATCGAACACAATCAGAGCCTCTCCACCAACGATGCCGTATTCCACATTTCCCTGGTCGAGGAAACAGTTGCACTTGCGCGTATCATTAGTCTGCCTGCCAAAGATATGTACCAAACCGGGAGCATCGACGGGTACATAAAAGCAAACGGCGTAGTCGGCGTCTTCCGCCTTCATGGCCGCCGTGGGCATAACCAGATGTCCGTGCGAATTGACGCCACCGGTAATGTGGGCTTTGGCGCCTCTTACAACGATGCCGTCCTTTTTCTTTTCGGCCACGTGCACGTACAGGTCGGGGTCCTTTTGCTGGCTCGGTGACAGCCTGCGGTTCCCCTTTACATCGGTCATAGAACCCGAGACCATCAAGTCCTTCGACTGTATTTCTTTTAGCAGCTTGACCAGGCGTTTGTGGTAATCGGTTCCCATCTTCTGATCGATATCATAGGTTATGGAGTAGACCGAATTAAGGCCGTCGAAGCCCACGCATCTCTGAAAGCAGCTTCCCGTCTGCTGGCCCAGGGCACGCAGCATCTTCACCTTTTTCACCAGGTCGTCATGGCTATGATGGATATGCGTGAACCGATTTATTTTTTCACCGGTTAGGTGTGAGATGGCTGTAAGAAGCTCCTCAAACTCAGGGGCCTGGGCCATGTCATAGGTCAGCGCCGCGGCATTAACGTGAGGGATAAAAGCAGGGTGGTCGGCCACGCTTTCTATCTTCTCGCCCATGTAATAGACTTCGGGCTTAAGCTTTCTAAGGCTTTCGCGATACTGCTTTCCTGTCATCATAGTCATGTGTCACCTCCAAATAATGTGAATTTATTTCGGTTTCGCCACGTAAATATCGGCTTCAATCATTTTGCCGTCTTTATAAAAATGATGCGTAAAATAGAGATTACCCTGGTTATCCAGCGTAGGTTCGCCGGCAAACTGGGAAATTATTATCTCCGGCTGGCTCCACTGCCCGTCGACTTTTTTCGACCTGAAGATAGCCGGAGAGCCTTTATAAAATCTGGTGAACCAGAGCTCGTTGCCGTCCTGTGATATGAAAGGCCAGCCCTCGGCATCGGGTGAATTAACGGCTTCAACATTTTGCGGCTGTTGCCATTCGCCATTCACCTTTTTAATGACCCAGATATCCAGGTTGCCTTTGCCGCCGGCCTCGCCTGAATGGTAGTACATTTCATTGCCATCGGTAGTAATATGCATTTCTCCAATTTTATAATCGACGTTAAGCTTTTTACCTGCGTTCTGCCAGTTAGTCCACTGTCCGTTCTTATATTCGGCCGTCCACATATCCACTCCCTTATAGTTACCCTGGCGAGCCGAACAGAACCACATAACATTGCCCTGAACAAACTCGCAGCCGTCGAGCGAAAGCTCACCTTCATCCTGCAGCCACACCCTTGTGGCCCAGCTCCACTCCCCATTTTGTTTCCTGGATACCCATATACCGGTGACGCCATCTAGCAGCTGCTTCTCAGGCGGAATGTTAGGGTCGGGAGTGAAGAAAAAATAGAGCGTGCTTCCGTCCGGCGTGACAAATGCTGAATCTTCAGCGCCGGCGGTATTGATGCCGGGTCCCAACGGAACTGGCTGCTCGTATTCTTCCGATTGTAGCTGCGGGGGTAATGTATCCAAGTCAGGCGTCATTTTAATGGCAGCTGCGGGTATTGCCTGGTCGCGCGTTACCTGTGGGCATGACGCCGGAGGCGGCGCTTGATTCTTAATTCCAGTCGATGGCTGCGGCGCAGCACAGGCGCCCATAATCGTTGCACCTATCACCACAAAAGTAACAATATATATTAAGGCTGTTGGTCTGGACAAAATGCTTTCCTCCGCAAATGAATTTCTTAATATCATACTATATCGGTGCGCCTGTACGCCAAAATGCTAAATATACGGCTTGTAACATCGGGCTGAATACAGATACAATTGGCTAAAACATTCAGAGACGAATTATGGAAGTTTATAAAGATGCCTCGAAATCAATAGATGCCAGAACCAGAGACCTGCTTTCAAAAATGACTCTCGACGAAAAGATAGCACAGACCGGCGGCGTCTGGAGTTACGAGTTGATAGACGAGGGCAAGTTTTCCCAAGCCAAAGCCGAAGTGGTGCTCAAGGATGGCATCGGGCAGATATGCAGGCCCGGAATTTCCACCGCCCTTCCTCCCCAAGAAATGGCCGAGCTATCGAACGCAACTCAAAAGTTCCTTCTGGAAAATACCCGGCTCGGTATTCCCAGCCTAATTCACGAGGAGTGTCTGAACGGCTTTATGGCCAAGAAAGCAGCCATCTTTCCTCAGATTATCGGTATGGCCGCCACCTGGGAGCCGGAGCTGATATATAAGATGACATCGGTAGCTAGAGCAAACATGATGGCTGTGGGCGTGCGCCAGGGACTGTCGCCTGTTCTGGATGTAGCCCGCGACCCTAGATGGGGCAGAGTTGAAGAGACATTCGGTGAAGACCCTTATCTCATAGCTACCATGGGGACAGCTTACATAAAAGGCCTCCAGGGCGATGATATGAAAAACGGAATTATAGCCACTCTCAAGCATTTCGTCGGCTATGGCCTATCCGAAGGCGGCCTCAACTGGGCGCCTGCCCACATACCACCCAGGCTGTTAAGAGACGTATATCTTTACCCCTTTAAAGAAGCTATACAAACCGCAGGCGCTCAATCGGTTATGAGCGCCTACCATGAAATAGACGGCATCCCGTGCACTGCTTCCACAGAGCTGTTTACAGACATTCTGCGCACAGGATGGGGATTCGAAGGCACCGTTGTTTCCGACTACTTTGCCGTCGACAATTTGCAGAGCTATCACCGGGTGGCTGCGGATAAGGCCAACGCCGCGAGACTAGCTCTGTTGGCAGGCATCGATGTAGAGCTCCCCAGGCTCGATTGCTATGCACAACCTTTGAAAGAGCAAATCGAAAAAGGTTTGGTGCCTGAGATACTGCTTGACCGCGCTGTTTTCAGAATATTGAGGCAGAAATTTATGATGGGATTGTTTGAAAATCCTTATGTCAAGTCGGAGCAAGCGGCCAAAGGCTATGACCTGCCGGAGCATCGCCAGCTCGCCCTCGAAGCGGCCCGAAAATCGATCGTCCTGCTAAAAAACGAAAACAACCTGCTGCCGCTAAAAAAGAATATCAAGACCATTGCCGTCATCGGTCCCAACGCCGATAACAAAAGAAATCTGCTCGGCGACTATACATACCCCGCCCATGTTGAGGTGATGATTAATCTGGCCGAGTCGATGGGAATGCAGGTTTGGCTTCCCGACGAGCCTCCGGACCATATTACCGTCCCCGTGGTCACCATACTGGAAGGTATTAAAGCCAAAGTTAAGGGCACACGGATAATATGTGCGGCCGGTTGTCAATATGATAGCGCTTCCCGCGCCGGTTTCACCCAGGCGGTCAAAGCGGCCAAGACAGCTGATGTCGCCATCGTAGTAGTTGGCGGAAAATCAGGCCTGACACCGGACTGCACCTGCGGGGAAATGAGGGATTGCGTCGATGTAGGCCTTCCTGGTACACAGGAGGATTTAGTCAAAGCAATCTACGAAACAGGGACGCCGACGATTCTTGTTTTAGTAGACGGCAGGCCGTTGGCCTTAGATTGGATGGCAGAAAAAATTCCAGCTATTATTGAAGCCTGGCTACCGGGCGAGGAGGGCGGCAATGCCGTCGCCGACGTACTTTTCGGCGACTACAATCCGGGCGGCAAGCTTCCGATTTCCTTCCCCAGGAAAGTGGGGCAAATACCGGTGTACTACGCACATAAACCATCCGGTGCCCGGTCTCAACAATGGGGAGACTATGTCGATTCCAGCACCAGCCCGGCTTTCGACTTCGGCCACGGACTCAGCTATACCACCTTCAAACTCAGTAACCTCAGAGTAAATCCGAAACGCGCCCGACTGAACGATAAAATATCGGTAAAAGTCGATGTCGAAAACACGGGACAGAGCACAGGCGACGAAGTTGTCCAGCTTTATGTCAATGACATGGTGGCCAGCCTTACCAGGCCGGTCAAAGAGATGAAAGGCTTTAGGCGAATTACCTTGAAACCGGCCGAAACCAAAACTGTCGAATTCCAACTGCCGGTCGGAAGGCTGGGCTTTCACTATAAGGACATGAAATATATCGTCGAGCCGGGCACGTTCAAGGTTATGGTAGGGCAATCGTCAAAGTATATCGCCCTGGAAGGCGAGTTTGAAGTCGTAGCTTGAACCTGACGTCTAGCCCCAGGCCGGTGTCACACTGCCATCCTGGACTTGCCAGACGGGTACCCAGACTAGCGTAACCAGCCGCACTCCAATATCTTTCTTGGCCGGCCTTACTGTAACCTTTTCAAGCTCCTCGGTCAGAGGGTCGCTTCTGGTCGCCACTTCATCCATTTCGGCTTTAAACTCAGCCTCAAGCTCCTGTAATCTCTGTTGGTGACTGGCTACGGTTTCTTGAGCGCGCTTTACGTCTTGCGATTCTTTCATTATCCGGCTGGCGCCGCGGACTGCGGTCGTAGCTCTACCCAGCGAAGAAGCGCTGACTACTTTCCTGCCCACGAAAGCACTGAGCAACGTAGCCCCGACTGATACTGCGGTCTGCATTTTTTGCTGCTTGGCCTGCTCCGCCTCCCGGTCGACCGCCTGCTGCGCCCGACGGGTCTGCTCTTCCAGGCTCGCCATCTTGGTGGCATATTTCTGCCTCAGTTTTTCCGCAGCATCGTCGCGTTGCTCCCGGCCGCCTTGCTGCAAACGTACGCGAAAATCGCGTTCCGCCTCCCCTGGTGCGGAGAACTGCTTGAGAGACGGGCTCCTTAGAAGCTCCAGTTTCTGACTTCTGTAGAGCCAGTCGGCAAAATCTCTGTTCCAGGCGGCGTAACTCTTGGCACTGCCTGCAGCAGACGGAAGCTGAGCGAAATTTGCCTGCTCATCCGGTGATTTTTCTAAGTCCGATACATTAAACCTGGTTTCGCTCGAGTTATCCCAGTTTACGGCGATAGGGTCATCAGTAATCTGAGTAACAAAGGAACACTCCTGCGTAATATCGGCCCCGGTCTTTACGTCGGCAAAACGGACCTGAGCCGCACCTAATAACATCGGGCTGTAAACAAGTGACTGCCCCGGCGCCTGGCTGCCGCGGATAGGGATAAAGTACTGCGATACATCAGGCGGCAGCAGCGGGCGTTCCGACTTCTTAGCTGCTGCGGCTGGCTGATATGCGGCCGCGGCAGGTGAAGACGGAACCGCTCCCACAGCCGCTGTCGGTCTACTGACGAACTCAGACCGCCGTGGGTCCATTAGCGCCTTTATCTGGTTGCGCGTAACCGGCCCCCTGAGGTATGACATAGCCCATCGTGTCTCGAAAATTACCGGTGCGTCCTCATGCACATCATTCATCAGGAAGATGCGGTTACCAAGCCCTGCCAGTGTCTGCTCCATGCTCTGTCGGTTAAACTTTGTACCGGTGCTGGCGGCAGCGCCCTCCAAGCCTTCAAGTACCCGCATCTTGTCGCGCTCTGTCTGCAGTCGACCTATCAACCACGTCCCCGTATTTGATAAACCTTTATAATCCAAATCCACCGGGTTTTGCGTGGCCAGCAAGATACCAACGCCGAAGGCACGCGCCTGCTTAAGCAAGGTTAGAAGAGGCGCTTTTGAAGGTGGATTTGCCACCGGCGGGAAGTAGCCGAATATCTCGTCCATATAAACAATTGCCCTCAGGCTGGTGGTACCCGATTGCATACGTGTCCAGCCTAATATCTGGTTGAGCAGCAGCGATACAAAGAACATGCGCTCGGCATCGCTGAGATGAGCTATAGAGAAGATGGAAATACGCGGTTTGCCACTGGGTGTATACAGGATGGAATTTATATCCAGCGATTCACCTTCGAGCCAGGCGCTGAAGCCGGGCGCAGCCAGTAAATTGTTGAGGGAAAGCGCCAGGCCGAACCTCTCCTTCGACGGATAGAAAGACTCGATATCCATAACGCCTATCTTGGTTACCGGAGGGGCTTGTATCTGCTGGATGAGCGAAGCCAGGTCAAGGTCCCTGCCCTGCTTCCAGGCCGAGTCCAAAATCGTTGAGATTAGTATATGCTCCCGGCTTCGAATTGGGTCGGCCTCTATTCCCATAAGACCAAGCAAGCTGGTAGCCGTGGTGCCGATTCTTTCCCCCAGAAGCTCAGCGTCACTAACAATGGCGGCCGGCGGGGCGGCAAATGATTTCAGTATAGAAACCGGTATGCCGGCGCTGCTTCCGGGTGTGTAAATAACGAAATCGGCCGCCTGGCGAAGTCGCCTGATTCTCTCGCCGCCCTCACCCCAACCCGCCAGTCCGTTTTTCCATAATTCAGCCTGTTGTTTGGCATATTCTTCGGGACTTAGCCCCTTCTTGCGGGCATCATCCTCATTTATCCAGGGCGCGAAGTCCTCCGCCCGCAACTCCGGAAACGTGAGCAGCAGATTAGGCAGGTCCCCTTTAGGATCTATTGCAATCGCCGGCACGCCGTCTAGCGCGGCCTCTTCCAGCAGCGAAATGCATAGACCGGTCTTGCCGCTTCCCGTCATGCCCACACAAACTCCGTGTGTCACCAGGTCCTTGGAGTCGTATAGAAGAAGCCCCTCTTTCTTGCTTTTTTTAGCCATATCGTAGGGTCTTCCAAGATAAAACACACCCAACTTTTCGTAATCTTCCATGCCACCATCTCCTTTACACTTATTTTGCTAAAACGGTCAACTCCTTAATTGCCTGAAACACGGAAAGCTTGTTATAAGTTAATTCCTCGACCGGTCTGCCGTCAACGGCCGCTTTAAGGAACAACTCAATTAAAACCTAAAACGCTATCATTGTCAACAAGGTTGAAATTTGATTTGGCAGACCGTTTGTCGTAGACTACTTCAACGAATATTTAGGAAAATCCGAGGCATAAAATGAAAGTTAAGGCTCAGGAAGACATTTCTAAAACTAAGGGAAACGGTAAATTCAGCCTCTTCAAAGCTATCGGCAACACCCCACTGGTGGAACTGAGAAACCTGAACGGCAATTCAAAGGTCAGAATACTGGGAAAGCTGGAAGGCAGCAATCCCGGCGGCTCAGTAAAAGACCGGCCGGCTTACTACATGATTATCAAGGCCGAGGAATCGGGTAAACTCACCAGAGACAAAACAATCGTCGAGCCGACCTCCGGAAATATGGGAATCGCACTGGCTATGATAGGCGCCGCCAGGGGTTATCGCGTGAAACTCTTTATGCCGGAATGCGTCAGCACTGAAAGGCAGCGCACACTGGCCGCGCTCGGCGCCGACGTCACTCTGACACCGGCAGAGGAAGGCACGGACGGCGCCATCACCAGAGCCCGCCAACTGGTCAGTGAGGAGGCCGAAAAATATTTCATGCCCAATCAGTTCGACAATCCTGCCAACGTACTGGCTCACTACGAAACAACCGGACCGGAAATCCTGTCTCAGACCAATGGCGAGGTCGACGTATTCGTGGCCGGTATGGGGACAACGGGAACGCTTATGGGAACGGGGAAATACCTTAAAGAGAAAAAACGCGGCCTGAAGGTAGTTGCCGTGGAACCCACCATCGGACACACCATTCAGGGGCTGAAGAATATGAACGAGTCCATCGTGCCCAAAATCTATCGCCCAGAGACATTCGATGAGAAGGTGGCCGTTGAGGACGAAAAAGCCTTCGAAACGACGCGGCTCCTGGCCGTAAATGAGGGGCTCTTCGTCGGCATGTCCAGCGGCGCTGCGGTAGCCGGCGCCTTAAACATCGCCAAGAACCTCAATTCGGGCACCATCGTCGTCATATTGCCTGACCGCGGGGACCGCTACCTGAGCACCACGCTGTTCCGGTCGTTCTGTGCCAAATGCCCGCCCTAGTCATCGGCTAGGCCAGACCGTCTACAAACGCTCTGACATTTTTCCCCAGCACGCCGTGGTTGTAGCCACCTTCAAGAACGGCAAATCTTCTGCCCTGGCAGTTTTTATCAGCAGCTTCCTTGCTCAGCCGGCCGATTGTCCGGTAATCGTCGGTAGTCAGTAGCCCGCCCCAGTCCTCGACATGCCGGTCGAAGCCAGCTGAAATCGCCAGTATTGAGTAATTCTTTTCGTAACTAAATTTATTTACTATCTGGTCGATGAATCTTTCCCTGCTGGCAGCATCTGGATGAAAATATTTTATCTCCGTTCCCTCAAAAATATTGCTGCTGCCGTCGCCGAAATGCAGGTCGAAATCGAGAATAAGCGCATTCTCAATGAGCTTTTCATTTCGAAGATTAGCCAGAGCCACAGCGATGTTATTGAAATAGCAGAATCCCCAGCAGTGGTCAGGACTGGCGTGGTGTCCCGGAGGTCTTATCAAGGCGAAACTGGCTTCTCCGCCAACGGCTGTCTTTGCCGCCTCGATGGCACCGCCGGCTGCCAGACAAGCGATGTCATAAACAAGTTTTTCCCGTTTGATCGATTCGACATGACTCTGCAGATGAACCCGTCGTAAATCTTCAACGGCAGCTGCCTGGGGCTCAACGAAATCATAGGCGTCTTTAAGCTCCTTGAGAATGGCTTCGATTCTGCCGGAAGCGGCAGCCGGGTCCGAGGTATAAACCTCGATGTAGCACGGATGGTAAACTATTTTCATACCACCACTGATGCCATGATAGGCTAAATCCAGTGCAGTATGCCAATGAAAACTATCAGGCAGACCAGGTCAAAGCCGAGTATGGTCCCTACAGTTATCGCCTTCTTCTTGATGCTCTCCATGTCGAACACCCAGAACGACACCAGGAAAAAGTAAAGGTAGCCAATCAGGAAGATAAGCCAGGGCGCACCGCGGTTCCACCAAGAATATTCCCAGGTCAGTGCCCCCACAATGTTTAGAAGATACTCGACAAAGACACAAAATACGGCGCCGATGACTCCGAACAGAATCCTGTTGGGAATACCCAGCACCTTCATCTTCTTGTCTCCCGGCAGCATCTTACAGAAGGCAATGCCGGCAACAGCGAACATGAAGCAAATCTCGATATTCAGGCCAATGAGAATCAGGTAAGCTGTCTTCCCCGGAGCACCCCAGACCGGAGCATACTGTGTAAAATGAAAGACCAGCGCGTTCCAGATTTCGTTGAACCAGTCCAGTCCCCAAAACGTCAGACCGGCAAAAATGAGGCTCCAGTTTCTCTTTTCGACCTCATTGGCATAGACGTAGACTACCAAGGTAAAAAGCGGAATGACATACCACTGGAACAAGCTTGTATCGCGCAGAATGCTCAAAGCTTGCTGAGCCGATGCCGTCATATCTAACCTCATGGTATTAGCGTCTGGCTAACTACTTAAGCTGCTCTCTGGAAAAATCGAGTATTCGGCGTGCCACCACCAGCATGTTAATCTGGCCGGTGCCCTCGAAGATATCGTTTATCTTGCCGTCGCGCATCCACTTTTCCAGAAGGCATTTTCTGGAATAGCCCAGCGGCCCCATTATTTCAACTGCTTTCTGTGTGATTTTGGTAATCGCCAGTCCGGCCTTGGCTTTAGCCATCGATGCTTCCAGACTGTTAGGAAGGAACTGGCTCATCAGGGAGAAAGCGCGCAATGTCAGCAGCTTGGCCGCCTTATAGTTGGCTTCCATATCCATCACATCGCGTTCAAGCGAGCTGAGCTTATTGCGCGGCAAGCCATACCGTATCTCGACGCCTTCTTTTTCCAGCGTTTCCTTGACGAAATCCAGGGCCGCACGCCCCACCCCCAGCGCCTGCGCCGCGATAAAAGGCCGCGTGGCATCGAAAGTAGCCATCGCCTTTTTGAAGCCGGCGGTAGCGGATTTGTCAATCTTCCTGACCTCCGGGCTGCCCAGTATATTCTCGTAAGGTATGCGGCAATTATCGAAAACGATAGTGACGGTATCGCTGGCCCTGATTCCCAGCTTATGCTCCTTCTTTTCCACCCTGGCTCCGGGCGTACCGGCCGGTACTACAAAAGGCTTCATGCCGGCGCGTCCCGCTGACTTGTCAACAGTAGCCCAGACCACTACCAGGCCTGCCGAATCCAGCATAGCCCTCCTACCGCTGGTAATAAATATCTTCTCGCCGTTGAGCACCCATTCATTGCCGTCGAGCACAGCGGTGGCCTGTATGGCAGCGGTATCCGACCCGCAGCCAGCCTCAGTCATGGCCATAGCGCCCCACTTAGGACTGTCATCGTTGTAGTTGCCCAAAAACTTCTGTATCTGCTCAGGCGTCCCGCTGGCGAAGATGGCCGCGCCACCCAGCCCGGGACTCGGCAAAGCCAGAGCCAGCCCGGCACAACCCCAGAACATCTCCTCTGTCCTTAAGGCAGCGGTCATGTCCAGCCCGCCCATCAAGGCCCCTTCCCCCCTTTTCTGCCATGCCTTATCAATAAGCTCTTTCGGGCTCTCGTCCTCGTGCTCGTCATAGTACCGGCTTATGGGTCGTAACCACTCTTCGGCAATCTTATGAGCTGCCGCTATTGCTTCTTTTTGTTCAGGTGCAAGTTCAAAATCTATCATTGTCGCAAACCTCCTTTATACAATAGCCATGCCATCGAAAATGGCAAAGCCGCGACCGTTCCTGAGCCAAAGCTCCACCGGGTGCTCGCGTATGTAGCCGTGCCCGCCTAAAATCTGAACGGCGCGGTCGGTAACCATCAGCACCGTATCGTCGGCATACGTCTTGGACAGCGAAGCCTCTTTGGTCGTCTCTTCCTTCCGGTCAAGTTTCCAGGCAGCCTCCCAGTTCATGAGTCTGGCGGCGTCAACTTCAATGGCCATTTCCGCCAGCATAAAAGCGATTGCCTGCCTGGAAGCAATGGGCTCGCCGAAGGCAACACGGTCTTTGGCGTAATCTCTGGAATACTCATAGGCCGCTCTGGCCACGCCGACAGCCATAGCCGCCAGAGCCACCCGTGAGCAGTTCATGACACGATTGAAATCGAAACCTTTTTCGCCGCCAAGCCTGTTTTCTTTAGGTACGGAGCAGTTCTTTAGGCTCAGTTCATAGGTCGGCAGTGCTTTCACACCCATGTTCTTCTCTCGCTCGCCGATATCAAGGCCTTTGGTGCCCTTGTACACGATAAAGCAACAGGAGCCGCCTTTCAGGTCGGCATAGACCAGCAACGGGTCAGCGTCCGCCGCCAGAGGTACGTAGCATTTCTGGCCTTTAATCACATAGCTTCCGTCCTTTAGATTTGCCGTGGTCTTCAGCGACCCGGGGTCGAATTCGAAGTGCGGCTCGATAAGCGCGGCGCTGGCAGCCTTGAACTTATCCCCGCAAAAGGCGGGCAGATATTTTTGCTTCTGCTCCTCTGTGCCCATTTCCAGAATGGGGAAAGCCGCCAGAGCCGGGCAAAGGATATTCATGGTCATCGACAGGTCACCCCAGGCCAGTTCCTCGGCAATCAGCGCACCGGTAATGGCCGAATGCTCCCCACCCGGGCCGCCGTATTTTTCGGGTATACCGGATGAAACCAGCCCCATGGCCCAGGCGGTCTCCATGATATGGCCAGGAATTTCATCCTTTTCATCACACTCCCTGTAGATTTTCCGCATCTCTTCATTGGCAAACTGCTTAACCAGCTTCACAATCATTTGCTGTTCTTCGGTAGGACTGAACGAAATCATATCTCAACTCCTTTCAAGCATGTGGGGTTCACTACAAACTGTTATAATCTATCATTGAATCGAACGCCGCGTCAAGGACAATTAGTCCTAAACGAAGCCACCTGGGTTTGAATTAGTACCAAGGTACTAAAAATTCCAGCCTTTACCTTGACATCCGGCTTCTGGTATTATCTCAAAATATGCAGATAAAGCTGCAGTTTCTGGGTGCCGCTCAAAGCGTAACCGGTTCATCCTATCTGGTCGACACCGGCATAACCAGGGTTCTGGTCGACTGTGGTATTTATCAGGAACGCGAGCTTCTGACCAGGAACTGGCAGCCGTTCCCGGTTGCACCCGATTCAATCGACTGTGTACTGCTCACCCATGCCCACCTCGACCACTGTGGCCTGTTGCCCAAGCTGGTACGGGATGGCTTCCGCGGATCTATCTATACGACCGAGGCCACCGATGAAATCACCGAGATAATGCTCCTCGACGCAGCACACCTGCAGGAGGAAGATGCCGAGTTCAAGAGGAAGAGGCACCAGCGAGAAGGCAGGAAAGGTCCCTACCCGGAAGCTCCGCTTTATACTGTGGATGACGCCCGGGCTTGCCTGCCGCATTTCTCACCTGTGGCCTACGAAATGGCAGTTCCACTGGGCAAGGATGTGCAGGCGACGTTCCACGATGCCGGCCATGTGCTCGGCTCGTCATCCATAAAACTGAACGTCAGACAGAGCAAGGAGCAGAGGACGATTCTGTTC
>Ga0209610_1000439_pt1 | contig 21820 bp, 20 predicted proteins | sample LakKivw275mmetaG_FD_184137 | JGI IMG/M metagenome (GOLD analysis project Ga0209610, IMG submission 184137) | Anoxic lake water microbial communities from Lake Kivu, Rwanda to study Microbial Dark Matter (Phase II) - Lake Kivu water 275m metaG... | ecosystem: Environmental > Aquatic > Freshwater...
CTCTCGCCTTAGATTCCTTTTTTACCCATTCTGAGTAGTCTTCTACAAGTCTGTAAATGACGTTGTTTTGAAAGACCGGAACAGCGAGGTTTTTTGCTAGGTCTTGGGCATCCGGTAGTACCTTTACGTTGAAAGCCAACAGGGCACCCAGCGTCGGGGCTCCCCTCTTAACGATGGAAGCCTCCGTTACATCCCTTCTCGAAACGTCACCTACATCGGCTAGTCTTACAGGAAACCCGTAGTTCTCGAGTTCCGCAACCAGCGCTTCCAGCGATCCTAAGGTGTCCGTCTTCACCACGACGCCGTCTTTATCCGTTGCTATTTTCAGTCTCTCAACATCCTCGGACACAGCTTGGACGACGTCGTCTAAGGATTGAGTCGAGGCCACGGCATACACGGGGGCTCCTGCTACCGCATCTTCGAGTGCGGGTGCAGCTATCTTAACTCCAGCAGCGGCGTTGACCTCCTTAACTGGTGTGAATTTTTCTCTAGGGTCTCTGATTTCGTCCAGGGGTTTTGGCAACAGAATAGACCTCACTTTGGTTACTACGGGGTCTCCTCTTCCTCCGACGACTATTGTGTCTCCTTCTCGGAGAACGCCGTCATAGATAATTGTATTAATGGTCATTCCAAGACCTGGCTCCTCCTTCATCTCAAGTACCGTTCCCTTAGCTGACCCAGTACTCACCTTTAGTTTTCCCTTCATGTATTGTTGTGTCAATCCGATTAAGACGGAGAGCAGTTCTTGTATTCCCTCTCCTGTCTTGGCGCTGACAGGGATTATGGCGACGTTTTTTGTGAAGTCTTTTATCTGATCGAATCTTTTTGCTTCGAATCCTAAGCGTGATAGGATGCCGGCGATTGCGTATAGATGTTCTTCCAGCTGTTTCTGGACGCTTGGGTCCTGATTTTTGAAGGATTCCAAGAAGAGGTGGTTAGCGTGCTTCATCCATCCTGGCACCAAGTCTATCTTGTTTGCTGCAACTATGAACGGGGTTCTTCTTCTTTTCAGTATCTCAAGGCTCTCGTATGTTTGAACCTCAAACCCTCTTATGATGTCGACGACGAGAATTGCTATGTCTGCAGCTGATCCACCTCTTCTACGTAAGTTGACGAACACGCTGTGACCCGGCGTATCTATTACAAGCAGGCCCGGGATTCTTACTCTTCCGCCAATCTTCTTTAGCATAGGACCACAGATCTGCTTCAGTGTCTTGAGTGGGAAGAAGCTGGCGCCTATGTGCTGGGTCATTGAGCCCACCTCCCTCAGCGCAACCGCTGTCCCTCGAATTTTATCCAGTAGAGTTGTCTTTCCAGAGTCGACGTGACCCAAAACGCATACGACTGGTTGGCGGATCCTCCTCGGCATTTTTGACCTGGTCCTCATTTTTGTGCGCGAATAGTCATTCTCTAATATTTGGAGGGAGTAATTTAAACATCGTTTAAAGATGTGGGACGATGTTTTCCCAAACACACCTCGATGGGTTGTGCATCCAAGTTCCACATCGCGATTTAGCGTTTTTTCTCCAAAGAGTTTTATAGATTGTTGGGATTTTCTAAGTAAATGTGGTTAGGGATCACTATGTTTGAGGACTATGATCAGATGGTTCGGTCGGTTTCTGTTCCCGAAGCTTTGAGGGAGAAAAGCGTTCTTTTAAAGGTGAGCATAGGGGATGATGATGGATTCTTTTCAGGCATCCCTTTGATGGAGGCTTTGAGGAAAGTTGGGGCCGAGTGCTATATGATTGTGTCGTCTGAGGGCAGCAAGGTTGTTAAGACGCTGGACGCGTGTTGGGAGATCCTAGACGAGCAGAATGGTGCATCCAAGCGCTTTTTGTCTATGGTGAATGACGCCTTTACCAAAAAGGGCGAGAAACCTTTCGTAGGATTCATTGCCAAGCCCAATGTTATTCTGCAACATAGAGGTGGGGAATTCTACGGAGCTGGGGAAAAGGTTGATGTGAGAGGCGTTGATGGGTGGGTTGAAGGCATTGATAAGAAGCCCATTGAGGATGCCTGTGTGAGGATGCTTAAGGGCGGCTTCAACATGAAGTCAGATGAGGATTTTGCTCAGCTGATCCCTACGCCCCTAATTAAGCCGAAGCTTCCGAAGAAGGGCTATTTGTCCTCTTATGTTGAGGCTGCTGTTCTGCAGAGTGTTGCCGAATCTATCGGCAACGAGGTGACAAGCATCTTTTTGAACTTTAAGCCGGACCAAAATCTGCCGACCGATCCTCACTTTGAGTTGCTGATCGTTTTTTGGGCTTTGAAGCACGAGAAAGAGGTGGGGGAGTCCATATTCAAGGCATACTCTGATCTGTCAGCCGAGATAGGTTTATCAGAATTTTGTGTTCCACCTAGGGTTTGGTTTGGGTTTATAGGCGAGGGATACTTGGGAAAGGATGTATTCGGTGAGGTTGTAGGTTACCCAACGCCCAACGGGAAGACCCGATGGCAGCACGGTTTTAAGCTGATCAGGAAGCATGATTGGTATTCCCAATCTAAGGAGGATGGGAGAGAGCCTTTGCTAAGGTTTGCGATAACAGAGACCATACCAGTGGAGACTTTTTCCAGAACGATCAATGTGGATTATGGCTCTCTGAGGGAAAGGTGCGTGAAGATACGCGATGCTGTTGAGGATGCTGAGGAGATTGTTGTCGAGGGAAGGGAAGTCAATGGCGTGCGGACAAGAATGTCCGTTGAGATTGCAGGCAGGAGAGTGAGGGTGGATGATGGGATCGTCGATATGAAACCGGAGGCCAACTTCGGCAACTTCCCGGCTGGCGAGGTGTATATGACACCTGAGGCTGTCCACGGCGTCTTTGTGGCTGATGAGGTGGTTGTTATCGACAGAAGCTACCTGCTGAAGCGTCCTCTGATCATTGAGCTGAGGGGAAACGAGTACGAGGTAGTTGGCGGCTCGAAGAAGATATTGGCCGTCATCAGGAGGGAGAGGGAGAAGGCTTGGAAAGTGATCGAGACTTGGGAGGCCATGGGTGTTCCCAAGGACGTGGTGGAGTTGAATAAGAAGAACTTTTTGAATGTAGGTGAGTTTGCAGTAGGCTTGAATCCAAATGCGAGGGTGAGCACATATCTGATAGAGGTGGAGAAGATAAGTAGAACGGTGCACATTGCGCTAGGGCAAGGCTATGACCCGGATAGACCAACCACATATCATTGGGACGCGGTCGCAGGATGGAATCAAGAACTGACCGTAACGGCGATCAAGAAAGGGAAAGGTATTCCAGTATTAGAAGATGGAAAATGGAAAATTTAACTTGATAAATCACTAGTATACCTTTCTAATAGGCGTGAGTTTACAGGAACTTATGGAACCACATATCTGTAGTATAGTGTGTATCTTGCCGTTGGGCTTTTCCTTGTTATTTTGATTATGTCGCCTGGTTTTCCGTCTATGGCCTTCACCGCTGGGTCAGATGCCTTTATATGAGGCAGTTGATACGGCTTTACGCGGTACCTCTTCAGCACATCCTCGGCATCCTCTTTCGAGAGCACCTCGTGCTTTGGAACAAGTTCGTGACTAAAAAGGTCGAATGGTTGTGATGTCTTTTCCGAGGTCTCTTCTGCTATTTCTTCCTTAGTTTCCTTTTTTCCTTTGTTTTTCGCCATTCTGCATCCTCCAATCGGCTTTTGCTACATTCCATCGATGCTTTAATGATTCACCGCCTCATCGTTTGATAAGGAAGCTGGGGCGTCGCGCATACATTATTTCAAGTCAGCGAGATGTATTTATATTTAGATCATTGAGAGGGGAAAAAAGGAATCAATTATGCGTCACAATGTTGGACAACGAGAAGATGAGGTCTTGCAACGATCATTTTCTGGGCGGCTTCTCTTAGTGACAGAGAATTTGGTGGGTTAAATGAAAGCGGCTCTTCCTTATGGGAAGTCAACTTTGACAGTAGACGTTCCAGACGAAAATCTGATGAAGATTGGATTTACGTCGGAGCTAAGGGTGGTAAAGAATGCAAGGGCTGAGATCACTGAGAGATTGAGGAAACCGATAGGCACGCATCCCTTGTCTGGCCTGGTTGGTCGTGGCAAAAGGGTTGCCGTGATTGTGGACGATTACACAAGGCCGTGCCCTGACAATGTCCTTCTTCCCGTGATTCTGGAGGAGTTGGGGAGGACTGGCGTGAGGAAGGAAGATGTAAAGATAATCAGCGCAACCGGGTTGCATCCTCCCCATCCTGATAAGCTTGAGGAGTACGATGTAGTTTACCACGATGCCGAAGGGCCAGAAATGGTTTCATTCGGGAGGACATCTCGAGAGGTATCTGTAAGAGTTAATAGACTGGTCGGGGAGGCTGACTTCAAGATATCCACTGGTCTTATCGAGCCGCATTTCTTCGCTGGTTTCTCCGGGGGGAGGAAGAGCATAATGCCTGGTGTATCGGCTAAAGAGAGCATTTTCGGGAACCATGGCTACAAAATGATAGACGATCCGAGAGCTAGGGCGGGGATCTTAGAGGGAAACCCAGTACATGAAGACGCTTTGGAACACGCAAATAGAGCGGGTCTCAACTTCATAGTCAATGTTATCCTGAATAGGGACAGGAGAATAGGGAAGATTGTGGCTGGAGGCTCGACGAAAGCGCACGAAATAGGGGTAGAAGTAGATAGGGGAATAGTGGGGGTTAGGTTTGAGCGGAAGGCCGACGTAACCATAACCACAAACAGTGGGTATCCGTTAGATCTAGACCTATACCAAACCGTTAAAGGGATAGATACGGCCTCAACAATCACGAGAAATGGTGGCTGCATAATAGTTGCGTCAGAATGCAGCAACGGTATTGGACCTGAGAAGTTTCGGAGGACGCACAGCGAAGCCAGATCACCCGACGAGGTACTAAGCAACATAAGAGAAGAGGGGCCCTTTGAGGCGCAGTGGCAGAACCAGATCTTGGCGAGGGTGCAGAAAAATCATAAAATATATTTGGTTTCAAATCTTCAGAACCGAGTTGTTGAGGAGTTTATGATAGAACCCGCAGATTCTGTCGAGTCCGCTGTGGATGAAGCGCTGAGGGAGACTGGGAGGACAGCAAAGATAGCGGTGCTCCCGGAAGGACCAGCAGCATTACCTATCCTAGTTGAGTCTTAGCACCATTGAAAGATAACCATAATAGTGCGCGCGAAAAACTATTTGGAGAACCAGTAGAAACATCGATCATCCATGTACCACGCAAAAGTATAGTTGGAGTTGTTCTAAAAAGTAGAATTATATATTTATTAAACATGTTTTAGTACTGGGAAATAGGTTGGATATAGTCTCTTCGACGCCGATTATAGAATTTGTTGTCATCGGAGCTGGTGTGTTAGGCTCCCTCTTTCTTCTATTTCTCCTAATTTTGGCTTTCCTTTCTAGGGGAGGCCAGACGATTTCGAGGAGGACAGGTGGAGCTTTGGCGTTGACCGTTGCTCTGATAATCCTAGTTTCCGGACTGTGGTGTGTCTATCTTTCTCCAACGCTTACATACACAGAGTATAAAGAAAGTTTCTATCGCGAGATATCCGTCGAGGGGCAGTCGAGTTGGAGTTATGCTGTCGATGTTTTGAAAGAGGATACAATGGATGGCTCAGTAAGCCTTTATGTTGTGATTTATGACAGATCTCCCATAGTCGACAAGAATTTCACTGATCAAACCTTCAGTCTGTTCATTTACGATCCTGACGGAGAGATAGTGTGGTCCCAGATCAATGTAACCTACTCCTACTTTACCGTCAAAGCCTTGAAGACTGGCGTTCATGAAATAGAAGTCTACAATCCAAACGTGGAGCCCATCCGCGGCTACGTCTCCTTCAATGTCCAGGGAAAGGTGACTGTAAGACCCCTCGAGCCCTTAGGACAGTTGATGTCCTTGATATCGCTACCCATATTCGGCCTCGGCTTCTGGGCTTCAGGAATCTACACGGTTCTGAGGAAGAGGGAATAGGTAAGATCCGCGTGTATAAATGCTGATTCTTGGGTTTTTTAAGTCTTCTTCATTTTTGATCGATCGTTGTCAGGCGAGTCAGCGTCGAAAGTGTCAAATAAGAGATGGAACTTACTTAGCTTCATGTATCCTAAGCTAGATCGCTGGGTCTCCACATTCTCAATAGTGGCTTTTGACTCTTCAACAAAAGATTTAGGGGTAGCTGTTCACTCACGATATTTCTCCGTTGGTTCCGTTGTGCCTTGGGCAGAGGCTGGTATTGGAGCCATCGCGACGCAGTCATTTGTTAACGTTTCTTACGGGCATCGAGGACTGCAATTGTTGAGGGAAGGCTTGACAGTGGACAAGGTTGTTAAAAGGCTGACCAGCCAAGATGAGGGTAGAGACTACAGGCAACTCGGGGTAGTTGATTCGAATGGGTGTGTTGCCGCGTTTACGGGGAAAGGATGCCTGAAGTGGGCTGGAAGTAGAGTTGGAGAAAACTACGCTGCACTAGGGAACATCCTGGCAGGTGAAGAGGTGGTTAACAATATGGGTGAAAGATTTGAGTTGGCGAAAGATGATTTGGTTGGAAAACTAGTTGCAGCATTGGAGGGTGGTGAGGAGGCTGGAGGTGACATACGTGGGAGGCAGTCTGCATCCTTGCTTGTCGTTAGAAAAGATGGAGGGCGGGGCGGTTATGGAGACAGATACATTGATCTGAGAGTGGAAGACCACCCAAGCCCTGTCGGAGAGTTGAAACGATTACTGAGCCTGAGTCGCGTATACCGCCTCATCGACGAAGGCGAAGACAAAATCACTACGGGTGACCTCAAAAAAGCTCTTTTCACAATCAAAAGGGCAATCTCATTGAACCCTAACATCGACGACGCGCACATAGACTTGGCAATCATATACTTGAAACTTAAAAGAAGGGAGGAAGCTGTGAAGGCGTTCAAAGAAGCACTGCGCATCAACCCAAAAATGAATCGGCTGATAAAACAACTTCCCGATGCTGGTTTAATGGAGCACGATGAAGGACTCTTTGCAGAACTCCAAATAACATAAAGCGCGAAGAGGAACGATATTTTTTCCTGAAAGTTTCGTAGGAACTAAATACGGTTGGGTTATCTATAGGATAGTACACGGTGGCAGGTCAGTGAGGATCCTTGTATCGAAGTTCGGCAAGGTCGACGAAGAAGAGCGGCGCCGCATCGTCGAGCTCATGGAAGAGTGTTATGGCCGTTTAGGGCCACATAAGGTTGAACTGGTCGATCTATACTTTTTTGAGAGATCTTCCCAAGTTGATGCTTTCTTGGTAAGGGAGTCTAAGGAAGTCGGTGTGGTCTCCGCCCATTTCGAGAATTCCTTCTTCGCCATGCATGACGCTTGGAGGGGGACCTCAAGGATAGTTTTATGCGTTGAAAGATTGAAGGCTTTGCCGAGGCTTGTTCAAGAAGGTGGAATAAGACACGAGGTTGGGCACTCGGTGTTGCATGGAGACTTGCGCTACTATATCCTACCTGTCTCCACAGCGCTTTTGGAACTTACAGACCGCTTCGATTTTCCAAGTGGATACGCGACCAACCTGCATTACTTGGTTTCGATAGCCGTTAAAGACTATGAGGTTTCACGCCTCTTGACTGGAAGAAGCTACATTGAAGATCAGCTGGCCTATGCTAGGCACCTTCTGACGGTTTCAGAGAGTGAGAGGCTCTCGTGGCAAATCTCAAGGGGGGAACCATTAGCGGAGGTTATGTGTTTGGTCTCATGCTTGAAGGTATTAAGTTGTGCTGTGCCCTTCGTCATCGACCAAAGGTATAGCAAAGAAATTGAACATAGCATCAGAGAAAACTTGTCATATCTGCCCAAGAAGCACTCGACCACGCTATTAGACTTAGTCAATAATTGCTTTCCCTCCTTGGGAATGGATACTTTGAGTAATATCGATTGCGTTGTAGGTTTGACGGCAGAGAGAATCATTAAGCCGATTCTGCTCAGGGGTGCACGGTAAACATTTCATGAACAGCGCGTATATCACCCTAGAAATATTACTACCAGTCTGACTGATCCTGAGCAGGAAATACAAATCGCCTGAAGAAAATGAAAGCGTAGGTGAAGCAAAATTCGGTGGGTTTAATGAATGGTGCGGGGGGTGGGATTTGAACCCACGAACTCCTACGAGACAGCCGCCTCTGCCCAAGGAGTACCCGCATGGGAGGCTCCTCACAGGGCTGCGCCTCTTGCCGGTTCATCCTTTGACCAAGCTTGGCAACCCCCGCCTAACACTCTTTTTAACTCGCCCAACTACTAATTAACCTTTCCCCAACAAGAATGTCAAAAAGACAGAGGAACACATTAACGGAAGAAAGAGGGTAGCACTTCAGATCTGCCGGTTTCGGCTTTAAGGGCCTCAAGTCCCGCCTTTAGTCGATTGTGTATGTCCCAGAATTCTCTAGGCATACCGGGCTCAGACCTGTAGAACTCTTCCATCCTGGCGTGCTTCTTGAGCAACTTTTCAACACGGATAGAGAACTGCAATTCAAAGTCTCTCTCCTTATAACTACGGTTGAAGACCTGTTTGAAGAGCGTCTTTAGGTCCTTGTATTTGGGCATGTATCCGATCGGTGTCTCGATGGCCTCGTACTCCCCGTGAACGCGGCCTTCGGCCCACAGCAACCAGGCCTTCTTGTCGACTTTCTCGTTGCAGTACCCACCATCATACTTGAGGAAATAGTTGACCGCGAACACCCTGGGACTTTTTTTCAATCTCTTGCCAAACTTGAAGTGATTCTTGAGGTAGGTTCCTAGTGGCACGGTCAAGAAGTCCATGTTTGACATTGGATTGAACACCCGCACGCCTGTTTTTCCAATCGTGGCTGTGGTTGTCTCCGACTCGATCGTTGCGCCTATGTATACGCCATGCTCCCAGCTTGAGGCTTCGTAGATGGGTACATTTGTGTCAGAGTCTCGGCCGCCGTATAGGATTCCGTGCACGACGATGCCCTCAGGGTCATCGAGCTTCGGGTCAATGTTCTTGAGTTCGCTGAGCCGCATGGTATATCTGGCATTGGGGTGGGACAACGGAATCGCGTTGCTCTCGGCGTCCTTCTTGCCCTCCCACCACTCGCCGGAGTGGTTGATTCCTTTTTTTGGCACATCATTGCATCCCATGCCCTGCCAGTAGGGGACACCGTCGGCGACCAGCACGTTAGAGAAGATGAGTTCCCTCGGTGTAGTCAAAGCCTCGTAGATCAGTGGGTCGTCATTTGGATTCACGTCAGTGATGATTCCGAAGATGCCGGACTCGATGTTTACGGCGCGAGCGTTTCCATCAGAGTCTGCTTTGATATAGGAGATGTCGTCTCCGACGATGGTCTGACCTGGAATCATGGCTGTGGAGGTCTTCCCGCAGGCGCTGGGGAAGGCCCCGGTGAAGTACGTGACGCGATTCATGCCCTCGGGGCGAACTCCTATAATGAGCATGTGCTCAGCGAGCCAGTCCTCGTGGTTTGCCTTGTATATGGCGAGGCGGAGAGCGAGCTTCTTCAATCCGAGGCTGTTTCCGGCATACTGGTTGTTGACCGAGTAAACCTTCTTGTCAATCACGTCGATGTAGATTCTCCGCTTGTCGGTATTCTTCGTGCAGTTTCTTTCGTCGAGTTCTCCGGCAGAGTGTAGAAAGGTGAAGAAGTCGTCAGAGCCGTTCAGCTTCTTGAACTGTTCGTATCCGCTTCTGTAAAGAATGTCCTCGCTGTGAGCTACGTAAGCTGAGTCCGTCAATTGTATGGCAGAGATGGAAAAACAGGAATCAGTTGGTCCTAGGCAGAAGAAGCGTACGAGGCACTCTTTGCCCTTCATCGTACCGTCGAAGAGGCTCATTATCTCCTTCAGCCCGGCCTCGCGTTCTTTCCAATAAATTCCACGGCTTAGTCTTTGACCCACCGGCAGAAGGATTGCGGTGTTTCCTACGTCACGGGCTAAATCATAATAGCCATCGAAGTGGACGGTGTGGCCCGCCGTTCTTAATTTTACCTCTTCTTTGTTGTCGAGAGCCAACTGGCGGACATAAGCAATATCCTTCGGATCATCCGTGATGACTGAGACCTTCGAAGGTTTGCACAAGTCAACATATTTCTCGACAAGTTCCACAACGCAAGAGTTGTTTAGAGTCTCGAGCTTGGCGAGGGTCCCTTCGCTCAAAACGCTCCTCAGAGAGTTTGACATCTACTTGCCCCTCATCCGCTGCAAAACGAGCATAATATTAATACCCAGGCTCCAATTTATTATTAATTAAAGGTGTTTTCTTGAGCGAGAGGAAGACGCCTCGAATTCGAAAGCCCAGGCCATTTGACAATGTGGAATGTCAGTTGTGCGAACGTAAGGGAAGCTTTTACTGCTGGAATCAGTGTCTATTCAACACATGGCGAACAAGACGGATAGAATAGGAGTCTCTTCTTAGCAACCAAGACTTTTAGGAGATGCTTTGGACAGATGGCAAGCAATGATCTTGAACGCAACGCCATGAGGATCTTGCTCAGTAAGGGAGAGGAGGGTTTTCTCCAGAGTGAGCTTTGGAGGGAGCTCAACACGAACAGCAGGATAGGGTCAAGGTTGACCATAAAACTGGAGAAAAAGGGGCTCATCGAGAGAAAGCGAGAACTTCACAACGGACGATGGACATACCGCGTCTTCTCAAAAATACGACCAATCACAGTAGATTTAATCATGGATATCCCATGTGCCTCATGTCTAGAGATCTCAAAATGCGGGTTTGGAGGAGCGGTCTCACCTGAGAGCTGCGAAAAGCTAGACCAGTGGCTTCAGAGTATAGTAAACAAGCAAAACCGAGAGTTCAAGAATGCCTAGAAGATGGCTTGAAGAACACAGAAGAGATCACTACTACCGTCTTGCAAAAAAGGAAGGCTACAGAAGCAGGGCAGCCTTCAAGTTGCTCCAAGCTTCCAGAAAATATAACCTGATAAAGAGGGGGGACGTCGTCGTCGACCTAGGGGGAGCGCCAGGGGGATGGGTTCAGGTAGCCAGAATGTTAGTCGGGGAGAAGGGCTACGTCCTAAGCGTTGACCTAACACCCATAGAGAGGTTTGATTGGCCAAACGTAAACACAATAGTCGGAGACATAACCGACTACAAGACTCTGGATTCTATTAGAGAGAGGTTGCCGAGAAGGCCAGACGTAATGTTATCAGATGCCTCACAAAATGTGTCAGGCATATGGGAACTGGATCACGCTAGACAAATCGATTTAGCCAGGACATCGTTAAGAATTGCCTCTTCAAGTTTGCGGGTTGGAGGAAACTTCTTCACAAAGGCTTTTCAGGGCAGTCTATTAAACGATTTCGTCGAAGAAGTCAGAAGGCATTTCAAGTTCGTCAGAATCTTTAAGCCAAAAGCAAGTAGGCCCAGTAGTTCAGAGGTCTACATAGTGGGTGTTTTCAAAAAGTAGCTGTCAAACAATAACTCGTACGCGCAAAGTTTACTGCCTTAGTGGTCCATGAAGAACCTTGAGTATTTATACCTCCGTCTCCTCCTTTGAATATCAAATATCAGGCTGTATACCCAAACACTGTAAAGCGGGAGTTCACGTCGATGGAAAGAATGAAAACGATCGGTTATGCTTTGTCCGGCTGCACTCATGACTTTCTCACCTTCGTCGTCTTAGAAAAAGCCAATGTTGAGGTCAACAACTTTTACTTTATACAACACCCGATAAGGAGAAGAGCCCCAGTTTTGGTTCGGTCCTTCAGAATTCAGCCTTACAATCCCGAGATGATCACGGGTAGAACAGGACCTTTGGCTGGGATGAAGGGTAGGAAAGCCGACTATGGTAAGAAGCTTGAATACATCGTTGCATTCGCGGAGATTCTGGGATACTATGACGAAAATCATAAGTGGAGAATGATGGAGGTCGCGCCGTCCCCTTGGGATCCCGTCTACGAACCAACAGAGGAGGGGCTGAAAGAGGTTCTTATTCCAAGCGAGTTTGCTGAGGATGCACTCATCCTTGAGTTGGGGAAGGTCAGGGGGACGAAGATACCTGTCTATATTGATTTGAATGCAATAGCAAAAGGCCACATGCTCGTTGCAGGAATGACCAGAAGTGGAAAATCAAGTTTCACCATAAATTTGATTGTGAACGCTGCTAAGCTAAGGCCTAAACCGAGGTTCATAATATTCGACAGACGAGGAGAATACGGGGCACTAACAAAGTACGGTGCGGTGACCATTCCGTATGATAAGTTCACCCCGATGATAACTAGCCCAGAGTCGATAGTTTCCAAACTAGAGTTGAAGGGCAAAGAGAAGGCTGCAGTTCTGGAAGCAATAAGAGCCTTAACTCGTGATGGGGCAGAAATTACTCGAGAAAACATCCTCTCAAAAACCGATGATGTTCTTGCTAGCGGGGTAATTATCAAGACCCCAAGAATTCAGAAAGAGACCTTAAAGAGTATTGAGTGGTTTCTAGAAACCAAAGGAGACTTTGTCGACAGGGCGGTCAAACCACTGGATGCAATCGAAGCTGTCAGAAACAACCCAATATTGATAGTGGACTTCTCTATCGACACGAACATTGAGGAACAGCAGAGGACAGCGGACTGCATCATTTCTAGGGTACGAGATTACGCTATGGAGAGGAAGAGCTTTGGAGACTTTGCATGCATAATGGTTATAGAAGAGGCACAGTACATCGCGCCTGAGAAGGGTTTTGAAATCGTTACGTCAGATGTGCAGTCTGAGGTCAGGTCCTCTATGATTGAAACAGTAAGCCAGGCAGGCGGATATAATGTGGGATTGATCCTCATGACCCAGAGACCAGCCTACGTTTCGAAGGGCTGCATCTCTCAGTGCAATTCTGTGGCGTGCTTCAGGCTAAAGAGCGGAAACGATCAGGACGCCATACTAATGTATACTGAGTATGGGTCCGAGAGGCTCCGGGATTACTTACCCGGTCTGGCTGATCACGAGGCTATGCTTTGGGGCATAGCCGTACCGACGCCATTTCCAGTAATAGCCGAGGTAAAGGTTTCAGAGTATCCGCAGAAGGCTGCTGTCTTTGCAAGGCAAGCCTGGGAAAAGATGGAGAAATTGAAAGTTTAGTGAGATCATAAACTTTTAGGCCCTTGATGCTGTATCTCCAGGTTACTGGAGTTGCTGAGGGAACGAGCGGCTTGTTCTATTATATTTTTAACCAATTTGGCTGACGCGTTTGTTTTGATTCCCCTATAATTAAAGTGCGTAGGTGACGCTTGATATCCAAGGTTAATGAGAGCTGTAAGGACCCTCTTTTTCGGCGGAGTCTGCAGCCCAAACCTGTCGCTTATTTTGTCGATGACGTAGTATGTTGGCGCAGCGTCGATCTCAGCTGAGATAGTGTTCAGAATCCTCACCAGCCTCGTCTTCCCCAGCCCTGCATTTTCAACTTCCTGTAACATTACGTAAAAGAACTTTTTGGAGAAGAGGTTTTTGAGCCACAACGGTCCAGCGACACTCAATCTATGGTTGCACTCGTTGCATTTGGATTTTAGAATACTGGCTATGCCCGGCGACAATTCTCTGTGGAAGCAGTTGAAGCAGTGCAGGATGTAACCTATGTTCTCCAAGGTCTCATTCGCCCCACTCTTACTCCTTACAACCCGGGCGTAGACACGGATGTAGTGGTTGGTGCTGTGGCAGAATAGGACTTTGATTCCAAGCCCGTGTCTTGCAGCTGTGATCGCTAAGCAGCTGATTAACAGCCTGACTGCTAATTCGTGGCAGTACTCAGTTCTCAGCGGTTTTCCAAAGTATTTTCTCAAGCAAGCTTTTGGCCGTACCCCGCAAAGTGGTGCTGTGTCTGTTGCAGTGAGAGCGATTAGGCCACCATTGACTGTTGCTCTGACTGCTGAGTCCAAAAATGGTGAGGGGGAACCGAATGGGTCGATGTCGATGAAGTCAAATCTTCTTCCCGGCGAGGAGTGGAGGCTGAGAAGAAGGTTTGCGTCCATGTTCTCCACTGTGATGCGGTTTGAGAGACGATTTCTCTTTACATTGAGGGTTGCCAGTCTGGACGCTTCTGGGGTTAAGTCGTTTATAATCACTCTCTCGATACCGCTCACTTCAGTCGCGAACCTTATTCCTCTGACGCCACATCCTGCCATGGGGTCGCAAACTGAGAGTGGGTGACCAACCATTTTTTGGTAGGCCCTTAAAGAGACAACGGCGATGTCCCTGTTTAATTCCATTCTTGGATTGTAGAATACCGGAAGCTTACTCGGGATATATGTGTGAGGTTTTTTGAGAGTTGGAACGAGAATGCGCACAGACCCCTCCTTTATAGTTTCTGTTGGGAAAAGGAGGCTCAAGGGTTAAGCCCTCTTGATGGACTCTACAATCTTTTCCACTAAGGTTCTATGGAGAGATTCACGGTTCTGAGGCGTTACCTCATAGATTCTCACGTCGCTTCTGCTCTTAATCTCCTTTACAAGCGGGACTTGTATCTTCCAGTGTATAACGCCTAGAACAGGCTTCTGGCTCTTTATCGCTGATAGGACAGCCCCACGGAAGTCTTTGCTGAGGAGTTCCATGGGTCCTACTTCATCGATCACAATGTAGTCCGTGTTCTTGATCGCTTCTTCGATAGCATTTACTCCCACCGTACGTAGGTCGTTCAGGTTTACCTTGTAGCGACCGATCCTCGATCCTGCTGGGCTCTCAATGTGCGCCAGTATCCCTCTGCTACTCGTGGCCAGGTTGACTATCTCGAATCCGACGCGGATTCCTTCGACTCTGATCTCGGGTGTGCTGATGCCACCATGCTTGTAGCCCAAGTTTTGTAGTTCATCTATGGTCCTTCGGATGACTGTCGTTTTCCCTACGCCTGGTCTGCCGGTGACGAAGATGTTCAACACGAATCAAAAGATATATTGTTGGTTCTGTTTTAAGAGTTTCTAGCGGCGTTTATCGTCTGTTTCGCTGGAGGTGTTGAAGTTCGGCAGACTGATTTGCGGGGTCGACGAGGCGGGGAGAGAGTTAAGAATATAACTCCCCCAGAGGTCCAGTCATCGGCCCCCTGATTGTTGCGGGAGTGTTGGTCGATGAGGAGGAAGCAAAGGCTCTGGAGGAGCTAGGGGTCAGGGATTCCAAGAGGCTTTCCCCCAGGCGCAGGGAGAAGTTGGCGTCGAGGATAAAGAATGTTGCTGTTAGGTGCTCTTATGTTGAATTGCAGCCCTCTGAGATAGACAAGTTTGTTCTATCACAGATGCGGTTGCGTAAGCTGAATTTCCTAGAAGCCGGGGCGATGGCCGTGGTCATCGAGGACCTGAGGCCTGAAGTCGCTTACGTTGATGCCTCTGATGTCTTGGCCGAGCGTTTCGGAAGACAGATCTTGGAACTCCTATCCTTTGATGTTGAGGTCGTTTCTGAGCATAAGGCTGATGCTAAGTATCCTGTTGTCTCTGCCGCCTCCATCCTAGCCAAGGTCAGGAGGGATGAGGTTGTTTTGCGTCTGTCGGAGAGATTCGGTCGTCTCGGCAGCGGGTATAGTGGTGACTCCAAGACAATCAATTTTCTGAGGAGCTGGGTCAACAGCCACCCCTCCTACCCCTGGTTTGTTAGAAAATCTTGGAGAACAACCAAGAGAATTATGGATGAGGTCAGGCAGACTCATCTATAGGGTGGTTGGTACTTCGCACACTGTGGGATCAGCTTAGAAGGTGAAGCGGATTAGAAAATACACGTGGGATCCTTTGACCTTGGCGGGCCCGGGGGGAATCGAACCCCCGACCACCGGGTTAAAAGCCCGATGCTCTTCCTGGCTGAGCTACGGGCCCCAGATTTTTTTGGGGAGGTGACCACCCCAATATAAATTGTTAGAAAAAAGCTTATATGTTATCTTTCTCCTTTTCAAATTAGTCCCGCGGTAGCTCAGCCTGGTAGAGCTTCCGAACTCACCTGCGTGCTAGGTGGGTGAAGATGCTGTAGATGTCCACCGGCGTGGTGGGCATTTTCCAGCCTATCAGGCAAACAGACACCGGACTGTCGGGCGTTCAAAAGCGTTGGCTAAGTTTGCCTCGCTGAAACTCGCTCCCGCGGGACCAACGTTCCTCACTTTTGCTTTAAGAAATCTCGGGAGGCTCCTATTCATGGTTGATGAGGTGTCCTCCTATTATGTAAAACTTATATAAGCCCTTGATTTTCAAATGTATGTCTATTCCGTAAGGAGTGCCCTGGTGGTGCAGTCCGGCCTAACATAAGCGGCTGTCGAGTATCTTCGCAGACCCCGCTCGACCCGGGTTCAAATCCCGGCCAAGGGAAGGAAAAGTAGGTCTTTCCCGCCGAGGGGCGCCACAAAATCAAGCTCGGATTGGGTTGGGGTAAAGTCTTTCTGATTTGGAGCACGCGCGAAAAAATAGGGTATAAGGTGGTGGGCCCGGAGGGATTTGAACCCACGACATCAGGCTTTCTCCATGATAGCCTCCGAAGGCTTTCGCCGGTCAAGACCAGCTGCGCCCTATCCATACTAGGCTACGGGCCCACATAATTCCAAGGAGAAGCTTCTAAAGAAGTTTTCCCTTTGTATCTTTTTCAGCTTTTTGAGGCGTATTCAAGTTTTCTTAAGAAAAACGCTTAATAATATATCCTTATGTATATTTTAAAACAGAAATTTTTTGCTCTTAACACCTCGGTGTTTAAAAAGAGCGGGTTGAAATGAGCGAAACGCATCTGCAGGACATAAAGTTCCGATTGATGACGATAGATCTGCTCCGTCTGGCTAAGAAGAATTATACTTATCGAGAGATAGGTGTAAAAACCAGTTTGCCTGTCACCGTGCTGAGCAGGTATGTTAAAGGGCATGTTTTGCCCGGGGCGAAGAGGGCGAAGAAGATTTGGGATGCGCTCAGCACGATCGTTAGCCTTGAGGATGAGCTTAGGAGGAGGATCAAATTTGATAGTAAAGGATATTTCGACAATACGTCGATAATTTGTAATGTTCCCTTACTCAAACAAGCTGCTCTGCATGTTCTCTCGAAGTTTGCTGGAAAACGCATCACGAAGGTCCTGACGGCCGCCGCAGATGGGGTGCCTTTGACAACAATTATAGCCGAGACGTTGGGTGTCGATATCCTCATAGCGAAGAAGAGTAAGGAGGTGGGGGTAAAGGACTTTGTTGAGGAGATGTTTGTCCCTGGTGACTCAGCTGTTGTCACTTCATTGTATTTGCCTAAAGGTGTGATTAAGAGAAGCGACAGCGTGTTGATTGTGGATGACGTTATTAAGTCTGGTGAAACCCAGAGAGCTTTGATGAATATGGTTTTTAGATCCAAGGCTGATTTAGCTGGAGTGTATGCCCTAATTGCTGTTGACGATCATTGGGTTGATGAACTCATGGGCTCATTCAAGTGCCCTGTTGAGGTCGTACTTACTGTTAGACCAGGGGGAGAAGAAAACAAGTAGTCCGTATCTACTTTTATCTCCCATTTCCTTTTCTTTGAGTGCTTGCTTCTTGTCTTTTATGAGTTGTTGGTGAATCAGTTTGTCAGCGGAGGTCTTTGAGGCAGTTTTCAAGGATGGAAGAGTCCTCGTTTCTTCACTAGAGGAGGCAAACGCTCTTGGTCGGTATGGCTACGGAACTTTGAAGGAAGGCTTAGGCTCAATTCTAGATTCATGCGAGGCATTATACCTTCTTGCTGACGGAAGGTTGAAGTTGGTTGATGATGAAACTGGTTCCGAGATGATTTTTCCGGAGTTGCTTGAGAAGTTTCATTCAAGAGAAGCTGAAGTTTGGACCAGATACCTGATCTACCGAGATCTGAGGGGTCGAGGCTATGTTGTTAGGCGTGGTTTCGGATTTAACATAGACTTCCGCGTCTTCGAGAGGGGAAAGTATGGTAAACAAGCTGCAAACTACATCGTTTTCGGGGTATGCGAAGGAGGACCGGTGCCCATCAGCAAGCTTACAAAGGTTTTGAGATTTGTTCGAAGTGTGAAGAAGGAGTTGATCTTAGCGGTTGTGGATGGTAGGGGTGAGATCGTCTACTACTCTGTTTCCCCCTTGACTTTCAGACGGGGTGAGTTCCCTGAGGGGAAGTAACGGCCCGACTTCAACCTCTTTGACTTTTGTAGAAAAAAGCCGCAATATTTATTGAATGACTGCTGTGTCTTCATGAATTGCCGGCGCCATTTTTAAGAGCTCGTTCAAAGCTTCTTCATGTATCCTTAAAGCCTTGGGACTGTACAACACGAAGCGTACTAGTAGTCTGGTTTCATGGTGTTCCTTCATAAAGGCAATTACTGCTTTGAGTGCTACCCGAGCCGCTTTCTCCATGGGGTATCCGAATGCCCCGGTGCTGATTGCAGGGAAAGAGACGCTTTTTATTCCTTTTCCTACTGCGAGCTTCAAGCTGTTTTTATAGCAGGCTTCAAGGAGTTTGGCGTCCTGCGGGGATCCACTGTAGACTGGGCCTACAGTATGTATAACATAGGGAGCTGGCAGGTTGTAGCCTTTGGTCAGCTTCGCTTCACCGGTCCTGCATCCTCTGAGTTTCTTGCACTCTTCCCAAAGCTCTGGTCCAGCGGCTCTGTGTATGGCTCCTGCTACGCCGCCGCCTGGAGCCAGGCTTTCGTTGGCAGCGTTGACGATCGCTTGGGTGCTCTGTTCTGTTATGTTTCCTCTTGTAAGCTCTAGCTCCGATCCGTCAATCCTCACTTTCAACTTTTTATCTCCCTATTAGAACATGATTATTGCAAATCTTGTGCGTGGCATTCTGTCCATTCTATGCGTATCTCTCAAGATAGCGTTTGCGCAAAAAAATCGTTTTAACACCCGGTATATAGCTAAATCTATCCATAGATGGAGGTCTTTGATCGAACGATTTTTCAGCAATTGCAGCTTCCAAAGACCGTTGTCCTGTTGTTGAGTGATGAACCATTCAAGTGCATTTTGTATCTGTGGATCGTTCGGGGTAAACCCCAAGAGTGACAGAGAGTCGAGTGAAGATAACAAATCAGTGAACCAAAAAGGACAGGAGAACTTCCTCCAATAACTTGGATCTCGCCGATCAGGATAAGTATCTGGCTGGAAGAACCGTGATGCCAGAAGCTTTCCTGCAATTTTTGCCTCATCTCTTGAGCGATAGTCTTTATGCGCAGCAAATACCCTCAACACCACGCCAGTAACCAAATGAGAGAATGGTTTTGAAGCATCTGGACTGATGGTTGCAGCATTTAGCGTTTCTTTATCGAATTTCATGCCGACTGTGCGTATGGGTATGGTCCAACCGCCATCATTCTGGCGAACAGAAGGCAGCCAGAGAAAACCGCGTTCTACTCGGGGATCGCTATCATATCCTGCTTTTATCAAAAGTTCCATAATCGCAGCCGTATAGTTTGGAGTGTACTGATTTCCATAAATTCCTCTGAAATCTCCTTCTTCTGTTTGGAATCTGATTAGGAACTCGGCAGCCTTTTCTATGGTAGGATGTTCTCTAGTGAAACCATGTGTTTCTATGAGAATACCTAAGATTCGGTAAGTTTCCAACTGATTATAATTCTCTTGAGAGCGAATATCTGGGTTGCCGCCATGATACCTCCATGAACCGTCTTCCTGTTGCCTATTCAATATCTTCATGACAGATGGTAAGACCCATAATGTTTCAACGGATGCGGCACTTTCTCCCAACAAATCACGTTTGACGAAGAACACAAGTGCGGCGTTATCGGAAGAGATGAGTGGAGGTGAAGGATCATAGCGCAGTTTACTCAGCCATTCACTCATTGCCGTTTTATCCGATCATGACATCTTCGATCGACGCGCGCCGAGTCTCTTAATACCCCAAGACTTCCATCGAATGTATCTCTAAGTCCTTTCTGCCTAGCTGTTCTCGAATGGAGTTGACTACGTCTTCGTCATCTATGTAGGCTTCTCCATGCTTGCTAAACTTTATTGGGATTTTTGTTTGCCGGAGGTTGTTTCCTGCTGGAAAGTCGAGGAAGATGTACTGCTTGTCCTTGGATATGAAGATAAGTCGTAGGGCAATACGAGGAATCGAAAGCGGGGCTCTTTGCATTGTATGTAGTATGCTCTCGGGCTTCAGCTCAACGGCGAGTTTCCTGAACTTTTCATACTCTTTAACATGGACCATTCTGCTGGATTCGTTCACAGCTCTTCATCTCTTTCTTCCTCTTTCTCCCCGTTGCTTGCTCTCTTTTTTATTCCAAGAAATTCAAGTAGTTTCTCGTCTTCCTTACGTCTTCTCCTACGCACTCCTTTATCTCTACGCTCCTCGCGCATGCCTTTCTCTCTTGCTGTCTTCTTTATGCTCTGAATGATCTCTGCTTCTTCTTCACTCAGTTCGGGTTTCCAAGGTTCAGTTATCCTCATTGTGATCTTCTGGCATATTGGGGGTTCTGGCCATGCGCCAGGATCATAAAGGGTGTAGCCCATAAACTCTGTTGGCTTCTGTTGGATGCACGACCAGACCGCTTTCTTAACATTTTCCGGATCCATCCCAGTCTTTGGGTCGTCTTCAGATATCAAGTTAACAGTTGTGACCTGTCTCCTGAACCTTTCTATAGCCTCCAATGAGACATTTGGGAGATAGGGAGAAGGAGCATTGGCACCCACAATAGTCCGTCTCTTGTCATCGGCAACTCCGTTCTTCACAAGGTTTATGAGTGCGTCGCCAGGAAGATGGCCTTGGGATTCCCTCCAGCATAGAACCAAGTAGCGGATGTTTGGGTTAGCCACAACATTCGCGATTAACTTTTCTATGCCTATGTTTTCTGTCTGCAATGTTCCAGCGAGAGCAGCACCACTCTCTATTGCCGCCTCCACAAGTCTTACCAACTCAGGAGGGATCTTGAAATCGTATGTGTCTAGGATGGCCACCACAGCAACGGGCGAATAATCGTTTCCCCTGAGAAAGCGCCCCTTTTCAGGAGGGTATTCTGGAGGAAGGCCAACCTTCAACATCTCGAATCCCGTGATTTCGATCGCTCTTTCAGGACACCGCAGTTCACAGGCTCGACACGCGAAACATGCATATTCAGCGATCACCTCCGAAATTTTCCTTTCATCCGTCTCTATAATCTTGAAGACGCTTTCTGGACAGATGTCGACACATGTGCCACAGCCAGTACATGTACCCTGGTCAATTTTGATTTTAGTCACTATGTGGTTCTCCTTAGTGGTAAACTTAGAACAGCTATGTATCTGAGAATGAATGGGAGAATGGATAGATTGCTTAGGTCGGTAACAAATTCGGTTAAGCTGGACACAGAGCTAACACATGAACATGGATTTACACCCTCGGATTTGCCCACGGTTTTCATCTCCTGCCTTCGCAGTCCATACAAATGTTAACTTCCCTGTTTGTCCAGAAGACTTTGCCACATTCCTTACATTTGACCTTCCATAGTAGCCCCTTGTCTCTAACCTTCGTTGCCACAGTTTGAGAAGAACGCTGTGGGAAGACTATAGCCTTCCCTGGACACATCATTGCACAAGCTATACAACCATAGACGCAATTTTGCGGGTTGATCACTATTGCTTTTCCGTCCCTGATTTCAAATACATTGTGAGGGCAAAAATCTACGCAACGCGCACTATCAAAGTGTATGCATCCGTCACACTTGTCTGGAAATATCGTGGGATACCAAACCGCGGATCGAGACACACCCTCTTCCCCATCTGAACTCTCAAAAACATCCATACAAAACTTTAATGCTGTACATTAAACACCATGAGACGCTACTTACAAATTTAACCGCAACAACCACCTGAACTGCCTGAGCCAGAGACTAGAAGATTATCTTCAAATAGTTTTGCCCAGCAATCTCGACAAACTCCGATGTAGCCCAGCTTCTTATGGGAAGTGAAAAGTAGACTA
>Ga0209610_1000440_pt1 | contig 21730 bp, 17 predicted proteins | sample LakKivw275mmetaG_FD_184137 | JGI IMG/M metagenome (GOLD analysis project Ga0209610, IMG submission 184137) | Anoxic lake water microbial communities from Lake Kivu, Rwanda to study Microbial Dark Matter (Phase II) - Lake Kivu water 275m metaG... | ecosystem: Environmental > Aquatic > Freshwater...
GTTCGCTCCTGGGCCGTAGGCCGTAAGCCTTCGGCCGTGGGCGCAGTCACCTGGAACGGCACTGATGGCCGCGGTCAAACGCTTGCCAACGGGGTCTACTTCGTCCGGCTCGTGGCCGGCGACTACCGGGCAACGGAGAAGGTGGTGCTGCAGAGATAGAGCAGGATAGGGACTAGCGACTAGCGACTGGCGAATAGACGTCAAACAGGGCAGGGGCGGGCGAGAGCCCGCCCCTCCGCAATAGGGGTCGAAGCAAGGGCGGGAAGGAAGTTTAGTCTCTGGATACACGCTGCTGATGAGCCAATTTGGCGTAACGGCTGCATTGTCAGCTCACTATTCCCTGATATCGAAAGTCCCCTCCCTCGTCCCCCGGACTCCCCCGCGAGTCGTCGTCCAGATTGCTCTGACCACTGCCTTGGGAGCCGTTCTACCGGTTGCTTCGTCCGTTGTCCTGTCCGTTGTTCTCCGTGCAGCCTGACCCGTCCTCCCCGCGGTTGTTCGGTTGAATGTCTGCCGCATTGCCGAGTCGGCTGCTCCTCAGGTTGCCATCTGAGTCGCCGGCTGAACAGCTTTCCGGGCAGCTTCCGCTGTGGTTCTCACGGCTGTTCGGAGAACCGCCGTCCGAACAACTCTCCGGATTCCTCAGTCCGCTATTCTGTTGGCTATTCCCGGAGAAACGGCAGCCTTGCTGCCGCAATCCAAAGTTCTGGCCATCATCTATATGTAGTGGTCAGGCCGTTTCTGACCACAATTCCGCCGTGGAGTGGACGGCCCACAGACTGCCTGGGGGGTAGCGGCGGCGGACCCAAGAAGTCAAAGATCAAAAGCTAAAAGTCAAAAGCCAACGCCGGGAACAACGATCCGAACAACGCCGCGAACAAGTGCTGGAACAACGACGGGTACGACTTCGCGAAGAGCGCATGGTCCAGCTAAGGGTTGAGGTTAAGGTTGAGGTTAAGGTTGAGGTCGAGATAGAGCGAAAGGCACGACTCTCGACGCCGGCGAATGCCCAGCGAACGATACGACCACCGTTACTTCGTGAGGAACAACGCGGGGTGCTTCGCGAGACCCAACGCCGCGCGCTATGAATGATCGAGGCTGAGATTAAGGTTGGCTTCGCCCCTATGGAAACAGTGGAGGTTGAGTGTAGGATTCTGTTGCCGACGCAGTTGAGAATGAAGTGCGCTACGAGCTGAGATGAGCCGAGTGTGGCGAGCAGGGCTCACGCGGCGCCCTGCTCGGATCTGCAAGCGGAGAGGGGACTCGGGTGGAATGTGCCGGCCAAGGGGGATTGACACGTGGGGACGCCCAACTAAGATTTCTCTGTGAGCCAGCCGCCTTTTGCCGAGGCGGCCGCCACACTGCGGTCAGGCCCGTCCGGCATGGCCGCAGACCGCCGCGACACGGCGGAGAGTTTTTCGAGAGTGATGAGGAGATTTCGATGAGCAGCACGTTCGGCCGCGGGCCGCGCACGCCCGCGAAACCCGGCACGTCGTCCCGCGCGGCGTCCAAGGCCATACACGTCAGCAAGTTGGCGGCGGAGAAGGCGTTGCGCGCCGCCGCCGACTGGTGCAAGAAGGCGAGCGCTGTCCAGAAGGAGGGACGACCCGAGGAGGCAATCCGGCTGTTTGAACGGGCGCCGGAGCTTAATCCCCACGAGGTGCAAGCCTGGGTGGGGACCGCGCTGTGTCTTGACGTGCTGGGGCGACAGGAGGAAGCACTGGAGGCTTATGCCGAGGCCCTGGCAATCGTCCCGCGGGATGCCGAGGTCTGGGGCATGAGGGGAGACCTGCTCGTGCGGCTGGGACGCCACGAGGAGGCCATTCACGACCTGGACCGCGCCCTCGGGCTCAGTCCCTGCCTCGCCAGCGCCTGGGTAAATCAGGCCCTCGCCCGGAAAGCGCTCGGCAACCGCGAGCAGGCAATCTTCTGTTATGACCAGGCGCTGAAGATCGACGCGCGCAGTCCCGAGGTGTGGTACAACAAGGGCAACTGCCTGTGTGCGCTCGGCCGGTTCGATGAGGCGCTCGGCTGCTTCAATGAGGCGCTGGTAATCGACCCCGGAGACGCACGGGCCTGGAACAACAAGGGCGTCTGTCTCGCCGGTCTCGGCCGCGGCGAAGCCGCCGTCCGCTGTTACAACAAGGCACTGGGCATTGACCCGACGTACACCCTGGCATGGCAGGCGAAGGCCGTGGCCTGCGAGCATCTGGGCCGTATTCCGGAGGCGGTGCATGCCTACGAGCAACTGCTGGTAGCGTCGCCGGCCCGGGATGTTGCCTCGATTGAAGAGATTCAGCGGCACGTGCGGGAGCTGGAGACCGGCCCGCGGCCGGCAGCGCAGGCGGCGAGCTAGCGCGACGGCCCCGAGCCGGCCGAACCGGCGTCTGCCGCGCGACCGGCTGCTTCCTCCCGACTTGACCCGAGGTCAATCCACGCCATCCTTAGGTAGGGATGATGAGCGCAGTCTCAGGTATCAGCCACTGGCAAAGTCCCCGCGGGCGGCGGCCCGGGAGCTACAGCATTGAATATTGACATCCGTTCGACAACCGGCACGGCCCGGCACTGGGGCAAGGCAGCGGCGTTCGCCGTGTTTGCCGCGCTCGGGCCGATCCTGCTGCTCGCCCTGGAATCGGATACCCCGGCGCGGGTGCGGGCGCTCATCGCCGGCGCCCGAGTCGAGTCGCAGCCGGTCCGGCTGGCCGCGCCCGAGGCCGACATTGTACTTTGGGCGTGGGTAATCTTCTTTGCCGTTCTCGCGCTGGTCTATGCAAACGATACGAAGCCGGAAGAGCGGCGCGAGATGTCTGCGGCCGACTTCGAGGGCGATTTTGTCATTCCTGCGCCCGAGCCCGCGCCCGGGGACGAGCCGCGTATCGCGGTACCCGAAAACCGGCCGGCCGCGGAACCGGTGCGGGAGGACATGCCGGTCGTGCACAGCCTGCCGGAGGCGCAGGCCTGGTTCAGGAAGGGCGGTGAGCTGTACGTTCAGCGTCGCTACGAGGAGGCGATTGCACGCTTCGACCGGGCGCTCAAGATTTACCCGCGGCTCGCCAGCGCCTGGGCCGGAAAGGGACTTGCCAGCAGCGCCATCGGCCAGTACCAGGACGCGATTCGATGTTTTGACGAGGCGCTGCGGTTCGACCCGCGCGACCCGGCGTTCTGGCACGACAAGGGCAACGTCCTCAGCACGATGGGCCAGCTCGAGCGGGCGCTCGGCTGCTACAATGAGGCGCTGATTCTCGACGCGCGCGACGCGAGCGCCTGGAACAACAAAGGCGTCTGTCTTGCCGTGCTGGGCCGGCCGGAGGAGGCGGTCGCGTGCTGCGACAAGGCGCTGGCGCTCGACCCGACCTACGCCACCGCCTGGCAGGCAAAGGGGCTGATCGAGGAGCGCCTGGGCGACCTGCCGCAGGCAATCGCGGCCTACAAGCAGTTCATCGAGCTCGCGCCGGAGCGAAATTCGGCGGTGGTTGCGCGCGTGCAGCGGCACGTGAGCGCGCTGGAGCTTCCGGCTCAGGCGGAACCGGGCCCGGCCGCGGTCCCGGACCGCGCCGCTACTTCCTAGACCAGAGAGCGATTCCGGAGCAGCCGCCCGGGTCTTTGAACTGGGCCCAGTGGCCCCAGCCGCCGCCGATTTCCGTTACCGGCGTCATGACTTTTGCCCCGAGCGTGACGGCTTTCTTGAGCGCGGCGTCGATATCCTTGACCATGACATAGGCCACGACGCCCTCGCCCGGCGCTTTCTTCACCTTCGATATCCCGCCGCCCATCCCGGTGCCGGCGCTGAAGGTTATGTATTCATCGCCTTCGTCCATCGGCTCGATCTTCCACCCGAAGAGCTTCGAGTAGAAGGTGCCGGACTTGGCGAGGTTGGTTGAAGGTATCTCGATGTGAGCTATTTTGTCCACTGTAACTCCTTCCTGTTGTTCCTGCCGCGGACGCTAGGCCCGGGCCGCGGCCGGGGGCGGCGCCGGCCTGACGCGGCGAGCACTCTTTGGACTTCGGCCGGGAAATCCTCGGTCTTCTGTACCTGGCGGACTTCGATGACGTCGCCGTCGGTCATCGGCGCCCGCGAGGCCCACTCGATGGCCTCACCCAGCGACTTCGCGCGGAACATCCAGAAGCCGCCAAGAGTCTCATTCGTGCAGGGGAACGGGCCGTGCGTGACCGTCCCCTTGCCATTCCCGAACTTGATGCGGGCGCCGTTCGCCGGCGGCTGCAGGCTGTCGACACTTAGGAGCGCGCCGGCCTGGCGCAGCGAGTCGTTGTACTTTTCCATCGTCTCGGCCATCTTCGCGTCGGGCAGCGTACAGTTCCCGTATATCACGAGACATCATGAAACGTGTACCGACCTTCCTTCCTGAGTCAGAACCGGCTCGAATCGACCGCGCTACTTCGACGGGTACGGAACGACCCGGTCGATGATGATGCCCCGGCCCTGGCCGCGGGCGACGGCAGTACCATAGGCCCGTACGCGCTGCGCGCCGTAGGCGGAGAGCTTTGCGGTTCCGACCGGGCTTGCGGGCATGGTCATCGTGGCCGGGTAGTAGACGCGGCCGTTCTTCGTAACAAGGACCAGCGGGTCCCCCGCCGCAGCGTATTCGCTTACGCGCTTCGGGTCAGAGGTAGCCGAACGGCCGCCTTCAAGCCAGTTCGCCAGGTCGACGACCTCTCCGGTCAGCTGTACGTTGTTGATCTCTTTGGCCGCGAACTTGCGCGGGTCCTTGGGCGGCGGCACCTTGGCGATGCTGTCGACGATAACGCCACGCTCGTGTCCGCGTCGGACGGTCATTCCGTACACTCTGACATGCTGCTCGGCGTAGGGCATCATTTTCTGGTTGTCAGGCCGGGCGCTGCCGTCGGCGCTGAGCAGGATGGGAAGCACGAGCGCGCCGTCGTCGGTCAGGATGGCCAGGGGTGTGCCGTTGCGCGCGCACTGGAGGGCGCTGTCGCGGTACTGGGCGCCCACAAAGCCGCGGGCCAGCCAGCAGTTTGTGCTAACGACCGTTCCGGTTATCACGGAGCTCTCGAGGTTGCTGCCCGTATCGGGAGCAGGTGCCATGCCCTCGTCCCAGTAGCTCATGTTGTCGTTCAACTCGACTTCGGCGTCGTTGGGCGTGTCCTCCGCGCTCGCCTCTGCGGCCCAGACCGAGGCCACCCAGAAGAGAGGCAGCGCGAGGGTCGCGACTACCAGCAGCAGTCTCGCTTTACGCATCATGTGTCTCCTTTCGCCGGCCGGATTCCACGCAAGCGAGCCAGCGCGATTGGCGTCCGGTTGCCGGATTTCCGCCTCGGTCGCAAGCTGCGCGCCGGTGTTCCGCCGGTCATTTGCCTAAGAAGCACAATGCAAGTCGTATGCCGGGGTCGGTCCGCCTCAGACGAAGGACAGGGTCAGCGGTTTTGCGTAACCTTCCGGGTTACGGAACACGAGCTGCGAGCAGGGGCCGGGAGCAGGGTTGGGAGTTCCGGCCCCGGTTGCTGTCCCCCCGACCTCGGTCCTGTCAGCGGGTGGGTACGACGAGCTTCAGTGACTCGTGGGAGTTTCCGGCTTCGAGTGTGAGCAGGTAGGTTCCGGGCGCGAGCGCACGGTCAAGGCTGAGCGCGTGCCTGCCCGCCGAAAGGACGCCCTGGGGCAGGTCCGCTACTTTTCGGCCATCCTCGGAGAAGACAATCAGCCTGACCGGCGCGGCTGCCCCAAGTTCGCAACTGACGGTGACTTTGCCGCCGGCCGGGTTCGGCGTCACCTTCAGGGCGCCGGCCGCGCGGACAACGCGCGCTTCGCTGACGGCCGCGCCGGGAAACTGAAAGTGGTGAACCGTCATTTCGGTCGTGTCCATGGTGACCTGATGGCCGTAGCGCAGCATCTGGTCGCGGCTGGAGACAAGCATCTGGTGGAAGACGTTATAGGGATAGCCGTTGCAGGGCGTCGAGTCGGAATAGGAGTGGCCGTTACCCGGGTTCTCGTCGTTCAGATTGTCCGGGTCCATCCGGCCGTAGTTGTGGAGCGAGGGATGGGCGTTCCACCAACTCGCGGGCCTCAGCACATACCCGCCCGCGTAGTAGTCGGCCGCGATCGGGTCCTTCGACGCGACGAGCGTATTCAGCCGCGTACACATGTTATACGGTGCGTTCGGGCCGGTTGTGATTTCCGCGCTCACCCAGGTGGCGGCGATAATGTTCAGGTCCGGAAACCGGGCTTTGCCGAAGTCCACGCCAAGCAGTCCCTCCGTGAACGCGCGCGTGTGCATGACGCCAGCGCCGATTGCCGCGTAGGAAAGGAACCCGATGTAGTGCTTTACCGACGCCGATACGCCCGCGTAGCTATGTGACTTCAGCACCGGCATGTTGATGAACTTGAGCCGCTCAGGTTCATAGGAAGAGCCGTTCCAGACCCCGAGCCGGGTCGAGATGCTGGTGCCGTACGACGTCACGAACTTGGCATAGGTCATGCCGGTCGAATCCTCGCGGACGTAGCCGGAAACGGTGTCGCCCTGGTCGAACTCGTTCACCCAATGGTTGCCGCTGCTGTAGCCGATGGCGGTCCAGTTGTAGTCGCCCACGTGGTAGCCGCGTGCGGCAAACGTGTCAACCACCTCCTGCATGGTCTGGGAGTGACGCTCGGCGTTGTTCAGCGAATACGCCCAGGACTGGCGCCACTGGCCGTTCTCAACCAGTTCGATCTCGCCGGTGAAGGTATCGGGGTGGGCAACGATGCGGGCGATGAGACCCTTGATGAGGTCGGTGCTGGGCATTCCCCGCTCGGGCCATTCGGCGTTCACCTTGAGGAGCACAACGTCGTTCTTACCGATAATACCCGTGGTATCGCACCAGGGCAGGCTCTTGCTCGACCGATAGAGGTACGTGCCGTTCTGGGCAAGCAGCGAGAGCAGCGTGTCCAGGCCTTCGTGGTACGTCCCTATGCTGTCAGGGATTGGGACGCTGTCCACAACGAAGATGTGAGACTGAGTCGGCCGGGCCGAAGTCCAGACCGGCAGGGCCGCCTCGACCGGTGGCGGCACAGTCGGGTGCTTGTGGATAAGGCTCAAAGGAAGGAGAACGGCCAGGGCAGAGATACCAGCGGCCAGGAGAAGATTCCGGGCTTTCCGGCTCAGCCGCACTGCCGGCAGGGGCAGCCCGAGGGCGCGGAGCCCGCGCAGGATGCCCGGAAAGACAAAGGCGCTCAGCCAGAGTGAGCTGGTGCCGGCCGCGGCCTGCTGGCACGGGTAGCGCAGGCGGCTGGGCTTCGTTCCCGATCGCAGCAGCAACCAGAGAACCGAGCCGAGGCCGAGCCAGAGGAAACTATGGGTGAAGAACCGGGTAACGTTCCTCAGTAGTCGCTTCATTGGTAACTCCTTGAGATAGCGGACGAGGACGGACACAATCAATCATCACCCACCGGCAGCCGGAAGTCAAGACAGCGCCGGTGTTCCCAGCGCCGACATTGGGCCAACACAGAGCCCACAGAGAGCACAGAACAGGTGAAGCCAGAATCTCCGGTCGGTACCTTCAGGATCTCGGTGAACTCGGTGGTTCAATATCGATTCAGGACGATGTCGTCGGCGGCCATTTGCCTTGACCCGCAGGCAAGGCATCGACTATAATCTCTCGGCAGGTACATAGCAAAAAGGAGACCAGAGGATGTCCAGGCAATTCGCACCGCTGCTCGTCGCCGCGCTGCTTTTGGCCGCGGCCGCCGCGGTCGGGCAGCCGACGCCGGCGGGACTCGTGATTCCGTACGATTCATTGATGGAGAGCCGCGTCGCCGCTGACGGCGTGATCGATAACGAAGACGGGCCGGAGTACCCGGCGACTTACGCCGACAAGGCATCAGGGCTGACCGTCAATTGGGGTTTCGACGACAGCCTGTTGTACGTCGGGCTTGAAACCAAGGGCCGCGGCTGGCTGGCAATCGGGTTCGGCTCGCCGACAATGAATGAGTCGAATATGATCATCGGCTACTACACCGAGGATTCGACCGAGGTGATGAACCAGCTCGGGGCCGGGCACGGGCACGCTCGCGCCCAGCAGTCGGACAGCGCCATCCGCGAGGCCGAAATCGACTTCGACGAGGAGACCGGCGTCACGACGATGGAGTTCATCTACCCGCTGCGGTTTCCGGCGGGCAAAGGCGAGGCACTGGCGATACCGGGACTCGAACCACAGGGGAGCTACGACGTCATCCTGGCCCAGAACAACAAGAGCGTCTCACTCAGCGCCAAGCATACGAACTTCAGCACGCTGAAAGTCAGGCTGGCCGCGAAACCGCAACCGCCGCCGAAGCCGGCGGCGCCGCCGGAAAAGTAGGTCGGGCCGACCGGGACCGGGCGGGCGTCTGCGGAGACGGGCGGCTCCGTTACCTTGACTTTCCTGAGCAAGCAGCTATCTTCTGTCCAGCCATGAGACATTCTTACGCCCTCCTTCTGGCCGTTCTGGCGCTCGGCGCCTGCGCCGGCAGTTCGAGCCGGCAGGTCGTTGCCACGGTCAACGGCGAGAAGATTACCGCCGCCGACGTCGCCGCGATGCTCCCGCAGAACCTCGACTCGCTGCGGGCCGATACGGTGAAGAAACAGGTGCTCGACAACATCATCACCCGGAAGCTGTTCGCCCAGGAGGCGAAGCGCGAGGGGATGGAGAAGGATGCCGAGTACCAGGTCGAGCTCGAGCAGAAGTCGCTCGTGAACCAGCGGCTCTACGACACGATTACAGCCCCCGGCAACCGGCTGACCGATGCCGACGTCGAGGCGGCCTACAAGCTGCTTGCGACCGAGGCGCACCTGAAGGTGATATCGGTGCCGACGGAGAGCCTGGCGCAACGGCTGGCGGCCGAGCTCGACAACGGGGCGGTTTTCGATTCGCTCGCCGTCAAGTATTCGAAGCATCCCAGCGCAATCAAGGGCGGCGACGCCGGTTTCATCCCGCTGCTCTACATCGAGGAGCCGCTGCGGTCGGCCGCGATGTCCCTCAAACCGGGGCAGCATACCGAGCCGATGCCGGTGGCCGGCGCCTGGCAGATTGCCGAACTCGTCGAGACGCGGCCGGCCAGCCCGGGCCCGCCGCCGCTCGAGCAGTACCGGCCGGAGCTGGAGCGGCGGCTGAGGCAGTTGCAGCGGCGGGAGCTCGCGAATCAATACCTGGCCAGTCTGCGCGACCGCATTACCTATAACCCGGAAGGGCTCGACATCCTCTCAAAGCCGGTTGACTCAATTACCGAGGCCGACAAGGATGTGGCCGTCGCCTACAAGGACAAGACGAAGTACGTGAAGGTGGCGCGGCTGCTCCCGGTCGCGGCCCGCTTCCCGGCGGACCTCGATACGGCGATGAAGAAGTACGCGGTGCGCCGCGCGATTGAAGAGGACCTGATGTATGAAGACGCGCTGCGCATGGGCCTGGACAAGTCCCCGGACATCGTGCGCCAGCTCGCGGCCCGGCGCGAGGCCGTGCTTTATAACGCACTCTTCAAGAAGGAGATTTCCGACGCGGTGGCCGTCAGCGACGCGGACGTGATGGACTATTTCCGCGAGCATCGCAATGACTTCACGTCTCCGGATTCAAGCCAGGTCGCGAGCATGATCCGCAACCGGCTGCTGAACGACCGCCGCGATGAGCGGCTACAGGAGTACCTGGCCGGTTTGAAAGCAAAGGCGAAGATTACCATCAACCAGGCGGCACTCGCCGCCGTGAAGAAGGAAGCGATAGCGGGGCCAAACCCAAGCAATAAGGAGCGGCGATGAGAAATCGATACCTGATTGTCCCGGTGATTATCCTGGCGGCGGCATTCCTTGCCGGCTGCAGCAGCCAGCAGCAAAAGAGCGCGCCGGCAATGTCCGGACCGGTGCTGGCGAACGTGGATGGCGACAAGCTGACCGTTTCGGAGCTCGATTCCCTTTCGCCCGAGGGGTTCGAGGTCACCCGCGACAACCTGCCCAAGATCCTCGATAAGTGGGTCTCGAACACCCTGATGTACCAGGAGGCGGTGCGCCGCGGGATCGACAAAGAGCCGCAGGTGCAGGCTCACCTGAAGCGGCTCGAGCGCGACTACGTGGTGAACGAACTGCTCGACCAGTTGACGACCAAGGTGAAGGTCGGCCAGGACGCCGCGATGCAGTATTTCAATCAGCACAAGGACGAGTTCAGCTACGAGGTGAAAATTGCCCGGATCGTGATGGCCGACAGCCTGATGGCGGCTCAGACCCTGGCCGAACTCAAGGGCGGCGCCGACTTCACCAAGCTGGCCAAGGAGCGCTCGCAGGACGCGGCGCTTGAACCCGGAGCGGAGTCGCGCTACTTCGCCCGCAGCATCGGCGACCCGCGGATGGGCGGCGACCCGGCGATCGCCGAGGCAATCTTCGCCCTCGAGCCCGGCCAGCTATCGGATGTGATCCCGAGCCAGGAAGGCTACCAGATCATCAAGCTCGTCGACAAGAAGAAGGTCAAAGCCGACGTGAGCTTCGCCCAGGCGCGGGACGAGATCGAGGCGATTCTTTCCTATCGCCGGAGCCAGGCCGTGGTTGACAGCGTGCTCACCTCCCTGCGCGAGAAGGCGAAGATCGAGCTGAAGCCGGACGCCTACTTCCAGTCGGCGACGAAGTAGCGGAAGGGCCGAGCCCCTTGTTTTTTGTCACCGGCCGCCGCGCGCTGGGGGCTCTTGCCGTACTGGCCACGGCCGCGGCCTTCGCGGCCGGGCCGGCCGACAGCATCGTCGCCGCGGTCGGCGACCAGTTAATCCTCTCAAGCGAACTCGCTCAGGCCGTGACCTTCCTCAGGCTGTCAGCGCCGGATACGACGCTCGCGGACTCGGCGCTCGAAGATGCGGCGTTGAGCCGGCTGATTGACGATCTGGTGCTGGAGGAGCAGGCGCGGCGCGAGTCGGTGGAAGTCAAGCCGTCGGAAGTGGCGGCCGAGGTCGACGCGAACATCGCCGCGGTCAAAGACCGATTCGGCGACGAGGCGAGTTTCGAGTCGGCACTCGCGGCCGAAGGCTACACCGAGCGGGTGCTGCGCCAGCGGTACGAAGAGGACGCGCGGCGCAAGCTGCTCGCCCGCCGGCTGATGGACAAAGAGGGGCTTACTCAGATCTACATCTCGCCGGGCGAGGCCGAGCGGTTCTACAACGAGAATCGGGACTCGATTGCCCGGGTGCCGGGACGCGTGGCCCTTGCCCATATCCTGATTCCGTTCACGCCGGGCCCGGCCGCGGATTCGGTCGGACAGCGCCGGATGACCGAAGTCATGGACGTTCTTACGCGGGGCGGCGACTTTGCCACCGTCGCGGCTTCGTTCTCCGACGACAAGGCGACGGCGGCCCAGGGCGGCGAACGCGGCTGGGTCGCGGCGGCGGACCTGCCGCCGGAGTTGGCGATTGTTTTCTCCCAGCTCAAAGCCGGACAGACCTCGCCGCCATTTCCGTCCCGCGAGGGTTACCTGACGGTCAAGCTCGAAGAGAAGACGCCGGACCGCGTCCGGTTTCGCCAGATTCTCATCCGCGTGCCGTTGACCCGGGCCGATACCGTCCGCGCGCGCAATCAGGCCGCCGCAGTCCGGCGCATGGCGCTTGAAGGCGTGCCGTTCGATTCGCTGGCCCGGGAATACTCGCGTGACCCGGCCACCGCCGACTCCGGCGGCCGGCTGGGCGAGTTCCTGGTGGCGGGTCTGGCCCCGCCGTTCGACAAGGTCGTCGCCGGCCTGGATTCGGGCGAGCTCAGCGAGCCGGTTTTCACCGAGCACGGGTATCACATCATCAAGGTGCTTTCCAGGCAGCCGGAGCGGGTGCTTTCCTACCTCGAACTGCAGGACAATATCCGCAACTACCTCTTCCAGCAGAAGCTGGGAGAGCGGCTCAACGCCTACCTCGAACGCGTGCGCGGCCGGGTGTACGTCAGGCGGTTCCGCCCGTCCGCGAGTCCGGGGACCGGATGAAGCGCGCGGCGGTCGTACTCATTCTCGCGGTCTGCGCGCTGGCCGCGGTCCAGCCGCGCGCGGCCGACCCGGACACGGTTTCCCGTGCCGAGGTCGTGCTCGCGGCGCAGCAGGCACTGGATGGCGCCGGCCGGAATCTCAATCGCTGGCTGACAATTGTCATCATCGCCGTGCTGGTCGCGGCCACGCTCGCCGTGTGGCGGATCTGGGCGCTGAGCCGCCAGGTCGCGCGGCTTTCGGACCTGCGGGCGGCGTGGGAAACCCGGTTCGCCGGAACCGCCGACGAGGTACTCCGGCTGAAGCGGAAAGTGGCCGACGCCGAGGCGAAGACCGGCAAGCTCGAAACCGACATGGCCTCGGTGCGGCCGGCGGAGCTCGACGCCGCCACCGCGCAGGTGGCGATGGTGCAGTTCGAGCAGGCGGCGGTGCGCGAACGGCTCGAACGGGCCGAGGCGAGTCTTGAAGCGGTCGCCGACCACACGGTTGTCACCAAGCAGGAGCGGGCGATGATTGAAGACCTGGTCAAGACCGCGGGCGAGGAACGGGCCAGGGTGGAGGAACTGGTCCGGACAGCGGTGGAGGCCCGGGCAACCGCCACGGCCGCCGCGGTCCGCGCCGAAGCCGTGGCCCGGCGTACGGCGGCGGTTGACGCGCTGCGGGCCGGGGACGAGAAGCTGGCCCGGCAGCAGTATCCGGCCGCCGTTCAGGCCTACACGCTGTGCCTTGAATCGCTCGAAAGCAGCCCGACCGCCGAACCGGGGCTGTGGTTCCACGCGCTGCACAGCCGGGCACTCGCCAACCTGCGCCAGCGGGAGTTTGGCACCGTGCTCGCCGACGCCGATGAGATCGGGAAGGTCGATACGGAACGGGCAAAGGGCGCGTCCCGGCTCCTTTCGGGTATCGCCCGCCTGTGGCAGGGCGACGTGGCTCACGCCATCAAGGACTTCGCTGATGCGACGGCGGAGGACCCGGACGCGCGCGGGTTCATCCTCCAGGACGAGGACATCGCCGCCTGGCTCAGCGTCAACTCGCGCAAGGCGGCGCCGCTCAAGCAGTACCTGCGGGACCTGGACCGGAAGCCGGCCCAGCCCCGGCCCTGACTTCCCGCGACAACCGAGCCGATTCCAACGCCTCCGGGCGGAGCCCGGGTTGATTGCCGCCGGCGCTGCGGCTTGACTGTGGTGGCAGGGCGGCTACTCTTTAATGTCTATGCTATGGCTGCTGGTAATCGGCATTTCGGTACGGGTCGCGTCGCTGCCGGACCCGGGCTCGTCCGAAAGCCTGCCCGGACCGGCCGATCACGCCTGGTCGTTCGAGCAACTGGCCAACAGCCGTAATTCGGTCCACGCCGGTTTCGATGACTCCCTGCCCCGGCAGGTGCTGGCCAACGTACTCTGGGCGATGAGCCGGACGCCCGTCGCCGGCGGCGGCTACCGCGAGTTCTACGTGGCTACGCCCGCCAACGTCTACCGCTACGACCCGGAGCGCTTCCGACTCACCGTGCAGCGCGCCGGGGACCACCGCTACAATTCCGGCTCGGCGTTCGAGGTGGGCGTTGCGGCTGATCGGCCCGAGGCGGCCGGCCTGGCGATTCAGGCCGGGCTCCTCGCCGGCGCCGCGTTCAACCCACCGGGGCGGTGGCCGGCGACCGACGTCCGCGGCGTCGTGAGCTGCCCGATGCAGTGGGCCGCCGACCACGCCGCCACCGACTGGAAGCCGGAACATCCGGTCCGGATGGTGAACGTGTACGGCCGGGCCGCCTGCTCGCCGGGTGAGACTCTTGCCGCCGCCCGGTCCTCGGATTCGAGCCTGCCGCTGCCCCACGTGGTCGGGCCCGATACGTTCGAGGCGGTGATGGCCGACCTCGCCGAGGATTCGCTCTTCGGCCCGGCGGGATTGTCGGACGAGAACCTGTCGCAATTGCTCTGGGCCGCCTACGGCGCCACTCCGCATCTGACCTTCAACCACCGCCAGGGCCTGACCGTCCCGAGTGCGATGGCGAGCTACTACCTCACCGACCGCATCTACGTGGTCGGGCGGGAAGGCGTCAGCCGGTATCACAACCGGCTGGCGGGCGAAGCCGACGCCGCGACGCACGACCACCGGCTGGAGCGAGTCAAGGCCGACGACCGCCGGCCGCAACTGCGGGCGGCGGCGGACCGGATTCCGAATAGTGCGCCGGTCTACTTCGTCGTCTGCGTGCCGGACACCGCGCTTGAGCCGGCGATGATGGAAGCGGGATTCGTCGGTTTCGAGCTGCTCGCGCAGGCCCGCTCGCTCGGGCTCGCCGGGCGCCTCGTCGTGCCGCTCAGCCGGATGGAGCGCGGGGCGATTGCCGCGGCGCTGGACCTGCCCGAGGGCCATGTGCCGGCTCTCGTCTTTGCCTGCGGCGAAGCGGCGCGGGCGCAAACGACCGGTGCCCTTGACAACCCCGCGGTAACGATCGTGCGGGCCCAGCCGGCGATTCGCCGCGGTGAACTGCGGGTTGAATACCTGCTGAACCGCGCCGGGCCGGTGCGGGCCGAAGTCTTCGACATGCTCGGCCGGCCGGTAAGGCTGCTCTTGAGCGAGCAGCAGTCATCCGGTTACCATGCCGTCGTCTGGGACGGAACCGGCGAGGACGGCGCGCGGCTGAAGCGCGGCACCTACCTCGTGGTCATCATCTCCGGCGGGACTGTCGCCCGACACAAGGTCGATATCGGCTAGACCGGCTCGACTCCTCAAATCCTGCCCGGTGATTCAGCAAGTCCTGGAATCGGCCGCGCCGAATCTGTGCAATCGTGGCGGAATCTAAAACGGGTGAACGTGAATGCGGAAGAATCTCAGGCGAGCCTGGGCTGGTTCTTTTTCACGCGTCCGTTATTTGCCCGATACGCAGGCCCCGAATCTGTGCTATAATCTCTCGTGCCTCTCCTCATTGACGGGCTGATCGTCCTCATCATCGGCCTGGGCGTATACGCCGAGATGCGGCGCGGGCTCTTCTTCGCGCTGTTCGACGTTCTCCGGCTGGCGGCGGCAATCGTTCTCGGGTTTGCCGCCTACTCCGCGTTCCATCGGCTGTTTCACTCCTACGCCGCCGGGCTCATTGCCCTGGGGGTCGCCGCGCTGACCGCGGTGATGGTGGTGCCGATAGTGCTCAAACTGCTCAAGGCGGATCCGGCCTGGGGGCGGACGTTTGTCGGCCGGCTCGGGGCCGGCCTCATCGGTATCGCCATCGGCTTTGTCACCGTCTCGGCATTCCTGCCGGTCATCGGCCGCGCCGGGCGGGGACGCGAGGCAGTTCCGCGTTCGACCCTGGCCCAGCCGTTCATCGACGCCGCGTCGGTGCTCTACTATGTTGCCGATGCCTTCAACCTCGACTTCCCGGTGCTCAACACCCGCGCAATCCGGTTCGAGTACGAAGGGCACGAAGGCGAGCCGGCGCTGGTCGAGCGCGTCAACTACTCGCGACTCAACGGTGCGGTCTGCATCGAGTGTGGCGCCCGGGTTCACTTCGACGGCTACTTCAACCGCATCGGTGCTTCAATCTCGCCGCGGTTCACCTGCCCGAACTGCGGCCGGACCTCGGACGGGTGCCAGACCTTCGCGGGATTCCACCGCATGTACGGCCTCTGCCCATGCGACGTTTCCCAGGCGCTCGGCCCGATCGACTGCGGCGTCTGGCCAAACGACCGGCCGGTGTATCCGAGAGGCGTCTGCCCGGTGTGCGGCCGGTCGGTGAACCTGAGACAGCGACAAGCCGCAAGCTCCGCGCCCTAGCGCCTCCCGGCGAGAATCCCAGCCGCAAGCACAATTCTGAGCTCAGCCGGGCGCCGAACGGCTCCCTGCTGCGTTGACGGGATTCGGCCGTTGTCAGCGGCCGTGGCCCGACATCATTATGCGGTCGTCAATCAGGTGCGTGTTCCCGCTGCCGCCAATCCAGACTACGCCCCTTCGCGCCCGGGACAGTACTGAGTTGAAGGCAGGGGCCGGCCGGAGCCCGGACCATCCGAACCCCGCACCCCGGCTCTTACTTCTGCTGCCCCAGCAGCCTCTTCACCAGCTCGATCAGGTCGGCCGCCAACTCGCGACGGACCCTGTCGTCCTCCCCGGTGGACGGCGCCGTCGCGGCCGGGTTCTCGGGTGCCGGAGAGTTCGGCGCCGCGCGGCAGGGCCGGGCATCATCCGCGCGCGGGCCCGTTTCCTCCATGGCGAGCTTCTCCTGATACCTCTTACAGTACCAGTCGCGGAACTCCGTGCAGCCCGTGTACATCCCTTCCAGCGGATTGTCGACGTCCGGCTTCTTCATCGGGAAGAGCGACAGGCCGGCGATGAGGCCGGCGCGGGAGAGCCGGTAGTGGTTGAACGACGCGAACGCGATGGTCGGATTCCACCACAGGACTGCGGCGGCGCCGACGCCGAGCCCGAGCGCGACCAGGATGAGCCCGAGCTGCCAGGCCGAGGTGTGATACATGAGCGATAGCGACAGGAAATATGTTCCCAGGCTCAGACAGGAGAGAATGACCGCGGCCGGGCAATTGACCGCAAACTCCGCGTGCCGCCAGTACTCCTTGGTCAGATGGTCCCAGTACGTGATGCCCTGCGACGCGACCATGTTCTGGCGCAGCAGCGGCAGATGCATGGTTGACCAGCTCGGCTCATTGCTGCAGCCGTATCGCTCACGCTCGAAGTCGGTCCAAAGCCTGGTGTCCGCGGACGCCTTGTCTCTTTCTGCAGCAGATTGGTCCTGCCCAGCCGTGGAGGCGGCAGACGATTTATCAGCGGGGGCAAGTTCCTTCAGGGCTTTCCGCACCGTGCCCCAGTTCCACGGCCGGATGACTGCGACGGCGTGCTTCTTGCCAGCGTCATTGGTGCTGTCGATGATCCGCTGCCAGAATCGGAACCGGGCGTCGAGGCTCGTCAGTTCCCGGTAACCCCACTGACTGATCAGACTGCCGACGAGAATCGCGCCGATGAGCCAGAAGTACCACTGGGTCACCAGGCGCTGGGAGTCGAACCGGAAGCGGCTCCGGTCGATGAAACTCAGCACGCGGACGCCGTGACTCTGCTCGTAGTAAGCCAGCACCGTAGTCCTTGTCTTCCCGGAGCTGTCTGCCAGCAGGCTGAGCCTTGCCTTGAGCGTGTCGACCAGCGACTTCATCGTCGCCTTCACTCCCGCGTCGGTCGAGTCCGCCGACGACCTCAGCTCAGACCGGAGCGAGTCAATCTGCGACCGCAGGGCCAGCACGGACGCGACCATGCTGCTGTCGCAGCCCCCGGTTCTGCGGCGCGGGCCTCCCGCCGGCAGCGAATCTGCCTCATGCCCGTCCGCCTCACCTGCCGCCATGATGTCCACGGTGTCGCTCGTCACCCCGTTTGTGATTACCCAGCGGGTCGGCAGCGGCGCGGAAAAGAGAGACAGCAACATCAATAGACCGTACGCCGCGACGAAACCGGGGATGCCGATCGAGAGGATGCGGCCGAAGTTCAGAACATCGGTCAGCTTGTCCAGCAGGTCGCCGATCAGATTCAGCGCCGGCGACCCGCCCGGCCTGCTCTTGGTCTTGTGCGTTTCCCCGCCGTTCTCACTCGTGTTCTTCGCGGCCTTGGCCTTGGACGGCGGCTGGTCGTCGCCCTCGGCCGCGGGCTTCTTCCCGTCCTGCGGTTCGTCACTCATCGCGACTCCTTCCTTACGGCGGGCCAGGCGCCCGCCTCCCGCTCATTCCGCTCAAGCGCCGCCTTCCGCCGGCCACTCGGCCGGTTGAGCGTGAAGGTCGGCGAAAGACGTCCTTCCGCCGGCTACTTGGGCTCGATGATGAGGCGGCGCGGCTCCACGGTCATCGCGACTTTGCCGTTCCTAACTTCAAAGATGTCGCGCAGCCACACCTTCTCATCGGTCCCGATAACCCAGGCCTCGTCATCGACCGGCTTGCCCTTGTCGGTGGTCTCGAGCCACTTCTTGAACCCGTCCGGGGTTCCTCCGCTCTTGCTGTACGTGATGAGGCGGCGGAAAAGCTTGGGCCAGACCGCCAGGTCCTGCAGCGCCGTCGCATTCGCGGCCGGCACGCCGCTCGCGGTCTTGTCCACTCCGCTCTGCCAGAGGCCGGCGGGCTTCGCGCTCTGCTGCGCTTTCTTAAACAGCCCGTCGAAGTGGACGCGCAGCTTGTACGGTACCGTCGAATAGTAGGCCGGGTAGGCCAGTCCGGCGGCCGCAAGCTTGCAGTTGACCGACGACTTCAGCCAGCTCACATCAGGATCGAGCCATGTCCCGCTCTTCTGCGGCGGCTTGCCACTGAAGGCAAACGCCACCGGCCTGCCATTCGAGTCGATCCCGCCCGCTATCACGTAGCCCGGAACCGGGTCGGGTGCCGTTTCGCCGACCGTCAGGTCGTTGGAGCCACAATACGTCACCGGTCCGAACCCGAGCGCCTTCAACGTAAAGTCTCTCGCACCGAGGCCCAGGTCCCAACGCTGGTGTGCGTGCACCGCGAAGTCGAAGTGGGTCTCGAGCGCGTCAATCGCCTCCAACCTCAGTTGCACGGTGCCGGCGGTGTTGAACTCGGGTTTCCTGCCGACCCTCGGCAGGGGGTCGAAGCGGGTCGGCACATCCGGTCGGAACCGGACCGAGTCGCCGTCGGGCTGCGATCCCACCATCCGTGTCGCGCACTTATAGCGCAGGCAGAACTCGCCTGCTGCCACCAGATACTTACTGATAGCCATCGCTACTCCTTTCCGTTCGGATCTTCGTACTCTCAAACGTATCCCAATCCTGCGTCCGCACTTGGTTACCTACTTGTTCTCGCCCGCAATCCAATGGCTCATCCGCGCGAAGGGCGTGCTCCTCCCCGTTGTCCAAAGAAAGCGGCGTCATCGCGGACTGCCCCGTCGCGCGATACGACATTGCCGAACACCTGCCGAGAAGGTCATCCGCTCCTTGCGGCCACTGACTCCCGGCCCGGCCGCATTGGATTAGCGGATTCGGCCGGTTGCGGCCCGCGCTGGGGGCTGTTGTTGACAGGACGCGCACCGGCCAACAGCGCGGCCAGTTCTACCTCGGTTTCCATCTCGCCCCGCCACTCCCGCTCGGCAATCTCGACAAGCGTTCTTTCTTCGTCCAACAGCGGGTCCAGTCCGCGGGCCGTCAGCTCCTTGATCAGCAACTCCATCGTATCCAGCGCCAGCTTGTTCGTGCGGCTGATGAGTCTCCGAAGCCGATCCTGGAAGTGCGCCGGATAGTTCATCAGACCGAGGGCTTGCGCCAGCCGGCACTGGAAATCAGCCTGCTGCAAGAGCGCGACGTTGCCGTCGGCGCCGAAATTCCGCCGCGCGAAGGTCTGCTGTACCAGTGCTTCGTACCAGTCGACTGCCGGATCGACAAAACCGTAGTTCGGCTGCGTCACCGTTCCGGTCAGCCGTCCGGCGGCGCTGAGCTCGGCTTCGATCGGTGTGCCGGCATAGGGCAGCATCTTGCAGAAGTTGATCGGGAAATAGCCGTCTTCGCCGACCGCCCTCAGGAATCCCAGATTCTCACGGATCGTCTCGAAGGTTGAAGACGGGTCGAACATCATGAAGCCCATGGACATGGCCAGGCCGGCGCGCTTCAGCAGCTCAACCGCGGCCAGATTCTGGGCCGCAGTCACGTGTTTGTTCAGCGTGCGGAGGCCAGCCTCATTTGCGGACTCGACCCCCAAGAACACCCCCATCAGGCCGTGGTCACGCATCCGCTCCAGGACCTCCAGCCGCAGCTCGTCGACGCGGCAGGAGACCTTCCAGCGGGTGTTCGCTGCCAGGCCCGTTCTGTCCAGCTCGCGAAGGAAGTCATCCAGCCACTCCAGTTGCGACGAAGTCCGGACCGCGAAGTCATCGTCCTGGAAATTGAAGAACCTCACGCCCTTTCGCTCGTACAGGAAGAGCATTTCGTTCGTCACTGCCCGGGGAGAGCGCACGCGCCTGAGTTCGCCGCGCGACTGGCCATAGAACTGCCTGATGCTGCAGAACGAGCAGTTGAACAGGCAGCCGCGGCTGGCCAGCATCGGGGCCACTTTGATACCGTCGGCCGCGTAGCGGGGTTCGTCGCGGTGCACGGGCGGCAGCGCGTCCAGGTCCGGCACCGACGGCCCGACCTCCGTCGTCACCACCCTCGCGCCGTCACGAAACGCGAGGTTTGGTATCCGCCGCCAATCCTCCGGCCGCTCGACGTGGTTCAGAAGGTCTGTCAGCGTCAATTCGCCTTCGAAGCGGACCACGCTGTCCAGGCAAGGAAGCAGCTCCAGCGTCTCGGTCGGGCGGAGGCTCGGGAAGTGACCGCCGCAGGTAAAGTGAGACTTCACGCCGCGCGACCGCAGATAGCCCATCAAGTCGCCGAACTGGTCCAACGCGTACTGGAAGATGATGGAGAAACCGACCAGCCTCGGGGTGAGCTCGCGGACGGCGGACAGCACGGCTCCTTTGTCCTCGGGCAGGAACGGCACGAGCGCAACGCTCTTTCCTTGTTCCTGCAGGTAGGCCATAATCGAGCGCAGGCCGAGATTCTCCTGTCGCTCGTCGCCGACCAGGGCTACGTCAATGCCCGTCATGCTGCGCCTGCCTGCTCCCGAAGCCTCACGCCGGGAAGGGGAGACGGGCCGGCCAATGAGACCGGCCGGCCCGTCCGTCCTGTTAGCCCAGGCTCTTGATTGTTGAAGTTATCGCGCGCGTTCTCTGCCGGTTGAACTCTTCCGTCCGGCGCATGCCCTCTCGCGCGAACGCCTCCTGGCTTACTCGCAGACTCTCCTGCAGCTTACCGATTTTGGCCGCCTGGTCCCTTGTCAGCTTCATCCAGGGGATGGGGTCCCAGGGAATCGGCCTGTGCGGGAGCACAAAGAGCTGCGTCAACTGCTCTTCAGTCATTGTGACCTCCTCGGTCGTTCCGGTTGACTAGGCGCACGCCAACCCCTGCGCCTGGGATTCCACCTGGGAGGGTTGGCTCCCCGTTGTTCCTTCGTCGTTCGCCTCCTCGGCAGAACGAGCTTCCGGTTCCTCCAGAGCCCACACCCCACGCGCGTCTTGATGCGCCGCGGCCGGACGTTGATCTGTATTTCTCGAATGGCATGGCGGGGAAAGCGGAGGCGGATCGAAGGCCGACGCCGGCGCGACCGCAAGCGGCCGAGGCTAAAAACCTCGGGTCCCGCGGTCCCTCAAGCTCGGCACCAACCAGCGTTTCCTTCATGTCGCTTCCTTACGGACGCGTGCGTCCGTCTGCGCCTGGCGAACCTGCGAATTGTCGGTACTGTTCTGCCTTTTCGGCTCGGAGGTGGGCGGGGCTCCTCCCTTACTCCCGCCTTCGGGTCAAGGCCTAATCCACGCCGGAGTATAGCAATTGCGGCCAAGGATGTCAAGTAAAAACACGTCAATAGACCGTGAGCCTCGCCGGCAACGGGGTCAAGCCTCAGGTCGTCCCGAGGGGTGACAGCCGCGCGGCCGGGGAAGACAGCTTTCCCCGGCCGCTTTCGGTCGCGCTAAGAGTGGGGACAGTCCCTCGGAGGTCGGGAAATGAGGGACACTTCCTCAGGGCGCTTGCGTCGGACTCAGCGCGGTAGCGTCCCTATTTCCCGACGGTACGGTCCCCATTTTCCGCTTCACGGCGCTATCGGCGCGCCGACGTTGAAGACGTCGGTACGGATGGCCTGGAGCACGGCCTCGGTCAGGCCGCGGGCCTTCCACTTGGCGATGAGTGTGGCCGCTTCGATGGCCAGCGTTTCACCCGAGACCTCCTTGCGCGAAAGCGCCCAGAGTTCCCGGCCGAAGTTCAGGTAGAACGGGATCTGGATGACCGAGACTCCGGCTCCATCGC
>Ga0209610_1000447_pt1 | contig 21529 bp, 23 predicted proteins | sample LakKivw275mmetaG_FD_184137 | JGI IMG/M metagenome (GOLD analysis project Ga0209610, IMG submission 184137) | Anoxic lake water microbial communities from Lake Kivu, Rwanda to study Microbial Dark Matter (Phase II) - Lake Kivu water 275m metaG... | ecosystem: Environmental > Aquatic > Freshwater...
TCCAGTAAATCTTGACTAGCAAATCATGACGGACCGAGATTGAACCTTTCGCTACTTTTGGGCAATCAGGTAATAAAACAAGCGTCTGTATGTCAGCTATCAGTCCATGCCCAAACGACTTAAAGGAGAATGTTTACTAACCTCACCCCTTTATCCCCCTCTCTAACCTACACTCCCCCTTCCCTTGCTAAGGGAAGGGGGTCAGGGATGGGTTGCTAAACAATCTCTTAAAGCATCATTTTATATCAACGGTAAATACCTTCTGCTCGTAATATCCCGTTTTCCAGGAGCGTTTATAGGTAACAGTTATCTCGGTTTCACCCACCTTTAGCGCCTTGAAATGGTAATACTGAGTCCCACCGGCACCAAGCAGACCCGGCACCTTTGTATCGGGACTGTATTCCTCTTTTTCCAGGCTAAGCATATTCTCGTCGTAACTTACCTCCCAGTTATAACCGGTAGTAGGGTTTGAGTCCAAAGCGATAGTAAACTCCTGGTTAACGGTGGTGTTTATCACCTGCTCGGAGTTAGTGTAGGCCGCTACCCCACCACAGCCAGCTATCAAGGAGACCGCCAGTATTGATATCACCGCCACAGTCGCAAATCCTTTCATTGGAACCTCCTTCTTTTAATGATTAATTCCTCTTCCTTCATTTATTGCCTCTAACTACTATAACGCTCCGACCTTAAAAAGGTTGCATTTTATTCCATTAATTTCTTTAATTTTTTCAAGCCTCGATGAAGCAAGGATTTTATAGTCCCTTCCCGTTTCCCTAAAATTTCCCCTATCTCCTTGATTTGTTTGTTTTCAAAGAACCTCAGGGTAATTACATCCTGATACTTAATGGGTAATTTAGATATGTTTTCATGAAGAAGCAGGAAATCTTCGTGTCTTCTTAATTTCTCCTCAGCTTCAATAACTTCATCAATCGAGGGATTATACGGAGTGATTGAATCAGGGATTTCTTCCAACGAAAACATCTCGTGCTTGCCTTTCCTGAAGTAGTCAGTAATTTGGTTGATGGCGATTCGATAGAGCCAAGAAGAAATTTGTAGCTATTTTACCATAGCAAGATGCCTGTGCACCCAGTTTGATATGGGAAATGCAGGCTAATTAGCTTCTTTGAACTCTGCTACATACATTCAGGGCTTCAGGTGTTTTTCAAGCTCCTGGAACTGGGGGAGCTGCATGGGCTGAAATAATAGATAGCTCTGGACAGGATAGCGTGTGCCTCCTTTATGCGTTGCCTCAAGACCTACTATTAAGTCATCCAACTGAGATGCGGGCAAGGAAAATGCCATCTCGTGGTCCTGGGTAAGCCCGAGCACCCTTTCGCCCCTGCCAGGATGAATGAAGCAGGCTTTTCCCTGTTTCAATGGCCATATCATCTCGCTGGCACAGGTAAACCCCACGGTTGTCTCAGAGGTAACAACCCCACCCCTTTTATAGATATAGCCCTGGGCGAGCCTCATCATTTGTGCCGGATTGCCGTATATGACCACTACATCCGGGTCGAGTTTCGTCCTTGAAAGGGGGGAGATAGAGAGCCGTTCAAATCGCCCCGGCTCCATTACGGGCATTTTCTCCAGGGTTTTTAGAGCAGCCTCTTTTGTCTCAAAATAAGCCATGCTCATAAGGAAATCTAGCATTGCGTCTATGCTTTCAGGTTGTCTCCAGCCAAAGCCAACAAGAGCCGGAATACAATTTATGTCACCTTTTTCAATCCCCATAGACCATTTCCATCTCCGGGCAAGACTTGTTGCCTGGCACAGGGCAATCTTTATCCCCATGCTTGAGGGCGTCATGGTCTTCTCAGGAAATGCATCTCCCTTTTTCAGGAACTTCACACCTAAAGGAAATGTATCCAGCCTTAGATACCTATCCAATTGCTCCTCTTTTGCCTTCCATACATCTTGTGCCATAGTTACCTCCTTATTATTTTTCGCCTTTTTGGCGGTCCCTTTCGGACAGTATTATCTCTGCAGCCAGCCTGGCAGCGGTACCAGCAACCTTGGAACAATGAGCAAACATCTTAGCCTCAGCGGCTTTTTCCAGCTCTGACGGGTCATATAGATTAAAGGTTCTGCCCATAAGGTGCTTCTGGATATCATAGCACCGGCATGACCCATATTGTTCCACAAATCTATCATGAAGTTTCTTAACCATCATATATGACCTCATGGGTTTAAACATGTCAGGAAAGTCCTTCTTTTCGCGGCCAAAGAGGTAACTAATCGCCATGGCACCGCCAACCAGGGCACCGCACGAACCATCGCCGGTTAAGCCTAAACCATCCGCAAGCCCACTTGCGCTTCGGAACACATCATCATTTTCAATGTCTAAGGCATCGAAGATGCCCGCAATGGTAGTCTGGGCACACCCGGTACACTTCATCTCGTATTTGCGGGCAGACTCAAACGCCTTTTGTAATATAGCATCCCACGACTCTTTCATGACTACCTCCCTCAATTAATAACCAGTTACTGTTTACCCAGCTTTGCTTCCAGCTCCTTTTGCCGCAAAGCCATGGTCACATCACCGCGAGTCCTCTCGATAATGCCCCGGATGGCATCTGTAGTTCGTCTTAAGCCATGGGTGATGATTTCGGTGAAATCCATGGTCATCAATGTGCCATAAACATCGTCCATAGCGTTTAGCAATTCCTCGCAGCGGGAGAAATCGTCTCTCCTCATGCTATCCAATACATAGCGCCTCAATTCACCCACCGCCTCACCAAGTCCGTTGAGATAGGCAGCGTAATCAACGCCTACTGTCTCAGGTTTAGGAAGCTTGTCCCCGGCAATTAAAGCGAAGGTGATGCTCCCCTCGGCGAACTCCTTTTTAGCATCATGAACGAATCCTGAATAGAGCAAACCGGGATGGTCACTGAGGCTATCATTTATCTCCTGAACCAATTTGTAAGTTGAGTCAAGAATTTGTCGTGCCTTATCCTGCTCCTGACGATGAACAGCCCTTATGGCATTGGCACTATTGCGAATTATCTGGCGGCAGAGGCGCAAAGCCTTCTCCCGGGCTTCATCCTCAGCGGTGAAGTAGGAGCGAATCTCTGCGGCAATAGCTTCTAACTCGTCTGATAACCCTGGCATTTTCTTTTTGCTCTCTTTATCTGGCTGACCAGTTGTCCGGTGGCTTTGCGGACATCCGGTTTGCCTAACACAGCGTTAATCACAGCGACACAATCAGCACCAGCAGCGATTACATCGCCAACATTACTTTCATCAATGCCGCCGATAGCCACCAGTGGAGACGATATTGCCTTTTTGACCTGCTGGAGCATATCCAGCCCAACAACCACCGCCCCTTCCTTGCCTCTCGTGGGGAACATCGAACCTACAGCAATATAATCCGCCCCTTCATCCTTCATCTCGATCGCCCGTGATACCGTGGTAACCGAGCTGCCAATTATTTTATCTATGGGCAATTCTCTCCGGGCAATATGAACCGGCAAATCTTTCTGCCCCAGATGGAGACCATCAGCATCAACTGCCAGTGCTAAATCAAGGTAGTCGTTGACAATGAATAAAACGCCTGACTTGGCACATAACTCCTTAAGCCCTTGGGCAATAGGCAGCAATTCCCCCTTGTAGCTCTGTTTATCCCGGAGCTGGATAACCCTGGCTCCTCCTTGAACAATCTCGCCAGCTACCTCCAGTTCGTCCCTGCCAGCCAGAGCCTGCCGGTCCAGAATAACATAAAGCCCGGTCAACTGTTTTACCTTATCCTGCCGTGCTAGTTTAGCCACCATCGCTTTTTCCACCGAATAAAGGCTGAACCTCGCCTGCTCGAATTTCACCGCATCCAGCCTGGAGCTTAACCCTGCTAACTTGGCCAGTTCCTCCAACACCCGCAGCGACTCCTCCACCCTGTTAGCATTGGCTTCGACCAGGCTAATTAAATCGGGGTAGGACTGCTTTGCTTCCTTGAGATTGCTTCGCCTTCGGCTCGCAATGACAGAGGAGGGGCTCGCAGTGGCATTTTCTTTGCTAATGCCGACATCGTGTTCCGAGTCCCTTTCCTCCAGAAGAATTATGCCCAGTGACCTGCCGGCATCGGCCAGATTGTGACGGATAGTCCTTAACTGCTGGCTCAATGCGGCGTCATTTAGAACGAAGCGGGCAACATCTTCCAGAACGCGCAACCCTTCAGCAGAGCGGTTAAGGTTGGCATCAACTATACGAAGCGGTTGGTGAGGCATTCTGCAAATCCTTCAGCGGCTCGGGCATCACACCTTCTCGGGCTGCCTGTATTTCCTCCTTAAGTTGAGAAGGCATCTCTTCACCCATTTCCTGGAACTTCTTCTCCGCCCAGCGACCGATATTGCGAGGGTCTTTGTAATAATCATCGCTGGGATGCGATGACGGCTCGCCACTCTCCTCCCATACAGTTTGTAGTGACTTGTGATAAGCGAAGCTTGATACGGTACGGGATAAACTAGCACTGCCACAAAAGTGACAGGCAGGGGTAATAGACACCGAGACGCTCCTTACCAGAACGCTGGTCTTTTTATGGCAATCTTGGCAGATAAACTCATAGATTGGCACCTTGCCTCCTTGTTAATCCTCACCTTTCTTTGGTGGCTCGGGCAAGTCCACTACCTCTCTTCTCTTTTGCTCGATTTGCTCAACAGGCCACTCCCCCCTCTCCATCCTTTCCGTTATCTCCTCATAATCAGGGGGGGCCTCCTCACCACCAGTCATTCGCTTGTTCCACTCAATTAAAGCTCGGGGGTCATTTCGCATCATCCCCTCAGTCAAGTTCTGGTCAGAAAGTATATCGTCATAAACATCCTTGCCGGTCTTATGCATAGCGAAAGTGGAAAATATTCGCTTAAGCTCACCCCCGCAGTGAGGGCAACCAGGGGCATCTGAAGAAAACTTGGGGTGATATAAACTAACCTTCCGGTGGCAAGAATTACAACGGTATTCGTAAACTGGCATAGCTAATCAATGAAGATTTTACCACATTGTCCTTAAAAGCTAAATCAAGCCTGCTCTTTCATATGACTGGCGGCTGGCACAGAGCAAAAAATTATTTGAGCCCCAAATTTAAACCCAAAATAGTACATAATCTTCATACTTTGAGGTGTCACCTATCTATCTGAACGAGTACCGGCTCTTGCAATATAGATCGTTGTGGTATATAATATTTCCGTTGGAGTTAGTACTAGGTCATTACATACCGGGTTAAATTATTCAAGGTGCTGGATGACCGAAACTCTACCTAACAATTTAATAGAGAGGAGGTCATTCAGTGGGTTACGAAGACAAAACACTCGAGTGCGCTGATTGTGGGGCTACTTACACCTTCACCGCTGAGGAACAAGAGTTCTTTGCTTCTAAAGGCTATGCTCATGAGCCCAAGCGTTGCCCGGCATGCCGCAAAGCAAGGAAATCCCAGCGCTACGGAAGCAGCTTCAACCGTGAGATGTTCTCCGCAGTGTGTGCCCGATGCGGTAAAGCCACAGAAGTACCGTTCCAGCCTCGTGAAGGCAGACCGGTATATTGCAGCGATTGCTACAACGAGCTTAAAACCAGTAAGCAACTTTGACCAGCAAGCAGTAGGGATTAAACATAAGCCACGTCCTTAGTAATCGCCCCTAGAAGCGGAGACACCTTCAAGCTTATTCCCTTCATTATAGCGGAGCCCACAAGAGCTCCTGCTATTCGAGGGTAGTCGACATTCCTTTACGCAAATACGGCATTGAGGACCGCTTCCGCTTCTAGGGGAGAACTGGGAGGTTAAATTGGCTTCGGGAAATGAGGGGAGATTCCTTATCACAATTTCTGCACTTAGCCAACAAAGGCTATCTTCGGCCTAAGCCTACGGCGAGCAACACAAAATACATCAGTTGCGCTAGTGCCTGGAAGAAGGCAGCTACATAGGTTAGCGCTGCTGCAGAAAGGACAGCCCGGGCACCACTGTATTCCTCAACGGAGACCAAACCGCTGCCACGTAACATGTGAAGAGCTCTACCGCTGGCATTAAACTCCACAGGAAGGGTAACCAAGGAAAAAAGAACCGCCAGGGCAAACAGGAAAATACCACTCCAAACAACGGTTAGCCCAAATTTACCAGCGAGAAGATAGAGAAACAGGCCGATTATGACGCATATCCAACCCAACTGGCTGCCGATATTGGCCGCGGGGACCAGAGTAGTGCGAAATCTCAAAAAGGCGTAACCACTCTTATCCTGAACAGCATGTCCGATTTCATGAGCCACTACTCCCAATGCTGCCACTGAAGGTGTGGAATAGACCTCAGGAGAAAGTCGCAACACCTTGTTTCTGGGGTCATAGTGGTCGCCTAGTCTAGTTTTTATTTGCTCCAGCCTGATATCGTCCAGCTCATTATCCCTTAAAAGTGTCCCAGCTACTTCCGCTCCAGTAACCCCGTGCATATTACGCACCCGAGAATATTTCCTGAATGCCGAATTTACCTTCACCTGAGCGTAAATCATGAATATAAACGGGGGTATCATAAATAAGAACCACATTGGGTCAAACAAGAAAAACATCTCTCAAACCTCCGCGAAAAATATTATTACTAAATAGAAATCAGGTCAAATAAGCTAGCACCCTCAACCCAGGACTGCGCCGATGAAGTCCCTCTGCCCTCTCACAAACTCAGCAATTGACATTTCCCTTTTCCCCTCCAGTTGCACCTCGTCGAGCTCGAGGATGCCATCGCCGGTGACCACACCTACTCCGGGTGAAGAAGGCAAAGCCACCACCTCTCCCACCTTTCCTTGAGTTACGCCCTCCAGAGGGATAGCACTGTGGATTTTAATCCTTTTGCCGCACCACCAGCTATAGCAAACTGGCCATGGGTTATAAGCCCTCACCATTCGCCAGATTTCCACAGCAGGGAGATGCCAATTTATCTCCCCATCCCCGCTGGTTATCAGCCTGGTGTAAGTAGCTCTGCTTTCATCCTGAGGTTGTAGCTTAATCTTGCCCTCAAGCCATCCCGGCAAAATATCCATCAAAAGAGCCGCTCCCAGCTGAGCCAGCTTGTCAGTGAGCGAGCCAGTGGTGTCCTCAGGCAGGATAGGCATTTCCCGCTGGGCTAAAATGGGGCCACGGTCCAATCCCGCATCCAATAACATGATGGTGGCGGCGGTAATTTCATCCCCCGCAAGAATAGCACCAGCCACAGGTGATGGCCCACGATGACGGGGCAATAATGAAGGATGAACATTAAGACAACCAAACCGGGGCAGGGATAACACCGCAGGAGGAAGAATGAGACCAAAAGCAGCAACCACGATTAAATCGGGGCAGAATCTAGTCAGTTCCTCCACTGCCTGGGGTGACTTAAACGTCTTTGGTTGCATAACAGGGATATGGCGACTCAAAGCTAGAGCGTTTACCGGCGAAGGAATAATTTCCCGCTTTCTCCCAGCAGGCTTATCAGGTTGGGTGCATACTGCCACCACCCGGTAAGAACCATTAAGCAAAGATTCCAATACTGGCACGGCAAACTGCGGGGTGCCCATAAAAATAACCTGCATAGCCAACACAAGGGTATTTTCAAATTTTTTTTTCGTTATGTCAAAACCCCCCTAGAGGGGAGGAAAATCATTTGATAACCTGACTTTTGGATTTTCCACTTATTTCCCCGTGTGGCTAGTGACGATTTTGTTTCTATGAGTGAACCTTTTTCGGCAAAAGAGACCTGGGCAAGAGCTTTAGGAGAGCTTCAACTCCAGGTTAACAGAATAAACTATGATACCTGGCTTAAAGATAGCCAGGGCATGAATTATGAAACCGACGTCTTCGTCGTCAGCGTCCCCAATACTTTCATCGCTGAGTGTCTTACAAAACGCTTTTATTCATTGATAAAGAAGACCCTTACCATTATCTTAGGGAAAAACTTAGAGGTCCAATTCGTGGTACAGCAGCCAACGCTGCCTAGAGTGAAGCCATTGCAGAGCGATGGAGGAGTAAGCACCAAGATAAAAACCTACCAATTTAACCCGAAATACACTTTTACCAGATTTGTGGTGGGTGAGTGTAACCGCCTTGCTTATGTTGCAGCAACAGAGGTAAGTGAGAAACCATCGCTGGTCTATAATCCACTCATCATTCACGGAAACACCGGTCAGGGCAAGACTCACTTATTACATGCTATCGGGCATGCTGCGATAGAAAGGGGATTGAACGTGGTTTACTCCTCCGCCGACCAATTCACCAATGAATTTGTGCTCGCAGTCAAGCAAAACGATGTAGCCCGTTTCCGAAGCAAATTCACTCCGGTAAATATATTACTTTTCGATGATTTTCAACTGCTAAATAATAAAAAGCAGACTCAACAATTTTTCTTTCAAACATTCAATGAACTTTACTATAATAATTGCCAGATCGTGATCGCTGCTGACCGTGCTCCTAAAGAGATGTCCTTAATTAGCAGCAGGCTAAGGTCACACCTGGAATGCGGTCTTGTTACTCAAATTAACCCCCTCGATTTTGAAACACGCTTAGCTATACTTCAAGCTAAATCAACAGAAAAGAGACTCCCCATTATCGAAGAGACATTGCGATTTATCGCACAGAAGATACAGGATAACGTTTACCAGCTTGAAGGCGTTCTAACTTACCTCGATGCCTATACCAAGTTAACCGGACTTAGTTTAACTCCACAAATAATCACCAAATTACTAACACCTAATAAAAGCATCGATGATTGTAAACTAATAGTGCAAACAGTAGCCGATTATTTTGATTGTCCACTAGACCAATTGCTAGGCAGAAAGAGGGATAGGGAGACTTCTTTAGCGCGCCAAATTGCAGCATATCTTCTGCGAGAGGAGGGAAATTACTCCTTCGTCGAGATTAGCAAAGTATTGGGTAATAGGAATCATGCCACAATACTCTATGGCTATAAAAAAATAACTAGTGAATTGAATGCTAATCCTAAGCTGAACAGGCAAATCAATGAAATTAAGCAAAAAATTGATAACTTTTATTAATAACCTGTGAATAAATTATTAAAAACTTGAGAGTCATTTATAAATTCCCCTTCGTTAAACTTCCCCTTATGTCATAGGATATATTACTATTATCACTAAAAATAAAGGTAGATAGTTATAATTATAATATGTTTTAATAACTTGGTGGTGAATCTATGAAGGTAGGGGTTTTAGGAGGCACCTTTGACCCTGTTCATATGGGGCATCTTGTTATTGCTGAAGGAGTGGGAGAAGAGTTAGGGTTGGATGAAGTTCTTTTTGTGCCTGTGGGTCAGCCTTGGCTTAAGGTAGACCATAATATTACACTGGCGGTTCATCGTATGGAGATGGTGCGTCTAGCTATTAGCCGTAATCCTCACTTCAAACTGAGCGAAGTAGAGGTGGAGCGCTCCGGGCCATCGTATACTATAGATACTATAATGGAGCTCAAGAATCGGTTAGGTGCTCAGGTAGATTTGTTTTTTATCCTTGGGTGTGATGCCCTAGCTCAGTTTCCCCACTGGAAGGAACCGAAGAAGCTAATCGAACTATGCAAGTTAGCCATTGTGCCCAGAGTAAATTTGGTGAAACCAAATTTAAAGGATTTAGAGAGTTCTATTCCGGGGGTGAGTGACAGGGTCAGTTATGTTGCTACCCCGATAATTGATATTAGTTCTTCGCAAATTAGAGGACGTCTCGCTCGAGGGTTATCAATTCGCTATCTTGTGCCTGACAAAGTAGAGAAATATATCGCAAAGTATCGGTTATATCGCGGTTAGCACGGTTCTATTTAAACATCCAGATTTCTGACGCTTTGTGCGTGAGCTTGGATAAAGCTCTTACGTGGGGCTACCTCGGGTCCCATTAGCAGTGTGAATATATGGTCTGCAGCCATAGCGTCTTCTAAGGTTACTTTCAGTAGCGTCCTGGTCTCGGGATTCATGGTCGTTTCCCATAGTTGTTCAGGGTTCATTTCCCCCAGTCCCTTATAGCGTTGTATTTCGGATTTAGTATTCCCCAGTTGTTTGAGCACTTTTTCTCTTTGTTGCTCAGAATAAATCCAGAATGATTGTTTACCAGCCTGGATGCGATAGAGAGGAGGTTGGGCGAGGTAAAGGTATCCGTGGGTGATTAGCTCTAACATGTAGCGATGGAAGAAGGTGAGCAACAGGGTGCGGATATGAGCGCCATCGACATCAGCATCGGTCATAAGGATTATTTTGTGGTATCTAAGCTTGGAGAGGTCAGGTTGTCCATCAGTATTCGCTCTTAATGCGGTGACCACGGCTCTTATCTCTTCGTGTTGCACAATCTTATCCTTAGTGGCTTTCTCCACATTAAGTATTTTGCCTTTAAGGGGGAGGATAGCTTGGAATCGGCGGTCGCGTCCCTGTTTAGCTGAACCACCGGCTGACTCACCTTCAACTAAGTAAAGCTCGCATAAGGATGGGTCTTTTTCGGAACAATCGGCCAGCTTTCCTGGCAGGACTGATATTTCGAAGCTGCTTTTCTTAAATACGAGCTCACGTGCTTTACGTGCTGCTTCCCTTGCTTTAGCGGCAATGAGGCATCTGCCGATAATTGCCCTTGCATCGTCTGGGTGTTGCTCCAGATAAAGGGATAAGCCATTGGCGACCACAAATTCAACTTGACTTTTTACTTCAGGATTGCCCAGTTTTGCCTTAGTTTGCCCCTCAAACTGAGGCTGGGGTAGCTTTACGCTGATAACTGCTACCAATCCTTCACGGACATCGTCCCCGGTTAGGTTAGCCTCGATATCTTTGATAAATTTATTGTTCCGTGCATAATCATTCAAGACGCGGGTCAATGCGGAACGAAACCCGGTAAGGTGACTGCCTCCATCTCTGGTGCTAACACAATTGGCAAAAGAGAAAGTGGACTCTATGGGGCTATTGTTGTATTGCAAGGCTATCTCAATCGCGGTGCTGTTGGCTGAATCCTTTAATAAGATGGGCTCAGGATGTATAACCGTCCTATTTTTGTTTAGCCGGGAAATCAAAGTAGCGATACCGCCTTCGAAGTAAAACGTTTTTCCTACATTACTGCGCTCGTCTCTAACTGCTAACTCCACTCCACTATTCAAAAAAGCCAGTTCTCTCAGCCGCTGGCAAATTATGTTGAAGTCGTAGTTGATATCTTCAAAGATCGACTCATCGGCGAAGAAGGTAACTTTAGTGCCGGTACCTTGAGCATCTCCGATGAGTTCTATATCTCCTGTGGGAATGCCTCGCTGATATTCTTGCTGGTATGTCTTTCCTTCCCTTCTAACCTCGATTTTAAGCCAGGTAGATAGAGCATTGACCACCGAAGCGCCAACGCCGTGTAATCCGCTTGATATGTGATAAGCAGCTCCCCCAAACTTCGCCCCAGCGTGTAGGTGGGTCATCACTGCTTGTAACGCGGTAATATCCGTATCCGGGATAATGTCAACAGGGATGCCTCTTCCGTTATCCACCACGGTGATGCTGTTATCTTGATGAATGGTCACCTCAATTTGGTCACAAGAACCAGCCAGTGCTTCATCTATGCTGTTATATACTATTTCATAGAGGAGTTGATGCAGTCCTCCGCGGTCGGTGCTGCCAATATACATCCCAGGGCGGAGGCGGACTGCTTCTATCTCGTCCAGAATCTGGATATCTTCAGCGCGATAGTCGTTATTTGGTTTGTTGCTCAGCTTATCTTGTGCCATATCTGATTGGGTTTCATCTAACTAAGGGGAGCACTGGAACTCTAAGTGACTAATTTGTCGGGATGCCATATTTGTGTGTTTATTATAGCACATCTATGGAGAGAAAACTATATTTTGTGCTTGTTCTTATCTCTTTTTAATTAACCTTGCTATTTCACTTAAGGAGATGGTTTTCTGTTCCCCGCTCGCCATGTCTCGCAATACCGCTGTTTTATTTTCCACCTCCCTTTCTCCGATGATAACAGTATATTTGACGCCTAGCGAATTAGCCTGTCTCAGTTGACCTTTTAAACTCTTGTCTCCAATAGCCTGGATGGCAGCGATGCCTTCGTGGCGTAGTCTGGAAACAAGTTTTATTGTCTCTAATTTGGCTTCTGCTCCGAGATAGGCGACATAAACAACAGGTTCAGGGAGGGGGGGGATAGCTATGTTCTGGTCTTTTAAGGTAATAATAATCCTTTCTATGCCAGCGGCAAAGCCAATTGCTGGGGTGGGCTTGCCACCTAATTCCTCAATGAGATTATCGTAGCGGCCACCTCCGACAAGGGCGATTTGTACCCCTTCCCCTTCAGGCTTAGCTTCAAAGACTGTTCTGGTATAATAATCCAGTCCACGGACTAGCCTGTGATTTAGTTGGCAAGCTATCCCCAGTTCAGTTAGATATTTTTGGACGCTTTGAAAATGTGTCTGGCATTCGGAGCACAGATAGTCCGTGATTTTTGGTGCTCCTGCTATTATTTCCTGGCAAGAGGCTTCCTTGCAGTCGAGAAGTCGCAGGGGATTTCTGGCTAATCTGACCTTACAGTCGGGGCATAATTGGTTCTTGAAAGCCACATAATATTTCTTTAATGCCTCTATATAGGCAGGCTGACATTGTCGGCAGCCAATGCTATTTATTTCAAGGGAAAGTCTCGAAAGCCCCAGTGAAGATAAGAAACGATGCATCAGCTCTATCACCTCGGCATCGAGGGCAGGGTCAGCATCACCTATTGCTTCAACGCCAAATTGATGGTGTTGGCGGTAGCGTCCTGCCTGAGGGCGCTCGTATCGGAAGGCAGAGGTAACATAATATAGTTTTACCGGCTGAGGTAAATTAAACAGTCCATGTTCAAGATAAGCGCGACAAATTGGCGCAGTTCCCTCCGCAGTTAAAGCCAGCTCCTGCCCACTTCTGTCCTTAAAGACATACATTTCCTTGATGATGTCTGTGCCAACAGGTGCGGCGTGGGCAAAGAGTTGGTAATCTTCAAAAACAGGTGTGCTGATAGGCTGGTAACCGTAAAGTTGACAGAGATGGCCCGCTTTTTCCTCGATATAGCGCCAGTAAGCCCTTTCTTGGGGTAAGATATCCCTTGTGCCACGAGGTGCTTTGAACAAAGAAACTCCTTTTCTTATAGGATACAGGATACAAAAGAGTGAGAAGGATGTAAAGGAATTTGCCTTGTTTTTGGTATTTAAGGTATGATGAATTTAATGGAAGAGACGCAGTTTTTAGCCAAAGTGAGAGCATACCTGCCAGAAGAACAGGTAGTACTGGTTGAGAAAGCCTATAATTTTGCTCGTGAGGCACATCAAGGGCAATTGCGGAAATCAGGAGAGCCTTACGTGGAACATCCTCTTGGTGTAGCGATGATTTTAGCTGAGCTTCAGTTTGATGCCGCTACTCTAGCGGCCGCCTTGCTGCACGATGTTCCCGAGGATTGTGGAGTCTCAATGGATGAAATCAAGATTAACTTTGGTGATGAAGTAGCTAAATTAGTATGGGGCACCACGAAATTGAGTAGGTTGTCAAAGCCAGTTTATGGAGGTGCAGCTAAGAGAGAGCTTCAGGTGGAAAATCTGCGCAAGATGCTTGTAGCCACTGCGGAGGATTTAAGGGTTATATATATAAAATTAGCTGACCGGTTACATAATATGCACACTCTTGGAGTTTTGCCGCGGGGGAAACGCCTCGCTATTGCTCAAGAGACTTTGGAGATATACGCTCCGCTAGCACATCGTCTGGGTATACGAAGCGTAAAATGGCAGTTAGAGGATTTGGCTTTTCGTTATTTGGAGCCCCGGCAATATCATCGAGTTGCTCGTTTGGTAGCTTCGAAACGAGAGGAAAGGGAAGGGTTTGTAAACGAGGCTATCCAAGCGTTAAGCGAGGAATTGAACAAAGCTGGTGTAGAGGCAGCAGTTTCCGGCAGGCCTAAGCATGTTTATAGTATCTATCGGAAAATGGGGAAATATGCTTCGCAGGGCAAGGATTTTGGCGATATCTATGACCTTTTTGGCGTGCGTATACTGGTCAATTCAGTTTCAGACTGCTATAAGGCTCTGGGAATAGTTCACAGTTTTTGGCACCCGCTACCTGAAGAATTTAATGATTTTATTGCTAATCCCAAGGGGAATGGGTATCAGTCTCTACATACCACGGTAATATATCGTGGGAGGCCACTAGAGGTGCAAGTTCGAACTTATGAAATGGACCAAATTGCTGAGCATGGATTAGCTGCCCATTGGCATTATAAGGAAGGGAAAAAAGAAGGGGAGTCTTTTAAGGGGGTAGACTGGCTGCCTCAGCTGGTTGAGTGGCGAGATGAGGTTGATAGCAAGGAATTTTTGGAATCCGTCAAAACCGATATTCTCGCTGAGCAAGTATTTGTTTTTACTCCCAAAGGCGAAATAAAGGAATTATCCAAAGGGGCAACGCCTTTGGATTTCGCATTTCGCATCCATACCGACATGGGTTATCGCTGTATGGGGGCAAAAGTAAATGGGCGATTAGTGCCCTTGAACTATAACCTCAATAATGGTGACGTGGTGGAAATTATTGTCGCTAAGGTGGAAAAGGGTCCCAGTCTGGATTGGCTAAATCCTGAACTTGGCTATGTTAAAACCTCTCATGCACGGGCAAAAATCCGCCAATGGTTTAAAAAGCAAGACAAGACTCAAAGCATTGAGGTTGGAAAGCAATTTCTGGAGCGGGAACTTAAGAAATCGGGTGTTGCCCTCCCAAGCGTTGACGAAGTGGCACCGCTATTTGGTTTTAAAAATGGGGATGACTTTTTTGCTGCCATCGGGTCTGGCAGCCTTAATCCCTCTCAAATAATAGCAAGATTAACCGTAGGTGAAGAACAGCCTGAAGAACTGGTCGAAGTTCATCCTTCCAGAAAGGTTAGTTCGGCAAGCATTAAGGTGCTAGGTATAGGCAACCTGGTCACGAATCTGGCAAATTGTTGCCATCCCTTGCCAGGGGATAAAATTCTCGGTTATATTACTCAAGGTCGAGGTATCACCGTGCATCGTCGGGATTGCCCTAATATAATTAATGAAGTGGAGAAGGAGCGACTGATTGAGGTGGATTGGGGTGATGTGGAGCAAACTTACCCGGTGGCTATTCAAGTTGACGCCGGGGATAGGGTAGGCTTGGTTCGGGATATTAGTGCTATCATTGCCAGCGAAGGGGTGAATATTACTGACGTTAATATGGCGGATCATGATGACGTTACCTCGTTAAAGTTTAGTTTGGAAGTAATGGGTGCTGCTCAATTAGCTAACTTGATATCTAAGATTTACTCAATTTGGGGTGTAATAAAGGTGAGAAGAAAAGGAGAAGAGAATGTCCAGAGGTAAAATGGCTACCAGAACGGCTCGAGTTGCGGAGAAAAGGAGGTTACGGAATAGCGCAGTAAAAAGTAGGATGAAGACTGCTATTGGTAAAACGGAGAAGGTTATTGCATCTGGGGATATGGAGCTAGTGCAAAAAGAGATGCTAAAGACAGTGAGCAGTATAGATAAGGCGGTAAGTAAAGGGGTTATTCATCGCAATAAGGGTGCCAGACTCAAATCTCAGCTAACAAGGGGATTAAATCAGGCAATATTGAAAGATAAGGGGGGTTAGTTTTTTGGCTGCTAAAGCTCTTTCCAGAAAGCAAAAACAGATTATAAACTTTATTCGCCAGTATTTGCGTGATAATGGTTATCCTCCTAGCGTCAGGGATATCGGTAGGGGATGTAATATAAGTTCTACCTCTGTGGTAGTTTATAATCTGAATAAGCTGGAGAAAGCAGGTTATATTCGGCGTCAAAGCGATATATCGCGGGGTATTGAGCTTTTAGATAAACGCCCTGGGAGAAGGCTTGTTTATATACCTATAATAGGAGAGATAGCCGCTGGTGAGCCTATTCCTGTGCCTGATTCTGCTACAGGTACTGTTACCTCCGATGAAGGGCTGGAGGTAAGCAAGGGCTTGATTCAAAGGGAAGGCAATGTTTATGCCCTTAAGGTGAAGGGTGAATCCATGGTGGATGCCTTGATAGGGGATGGGGATATCGTGTTATTGAATTACATAGATAATGTTGAGGAAGGTAACATGGTGGCAGTCTGGCTCAAAAAGGAGCAAGAGATTACACTAAAAAAATTATTTAGAGAGGGAGAGCGTGTTCGTCTTGAGTCGGCAAATAGCCACATTAGCCCTATTTACACTTCCGCTGATAATATCGATATCCAGGGGAAGGTAGTTGCGGTTATCAGACGCATGTCATAAAAATCACGTCTTCACAGGTTTAGGGGAAACCAGCGTATACCACTCAGCGTATTTAGGATTTCTTCCCAGTATTACTTGACTGAACAGTTTTTGTAATTCAGCGGTTATTTTTCCGATTTCACCTGTGCCTATTGTGCGATGGTCAATTTCAATGATCGGGGTGATATGAGCTGCAGTGCCACTGAAGAAGCATTCTTCGGCAAGGTAGAGTTCGCTTCTATCAACAGTTCTCTCTATGGTATCTATGCCCAGTTCATTTTTGGCTAGCTTCATAATTGTATCTCTGGTAATCCCCAGGAGGATATTGTCTGATGAAGGAGGGGTAACTAGCTTTCCGTCGATGACCAGGAAGACATTTTCCCCACTGCCCTCAGCAACATGTCCATCGTGGGTCAATAATATCGCTTCATCATAGCCATTTTCACACGCCTCGGTCTTGGCTAGCGCGCTGTTAACATAGATACCGCAGATCTTCCCTCGGGCGGGTATCATGGTGTCGTCAACCCGACGCCATGATGATGTACCGCAACGAACGCCATTTTGCGTATCAAGATAAGCAGGAAGCGTGGTCACAATAATCAGAAAATCATCCTCCAAGTCGTGCAGGCGAACCCCGATAGCTTCAGAACTCTTATATGCCATGGGTCGGATGTATACATCTTCATGGTAATTGCTTCTCTCCACACTCTCTACGGTTAATTGACATAATTCATCAAGGGAATAAGGCAGGCTGATTTTCAACAAGCGGCAGCCATTAAGCATGCGTTTGTAGTGGTCTTTGATTCTGAAGAGGCAAAATTTTTCGTATTCGCTATCCCAGTTTCCCCGAATGCCTTCAAAGCAAGCAGTGCCATAGTGGAAAGCGTGAGTCAGGATTCCAATTTTGGCTTCCGCTAAAGGCATGAACTGTCTTTCAAAAAAAGCATAAGGCGGCATTTTTCTCTCCCTTCGGTAGTTTGGCTCAATTATACTTTTGTCTAAAGCTAAAGACAAGCCTCCTATCGCCTCGCTTTGCTTGGAGCTGCGGCTTGAGGCAATGGTTAAAGGTTCTTAATAGGGACGTCACTACCTCTTTTTATCGATGTTGCGCTGTATTTGTTTCGGATTTGGGCGATAGCATTGTCCAGACGCCTCTGTTTTTCTGTACGAAGCTCCGTAGGATCAAATAATGGGAGCTGTTTCTCTTTGCCAGTCAGAGTTGATACTTTAATACCAATGAGGCGGATTGGTTTTTGTCTCTCCCGCAGGGTTTTGTTCAGCAATTGCAGGGCGGTGGTGAAGATAACCTGGGTGGTGTTACTAGCCTCTGTTAAGCTAACCTGACGAGTGATTGTTTCAAAATCAGCATATCGGAGTTTTATAGCGATGCAACTTGCCTGCTTATTTCGCGAGCGCAGCCCGTCACCAAGCTCATTACATAATTCCCGCAAACTAGACTCAAGGAAATGTCGGTCTAAAGTATCATGGGCGAAGGTAATCTGTCGGTTAATAGATTTAGGTTCACTGGGCAGTTCTACTAATCGGTCATCTATGCCATTAGCATAACGATGCATTGCTATTCCCGACATTCCAAAGGTTTTCCTTATTTCCTCCAGAGGACACGAAGCTAGCTCGCCTATGGTAGTTATGCCCATTTCCTTTAGTACCTGTTCTGTTTTCTTGCCCACGCCAGGCAATTTAGATGCCGGAATGGGGGTTAAGAAATCTCGTTCTTTACCCGGAGCTATCTCCAGTAACCCATCAGGTTTGCACAAGTCGGAGGCAATTTTGGCTATTACTTTGCATGTAGAAATGCCTACCGAGGCAGTGAGATTTAGTTCCTTATTTATGCGTTCTTTTATTGCCGATGCCATTTGCTCGTGGGAATGGTAAGGTTGTTGGTATTCAGTGACATCAAGATAAGCTTCATCAATCCCCAGCGGCTCAATAATGGGAGAGAAATCAGTCAGGATTTTCATAAACTTAGCTGATGCTTGTTGGTAGCGGTTAAAGTTGACTTGCAGGAAGATAGCTTGAGGACAAAGGCGGCGAGCTTGTGACAAAGGCATGCCAGCATGGATGCCGTAAGGGCGTGCTTCATATGAAGCAGAGGACACGACGCCACGACGGTTTGGGTCTCCACCCACAACCACTGGTTTCCCCTTAAGCTCTGGATTGTGAACCTGCTCCACAGAGGCAAAAAAGGCATCTAAGTCAATGTGGAAAATACAGCGAGCCATGGCTAAATTATAGGCTAGCTAGGAAAAGCTAGCAATAATTGGCTAATTTAGTGACCGAATGATGCCTTAAAAAGGGTGCTACAATACTTTTGTTCTATGGTGAAATATATGCGCTGGACAGTGCGAATCCTCGGGTTAGCTTATAGTGTTTTTGTCATTTATTTCTGGTTTTTCCAGTATGGGCCGAGGTTATTGCCTGCTGCGATATTGCTCAGTGTGCCATTTGTGGTGGCGGTAGCTATAGCCTGGAAATGGCAAGGTAAATCACCTGAATTACTTGGCGGGATATTGTTTATCCTTGTGGGGCTCGTCCCGCTGGTGCATTTTGCAGTTAGCTCTGGCGTGATTATTTTTTATTCTGAGCCAATTACTGCAGTGTCGTGTTTTCCGCCTCTGGTGATTGGAATTCTGTTTATCCTGGCATACAGTATGAGTAAATCGCCAGGGTAGCTAATCGCTCTTGGGGATAACTTGTTTTAGCCTTCTCTCAAAGGTGCTTCTTGATAAAAGGATTCTTCGGTGGCATTTGAGGCACTTTAAACCTATGTCGGTGCCGACCCTCACTACCTCCCACTCGTAGCTGCCGCAGGGATGTGGTTTGTGGAGACGAACTATATCGCTGAGCTTTATATCTGTAGACAAATTATCTTTAACGAGAAGCTAAATAGGTGTTAATTTCGTTACGAATTTTCTCAGCCATGTCTCTGGCTGCTTGAGCGAAATCCTTTTCTTTCGAGGCGTATATAATTTGCCGGGATACAGCGATAATGGCGTTTTCTCCTTTAGCATCCACCCCGTATTTGACTGCTGAAGCTAAGTCTCCGCCCTGAGTGCCGATTCCAGGGATAAGCAAGGGCATATTAAGGCAAATTGAACGTATCCGTTTCAATTCCCCAATGTAAGTGGCTCCCACTACCATGCCAACGTTGCCATAGATGTTCCATTGTTTTGCCTTCTGTGCTACCAGGTCATACAGTGATGCCCCAGCGCATAGAAGCCGCTGGAAATCTGAAGCTCCAGGATTTGAGGTTAGCCCGAGGATGAATATTCCTTTATTCTTGTAGTTGATAAATGGCTCTATGGAGTCGAAGCCAAGGTAAGGATTTACAGTAGCAGCATCGAACCCAAGGGTGGAGAAGAGAGCCTTGGCATAAAATTTAGCGGTATTACCTATATCACCCCGCTTGGCATCGCCAATTACGGGGATATGGGCGGGAATATGGTCAATGGTCTTGGTCAGTAGAGTTATCCCTCTGGCTCCTTGGGCTTCGTAAAAGGCCAGATTAAGCTTATAAGCACATACCAAATCACAAGTAGCGTCAATAATATCTTGGTTGAATTCCAGAGGCTTTACCTTGGGCATGAGCTCCGGGTCGGGGTCAAGTCCGACACAGAGCAAACTCCTGTTACTCCTGCCAGCGTTTAGCAGCTTATCGATAAAATTTGCTTCTTTTTTCTTGGACAAGGTAACTGAACAACCTAAACCTAACCGCTACGTACTGCCACCCTTAACTAAATTCCGCCAGGCCTTTGCTTATCGTTTTAAAGGGTTAACTCAAGCGTAAAGTATCAGGGTTCCGGTAGCTTTAGCGACCTGCTCATTACGCTGATTGACGATGTTTGTTTCGGCGACATAAAAATACATCTTTCCTATTTTGCCCTGTCTTTCGTAAATATTGGCGAGCTTGGTGCGAGAGGTAATGACATCGCCCACCTTCAATGGTTTGTAGAATTCCCACTCCCCTCCACCATCCAAGACACCTTTAAGATTTTGGGGGAGTTTCATATCGGGGATCGATGGTGTCATGAAGCCTGGGGGAGCTTTAGGGTCAGTAGGCTCAGTTAGAATCATAGCGGCGCATAAGAGATATGGTGGTGCGATAATTCCCCCATATTTAGTTTTCTTGGCATATTTTGCGTCTCGCCACAGAGGATTTGGGTCATCTACAGCATGAACAAAACGGCGAATCATGCCCTTTTCTATCTCCACGGTGACTGGAGGTCCTTCCTTACCTATCTGCTTTCGCAGATCTTCCAGAGTAACTTCTCTCTCAGCCATTCCTTCCCTCCAAAGTTTGCTATTCTTTACATATAAGCCCCACCGGAAATGTTTAGCAAATTACCGGTGATGAAGTTTGAATCGTCTGAAGCAAAGAAAAGTATTGGTTTTGCGGCTTCTTCAGGCGTCAATGTCTTGCCGCCCATTGCTCCTATCATGATATCCCTGATCTTCTTGGGAATGCCTACTTGTTCTCCCTCAACTACATCGCCTGTTTCCTTCTCTCGGGTTAGCCTGGTATCCACTACTCCATAGGCAACAACATTGCACCTTATGCCAAAAGATGCCCATTCTCTGGCGACTGTTTTAGTCATGCCAATAAGCCCTGCCTTGGCGCTGGAGTAGTTAATCTGTCCCACATTGCCCATTAAACCAGCTACTGAAGACACGTTGACTATCCTGCCGTTATGGTTTGGATGTCTCATGTATTTAGAAGCCGCGCGGATGCAATTAAACGCCCCTTTGAGAGAAATATTGACACAGACGTCCCACTGAGCATCGGTCATCTTGTGAATCATAGCATCTCTGGTAATTCCAGCATTGTTTATCAGGATGTCCATTTTGCCAAATTTCTCCACAGCGGCGTCCATTAACTTTTGAGCACCTTCTCCTTTGGTTATGTCAGCCACGCAGCATGCTGCCTTTCCAGGAAAGGCTTTGTTTATCTCGTTTGCTGCTTCCTCACAAGGAACTGGGTCAATATCATTTACCATCACGCTTGCTCCCTCCCGGGCGAAGAGCACCGCTGTCGCCTTTCCGATTCCTCTTCCTGACCCTGTAATTACTGCTACCTGACCATCTAGTTTTCCCATGAATTCCTCCTTTAGTGTTTTTGCAAAAAAATTAGCCTTTTGCTGGCAAACTAACCACCGCTGTGCCAATTATTGTCTTTTCGCCCTTGGGATTCTCTGTCCAGATATCAAGTTCAACGAGATGCTCATTATCTTGGACGTATTTTTTGGTTACTTTCCCCTTACAGGCTAGGTCCTGCTCAGGGAAATCCATGCCCCGGTAGCGAACATTATATTTCTTTA
>Ga0209610_1000448_pt1 | contig 21503 bp, 19 predicted proteins | sample LakKivw275mmetaG_FD_184137 | JGI IMG/M metagenome (GOLD analysis project Ga0209610, IMG submission 184137) | Anoxic lake water microbial communities from Lake Kivu, Rwanda to study Microbial Dark Matter (Phase II) - Lake Kivu water 275m metaG... | ecosystem: Environmental > Aquatic > Freshwater...
GGGTAGCCGGTCATGAGCCCGGCGCGTTTGGCGAGGTTCTATGCTCCGGGCCAACCGTACCGATGTCTTCAACATCCGCGCGCCGATTGGACCGTAGCGCCACAGCGGAAAATGGGGACAGTCCCACCGAGCGCGAGGACGCGCGGTACAGTCCCCATTTTCCAAACGGCTCGGTCGAGAAACGGGCGGGAGTCAGTTGTCGGTTCCGGCCAGTTCTCGATTCCAGAAGGTGCAAGGGCGAGGGACAGACGGCTGGCGAGATTGACCTTGGCTCAGGTTGGCTGTAATCTATCAACTCCATGAATTCACCATGTCCGCGGGCTGCAGGCGACGGCGGGGCGGGCGCGGGCGCATCCAAAGGAAGGGGACCGAAGACCGAGGACCGGACCAATTGGTTCAACGCCGACAGCTTCCTGAGTGAACTGAGACGCATCAACATTTTCTGCGGCGGGTTCGGGTCGGGTAAGACCGAGGTGGCGGTGAACTTCTCGCTGCGAATGAGCGAACTCGGACGCAGAGTTTCGATTGCCGACCTTGATATCGTGAACCTCTATTTCCGCAGCCGCGAGGTAAGGGAGCAGCTCAGGAGCCAGGGTGTTGACGTCATCGTGCCGGCCGGTTCCTTGGCAGAGGCGGATCTGCCCATCATCGTGCCGGAAGTGAAGGGCGCAATCGAGGGACGGGACGGAATTCACCGCAAAGACACAGCAACACAAAGAGGACAGGGCACGGATGACGAGAGGCGAGTGACGAAGGGCCAAGAGACGACGCCGTTGGTTGTGCTCGACCTGGGCGGAGATCCCGCCGGGGCGCGGGTGATGGCCTCGATTGCCGAGGGGATGCGGGGCGAGGATTATTCGAGTCTCTTTGTGTTGAACTCGCGGCGGCCGTTCACGGCGACGGTCGCGGGCGCAGAGCAAATGATGGCCGGCATCGGCGCGGCAGCTCGAATCAGAATGGACCGCATCGTGGTGAACTCGCACCTTGTGGACGAAACCACTCCCGCGGTAATTGACGAGGGAATCGCGCTGGCCGAGGCGCTGGCCAAGCGGACCGGAGCGAGCATCGCGTTCGTCGCGGTGCAGCGCGTCCTGCTCGACCGCTTTGACGCGGCCGAATGCCGCTACCCGGTGATGGTTCTCGACCGGCTGATGCTGAAGCCGTGGGAACCGACCAATTGGATAGGAAAATACCGAATAGTCAATGGTGAATAGTGAAAACCAATCATGTTTCACCATTGTCAATTCTCTATTCACCATTGTCCTGAAGGAGTATTATGGCCAAGGTCAATAAGGTAACCATCGAGAAGAACCGATGTAAGGGCTGCGGGCTCTGCGTCAACACCTGTCCGAAACAGGTGCTGGCCATGTCCAAGGAGATCAACGACAAGGGCTATTTCTTCGCTTGTCCGGAGAACCAGTCGGCCTGTATCGGGTGCCGCTTCTGCGCGTTCATGTGCCCGGATGTGGCGATTACCATCGAGCAGGAAGAAGCAGCGTGAGGAAATTGCGAATGTCGAGTGACGAATGTCGAATGTCCGGAACCGAAGGCCGGCCGGCGCGTAAAGAGTTGCCAGCCGTGAGAGGAAGAGAGTAATGGCTAAGGTATTGATGAAGGGCAATGAGGCGATTGCCGAAGCCGCGATTCGGGCGGGCGGGCTGGTCTATTTCTGCTACCCGCTGACCCCGCAGTCGGAGGTGGCCGAGTATCTGTCGCGCCGGATGCCTGAGGTCGGCGGCGCGTATCTGCAGGCCGAGAGCGAGGTGGCCGTCGCGAACATGGTCTACGGCGCGGCCGGCGCCGGCGCTCGTGCGTGGACGACTTCGTCCAGCCCCGGCATCAGCCTGATGATGGAGGGAATCAGCTACATCGCCGCAGCGGAGCTGCCGGCGGTGTTCGTGAATATCGTGCGGACCGGTCCGGGCCTCGGCGGCATCCTGCCGTCGCAAGGCGACTACTTTCAGGCCGTGAAGGGCGGCGGACACGGCGACTACCGCTGCCTGGTGCTCGCGCCGTCCTCGGTGCAGGAGGCGGTCGACCTGATGCCGCTCGCGTTCGACCGGGCGGACCGCTATCGCAACCCGGTCATCGTCATCGGCGACGGGATGATCGGCCAGATGATGGAGCCGGTCGAGTTCAAGCAACCTGAGTTCCCGCCGCTTGCGCCCAAGGACTGGGCCACGACCGGCGCCAAGGGCCGCAAACCGAACGTCGTCAATTCGCTCTACCTCGACCCGAACGCGGAGGAACATCTCAACAACCTGCTGGCCGCCAAGTATGAGAAGATGCGGCGTGAGGAAGTCAGATTCGAGGAGTACAACACCGATAAGCCGTACCGCGTGCTCCTCGTGGCCTACGGGACGACCGCCCGCATCTGCAAGACCGCGATTGCGCAGTTGGCCGGGCAGGGAATTGTCGCGGCGCTGCTGCGGCCGATATCGCTCTTCCCGTTCCCGAACGAGAAGGTGCTGGAACTGGGGCGCAAGGCTGAGTTCCTGATGTCGGTCGAGATGTCGATGGGCCAGATGGTCGAGGACGTGGGCTGCGCGATGGGCCACGAAAGACCGGTTTACTTCTTCGGCCGCTCCGGCGGCAACGTGCCGTCCCCGGAGGAAGTAGTCGCCGCGGTCAAGGCCCGGCTGGAAGGGAGCAAATCATGAAGACCTTGTTCAAGGCGCCCGAGGCTCTGACTAAGGCTGCGACTCACTATTGCCCGGGTTGTACTCACGGCATCATCCATCGGCTCGTGGCCGAGGTGATTGACGAACTGGGCCTGAGGGAACGGACCGTGGGCATAGCGCCGGTCGGGTGCTCGGTGCTCGCATTCAACTACTTCAACATGGATTTTCAGCAGGCTGCCCATGGCCGGGCCCCGGCCCTTGCCACTGGCATCAAGCGGGCAAAGCCTGACCTCATCTGCTTCACTTACCAGGGAGACGGCGACCTCGCGTCAATCGGCATGGGTGAAATAGTCCACGCCGCCAATCGCGGCGAGAAGTTCACCGTCGTGTTCGTCAACAATGCAATCTATGGCATGACCGGCGGCCAGATGGCGCCGACCACCATGCCGGGACAGGTTACGACCACGAGTCCCCGAGGCCGGAATGTCAAGGACGTCGGCTACCCGGTGCGGATGTGCGAGCTCCTTTCGAGCCTGCGCACCCCGGGGTTCATCGAGCGCGTCGCGGTCCACACTCCCCAGTACGTGGTGAAGGCGCGGCGGGTGCTTAAGAGCGCGTTCGAACTGCAGCGCGACAACAAGTGCTTCACGTTCGTCGAGGTGCTCTCCACCTGCCCGACCAACTGGGGAAAGACCCCGTTCGAGGCCACCAAATGGCTGGAAGAGAACATGGTGCCTTATTACCCGGTGCAGAACTTCAAGCACTACGAGGAAGAGAGTCCCAAATCCCAGACACCGAATTCCATCGAAGGAGTCGGACATGCAGGTTGAGACAGTCTTCGCCGGATTCGGCGGGCAGGGAGTGATGCTCGCGGGCAAGCTGTTTGCCGAGGTCGGGATGGAACTGGGTAAAGAGGTGGTCTGGCTGCCGTCTTACGGACCGGAGATGCGCGGCGGCACCGCCAATTGCACGGTAATCATCGGCGACGAGCCCATTGCCTCGCCGATCGTCTCGAACCCGCGCGACACGGTCGTGATGAACCGGCCGTCGCTGGAGCGATTCTGCCCGACCCAGCGTCCGGGCGGGTTCGCGCTCGTGAACACCTCGCTCATCACGGTCCGGCCGGACCGAAAGGACCTCACGGTGGTCGAAGTACCGGCCAACCAGATTGCGATTGACGCAGGCTCGGGCAAAGCGGCAAACATGGTGATGCTCGGCGCCTACGTCGGCGCGACCGGCCTCGTACCGTTTGAGGCCGTAGTCGCGATGACCAAACATGAGTTCCAGAAGAAGGCCAAGCTGATTCCGCTCAACGTCAAGTGCCTGGAAGAGGGATTCAGCATCGGAAAGGCTGCCGCCAAAGGATAGGGTTCAGGGGTCCGGGGTCAGGGACCAGGGAGGATTACCGTGAGGGCATTCGCTTGGCTGCTCGTTTTGCTAAATGCCGGGGTCGCGCAGGTGAGTTTCGTGACGGCGGCCAATACCGTGAGGCCGTCGTTGGTGAGCATAGTCACCGACAAGGTCGGGCCGGCGGCCGGAACCGACTCAGCCGGCCCGGGGATTGCCGAGACGCAGGTCCTGGGCAGCGGGTTCGTGATCGACACGCTCGGTAATGTCCTGACCTGCAACCATGTGGTCTCGCAGTACGGCGGTGTGACCGTCAGGTTTTCGGATGACAGAACCTACAGCGGAGGCGATGTCAGGGTAGTGGGGCAGGACCCGGTTACGGACCTCGCGGTAATACGCGTAACTACCAGACGGACGTTCGTGCCCGCGGCGTTCGGCAACTCCGATGAGCTCGACGTGGGCCAGCCGGTGATGGCGATGGGCAGTCCGTTCGGGCTGGAGGGCACGGCGACCGCCGGGATCGTGAGCGGTCTGTCGCGCTGGGGCCAGCCCAAGTCATCCGGCCCGGACTTTCAGGATTTCATCCAGACCGACGCGCTGGTTAACCCGGGCAATTCGGGCGGGCCGCTCGTGGACCTGCAAGGCAGGGTTGTCGGTGTCAGCAGCTTCATCCGAACGACGCGCACCGGCGGCACCACCGGTATCGGTTTCGCCACACCCATCAACCTGGCGAAAACCGTCGCCGACCAGCTCATCAGCGACGGTCGGGTGACGCGGGGCTTCCTCGGCATTTCCACCCAATCCATAACCGAAGCAATACGCCAGGCCCTGGGCTTGCGCTCGCGCGAAGGCGTGCTGGTCTCCTCGGTTGACGCGGGCCGGCCCGGGGACAACGCGGGGCTGCGGGCCGGTGATGTGATTGTGACGCTCGACGGAAGGCCGGTTGCCGATGCGCGCTGGTTCCAGAGCGAGGTGGCCGGACGCGCGCCCGGCTCGAGCGTGGCGTTCGGCCTCGTACGGAAGGGGCAGAAGAAAGCCCTGACCGCGACGCTCGGTTCCTGGACCACTCCGGTCCAGGCGGGGCCGAAGGCCGCCTCGACGCGCCACTGGCTCGGGCTCGTGGTGAAGGATGCCGGCGCCGGCGAGTCGTCGTATGGAATCGTTATTACTGAAGTCGAAGGCGGAACCGGTGCGGAAGCCGGCCTGCGTGCCGGCGACGTCATCAACGAGATCAATCTAGCAGCGGTTCGTAACGCGGCCGATTTTGCCCGCATCCAGCAGGTAATGAAAGGGACGCAACGGCCGTTGCTGCTCCGGGTGTTCAGGGGCAGCCAGGCCTTCTACACTGCAGTCCAGCCGTAGGCTGGGGCGGCGCTGCCCGGACTCCGGACTACGGACCGGAGGAAGGGCGGTACAACAACCCAATAGCTGGCAGCCGGCAGGAGCGCTGAGCTCCTGCCGGCTGCGTTCCGTGCAGCCTCGGGCTGCTAGAAGTGCTCGATCAGACGCAGGTTCGGTATAAGCTGGAACCAGGTTCTGATGTAGACCTCGCCGGTCAAGGTGTCGACATCCTCCACGTCCAGCAGCGCGTAGTGAGAATCCCAGGTGTAGCACGCGACCAGCCGGGGCACGGAGTCGAGCAGATTCGTCGGTCGATAGCGCGACATGATGAAGCGAGGAAGCATGCTGTCATCAGTGGCAGTGCTGTCGAGGTGGCTGAACCAGGTGGCGTGCCAGTACCCGCTCGGGACATGTCCGCCCGGGTCGGTTGACGCGCTGTCCGGACTGGCAACGGAGTAGGTGGGCCCGGCGAAGCCGGGCTTGCGGTCGGTGATGAAGAAGTCAACCGAGTCCTGGTTGGCGAGCGTATCCATGCTGTAGAAGTAGGCCTGACCCGTAGTCCGGTTCCACCAGTAGCCGGTGTCGCCGGCCGCGCTCAATTCCGGCATGTAGCGCAGCGTATTCGTCACAGGTGCAGATGACGGTGCCTCGGTCGACATCACCCGGTTCGTATCGTAGATAGCCGTGACCAGGTATTGCCCGGTCCGGTGTCCCGGGTTTTCTCTGTGCACCCAGCCCAGCCCCGTGGTGTCGCCGATCGAGTCGAAGTTGCTCGACCGGGTCTCTTTGAACGAGACCAGGTAGCGAAGCGGGACCGACGAGTCGGCCGGAGGAAGCCAGGTGACCTGCACAGTGCTTTCAGTGGCCGCAGTGAGGGCAAGACCGTGCGGTGCGCCTCTTGGCGTCGTATGCGCAGTGTCCACGGTCACCAGCAGTGATTCCGACCACGGGGATAGAAACCCGGCCGCGTCGCGAGCGCGGGCAGCGACCTTGTACTTTCCCGCCAGGCTCCAGGTGTGTATTTGCTCGTAGAAAGTGTTGTTCTTGACCATTGGGCCCCAGCCGGACGTGTCGCCGGGACCGAAACCCCAGTAGAACTGGATGGACACGCTGTCGTTAAGCGGGTGATTCGCCTTCGTCTTGAAGGTATAGGCGATCCCAGTCGAGCACGCGGTCGGCCCCTGGGGTGTAGAGGGCGCATCGGGCGGGAAAGACCCAACCTTCACCCGGATGGAGTCCGACCAGTCGCTCTCTGCGTCCTTCGTGTCCTTCGCCCGGGCCTTGACGTAATACGTCCCGGAATCGGGATAGACATGGGTCAGGGTGTATTCGGCGCCGCTCGACTCGGCCGGGGACCAGGGAGTCGATTCACCCTGGGCCCAGGATACCATGTAGAACACGCTGTCGCCGTCAGGGTCGGTTGTACTGAAACGGAAGGTAAGCGTGTCCCCGGGCCGGGCGCTGTTCGGGCCCTGGATACTTGGTATGTCAGGGGCGGTATTCTTCTTCTTGCATCCGGCTCCAATCAGCAGAACCAGTGCTGCGGCCATAGCCGCCAATCGCAACGATCTGGACATCAGTCCTCCTTATTTCGACATCGAAGCATATCTTGCTGCCGTGCCCGCACCGGAAGCCAATCGCGCCATGAAAGCTTGCCGCACGGCCGAGTCCAACGCCTACATATGATGTTACGCTGGTCGCATGATGTGTCAACTTGAGCGAGGGTCCCGGCTAGCGGCCGGCTGACGGCCGGCGCGGGTCGCCAATTCGAAGCAAAGGGCCCCGCCCTACGCGGCAGGGCCCCATCGTCAGTCGGGGCGACCCGATTTGAACGGGCGACCCCCAGCACCCCAAGCTGGTGCGCTAGCCAACTGCGCCACGCCCCGTACTGGGGCAATCGTAACCGACACCGTTCGCCAAGTCAAGCGACAGGCAGCGGCCGCGGATAGCAGATGGCTATTCGAGCGGAACGGCCTCAACGTACGCGCGTTCAAGCCGGAGCGATGGAAGCGTGTAGACGATCTGAACCTGCCAGCCGGCGAACTCGCGCTGGTCCCCGGCCCTAGCGAAGTAGCGCAGGACAAGACGGTTGCTGACCGAGTCCAGCCCGACGTACATGAAGTGGAACTCGAGCGGGGACTTGGCCGAAATCCGGTCCCGTACCAGCACGCGTAGAATCCGCTCGTGGGATTCGACGTCAGCCCGCAGCGGCCCGGCCTTGACGGATAGCTGGTGGCCGGAGGAGAGCAGCCGAAGCGTTCCGGGGTAACGCCCGCTGTCCACCGGCGGAGCGTCCGCGGCGCTGAATCGCGCGATCGACTGCGACGCACCGATTCCTCCCCGGGTGAGGCAGCGGCTGCACCCCACAACTAGCAGGGCGGCGAGCATTAGAGCTACGATACGCATGGCTCAGTGTATGTACCGAGGCGTCGATGTCAACGCTGAATCCGATCGCCCCGGGTTGCTTCCCCCGGCTCATCTTCTATTATTTCCTCTTGGCCAGACGAATCGGCATTTGCCGCGCCCTGCATGCGTTCAACCACTACCGTCTCTGGCAGACCTTCTTTGCCGAACTCGGCTGGGAAGTCGTGCTGTCATCGCCAACCGGACGTAGTACAGTCGAGCAGGGCGTGCGTCTTGCTCCCTCCGAGCTTTGTCTTCCAGTCAAGGCCTTCCTCGGGCACGTCGCGGAGGTCAAGGAGCAGGTCGACGTTCTGTTCCTGCCCAGAATCGTCTGCCGGAGAGTCGCGTACGATTGGTTCTTCGGCTGCCCCAAAGCCATCGCGCTGCCCGACCTCACCCGGGCCGTGTTCGACTCCCTGCCGAGGGTTGTCGAACCCATCCTTGACGGACAGCTTCAGACCGAGGAGGCGGCGTTCCGGGCCGCTCTGTCGGGGTTTGGACGCAGAACCGAGGTCAGGAGAGCCTGGCGGACCGCGGTGCTGGCAGCGCGTGCTGGCGGTCAGCGGACCCGGGCCGAGGGTTCGCCGCTCCACATGTTCGGCAGCACAGCCGGCTCCCGCTCGAGTTCGGGAACGGCGGTCAGAATCGGGGTTGTCGGCCACCCCTACCTGCTGTTCGATTCGGGGCTGAGCCTGGACGTGATGGACAGACTCAGGGAGGCCGGGGCCGTGCCGGTGGTCTGGTTCCCGAACGACGTCGAGGTCGAACGCGAATCTCGGAAGGAAACCGCGCTCAACTGGTACTACGAGCTCGAGCTGCTGGCTGCGGCACGGAGGATGCTTGAGGTCGACCGGGTGGATGGATTGCTGCTCGTGGCGAGTTTCGCCTGCGGGACCGGCGCCGTAACGAACGAGATCGTCCACCGCGAGGCGGTTCACAGTCACGGCGTGCCGACCGTGCAGGTGCTGCTGGACGAGCACACCGGCGAGGCCGGACTTATCACTCGTATCGAGTCGTTCGTCGACATGCTGAGATTGAGGAAGCGATGAGGATAGCCTTTCCGTACATGGGTTCGGCACCGATTGCGATCGAGGGGCTGCTGCGCGCCCTCGGCGCCGAGGTCGTCATGCCGCCTAAGCCGACCCGTGAGACCATTGAGCTGGGTTCACGGCTCGCACCGGAAATGATGTGTATCCCGTTCAAGATCACTCTCGGCAATATGCTTCGGTGTCTGGAGGCAGGGGCCGACGTTCTGGCCTACGTGACCGGTTCGTGGTCCTGCCGGTTTGGCTACTACGGTCGCCTCCAAGCCCGGATTCTGCGCGACGAGGGATTCCGATTTCGGCTGCTGGAACTGCGCCACGACCACATCCCCGAGATCATTCGCGAGGTCCGGCTCCTGAACCGCGGACGGACGTCGCGGGCCGTCATCAACGGACTGCGTGCGCTGCGCATCGGCTGGCTGAAGTCGACTGCGGTCGAGGAGGTTGAGGCACAGTTCCGGCGGATCATGCCCAACGCTCGTGACCCCGGGCCTTGCCTGGTGCTGCTTGATGAGATGCTCGGCGAGGTCCAGTCCACACAGAACCCGACCGCTATCAGTCGTGTCCGGCAGTCGGCATGCAGCCGGTTTGCGGCAATGCCGCTCAAGCCCGAAGCGCGCACACTGCGTGTTAAGCTCGTCGGCGAGAGCTACTGCGTGGTCGAACCGTTCATCAACTTTGGTATCATCGCCCGGATGGGGGAGATGGGCGTCATGGTTGACCCTTTCCTTACCTCGCACCGCTGGATAGGTTTCCACGGCTTCAGGCTGAACAAGGACGAGGTCGTGCAGTTGCGACGCCTCAGTGCCCCGTACTGGCGCTACTGCGTCGGTGGCGAGGACCAGAACTCAGTGGGCCATCTGCTGCTTGCGGCCCGGCACGGCTACGACGGCGTCATCCACGTGCACCCGTTCGGCTGCATGCCGGGGACTGTGGTCCAGCCGACAATGGTCAAGGCGGCACGTGACCACGATATCGCCTACCTGCCGCTCTCGCTGGATGAACACACCAGCGAGGCCGGGGTCCTGACCCGGCTCGAAGCTTTTGCGTCGCTGCTTGAAAAACGGAAGCGGCGCCATGCGGTTTGACAGCCGGAACCGGCAACCTATAATTCTCCGCCCCGGTTTCGAGGCACGATCGTGAACCGAAAGGACCCTTGATGCGATTTGTCTATTCTGACCGGTACAAGCTGGACATCGGAGCGCACGTCTTCCAGACCGAGAAGTACGCGATGGTGCGCGACAACCTGGTTGCCACCAACCAGGCGGTCCCATTCGACTTCGTTGAGCCGCCCGAGCCGAACGTCGAAGACGTCCAGCTCGTACATACCAAGGAGTATGTCGATGACCTGCTAAGCCTGCGCTGGAGCCCCCGGACCGTCCATTCCGAGCTGCCGCTGACTACCGAGGTGGTGGAGGGCTTCATGCTCTTTGCATCCGGCACAGTCGAGGCATGCCGGATGGCGCTCGATGACAAAGTCGCGATGCACATCGGCGGCGGGTTCCACCACGCCTTCGCCGACCACGGCGAGGGCTTCTGCTACATCAACGACATCGCCGTCGGCATCCGCAAGATGCAGCAGGAGAAGCGCATCGAGCGGGCCGCGGTCATCGACTGCGACCTTCACCAGGGCAACGGTACGGCCCGGATATTTCAGGGTGACACCAGGGTGTTCACGTTCTCCATCCACCAGGAGCGACTCTACCCGGTCAAGGAGCGGTCCGACCTCGACATCGGGCTGGACGAGGAAACCGGCGACGACGTCTATATCGAGCAATTGCAGAGCGTCGTCGGCAAGATTCTCGCCCAGCACAAGCCCGAATTGGTGGTCTACGTGGCCGGAGCCGACCCGTTCAAGTACGACCAACTCGGCGCGCTGCGGCTTACCAAACGCGGCCTCGCATTCCGCGACCGTATTGTGATCGACGGCTGCTACAAACGCGGTATCCCGGTCGTGCCGGTTACTGCCGGCGGCTATGCGCTTGACGCCAGGGATACGGCCGACATCCACACCAACACGGCACGGGAGTGCCTGCGCGCGCTCGGGCAGCTCAAGCCGGCCGCGAAACCGGCCGAGCCGGACTCCCCGCCTGCGCCCGGACCGGAGCAACCGACAAGTTGAGCCAGTCCGGGCAACCTCCACCGGACTGCCCGGAGCCGGCGCGAGGCCGTTCGGTCGGTCTGTTGACCTCGGCTCAACCGGTTGACTATAGCCGGTTCCTGGACCGAATCGGAATGTCGCTCGCGCGCGCCGGCTACCGAGTCACGCTGGTTGGCCTGGACCGAACGACAACCGATCCCCTGCCGTCGGAGCTCGATTGCGTTCGAGTGCGACCAGCAAGGGGCATCCACAAACCCCGTGTGCTCCGGGACATGTTCAGAGCCGCGCGGAAGCTGCGAGCCGACGTGCTTCAGTGCTTTGACCCCTGGGCGCTCGCGTTGGGATTGCTGGTGAAGCGACGCCGGCCCGATACCTGCCTGGTTTACGAGGCGACGGAAAGCTATCCGCAGATACAACTGCAGAGAAGGGACATTCCGTTCCCGCTGCGCTGGCTCAACTACGTGTGCGTGCGTCTTCTGGAAAACGAGGCGGTCAGGCACGCGGATCGGCTCGTCGACACCACCCGGACTCGCGCCCGGAGATTTGCGCGCCTCGGTCGCCGGGTGACGGTTGTCCAAAACCTGCCGCCGCTGAACCTGGTGCCTGGAACCGGGCCCGAACACAGGCCTTGGATCGTGTACACCGGCCTCATCTGCCGTCACCGGGGGGTCGACGTGTTGCTCAAGGCCTTCGCAACGATCGCGCCAAGGATACCAGATGCCAGATTGAGGATACTCGGCCGCTTCGCCCCCGGCGAAGGACTTGAGGACTGGACCCACGACTTTCTGAAACGCACCGGGCTCGAATCCCGGGTTGATTTCCTCGGTTGGATTCCCACGTATCAGGGCATGTTTCAGGAACTCGCGTCGTGTTCGGTCGGGGTTGTCCTTTTCCAGCCCAATTGGTGGAATGACTACACAAATCTGCCGGACAAGTTGTTTGACTTCATGGCGACCGGTCTCGCGGTAGTTGCCAGCCGGTTCCCGGAGATGAGCCGGGTGGTGAATGAGACCGGCTGCGGCTGGCTCGTCGATCCGACTAGCCCCGAGGCGGTCGCGGCCGCCCTCGAACGGGCGCTCACCAGCCCCGACGAATGCCGGGCCAGGGGAGAGGCGGGCAAAAGAGCGGTGCTTGCCCGCTATCATTGGGGAGTCGCGGAGAAGGCGCTGCTCGATCTCTACGCGGGGCTGGCTCGATGAGAGCTCCGGTCAGGAATGCCGGCTACCTGTTTGCGGGTGAGGCGGCGTCGCGTATCTTCGGATTCCTCACTACCGCGGTGCTCGCGCGACGGCTCGGCGTAGACGGGTTCGGCGAGGTGGGGTTTGCCGCGGCGGTGATGGCATACGGTGTCGTCTCAACCGACCTCGGCCTCGTCACGGTGGGCACGCGTTCGGTAGCCCGCGACCGCTCCCGGGCCGGTGACCTCATGGCAAGCGTCTTGCCTCTGCGCCTGCTGCTCGGTCTCGGCACGGCCGCGGTGATGGTGCTCGTCGCCATGGTCCTTCCCAAGCCGGCCAGCGTGAGATGGCTGCTCGTGCTCTATTCCCTGGCAGTAGTCGCCCAGAGCATCCTGATTGAGTGGGTCTTCATCGGCTCCGAACAGATGGGATTCGTCTCGGTTTCGCGCGTAGTCACCAACTGCGCCTACTTCGCGCTCACTCTTGTGCTGGTCCGCGATTCCGGAGCCATCCTCTTTGTGCCGGTGGCGTTCACGATCGCCGTCCTGCTTGGTGTCCTGGTGTTGTTCTCAAGCTACGTCCCGCGCTTCGGCCTGCCCCGGCTGCGATCGAACCCGACCCGGTGGCGCGAACTCATCAGGACTGCCTGGCCCATCGGTGCCGCGTCGCTGCTCACCCAGGTCCACGTCAACCTCGGCCTGGTACTGCTCGGTCTCATCGCCACGTTCCAGCAGACCGGCATCTACAACAGCGCCTTCCGGCTGGTGTTCTTTCTCATGACCATCGACCGCGTGTTCTATACCGTCTTCTTCCCGGTGGTCTCGCGCTTTGTCGAGGACCGTCCCGACCGCCTGCCCGAACTGGTCGGCACCGCGGCACGGATCATCCTCGCGGTGAGCATCCCGTTCTCAGTCGGCGCTGTCATCCTTGCCCCGGGCCTGCTGGCAGCCGTGTTCGGCTCTGAGTATGCCGTTGCCTTCCCGGTTCTCCGCATCATGGTGTGGTTCCTCCCGCTCAGCATGTTCAACAGCCTTGCCGGGTACACGTTGCTTGCCGCCGGCAGAGAGCGTCGTTTCCTCAGGAATACGGCTATCGGTGTGGGGGCGGCGGCGGTATTCAACGCGGTTGCGGTCCCGCTGGTCGGCTCGCTCGGCGCCGCGCTGGCGCTCGTCGCCGGCGAGGTGATACTGCTTATCCTGATGGGTATAGACCTGTTCGGCACGGTGCGGCCGAAGTTCGGCCCGCGGATTGTCGCCCCGGTTGTCGCGGCCACGGCCATGGCCGTCGTCGTCTACCTGCTGCGGTCGATGAACCTGTTCGGCTGCATCGGGTTCGGCGCCCTGACCTACTCGGTGCTCCTGCTGCTCCTGAAGGGCATCACACCCGACGATATCGGGCTCGCGCGGAACGCATGATCACGCTCTGGGACGAGAACCTCTACTGGACCGAACTGCTGCGGCAGGAGGGTGTCAGCTTCAGGCCAGGCACGCGGCTCGATGGTCGGCCGGTCGTGATACTCAACCCAAAGCAGGGCGGACTGAATGCCCAGCTGCTCTGGCAGCACATCTATTCCGGCAACTGCCTGCTTGCCGAAGGCACCGCCGCGGCCTCGGTCTGGCGCGAGCTCGGCTCAGAGAAAGGTTACCTGCGCTGGATAGCGCCGGACGGCGAGTCGCCGCTCTTCCGCAACGTCGGGATCATCGACACCGAGACACGCGGCGAAGTGCTCCCCGGTGCGAATTCCGGGACGACCGACACCGGCGCGAAAGCGATCATCGCCGGCCCGGCCGGCCGCGGGTTCCGCGTCATTCTTCCCTTCAGTCTCGACAAGGTTCTCAGCACGGTCGGGGACGGCCCCAAGCAGTTCCCCGCCGATGCCCCGCGGCTGCCCTATGACACCGTGGCGCGCGTGAGCAGGGGAGAGGCACGCCGGCTTGTCGGCAATGCTCTGAGGCTCCTGCTCAACCACCTTGACCTTCCCTACGTCCACCTCTCCCCGGTTCCAGGCCAGGCTCGCAGCGCATTCGCGTTCCGGGTCGATACCGACTTCGGGCCAAGGAAAGACCTCGAAGCGGTCGCCAGACTGGCAGAGAGGGTCGGAATGAAGTTCAGTTGGTTCGTGAACGTAGGCAAGCACAAGCCCCACCTCGACCTCTTCGCCGACCTCGCGCGCAAGGGACACGACATCCAGTTGCACTGCATGCGTCACGCCGTCTATCCCGACTACAAGCCCAACCTTCACAACTTCAAGCGGGGCATGGACGTGATGGCCGACGCCGGCATCGCTCCGGTCGGAGTCGTGGCTCCATTCGGCGAATGGAACCCGAACCTCAACCGCGCGTTCGAGGACCTCGGGTTCGAGTACTCATCCGAATTCTGCCTTGCCTATGACGACCTGCCATTCCGGCCGGTCGTCGGTTCTCGCCTCAGCAAGGTTCTCCAGGTCCCGGTGCATCCTATCTGCCTGGGCAGACTGGCCGCTGCCCGGGCGAGCGAACAGCAGATGGCAGCCTACTTCCGAGCCGTGATTGACCTGCAGGTGGCACGTCGCGAGCCGTGCATCATCTACGACCATCCTGAGCGCATCGCCCAGTTCGAAGCCCTGCTTGCCGACGTCCTGGCTTATGGCAAGGAGCGCTGCGGCTCGGTGATGACCATGACCGACTATGCCCGCTGGTGGCAGGGCCGCGAACGGTTCGTCTGGAGCGACATTGTTTCCGGCAAGACGCTACAAATCAATGCCGGCTCTGATGATAGCAACCTCTCGATTGTAGCCGAGCAAGACGGGCGATACGCCACGCTCCCGGCCCGCGAAGCCACCTACGATCTCGCCAAACTCGACTGGCAGCCGCTACCTGAACCAATCCCGTTCGACCCCAAGGCACTTCTTGCGCGCAAGCCCAGCTTCCTGCTCAAGGCGCGGAGCCTGAACCGCAAGGTTCGGAAAACCTTGCAGGGCCACCGCGGCTGAGCTATAGTTCCGCAACGCCGATGAGTCTCTACGTCATTCATCCTTCCGAGACAATCCGTTCGGACCGTTCATCTTGGTGTCTTGGTGTCTCGGTGGTAAACTCCGTTCCGTCCTTCGTCCTTCGTCCTTCGAGCTTCAATCGTCATTCGAACTTCGTCATTCGAGCTTGTCCATGAAGGTCCTCTTTGGTTCTTTCTCCGCCATCACCGTCCTCGGCGGCGGCGTCGAGGTGCAGATGCGCTCGCTCGCCCGCGAACTGGGCAAGCTCGGGATCGAGGTCGACTTCTTCGATCCCTGGAAGCGCTACGACCTCAAGCAGTACGCGTTCTTCCACCTGTTCGGCTCCCACGTCGGCACCTATCATCTCGGCCGCTCCATGCACGGCCTGGGCATGCGGCTCATCGTCACCCCGGTTTTCTATTCCCGCCACAGCCCGGCCCGCGTCGCGACCGCGGTCGGCATCGCCGGCAAGGTGAGGCAGCGTGGCGGGTTCTGGACCGAACACATGTTCTGCAAAGAGCTGTGCGAGATGGCGGAGCTGGTCCTGCCCGACACCAAAGACGAAATGGAGATGCTCGCGCGGGGCTTTGGCGTGCCCGCGAACAAGATGCACGAACTCCCGAACGGCGTGGAGGAGAGGTTCGCCAATGCCTCCCCTGACCTGTTCGTGAAAGAGCACGGGCTCGAGGACTTCGTCCTCTACGTCGGCCACATCGGCCCGGCCCGGAAGAACGTCTTCCCCATGCTCAGGGCGGTCAAAGCCATGGGCGTCCCGACCGTGCTCATCGGGCCGGTGTCCGAGACCGGGTACGCGAACCAGTGCATGAAGCTCGTCGCCGAGAGCCCGAACATCAAGGTCATCCCCGGGCTCGCCCCGGAATCGCCGCTGCTCGAATCGGCCTACGCGGCCTGCGACACGTTCATCCTGCCGTCGCTGTACGAAACACCGGGACTGGCCGCGCTCGAGGCCGGGCTGGCCGGCGCCAAGGTCGCGATAACACGCTACGGCGGCACCCAGGAGTACTTCGCCGATCTCGCGACCTATCTCGAGCCGTCGTCCGAAGAGTCAATCGCCAATGCCATCAAGCAGACGATCGCCCGCAAGAAGGACTCTTCCCTGAGCGACCGTATCCGCAACAACTACATCTGGTCTCGCGCGGGGGAGATACTCGCCGGGATCTATAACTCCGCAACCAAATCCTAGCCGACGGACGCTTCATACAGTGCCCCTTGCCCTTTTCCACAGCTAGTTTACATAATCTCTATTATCAGAATAAGGGGTGAATAGAATGTGGACGAGGCGAGACAAAGGAAACGCCGCCCGCAGGCGGCGTCCCTCAGTTCTGAGACTGAAACTAGAACTTAAACCAGTCTGCAGCCCACTTCCCCGCGATCGGCATCTTCCAGTAATTGCCGTTAAGTGCGTTCACGATTCCCAGGATCATCATTATCACGGCGTAGATCCAAATCACCAGGTCGGCGATCCAGCCGATGATTGGTATCGCCGCGAGTATTGAGCTCGCCACCCAGATTATCGTCAGCATTATTCCCTGCTTAACGTGGAACTTGGCAAATGGGTTGTCTTTCAGTGTGAGCAGCGGAATCAGCCAGAGGATTCCAAGATATGAAAGCCAGGCGGTTCCCTTTGCTTGCTCGACATCATTGCCGCTGGTCGGCGGTGACGTCACGGGCTGTTCGGTCTTCGGTGCCTCATCCATGCATACCTCCCATGGTTTCTGCTTGTTCCAGCGATCAGATTCTGAGCCGCTCGGCGAACACGCCCACGATCGGTATCCGCCAGTATTCGCCGGTCGCGGCCTTCGCGATACCCACAATGACCAGGACCGCGTAGATCAGCGCTAACGCGAACCCGGCCGGATAGTGAATCAGCCAGGCAACGACCTTGAAGAAGAAGCCTATTAAGAACATGCTGCCCAGCAACCTGCCTACGACAAGGTCTGTTACCGCAACTGCGATGTTGAAGACAACAAGTCCCGCGAACATAACCAGGCTCTGACGACCGTGAAACTTCGCGAAAGGTTCTCTGGTTCCGACAAAGAGCGGCAGAAAGAATAACGTCGGAATGTAGCCGACCGCGGCCAAAAGAACAGCATCGGAACTAGCCCGTTCTTTGGCCGGAGCTCCCGGTACGTCGCCGGTGTTATCCGTCACCGGCTGATTATAACAGTCAAGCAACCTAAGTCAAGACCACGGCGTCCATGTTCCTCCACCCCGGATCCGATAGCGGTTCGGGTTGGACACCCCCTTCGGTCGGGTTCCGCTCGAGCCCTCGCCCGCACTTGTTGTACTACCGTGGGGCGACTGCCTCGCGCTGTTACCCATTCGACCTCGCCTTGATTCCTCTTGCACGACTGCTACAATCAGCCACTTGAACACCGCCCGTGCGAAAAAGAGCCCAGTCCGAGTTCGCCATTGGCTCCACCGGTCGAAGGTTCAGCGCATTAGGAAAACCAAAGTCCGAGAGATGAACCGGCCGCCTTCGGTCTGCCGCACGCTGCCCTATGCGGCGGCACTGGTGTGAAACCACCGGGCCGGCTGCTCGCTGGCGCACTGCTGCTGACTATTCTAAGCAGGCTCGCATTCATACTGCTGCCCGGAGTTCCGCTGGAGACGAAAGCGGTGACATCGATTGGCGACAGCCGTGAGTACATCGCGCTTGCCCGCAACCTCGTTGTCCACCACACCTTCAGCCGTGACACGACGCCGCCATTCCGGCCCGAACTCTTTCGCACTCCCGTCTACCCTCTCTTTCTCGCGGGGGCTCTTCTTGTAGTAGCACACCCTTCCCACCCTATCCTTCGTGCCGAGTCCGCCCCATCGAGTCCCCTGCCCTTCATCCGCCTCAGCCTGTTCCTTCAGCTCCTGCTTTCCCTTGTTACGGTCTGGCTCACGTGGTGGCTGGCTTCCGAGCTCGGACTCTCGCGCGAATCCGCCGGTCTCGCCGCACTGTTGGTAGGACTGAGTCCCAGCCTTGCCTTCCTCTCATCGAAACTGATTTCCGAGGCGGTTTTCGCGCCGCTGCTGCTCGTCTGCCTGCTTCTGCTAAATCGTTACCGGCTGACCGGGCGCGCCCGGGACGTTGTCGGAGCCGGAATCTGCTCGGGGCTGCTTATCCTCACCCGGCCGATCGCCACCTTCTTCCCGTTCATCATGGCTATCTACATTCTGTGGTTCAGGTCCGAGGGCCGGAAGCGGTCGGCCAGCGTCAGGAATTCCTTTCTCCTCCTCGCCGCGGCCTCAATCGTCGTCGTGCCGTGGGTCTTCCGCAACGGGGCGATGACAGGCCGTTACATCGTAACCACCGCATCGGAGCACAATGTGCAGCTTTACGATGCTGCGACCGTCGTGGCGGCCGAGAAACACATTACAATCCCGCAGGCCCGCGATTCGCTGATGGCCGAGGCGGTCGCGCGATACGGCTCGATCGACACCACCGACGAGGCAACAATGTGGCAGAAGCTGGCCGCGGTGTCCCGGCCGCACCTTTTTCGTCATCCCGAACTTGCCGTGCCAATCTGGCTGCTCGGCGTGTCCGCCGACTTCCTGAATCCCGTCAGCGTCGGCCCGCTGTTAATTCACTCCGGTTCCTCACCTTCTCCTGACAGCCGGAACCTGCTCCAGACGTCACTTGGTATGCTGACGCAGGGTCGGGTCATGCAAGCCTTCAGCACCGCCTGGCGCGTGCGCGTCGGCGGCGCGCCGTTGTTCATGCTTGTCGTCCTGGGATTGGCAACGGTGTTCAACCTGTTTCTCATCTGGTTCAGCCTCGCGAGCCTGTTCCTGCGTCGCACGCGGTGTTTGTTCTGGCTGCTTCTGCCGATCCTCTATTTCACGTTCGTGACCGGCACGGTCGGAGACGCCCGGTTCCGTGCGCCAATCGAACCGCTGCTCTGCATGTTCGCCGCCGTTGCCATCGCCGGCCCGGCAAGGACACCTAGCCACAGGTCCGGTCTTCAGGAATCGCGCTGAACGGCGCGAACGTTCTGGGGTGGGTGTGGAGGGTTCCAGGTTCTACTCAGTCGTCAGCGTTCGCGCGACGTATCGCTGAGCTCAAACAGCTCGACGCCCGCGCCCTCGTCATGCCATGCCGGCCGTACAAGCAGCCGAAGTCCATCGAGCCATGTGCTGAAGCCGGGGAAATTCAGCCGGTCCACGTAGGCCCGGCGAATCTCAGCCGTGTCGCGGCCGAACAGGTTCATAAAGAACACTTCGCCGCCATTCGCGAAGACCCGCGAGATCCGTTCGTCGACGACGTGTCGGAAACGCTCGGGGCTCGCGCCGTTCTCCAGGTAGACGTCGGGCAGGAAAAGCAGGCTGCTCTCAGGGACCATCAGCGTAAGATAGTCGAACTCGGGCTCCCAGCCGCCGATGACAAGACGGTTCGAGCCGCCCGGCGTGCTACCGTTCAGGACCAGGCGGGCAACCGAACGAGCCGCACCCCATCTTGCGTCCGGCCGGTGCTGGCGGACAAGGTTGGCCAGATTTGCGGTCGTCGATACGGCGAGTGCGAGACCCAATAGCGACAGCACAATCGTGCGCCGCAAACCCCGCGAACTCAACTCGTGCTCGGCCAGACTGCCCGCCATTATCCATACTCCGACATTCGAGTAGGCCCAAAGCTTAGGGTGATAAGGACCCCACGACAGGGAGGCAATGAGAGCTGCAACGAAAACCCCCAGGCCGACCAGCATCACTCGGCGAGGAGGTCCGCTGCGCATCCTCACGAGACCGGCCGCAAGGGCAAGTGCCAGCCCCCATACGAGAATCAGCGCGACAATCCGAATCATCAGGCCCGGGTCATGCTCCGCCAGCGATGCGGCCAACTGCCGCAGCCCGACGAAATTGTCCGGCAGCACCGGGAGCAGGCTTCCCCCGAATCCGAACAGCACGGCCGCCAGATTGGTAAGCCGGAACCCGCCGTAGGTGCCCATCTCGGGCATGTGCGTGAGTTGCCGCCACAGTGTGCCCGGGCTCTGATAGCCGGCGAGAACCAGCACCGCGACCTCGATGGCCAGCACGGTTAACGCCGTCGCAAGCAGCAGGACGATGCCTGAACTCCGGCGCCGTCCGGCGAACAAGCCGAGCGCCAGAACCAGCCCGACCAGCCCGGAAGCCAGGTAGAACGCCGTGCTGACGCCCAACAGCACGCCTGCCCATACGGCGTAGCGGCGCGAGGCCGGGGCTTGACTCTCCGGCCGGACGCATTGACGAACGAGAATCAGCCCCAAAACCAGCCAGGGCAGAGCCGGCACGACTTCCGCGATGTTTGCGGCCATGGCGCTGAACGCGCCGGAGAAAGCCAGTCCCAGGGTGGCTGCCGGCGCGACCCACACGCTCTCAAAGACAAATCCCACGAGCAACCCGAACAGCACCAGGGTCAGCGCCGACGCGATCGCGTTCGCAACCTGCAGCAGACGAAGTCCGCTGCCCGCGTGGCCGAAGAGCAGCGCCGCACGGTAGAGAAGCCACGCGTGGAGCGGGTAGAGAAAATGCTTCTGGACGTTCGAGCGCACGTAGTTTGGCGCGAGGTAGCCCGCGTCCCAGGCAAGCGGTTGCCAGGTCAGACCGCCGTCGGAGCGAGCCCTGACTTCGTGCAGACCCGGGAATACCCGCAGGCCGTCCGGGTTCGGTGCGGATGACGGGAAGGACAGATACAATGCCAGCGCGCCGGCGGCAACCAGCAGAATCGCCGGCACCCGAAAGTGTGAGACGTGATTACCCACGAACGAGAGAATAGGATAGCCCTCACAGGGTGTCAAGCCGCAGCAGACCGAGAGAATGGCTGTCGTCGAGCCAAACTCACCCGTTTCTCGTTGAGCGGAGATGCACCGCGACAGGGAGGAACGGGTACAACGACACATGACCAGTCGTAGCGGGCGGCGCATCTTCCCTCGCTGCTCCCGAGAAAGCTCGGCGTGTTGCCTTCGGGGTTGCCCGCAGAGGAATTCGGGAGGCAACCCGGTCCGGAACGTGGACTGGAACTCAGGATTGACCTCGAGAAGGAATGGTGATTGCTACCCGACAAGGAACCGGACAAGGAACCTGCACTCTGACTCTCAAAGCGGCAGACGAAGCAGCGCTGAAAGTAATCCGTGAAATGGCCGTCATCATTCCTCGGTAAGTTCCTTGGATTGTGACTTCGGAAGCCATGCAGGTAGCTATGGGGGAGGCGTAGGAGGGGCGGAGAGAGAGAATAGGGCTAGGGACTTGGGATTAGGGAAGTTAGGATAATGACCTGCGGGCGACGGAGCATGCACTATAATGCATATTCGGGGCCGGCTCGAGGAACCGAAACGCCACACGACACGGTGATCCCTCTCCCCTATCGCTGGCCGAGCAGCCCGACGCGAAACGCAGGGGCGGGTCAGAGACCCGCCCCTGTAACCGTTCAGTCGGGCTAGTGCTCGACTACCAGCTTCTGAGTCGTGCTGAAGCCTTCGGTCGTTACCTTCACCAGGTAGACGCCCGCTTCAAGCT
>Ga0209610_1000452_pt1 | contig 21421 bp, 18 predicted proteins | sample LakKivw275mmetaG_FD_184137 | JGI IMG/M metagenome (GOLD analysis project Ga0209610, IMG submission 184137) | Anoxic lake water microbial communities from Lake Kivu, Rwanda to study Microbial Dark Matter (Phase II) - Lake Kivu water 275m metaG... | ecosystem: Environmental > Aquatic > Freshwater...
TATTTGAATATATAGAAATATTTTACAACAGAGAAAGATTACATTCTTCTCTCGGGTATAATAGCCCTGAGGAATACGAAAAAATGACCATGGTCGCTTAACTGACTGTCCGTTTTATCGGGGGAAGTCCAAGATGCAAACCAAAAGAATAAGGACTTTAAAGAAGAAGAGAACTAGATTAGCCCAAGTAAAAAAAGATATGAAGAGGATCATCTCTGAGTGGCTGCAGGTTGACACCATAGAGCTAAATTTAAGATTTACCAAGATCTTTCTCTTCTCTGCAGTAGATCCCTTATCTAAACTATATTACCTGAGGGCTTACGAGAGGGCTACCAGTTTCAATGCTCGAGATTTTCTCATCCGGCTGACTTACTTACACCAGGGTAGAATTAAGTATCTACAGGTAGATAATGGTTCAGAATGGGAAAAATATTTTATCCAAGAAGTGGACAAAAGGAAGATTACTTTAATTTACAATTATCCCAAATCTCCCCAGATGAATGCCTTCGTAGAAAGAGTAAATGGTACGGTACAATTCGAATATCTAGATAGGTTTTATGAAGAGACCAATATAGGCAAGATTAATGAAATATTATATGACTGCCTGATTGAGTATAACTTCTATCGACCTCATCGGAGTTTGAATCTTTTGACTCCGATTGAATATTGTAGTAAATTATTGAATAATAAAGATCCTTTAATGGTGCAGATGTATTGGACGCAGACACTGAATTGACTTTAATTAGTAAATAAATTATAATAAAACTAATAAAAATTTATTATAGATAGGCGATGGTGTCCGCCTTTAAATTTTCAATAAGATGAGATGATGACCCCTATTTATTATATGTAAATAAATAGGGGTTTTTTAGTCTAAAAACTAGTCCAAAGCAAATCAATTATTGCTATACAAAGTCTGTTTTTTTATACTAAAGGAACACAAAAAATATTCTAATAAGGAGTGGCAACATGAATACAAAAATTGAAAAGGTTTCTGCAATGGAAATATTGGACTCAAGAGGTAATCCAACGGTGGAGGTGGAAATTATACTGGAAGATGGTTCTAGCGGAATTGCTGGAGTACCATCAGGTGCTTCTACAGGAATCCATGAAGCCGTTGAATTAAGAGATGGTGATAAGCATCGATACAACGGAAAAGGTGTATTAAATGCAGTTCAGAATGTTAATGGTGATATTGCCAAAGAAATAAAAGGAATGGATGTATTGAACCAATTTTTAATTGATAATACAATGATAGCTCTTGATGGGACTCAGAATAAATCTAAACTAGGAGCAAATGCGATACTGGGAGTGAGTCTTGCGGTAGCAAGGGCTGCTGCAAATTTCCTGAAAGTACCATTATTTCAGTACATAGGTGGATTTACTGCAAATAGACTTCCTTGCCCAATGTTTAATATTCTAAACGGTGGAGTTCATGCAAACTGGCAAGGTCCTGATTTGCAAGAATTTATGATTTGTCCGGTTGGTGCACCTAGCTTTAGAGAAGCTTTACGTTGGGCAAGTGAAACATATCATATTTTAAAAGATGTATTAAAGTCAAAAGAATATTTCGTAGGAGTGGGAGATGAAGGTGGATTTGCTCCTATATTAAAATCAAACGTTGAGGCTCTTGATGTAATAGTTGAAGCGATAGAAAAAGCAGGTTATCAATCTGGGATAGATGTCGTAATTGCAATAGATCCAGCCTCAAGTGAATTTTATGAAGAAGACGCTAAAATCTATAATCTAAGGTCAGAAGGAAGAAAACTAACATCAGAAGAAATGGTAAAAATGTATGCTGAATGGGTAAAAAAATATCCTATAGTATTAATAGAAGATGGTCTTGCACAAGATGATTGGGAAGGATGGACTATAATTAATAAAACACTTGGTAAAAAGATAGAACTGGTGGGAGATGACCTTTTTGTAACAAATGTAAAAAGACTTGAAAGAGGGATCAAAGAAAATGTTGCGAATGGGATATTAATTAAATTAAACCAAATAGGAACTTTAAGCGAAACGATTGCTACTATAAAAATGGCTCAAAAAGCTGGATGGGGAGCAATGATATCACATAGAAGCGGAGAAACAGTTGATAGTTTTATAGCTGACTTTACCGTAGGGATGAATACAGGACATTTAAAAACAGGAGCACCATGCAGGGGGAAAAGGATTGAAAAATATAACCAATTATTAAGAATAGAAAAAAAACTTGGCAAAGATGCAGTTTATGCAGGAAGAAATGGGTTTATAAGATAAATGAATAAAGGAGCCTTATTATATAAGTTACTTACAAGATAATTATAATGTCATTAAGGGATGGAGTCCCCTTAAAAACGTCCGGGGCCGGGCTGATGACTCCTATGCGCGGTGATTTGTGTTGGTAAACTTAATACTCAGTGTCCGTGTTATGGTCCAGGAGGTAGTAAACAAATGATTTTCTACAGTATACTATTTGAGAAGCCTGAAGAAGATATAAAAAAAGAGACACTTAAAGAGCCTGATTTTTTTGTTGATTTAAATCTTAATCAGATTATAGCTGCCATCACGGCCGGGGAAGAGGAATATAATTTAAAACCGTTTTTCTATACTCCTTTACATGATATCAACACAATCAATTATCGCCATGAAATAATGCAAGATCTTGAAAATGAAGTTCTTTTTAAGAGTATAAAATCATTTGCCCAAAAAATGTGTAAAATGCGCCAGCATCTTTCACTAGTAAAAGAGCTTGAATACAAATATCATAAGGAAGGATGGTTTCTGGAGGCTGTAGAGATTTATTGTGACGCGGTCACTTCTCTGATATATGATTTAAACCTGATAGATTTAAAATCGTGTGGATTTTTAGCCTTTCGTGAATATATAACTAACTATACTGAATCCAATTATTTTACTTTGCTTCTAACTGAAATGAAAAAGCTTAAAACCGATTTGTCCTCAGTAAAGTATTGCCTGCATATAAAGGGAAACAAAATCAAAGTTCGTAAATATGAAGCTGAAATTGATTACAGCACAGAGGTGGAGAAAACATTCGAGAAATTCAAAGAGGGTTCGGTAAAAGATTACCGGGTTGAAATCCGCACCGGGATAGGTATGAACCATGTGGGAGCACAAATCCTTAATTTTATAGGCCAACTGTATCCTGATATATTTTCAAATCTTAAAAATTATTACGTAAAAAACAGCAATTTTTTAAATGAGATGATAGTCGTTTTTGACCGAGAAATACAATTTTACATTGCCTATCTGGAACACATGGCAATTTTCAAACAGGTTGGATTGAAATTTTGCTATCCGCAAGTTTCTAATACATGCAAGGAAGTTTATAATTATGAAGGATTTGATTTAGCTCTAGCTCATAAACTCATTAAAAAAGATTCATCCAATGTTTGTAATGATTTTTACCTAAAAGGGGAAGAACGCATATTTGTAGTAACCGGTCCGAATCAGGGAGGTAAAACAACCTTTGCCCGCACCTTTGGACAATTGCATTACTTGGCTAGTTTGGGTTGTCCTGTTCCGGGCAGGGAGGCCCAACTCTTTTTATTTGATAGGCTTTTTACACATTTTGAGAAGGAAGAAAATATCAAAAATCTCCGTGGCAAACTAGAGGATGATCTGTTTAGAACTTATAATATTCTTAGGCAGGCTACCCCAAACAGTATTATCATAATGAATGAAATTTTAACGTCCACAACAGCAAAAGATGCTGCCTTTTTAGGCAGAAAAGTAATAGAAAAAATAATCCAAATGGATGCATTGTCTGTTTGTGTAACATTCATAGATGAATTGGCTTACTTAGGAGGAAAGATAGTAAGTATGGTAGCCATGGTAGACTCCAAAAATCCGTCATTGCGAACATACAAAATTGTAAGAAAACCGGCTGACGGAATTGCATACGCGATATCAATTGCCAAAAAGTATCAACTTACTTATGAGTGTTTAAAGGAGAGGGTAAAATTATGAAGGCTTTTCTCATGTACAAAGATCATGATTTTGACTTACAACGGAAATTACCATCGAATGAACAAGATACTATTCAGGATCTGGAATTAAATACTTTATTTAACGCTATGGCACTTGGCGATAAATTTTTATTTGAAGTTGCAAAAAAAGTTATTTTGTCTGGTGAAAATGATCCGGATACAATATTATATCGTCAAAGTATTCTTAAGGATTGCCTGGAAAACCCTGCTATTGTCAGGGATATTTATAATATAATGATAGAAGCAGATGAAAAAAGAAAAGAGCATTGGTTGGGCATTTTCGACCGGTATATTTCTTCGATACTAAGCAGCTCGATAAATTTGTTGCAGATGCTTGTGGATATGCTCAAAAAACTAAAAAATATTGCTGATGATCACACAGATAAATTCGACTCAGAGGGTTTTACAAATTTTTTAGTAACCCTTAAAAGGGAATTCAGTGATGAATTTTTCACTACTGCTCAAAATCATCTAAAAGAGTTAAAATTCAACCATGGAGTTTTAATCAGTGCTGAATTGGGCAAGGGTAACGAAGGAACCAATTATATACTTCGTAAACCACAAGACAAAAAACAGAGTTGGCTGAAAAAAATTTTTGCTAAAAAATTACCTGTTTACACTTTTTATATCAATCCTCGTGATGAAGGCGGTTTCAGATTCCTTTCAGAAATAAAGGACAGGGGGATCAACCTTACAACCAATACCATTGCCCAATCTGCGGATCATATTCTCAGTTTTTTTACCATGTTACGGATTGAATTAGCCTTTTACATTGGATGTTTGAATTTATATGAGAAGCTTAAACAAATAGGAGAGCCTACAACCTTTCCTCAGCCCTTACCTCCTAGTGAATGCAGACATTCCTATAAAGGGTTATACGATATATGTCTGGCTTTAACAATGAACCAAAAAATAGTGGGTAATGATTTAAATTGTGATAATAAATACCTGACGATAATTACAGGTGCAAATCAGGGTGGTAAATCTACATTCTTACGTGGCATAGGTTTAGCTCAATTGATGATGCAATGTGGTATGTTTGTACCGGCTGAATCATTTGATGGCAATATCTGCAGGAAACTTTTCACACATTACAAACGGGAAGAAGACACTGCTATGGAAAGTGGCAAGTTTGATGAAGAACTCAATAGAATGAACGATATAGTAGATAATTTACAACCAGATTCCATGATTCTCTTTAATGAATCTTTTGCTGCTACAAACGAAAAGGAAGGTTCGGAGATTGCAAAGCAGATAGTTAGCGCATTATTGGAAAAAGGCATCAAGGTTTTCTTTGTTACTCATTTATATGAATTTGCGTGTGGTTTTTATGATAAAAAAATGGAAAATGTCATTTTTCTGCGGGCTGAAAGGGGAATTGACAGAAAACGAACTTTTAAAATAATCGAAGGTAACCCCTTACCAACCAGCTATGGCGAAGATTTGTATAGAAAAATATTTGGAACAGACAACTAAATTCATTTATAACATAAAAATAAGCCAATAACTAAATATGAAGCGTACTAGTTTTTGGAATACCCTTATAAGACTATTATATAATTTTTCTATCAGTTACCTAATTCTGTTTATAGCTATGTTAAAGCTAATTTCAGTATCAATCTTCTTTTTGGTTAAAAATGAGATTTCATTGACTAACAAAAATTAAATGTATAATTCTATGAAAATAAGACTTATAAGATCTATAACTATAAATACAAAATTCGCGAAAATATGCACTCATTTAAATTTATATTCAAGTCCGAATCTGGGACCTTAAAAAAGGACATAGAAGGTTTATTAAACCGTGTGATTGCCGATAGAGAAGATGCCAGGTTGAACTTGGCGGAAAAATCAATGGATTAAATAGGATTCGCAATACTCTAGAGTTAATCATTGATGAAATTTAATCTAAATTTTTTTATTTTATTATAAACAGAGAAATCAACGATGGAATTATTGGTAAATAAGATACTGTACATGCCATTCTTTTTGAACCATAAATAACGGGGAAATGGAGGAAATCAAATCATGAAACAGTCAATGAATAAAAATATAATAAAACCTGCATTAGCATTTATTTTCCTTATGGGTATTGTCAGCATGTTTTCTGACATGACCCACGAGGGTGCAAGAAGCATATACGGGGCGTATCTCTCTCTTGCTGGAGCGACAGCCGCAACTATCGGATTCGTTACTGGCCTTGGAGAACTTGTTGGTTATTCCTTTCGTTTGTTTGCAGGAATAATTACAGATCGAAAAAAGAACTACTGGACTATGACAATAATAGGATATTTTTTAAATATGGTGGCAATTTCAGCGCTTGCGCTTATCCCTGAAAATGGCTGGATTTATGCATGTGTATTAATCGTAATTGAGAGGATGGGAAAGGCTATTCGAAATCCGGCAAAAAACACGCTGGTTTCCTTTGCAGCATCGCAGATCGGCCAAGGTAAAGGTTTTGCTATCCAAGAGTTTCTTGACCAATTGGGTGCATTTTTGGGGCCAGTGATACTCTTTGTAGTACTATACCTTTCAAAAGATGGAAATAAGTTTTCTACATATGCTATCTGCTTTGCCATTCTGGGAATTCCTGCGGTGCTAACTATGCTTACCCTATTACTTGCGAAGAGAAATTTTCCTAAGCCTGAAAGCCTTGATATTTCAACTGAACAAAGCAGCGGCAAAGCACTGAAAATGTCCTTTATCCTGTATATGGCTGCAACCAGCTTGCTTGCACTGGGATTTGCCGATTTTCCGCTGATTACTATGCATATTTTCAGGCTTAAGCTTGTACCTTCAGATACTCTTCCGTTGCTGTATGCAGGCGCTATGTTTGCGGATGCCTTTGCTGCACTTTTATTCGGTTGGCTTTATGACCATTGGGGAATCAGAGTGCTGATAATATCCACAGCGATTTCTGCTTTGTTTTCAGTTTTTGTATTCAACTTTAATACACTTAATGCGGCAATTATAGGAATTATAATGTGGGGTGTGGGCATGGGAGCTCAGGAGTCTATTTTGAAATCAGCTGTCAGCACCATTGTACCGAAAAAAAGCCGTTCGACAGGCTTTGGAATTTTCGAGACAGCCTTTGGCATCTTCTGGTTTCTAGGAAGCTGGCTTATGGGAGCACTTTATGATATCGCGCCTAACCGGCTGGTCGTATTTTCTGTATGCACTCAGCTCGCTGCAATTCCAGTGTTTTATATAACCTGGAGATCCATAAAAAGTGAAGCATTAAAATAAATATAATTTCAAAATTTATCATCGTGTAAACAATGATTCAAGGAGGAGATTTTATCAGACTGGATTATAGCAAACTTAATATTAGGAAGAAGAAGTCTAAGAGGAGAAAATATTTAGTCATAAAGTAATAAGAGGACAATAAAATGATAAAAAGTTGTCAACAATCTATTGATGAGGTTGTCAAGTATAGTAAAACTGATCTAAAAATAGGATTATCTTCTCCGGAAGCAAAAAAACGATTGGATGAAGTAGGACCAAATCAACTGGAGGGGAAGAAAGGCCGAACCACCTGGGATATGTTTTTAGGGCAGTTTAAAGATATTCTGGTTCTTATTTTACTGGTTTCTGCCCTGGTATCATTTATCTTAGGGGAAGTAAGTGATGCTATGGTTATTGCTATCATCTTAATTTTAAATGCTACTTTAGGAGTAGTCCAGGAGTATAAAGCAGAGAAGTCACTGGCTGCCTTAAAGAAGATGACCACACCCAATGCTTTGGTAATAAGAGATGGAAAACAGGCCAGGATCGAAGCCGCTCAATTGGTACCGGGCGATATCGTCCTTTTAGAATCCGGTGACCATATACCCGCTGATCTTCGTCTCTCTATGGTTATTGATCTTAAAATACAGGAGGCTGTCCTTACCGGTGAATCAGTGCCGGTAGAAAAGACAGTTGAGATAATAAATAAAGATAATATTTCTACTGGAGATCAGGATAATATGGCTTTTATGGGTACTGCAGTTATCTCCGGAAGAGGTCGGGGGATTATAGTAGCTACTGGAATGGCTACAGAGATGGGTCAAATTGCAAGCATGTTAGAGGAACAGATTCAAGAAGATACCCCCTTACAAAGGAAATTAAACCAAGTAGGTAAAAGACTAGGTTTGATTATCTTAATAGTGGTAGGATTTGTGGTTTTATTAGGTTATTTGCGTGGTATTGAATTTTTTGAAATGTTTCTTATCGGAGTTTCTCTGGCAGTAGCTGCGGTTCCGGAAGGTTTACCGGCAGTAGTCACTATTGTTTTAGCTTTGGGAATGCAGCAAATGATCAAAAAAAATGTTATTATCCGACGTTTACCAGCAGTAGAAACTTTAGGTGCTACTACCGTGATCTGCTCAGATAAGACTGGAACTTTGACTCAAAATCAAATGACCGTAAGAAAATTAGTTTTATTAGAGAAAAAATTTGAAGTGAAAGGAGAAGGTTATCTTCCCATAGGAAAGTTTTATCAAGCTGGGCAGGAGATTCAGGTCCAAAAAGATTCTGATCTATCCTTATTACTAAAAGGGGCAGTTCTTTGTAATAATGCCGAACTGCAAAAGAACCATGAAAATAATCAATGGGAAATACTTGGTGACCCTACCGAGGGTGCTCTGGTAGTAACCGCAACCAAAGCTGGTTATGATAAGAAAAAAACAGAAGAGGATTATCCTCGAATAAAAGAGTTTCCCTTTGATTCAGATCGTAAACAGATGTCTACTCTTCATCTGACTCCTGAGGGAAGTCAGATTATTTTTGTCAAAGGAGCTCCTGATCAAGTCATAAGTTTCTGTACCTATTATCAGAAAAATGGGAAGAAAGAAGAGATGGGAGAATCTATTAGAGATGAATTTTTATCCCAGAATAAAGTATTAGCAGAGGAGACCTTACGAGTTTTGGCCATAGCTTATAGATTTGTGGACAAAGAAAGTCTTGATGAAATTAAAGAAATAAAAGATGCGGAAAAAGAACTTATCTTTTTAGGATTAATAGCGATGATCGATCCACCGCGTAAGGAGGCTATTGAATCAGTAAAAACCTGTCTTAGAGCTGGTATACATCCGATTATGATTACCGGAGATTATTCTCTTACCGCAAAAGCAATTGCTTCTGAGTTGGGTATATATCATTCAGGAGATAGAATTATTACCGGAGAAGAATTAGAAAAAATGTCGCAATCTGAATTAGAAGAGGCGGTGGTAAATACTACTATCTTTGCCCGGGTATCTCCCCCTCATAAACGTCGTATCGTTGGCGCTTTACAGAAGAATAAACAAGTGGTAGCGATGACCGGGGACGGGGTAAATGATGCTCCAGCCTTAAAAGAATCGGATATCGGGATAGCTATGGGCATTACCGGGACAGATGTAACTAAAGAAGCTTCTGATATGATCCTGACTGATGATAATTTTGCTTCTATTGTAGGAGCTGTAGAAGAAGGAAGAAAGATTTATCAAAATATTAAAAAATTTATCCATTATTTAATCTCCTGTAATTTAGGGGAAATAGTTACTATTGCCGGTGCTATTTTTATTGGATTGCCTTATCCATTAATTCCTATCCAGATACTCTGGGTGAATTTGGTCACCGATGGTTTGCCGGCTCTGGCTTTAGGACTGGATCCTGCTGAAAAAGATATTATGCAAACACCACCTCGTAATCCGAATGCAGGAATATTTTCTGGTAAGATGGGTTTTAATATCTTTTCGCAGGGTATTTTTATCGGATTACTTTCTTTAAGCGCTTTTTATATAGGTATTTCCTTTTATTCTTTGGAGATTGCCAGAACTATGGCTTTTGCTACTCTTAGCTTTTCTCAGTTAACCCAATCGTTAAATGCTCGTTCACCAAAATTTTCTATTTTTAAAATTGGTTTATTTACTAATCTATATTTAATTATGGCAATTCTTATTTCTGGTTTTTTGCAATTTCTAGTCATGATAATTCCTTCTTTGCAAGTTATTTTTCAAACGGTTTGGTTAGATTTAAATCAGTGGTGGATGGTTATTATTTTATCCTTGGCTCCGATATTATATGTAGAACTTCTTAAGTTAATGAAGCTTACCTATAAAAAATAAGGTAATGATAAAATAAAGTTGCACTTAGAACGTTGAAAAACTCTTGATATTACAATATCTTTGTAGCATTGCCCTCACTGCGGCAGTATAAAATTATGATTGCTTCCCAAATGCCTATACTCTAAAGTATATTGAAGATTATATTGAACTGTTTTATAGTACTATACCTAATATTTTTAAAATAAGAATTAGTTTCTCAACCCTAAGAAAAGGTCGGGATTTTAAAAACTGCTCAAAATTAGTATCAGGATATCTAGTTTTGATGAATGATTTTACTAGGGAATATACTTATAGATGAATAAAGACAAATACACAATTAAACAGAATCAATTTTAATATTTATTAGATAGGAGGTAAGTATGTTTAAGAATTTAAATGGAACGCTAATTATTCTAATAAGGCACGGAGAATGTGAAGGAAATATTAAAGAGATGTTTAGAGGGAGAAGTGATTTTCCTTTAAATGAAAGAGGGCTTATTCAAGCTCAGGATTTAGCACGGGAATTGAATAATGTTTCTATTAAATATATTTATACCAGTCCACTTTCGCGAGCTAGACAGACAGCAGAGATAGTTAGTTACCATTGTGGAGTAGAAATTAAGGTAGAAGAAGGATTTAACAATATTGAACTAGGGAACTGGGAAGGACGTTATAAGAAAGAAATTGAAAAACAATTTCCTGTAGAGTGGAAACTTTGGGTAAGTAATCCAGAGAAACTTCAAGTAAAGGGTATAGAGACTCTTTATGAAGTACAAAAGAGAGCTATGGCATGTCTTAATAACTTAATTTCTAAACACAAAGGAGAAACTTTAGCTGTAGTTTCTCATCGGGCGGTGCTTAAACCTCTTATAGCTGGATGTCTGAATATTGCTTCTCCTTATTTTTGGAAAATCCATTTAGATACTGCTTCGTACAGTCTTTTGTTACATAAAGAGGGAATGGAGTATTGTTTAATCCAACTGAATCAAACCAAACATTTAAAAGAGTATGTTACTGAATGGATTTAAAAATAATAGACGTATATATGTAGATTACCATGAACTTAATATTTTATTGAAAGCTGCGAATCAGATTGTAAAAAACCAGATTAGTTTACAAAAAATTAATTTAAACTAAAATAAATTGTATTACTATTAAAATTAAAAAAGGTATATTCGATGGTGGGTAAAAAAATTTACTGTCGCCTTCTGTATAAAAGCACGTCATTATCCAATTTCATCTAAACTAAAACCCTTATTTATAAGCATTTTATAATTATAAATTGACGTCGTTTTGGTGTCTTTTTTAATAAATGTTGAAAAATTCTATTATAAAGTATAAACTGAAACAAAGAATCTGAGTTCGGATATAAACAATTATCTGAAATATGCCCCACCAGAAAAAGGTGAACAAATATGGCAAATAAGGAACTCGAAGAGTTAATAAGAAAGCGAAAAGACTGTGTAAAGTCTTTAAGAAGGGAAAATAATTTTGATATTGATAGTATTTTGGAGGGATTATACGCTGATCCTTCCCATTTCATTTATGAATTATTACAAAATGCGGAAGACGAGGGAGCTAAAAGAATTAGATTTGCCCTTTTTGAAGATAGGTTAGATGTTTATCATAATGGGAAAGATTTTGACCTTCAAGATATTGAGGGAGTGATAGGAATTGGTATTTCTAAAAAGAAAGAGGATTTAAATTTAATCGGGAAATTCGGTGTTGGCTTCAAATCCGTTTTTTGCTGTTACTCAAAACCCTTATATATTTTCTGGAGAATACAAGATAAGAATTGATAACTTTGTAATCCCTACACCTCTGAATGTTAGTAACACAACCCAGAAAAATGAAACTCTAATCAAGGTTTCTTTCAATCATAAATATCCTGGAATAAGAGGTGATGGCAGTGTTGACGAGAAGAAACTAACCGAATGGGTTGAATTAGCAAGAAAAAAATGCACTAAGACAAACCACACAATTGGTGGTGATTTGTAGATAGGCTTTATTCTGGTCCATGCACCCAGTGATCCGGATGGAGTCTGGCCGCACATTTCTGTAAGGAATCTTATTGAGAGACTTAATAGCGAGAGGATTGATAAACATATTCGAATAGAAATATATAACAGCCGGGGTGTCGTTTCTAAGGGGCTTATGGATGGAGGAAAACAGGAAAGAGAGTTGTCAAAAACGTATCGGGATATGAGCAAGTCTGTAAAAAATAAATAGCCACGAACAGGAGCAATGCTTAGGTCTATTGTCGTTGATACTATCCAGAAAAGAAGAGAGTATTATCTTGGTTACTTTAACCGATTCCCTTCTTCTGTACTTTACAGTTCAGTAAAATTCCTAAATATGCTAACAGGAATACTTAGAAAGCTAAAGAATATTGCTGATCTTTATGCAGATAAATTTCAGTCTGAGGGTTTCAGGAGATTTTTTACGATGTTGAAAGAAGAGCTGTAAGAAAACTATCTTGATAACATTCAAGGTCATTTGAATGAACTTAGATTTAACAATGGCGTGTTAATCAGTGGCCAATTGGGGAAAGGCAATGAAGGCACATCCTATATTCTTCGCAAATTTCCCCAGAAGAAGAAATGGTTTCAGCAATTATGGTCAGAGAAAGTGCCTGTGTATAGCTTTCAGATCAGTCCGCGTGATGAAGCAGGTTGCCAGGTAATAGGAGAGATAAAAGATCGGGGACTAAATCTGGTGGCGAATTCCCTTGCCCAATCTGCTGATCACATCTTCAGCTTTATAACTGTTTTAAGATTGGAGTTAACCTTTTATGTGGGCTGTTTAAATTTATACCAGAAGCTGCAAGAAATAGGTACTCCTATTACTTTCCCAAAACCTGTAGATTCTTATCAACGTAGACATTCCTTTGAAGGATTGTACGATGTATGTCTTGCCCTGACTATGAATAAAAAGGTAGTTGGGAATAGCTTAAAAATGGATACAAAGAACCATGTTATTATAACTGGAGCTAACCAGGGAGGAAAATCTACTTTTCTAAGAAGTATCGGATTAGCTCAGCTGATGATGCAATGCGGTATGTTTGTACCGGCAGAATCTTTTACTGCCAATATTTGCAAAGGGTTGTTTACCCATTTTAAAAAGGAAGAGGATGTTACCATAGAAAGTGGTAAATTTGATGAAGAACTAAAAAGGATGGATTTTATTGTTAATTATTTAACTCCGCATTCTATGGTGTTATGTAATGAATCTTTTTCTGCTACTAATGAAAGGGAGGGTTCAGAGATTGCTATGCAGGTCTTGTGGGCTTTATTGGAAAAAGGCATCAAAGTCTTTTTTGTTACTCACCTCTATGAGTTTGCCAGTAATTATTATAATAAACGAATAGAGGATATTATTTCCCTGCGGGCTGAGAGAGAAGAAAATGGCAATCGTACTTTCCTTATGGTAGAAGGAGAGCCATTGCCAACCAGTTTTGGCAAAGATTTATATGATCAAATTTTTGGTAATAAAGATCAAAAAGAGCTGGAGGCAATGGGATGTTAGAAAAGTATTCCCGGCAAAAAGATAAATTATTTCAAGCCATTAATATCATTGAAGCCCTGTTGTCCAAATACCAGGAAAAAGAATTAATAGAGCTTATCAAAGAACAAGAGTCAAAATTGAAAAAGAGCCAGTTTAATTTAGTGGTTTTAGGACAGTTTAAGCGAGGCAAATCTACCTTTATTAATGCCCTGATAGGAGAAGAGGTTCTACCTACAAGTGTCTTGCCTTTGACTGCTATTATTACCAGATTGGGTTTTGCTGAACAGAAAAGGGCTGAGGTTATTTTTTTGGATGGTAGAAGGGAAGAAATTCATCTTTCAGAACTTGGCCGGTATATAACAGAAACAGCTAATTCCAAAAATAAGAAAGGTGTCAAAGAGGTTCAGGTTTACTATCCCTCATTACTGTTGAAAGAAGGTGTTGTCCTTGTTGATACACCGAGAATTGGTTCGATCCATGAAAATAATACTCAAGTAACTAAAAGATATTTAAAGTACGCAGATGTAACAGTTTTTGTCCTGGCGGTCGATCCGCCTATGATCAAAGAAGAAGTTGATTTTTTAACCACCGTTAAGGAAACGACTGACAAGATGGTCTTTGTTCTCAATAAGATAGATACTGTGGGTGATAGCGAACAACAGGAAATCCTTGATTTTTCCAGAAAGCTAATTCAGGAAGAGATAGGAATGGACAAAGCTGTTGTTTATCCCCTGAAGGCTAAAAAGGCATTAAAAGAATCCTTTTCTGCTAATAAGCAACACCTGCAATTCATGTAGGATCTGGAAAGGCTGATTCTGAAAAAAGGGGGAGAAATTATTATTCATTCAGTTTCTGATAAGATTATTCGGGTAGCCAAACAGATTTTATTTCATCTTGAACTGGAAAAAACAAGACCGTACAGGAATTTTTGACCAGCTTGTAAGAGAAGATGAATAATACGTAAGAACAGTTAAAAGCTATTGGAAAGAAGAAAAAAGAATCAATTTATCTTTTTCGGGGGGCTATTGATGAAATAATTAAAAAATTAGAGCATGATTTATTGTACTTCAAAGAAAAAGAAACAAATACTTACATTATGATAATACCCAAAGTGTAAATGATAATAACGCACCGTTTTAGATTATTTAACGTAGTATTTATAGGATTAAAATTAATTTCGTTAAAAAGGTAAGAAAAAAATGGGTCAATTATTACGGGTTTTAAAGCATAATAAAAAAATACAATTGTTGATTTTAGGTATTTTCATTGTAATTGGTATTATTTTGTTTTGGTATTTTCAAACCAATCCTGTAATGCCCCAGATGACTATCTATTTTTTAGGTGATGTCCAGCTTCCTGAAAAAGGACAGACAGTATTAATTTTTTCGCCTCATCAGGATGATGAGACTATTGCCTGCGGAGGATATATCATTGAATCGGTAAAAAGAGGAGCCAAAATCATTATTGTGCTAGTAACTGACGGCAACCGACGCAGCCTGGGGGAACTTAGGTGCGTAGAATTTGAAACTGCTACTGGTATTTTAGGTGTTCCTCGGGAAAACCTGGCTTACCTGCATTATCCGGATAGCTATCTTGCCCAGCAGAATCAGCAGGAACTTCGGGAAGTACTGACTGCACAGATAGAGAAATATAAGCCACATATTCTTTTCTATCCCCATCCCGAAGATAAACATAAAGACCATTCTACAATAGGAAGAATGGTGGAAAAGATTTTGCAGGAAATGCAGGAAAAAATTGAAAATATGAAACAATTGGAAGGATTGGAAGAACTAATTAAAGAAGAAAAATTGGAAGAGATGAAGGTAGCAGAAGAGATTGCTGAAAAAATAATCATTTATAAGTATCTAGTCCATCATAATAATTATCCCCATCCCAAAAAATATGTCCCTGATTTATTTATATTACCACCATTGGATTTAATTACCCTGGAAGGGGGATGGGAGCGATTGATACTTTCGGAAGAAACAAGGAGATTAAAGGAGAGAGCACTCCGGGCTTACGGTAGTCAATTGAGAAATCCTTTACTTAAAAATCTGCTGGAGTCTTCCATTCGGGAAAATGAAATATTTGCTGTAGATAGCATATTCTAAAATAAGAAATAAGCAGGTCTTAAGAATGAACGATGTTACAGAGGTAAAAATTCGGAGTTATCAAGAAGAAGACCGAAAAGCAATTCGGGAGATTAGCATACAGAGCAGCATTTTTGGTGAATATCGGAATGCTGTTTTTGATGATGAGATTCTGGCCGATTTACTGACTTCCTATTTTACGGATTGCGAACCAACTTCCTCCTTTGTGGCAGAGAAGGGGGTTTGTATTATTGGCTATCTACTGGGAACGAAGGATACCCGAAAAATGCACAAAGTACTAAAGCAAAAGATTATACCTCTTGTAGCGAAAGATTTACTTCATAAAGGTCGGCTTTTCCAGAAGAAAAATTTATTGTTAATCAAGAATATAATGTTTAGTTATCTTAAAGGTGAGTTTAAAGTGCCTGATTTTACCCACGAATATCCGGCAACATTGCATGTCAATATTGTATCACAATTCCGTGGGCAGAATGTAGGCTCATTCCTGGTAAATCATTTCCTGAATTTTTTAAAGAAAGAAAGGGTACCAGGAGTACATTTTGGTGTACTTTCCGAGAAAGCCAAAAAATTTTTTCTAAATCTGGATTTTGAAGTTTTATTTATTGGCAAATATACTTTTTTGAACTATCTGACTGAGGAAAATCTTCCTCATTACATTATGGGGAAGAAATGCTAAGCTTGAGCAAGAGTGAGGGAAACTTGGAATTACTTAAATTTTGTGTTTATGTTAATCTAAAACTGCACCACTTTATCAATTGAAAAGTACACCACTTTGAAATATTATTCCCTATGTAAGAAGAAAGAATTACATAGGAGGAAAAAGGAGGATGATCAAATTGATAGAGAAGCAGAAAATAATCATAGCCTATTTCCAAAAAGGAAAATCGCAACGACAGATTGCAAGGGAAATGGGCCTAAACAGAAGAACCATCACCAAGTATATAAAAGACTATGAAACGAAAAAAGTCCAGCTTACAGATTCTAAAGGAAACTCTAATCAAGAGGAATTAATCGCTGATATCGTAGAGGATCCCAGATATAATACCAGCTCTAGGAAAAAGGTAAAATTGACTGATAAGATAATGAGTAGAATTAAATTTTACTTAAGGGAAAATGATACCAAAAGAGCAGAGGGAAGAGCAAAGCAACAAAAGAAGAAGATCAATATCCATGAGGCCTTAAAAGAAGAGGGATTCGATATCGGCTATACCACTACCTGTAATACCATCAGAAAGATCAATAAAGAGGCCAAAGAAGCCTACATCAGACAAGAATACAAATTAGGAGAGGTGTGCGAATTTGACTGGGGGGAAGTAAAGCTTAATATTGCCGGTAAAAAGAAGACCCTGCAGATGTCTGTCTTTACCACTGCCAAGGGAGACTATCGCTTCGGAGACCTTTATCAGAACCAAAAGACCGAGGCCTTCCTAGATACTACTGCCTCTTTCTTGGAAGAGGTAGGTGGAGTATATCAAGAGATGGTCTATGATAATACCCGGGTAATGGTTGCCAGATTTGTCGGCAGATCGGAAAAAGAATCTACTGAAGCACTTCTAAAACTATCGATCTATTATGGTTTTAGCTTTCGCTTTACCAATAGCTACCAGGCTCACGAAAAGGGCCATGTAGAACGCAGTGTGGAATACCTAAGGAGAAAGATCTTCTCCAAAAGAGATGAATTTTCATCACTAGAAGAAGCACGACAATATTTTAAAAGTGAACTGAAAAGGTTAAATGCAAACCCCCAAAAAGATGCCAAGAGTGCCCAGGAGATATTACAGGAAGAAAGAGGCTATCTTCTCCCTCTCCCTCCCCGCTATGATACGGCCAGAACCACCGAGGCCAGAGTCGATAGATATGCCTGTATTACGGTAGACGGCAACCATTATTCTGTCCCTGACCATCTAGTAGGAAAATTTGTCTTCATCAAAATTTACCCCGATTGGATCAACTGTTATCATAATGAGAAAAAGATCGCTTCCCACCAAAGAAGATACGGGAGAAAAAAGTAGTCTATCGATATTGCTCATTACTTTAAAACTAAAGCCAGGGGCCCTGAAACGAAGTACTGCTTTTTTCCAGCTCCAACCCCGATTAAAGGCCATCTACCAAAAATATTACCAGGGTAAAGAGAAGCACTTCATCGAACTTCTAGAGCTCACAGCCGAGCATAACCTGCTAGCGGTAGAACAGGCCATCACCCTTTTGGAAAAGGCCAACCCTACCGGTATAAGTACTGAAAAGATAAGAACAATCGTGGAAAGAAAGGATGATACTTCTAAGAAAATAATCTATCCTTCTGATATAGAGATCCAGGCCCAAAGAATCGTCAATCTCTATGCAGAGATGTTAAATGAGGTGTCGGCATGAAAAATGAACTCATAAACCAAATCCAAGAGATCAGCAAACAGGTCAGACTACCAGGGGTGAGAAGATGCCTGGCAGAAGAGATTAAGGAAGCCAATATGAAAAACTTAAGTTATGAAGAATTTTTATATAATCTTCTTTTAAAGGAATATGATTTAAGGTTGGAAAGCAGTAAGAAAAATAGAATCAGGCTGGCTAATTTTCCCTACCGAAAATACCTGGAGGAATTATCGATTGAAGATCTCCCTCCTGATGCCAGGAAAAGACTCAAGGTACTTACCAGCCTTGATTTCATTGAAAGTGGACAGAATGTAATCCTGGCCGGCAGCCCCGGCACCGGTTAGACGCATCTGGCCATCGCTCTGGGAATCAAAGCCTGTATGTCCGGATATAAAGTACTGTTTGCCACTGTACCTTTACTGATCAATCAATTAAAAGAATCCAGATCAGAAAAGACCTTAATTAGATTAGAGTCTATATTTGAAAAGTATGATCTGGTAATTGCCGATGAATTAGGATACATTTCCTTTGACAAGGAAGGGTCAGAGCTGCTCTTTACCCATCTCTCCCTGCGGGCGGGCAGAAAATCCACTATCATTACCACCAACCTCTCCTTCGAGAGATGGGATGAAATCTTTTCAGATTCGGTGATGACGGCAGCAATGATCGACAGGCTGACTCATAAATCCTATATTCTTAATATGAATGGTAATTCTTACCGGTTGAAGGAGACCAGAGAATGGCTGGCAAAGCAAAATTAATGGTCAACTAAAAAAGGAGGGGAATATGGTCTAGATTTGATTTATTTTTTTAGAAAAAGTGGTGCACTTTTCGGCTGAAATATGGTGTACTTTTCATTTGATATTTACAAATTGTATTACTTTCAAGTGGCGTTTACGCTTTTTACTATTTCCTATAGAAATATAATACTATCTATAAGGGAAAAGGTAAAACATATTTTTGCCTACCATCAAAAAATTTCTGGTAAGGGATTTTGCCCTTTAACTTGTACTCTTGATTTTTTCTTTTAAAATTATAGTAAGGGACAAACTGATCCAGATCACCTTGTAATTCGGATAAAGAGGAATAGACCTTCTTGAACATGGCTATCTGGTAGAACTCTTCCAGTAGTGTACGATTGAATCTTTCCACTATCCTATTACTTTGGATATATTAAAATTGTCTATATACTGGCAATACTTTATTCTTCAAGAAGTTAATAGCACTATAAGCTGTCTTATCAATATAGATCTTAGCAAAGTCGAAGTTAGCATAAGCATCGATACCAGCTTGTTGATAGATTCTACTCAAACCTTTAATGGTACCGACATAGAAGGTATCCCGACAGAAGAGATAGCCGAGATAGTCAGCGTTGATATGTGCAGGTTTTCTTTTAGCTACTTCTCTTAGGTACCTTTTATAGTAGATAGTTCTGGATATATTAAATTCTCTACAATTATAAGTTAACATACTTATTGCCTTACATAAAAATATAATCGAAAACTAATACGTTGCCTCAAGTAGAAATATAATCGAAACTGTTTTGAGCTTTCATACTTAGAGCAGTTTCTTTATCCCTATTCTGCTTTAAGATATTCAATTTGTAAAGCTCATTTTGAAGTCTTGTGATCTCCCTTTTAAGATGAGCTGGATTTAGCCTTTCATATTCTCTTTGTAATTTCATCTTTACTTCCTCTGTGATATCAGGTGAGGCTAACAATCTGCGAAAGGGTATTTTAGCCTCATCATATCTCTTGGTGATTTTACTTCCCATCCTTTTCTTTTCCGTTAATTTCCTGACCGGCTGAAAGAAGTTCACATAAAGTCTAAGATAGCCATACAATCGGTTTAATGCCCGAAGTTCTTCTTCTGTATCATACCGTCCATAACCTACTGTTTTTCTGATGACTGACCAATTCTTCTGTTCAATGTAACAAGAATCGTTCTTGTGGAAAGGTCTACTTCGGGTAAAGGTAATTTGTTCTTCCTCACAGTATCGGATAAGATGGTTATTGATGAATTCACTGCCATTATCTGAATCGAAACCTAAGATGGCGAAAGGTAATTTTTCTTTAATCTCTTTTATTCCCAAAAATACCCATCGTTAGGCCTTATTCTTGACTGCTATCATCTCCATCCAACAAATAGCAATATCAGTGAAATTTAGACTCTGGATAAAATCTCCTCTTAGATTACCTCTATCATGGCTGACCAAGTCTACCTTAAAGAAGCCGGGTCTTGTATTATCCCACCCGCTAAAGGTGCGTACCGGAATGGTCTTCTTCAGTAAGCTTCCCGGTTTGGTAGTGGACCTACCTTTAATTTGTTGTTTCTTCTTAATTAACGCTAACAGCCGGTCAATGGTAGCAGCAGAGATTGTAAAGAGTTTCTCTCTTAACTTTGGAGTAAGTTTTATTTCCCCATGTCTTTCTAATACCGGAATAAATTCAGCTAAGAAGAGGGCAGTCTCTTGGAGCAGATGTAATCCGCTTCCTTCCAGATTCTTTTCAAGGCAATTAATACCTCCTGGTCATAGTATCTATTTTTCTTTCTTACGGTCTTTTTATGATCTTGTACATATTTGAGCTTTTGTCCGGCTATATAAATATAACCCAGTATTTTACTTTTGCTGAGTATGATTATTTTTCCCTTCTTTCTGACCTTTTAGTATCTATCCTGTAATTCTCTGGTTACGGCCTTCTTTTGCCTCATGGTTAACCTCTCCTTAACCTCCCCTCTATTGGAAAGAACTATATTCTTCCAATATAGGGGAGATTGCCCTATAATGAAAATTATTTCATTTAGATTTTTATCTGAGGCATCGATACTTTTTTATTTATTTTTTTGATGAGGCAATTCGAATGATTGACAAAGCGTTTCTGATAGTTTACAATTTTTGTAAATTATGAGAAATAACAAAAAAAGAAGTAAAACAATAATAGAGTTAGCAGAGAAACTGCCAGTTTTTACTTTCGATGATTTTTTGGGTACAGAAGAAAGTAAGTCTTATCTCCGGATGATTCTGCACCGCTATGAGAAAAGTGGCAAATTACTACGTTTAAAAAAGGGGATCTATACAACCACGGCTTATATTGAAAGAATGAAAAATCGTGGCGAGATAGAGATATTTACAGATTTTTTAGCCAACTTTTTGTACTCGCCTTCTTATTTAAGTTTGGAAACAATTCTTTATCGTCATAATATCCTGACCGAAATTCCCGTTAATCTTACTTCTGTTTCTAAAAACAAAACAACCGTCTTCACCAACAAGTTGGGTAATTTTTTATATCATAAAATTAAATCTTCTCTTTTTTGTGGTTTTGAGATATCTGAGGAGAGTGGTTTTTCTCTAATGAGAGCCACCAAAGCCAAGGCTATATTTGAC
>Ga0209610_1000453_pt1 | contig 21416 bp, 22 predicted proteins | sample LakKivw275mmetaG_FD_184137 | JGI IMG/M metagenome (GOLD analysis project Ga0209610, IMG submission 184137) | Anoxic lake water microbial communities from Lake Kivu, Rwanda to study Microbial Dark Matter (Phase II) - Lake Kivu water 275m metaG... | ecosystem: Environmental > Aquatic > Freshwater...
GGCTGGAGGTCGGGGCCGAAGCCGGTTCATCTCAGCATGGCATGACTCTGCTGCCGAGCCGGCGTCCGAGAAACGACCTCGGACAAGGGCGTCAACGTGACGGTTGAGAACCCCCAACTCTGCTTGAGTCCAACGTTCCCTGATGGACCTGTAACCAGCAGCCGGCGCGTGTTTGAGGATACGAATGAAAACGGCCTGATGAGTACGTGGCACGGCCGGCGAGACCGCAGCACTTCGCTGCCGGCGTCGTGTGAACTCCTTGAGACAGGCGTCGGCTGCCTGCCACGCGGTCTGATAGCGGCCCGCGACCAGAGCTTTGACGAACCGGGCGACAACCCGCTCTTCTGCGGACGTCCAGAAGGAGTTGAGCGCACCCCGCCGTGCCGAGCGTGTTCCGCTCGACAGGTGGCGTCTCACGGTCAGATAGCTGCGCGCCGGCACAGAGGCAGGCCGAACCCGATCCAGTTCCGGCAGGCACGCTCGCGCGGCCTCGGCGACGGTCTCATAGCGGCCTTCTGCCACTGCCTCGACGAACCGCCCAATCACCTGCAACTCGTCCGGCGATAGAGGTATCCGCCCCGGCCTCGGCATCAGCTAAACCAGTATGTACGAGTCACTACTACTCCGGACAGCTTCGCCAGCATCCTGTCAGAAGGCTGCCAGCTGCTAGCTGCAAGCTGTCGGCTGTCGTGCCTTGGGCCGTGTCAATAATCATTTGCGGTGCCATCTGAGTTTCCCCCACTGATCTCACCATCGACGTGGGACTAGCTCCTCAACCTTGCGGCACGTGCGTCGATGTCTACTTCGTCCTGGGTGAGGCATCCAATAGAACACCGTCTCGTCGCCCTCGGGCCACTGCCAGGACGTAGCGTCTCTCTCTTTCCGCCGCCGATGTCCTGCGTGCGCGCAGAACCACGCCTGTGCATGGAAGCCAAAGGCAATCACAATCGGGGGCCGCAGCTTACCAAGCAACAGCCAAGTCTGGTGTCCGCAGCGGCGCTCATCACTCATAGCGTGGTCTGCCCCGGCGGGAAAGCTAGGATGGCTCTTGCAGTGCAGGATATTCACAAGTGCAACGTCAGGGAGAAACCTCTGCCATTCCGGTTCGCCGACACCGGTTCGCCTCGGCTGAGAGATCGCGCCCTGCATCCAAGCCACTATGCCGACCGCTGTACGGATCACACTGTCAGATTCGTAGCCGACCCAGAGGTCACGGTTCAGGGCAGCCGTGGTATTACCGCCCAAGTGATACGCACTAAAAGCCTCCCGCGTTCCCAGCACGCCCGCCCAATCGCCGGTAGACGTTGTTCCAGCGGCGTCCTGATTGCGATTCCACCACGGACAGGAGTCGCTCTCGACGGCATCCAGGGGGTCGGCCCCGCCGCCCGGATTACTGGCGAGGAACACGACCGTCTTGCCAAGAGGATTACCTCGGATGGGCTCAGGCACGTAAGCGGGGTTGCCTTGAGCGAAGACCGGACAGGCAGTGCCGCCGTCGAGCATCGGCGCACCGGCCTTCCACAACCCGCACCCACACGTATGCTCGGTAGGGTTCCAGAACCAGCCACACCATCGGACGAGTTCTGCTTCGTTCACGACAAAATGATAGCGGTCAGAGTTTCCATTTCAACGCGAGCCAACGATGTACGCGCTGTTCGACAGGGGCCGCTGAGGCCAAGAACGATGTACGACCGAGGCCGTCAGCGGTCTCGGCAATCCAAGATCGTAAATCCAAAATGACTTGGGCCGTGTCAATAATCATTTGCTGTCTCCCTCGGATTCCGCGTGATCTTCCTTGGGTTTCTTGACCCATGGGAACGGCTTCGTCAAGTACGGCTTGTCTCCGTATCGGACGCTGCCGCAGCCTAATACTCGGGCGCCGACTCCCGAATCCCATCCGTTCTTTATGAGCTCATAGAGGGACCGGCAGAGGCGGGAATGCAGGTGCTGGAAGGAGTCGTGGAACGTAGCTGGGACGATGCTGACTTCACGATGGTCTTCCCTCCTGAGGGGAACCGGGTAGCGACTCCAAGACGGAAGTCCCTCTTCACATACGCTCAGCACCCCTCGATCGCTCGCACTAAGCTCGAGCGCGGAGACCTGGCCAGCCAAGCTGGTAAGTCTGTGGCTACGCAACCGCTTGGGGATGGAACCGCCCGTTATCAAGCTTGGGTCGTGTGCTATGAGTAGTCCCTTTAGGACGTTCTCAAGGGCAAGGGCCGCCAGCAGTACGTACGCGCGCGGCTGAGCCGGAGCAGTCTCGATGTGGTCAGTGTCGCCTCGACCACTGTGGTTTACGGACAGGGTCATTCGGTCACTTCTTACATGCCACAGCCGTTCCGCTGCATCAGCGAGTTCCTCTGAGTACTCCAGCCATTTGTCAGGCATGGAGTCTCGGACGTACTCAACAAACCGCTTGTGTTCGTCTATCTGCTTGTCAGAGGGATCCGGAGGGAGTCTCACGCTGGTGGATTTCAAGAACACAGCCGAGCTTCCGTTGAGGCTGGGCGGGGTAGGGAGGCACTATCGGGCTTGTTCAAAGGTGGGACTATTCGATCCTTGGTCTACGCAGTTTCACAGCATGGCAAACGATGGGCCTCACTGGCTCGAAGCGGGCTGGAATGCGGTCCTCGATCGCGAGCCTAGCCAGCAACTTAGCGACGCTGTTGTCGCGGGCAACTTCGAAATAGCCCTCCTGGAAGTCCGAGCGCCTGAGCTTGGCGCCACCATGGGCGATGCCGCACCGGTTGGTGTGATAGAGGTAGCGTGCGATCTTGTCATCAGAACCAACCAGCTTCCTGAGTTGTTCGAGTCGTCGGCCGGCCCGCGCATGTAATCTCGAGAGCAGATTGACGGTGCGGAATCCTTCAGGGCTGTCCGCGGCCGTCAAGCGCGGCACGCGGCAGTTACCGATTCGCGCGACGTTCGAGGTGATCCATTGTTTGCCATTGTTGCCCGACAAGTTCTCCAGTACGCGGTAGTACCACAGGAACTCGGATAGTGGATCGGTCTGACGGAGTGCTGCCGAATACGAGTGCACGGCGTCGCATAGATTGCCGAATCGCTGCCCGTACGGAAGATCGACGCGTCTGTTTTCATCGTACCAGCGAAATGCAATTGAGTATCGATAGCCAAGCCGAATGCCATGTAGAATGGCCAGTACCTCTATCTGGCTTCTAACGAATTGATCGCGTGCCGCAGACCCCCGCAGCGCGAGGTTTGGCGTGTATGCGAGACTCCTGAGTATGGAAGAGGTGGCAAGTGGAAAAGATGGCGCGTCGTGTTCAAATGACAGGCAGTCGGCGTAGAATGCGACGGTCCTGAAATCGGGATGCTCACATCCTCTCGGAGGGTGAACATAGATCTCAGGGTCAGGGTGATACTGAACGAGGTGGTAGACTCCGTCCACGGTCACGTCTGGAAGACCATCGTCCTCCAAGCCGACCAGCACAATGCCGAACTTGGCCATCTTGTATTCGCGAGGTAACCCCGACGTTACCGCGGTCATCTTACATCTCTCGTTTGTCGCGCCGGCAGGCTGGGCTCTGTTCGTGTGTGGAACTCGCGGGCAGGCAAATCAGATGCGCGGGAGAGAGCCGAGCATTCAAATGGATGACTGTCCCTCACTTCTCCGTACACAAGCGAGCCGAGATGGTTGCCGGTCGCGTCGATTGTGCGCTTAAGGGACTCTTGCTCGTGCGGGGTCTTGGCCTTGGGCAACTGCTTGTGCAGAGCCTGCCCTGAGCCTGCCGAAGGGTCGAGGAACCGTTCCACCACTTCGACCATTCTGTCATGCCGTGCGTAGTTGGCTTGGTACCGTCAGCAATCGGACGGTCACTCTGCTAGTAGTCACCGATTCCACTCGGACTTAGCACTTCTTGTACGTTTCGTTTGATCCGATCACGCAGAGCTGCCAGCGCCCGGAGGACCTCAGGCGAATGCCGTTCCCATCGCCCCCAGACGGAGTTCGGATGAGACTGCATGTGTCGCCACACAAAGTCAGGCACCGTATGCGGACATGCACGAGCATGTACGTTGACACCGTCGGGTGTCATCAAGAGGCCTTTCTGAACCAGCGAAACGGCGTCAGGGTCTGCTAGCTGCAGCGGCACGGACTGGCGTTGATCTTCGTGGCAGAGTGCCATGATGAGACGTTCGCTGTTGCTCAGTGAGCGGAATCGTGACAGAACAGCATGCTTGGCCGATTGACTCCTTAGGACGGAAGCTAGCAGTTGCACTATCCCAAGGACGAAGAACAAGATCGCGGCGGCCCAGAGCCATCCCCTAAACGGATGCAGCGCCCGTACGGGCGGCATACTGCTTAGCACCTCGATCATTCCCCCGATGGCGATGCACGCTAGACACAGCCCGAACAGGAATGCTGGCTTCAGATCGCGAAGAACCCTTAGCCAAGCAGGAATATCGGGCACGACCACTAGGGTCCTCCGACGATGCGGACTTCCTCTGCCGTCATGTCGTGCAGCCTATACACTGGCGCGTCAAACAGCCCATCGTTGTGGCGACGGCACGTTTCTGGGATGTCACTGCGGGTCATCGGTGCTTGACGAGTGTCAGCCCGGGCACCAACTGGAACCAGGTCTCAATCCTAGCCGTGTCCGCAGAAGCACCTACCTTGTTTACTTGGATGAGTGCGTAGTGCCTCTCCTCTTCGCCAAGCGTACAGAACCCGACGTAACATGGCTGAGCTGAAACCTGGGTATAGATGAAGTAGTTGGCGTTAGGTGGAGGTTGATAGGCCGGCACAGGACTCTGCGCATTCGGCAGCGGGTTCGAGAATCCGTTCGTCCTCCAGGCAGCGCGAGGCACGATTCCGACAGCGCCGGAGTCAATAGAATCCGCCTTGTTCGGTGTCACGATGTTCAGTGGATTGCCCGTTCCCATCTGCAGATCCGACACGTAGAAGTCCACCGTGTCGCAGTTCGCACTGTCGGTCATAGCGAACACGCTGGCCCTTCCCGAGCTTCTGTTCCACCCGCACGCGCTTCGGCTCGGGTCGGTGTTTATTTCGTAAAACGTCATTTCCGCCGTATGGACCGGTACGGTAGTGATAGTGTCCGACGAGAACAGCGACTCACCGTACGCGGCGCAGACGTAGTAGTCTCCTGTCGCACCGTTGGGCCAATGAACCATACGCAGGGAGTCGGTCTCACCGACCATGGCAAACACACTCGCCGCCACATCCCTGAAGAAGAGCCGGTAGGCGTCCGGCTGTCCGGCGGACGGAGGGTACCAACGCAGCAGTACGGCTGAGTCTTGGTATGATTCGAGGTCGAAGAACTCAGGGCGGCCGCCGATGATACTGCCCACGACCGCTACAGCGAGGGATTCTGACCACGGCGACGGTTCCCAGTAGTTTGGAGAACTCATCCTAGCTCGAAGGACATGCTGATGGGGCGAGTAGAACACGTGGTCCTCATTGTACTGCGACCAGCACGGGACCGGGTCGGACCATGACTCCTCGATACCGTCCCACTGGAACTGCAGTCGCACAGTGTCCCGGTAGGGGTTGCTTGACGAAACCGAGTAGGTGTATTCGTGCCCAGTCGTGCAGACCTGTGGACCTACGGGCCGGAGTGGCGGAGATAGTGGCCCATACGCGACATGAACTGCTAGGGGCTCGGACCACTTGGATTCGGCGCTGTCGGTATCTTTCGCTTTGACCCGAACGTGACAATGCCCAGTGTCGTTGTATACGTGGTCGAACTCAACCTGTTGGCCGGAGGCGTAGAATGGACTCCACGATTCCGGGGTTCCGTCATCCCACTGCACCGAGTAGGCAACACTAGGTCCTCCATGGTCGGACGATACCACGGTGATTCGGTAGGGCTGGAATGGCCAGGCCATTGATGCGCCATCCAGCGATGGCACGGTGGGCTCCGTTGAAGGTCGGCAGCCGTCCAGACCGAACATGGCCGTGGCGGCAATAACGATGGTGGCGACAAGGACTCCCGCCAGGCCGGCCTTGTTGGCGACGTCCCAGCCGAGGGACTCATGAGGCGAAGCCCGAGTGACGAAGTTCGTCAGGATCTCTCGAAGGCGGTCAAGAAGTCGTCGCGCTTGATGCCGGCCTGCGTGCAGATGGTACGAAGAGTCGATGCCTTGATGGTTGGATGGTTCGGCATCGTCAAGGGCGTGCACGTGCCGTCCCGGTTCTGCCGAATCATGCCGATGTGCTCGCGTTCGCGAACGAGGGAGAATCCGAGTGACTGAAGCGCCCTGATGACCCGCGCCTTGGGGGCATCGACCGGGAACTTCGGCATCAGACCGCGACAGCTTCTTCTGTGAGGTAGGCTTCGAGCACAGCGGAGTCGGCGTCGAGCGCGTCCGTACCGAAGGTATCCAGGTGGAACCGGATGGCCGACTTGACATCAGTCACGGCTGCCTCGTAGGTGTCGCCTTCACCAACCACGACACCCTTCAGGCCAAGGGGATAAGCCACGTACCCATCGGAGTGCTTCTCGACGATAATCTTGAAGTTCGTCATGTTTTTCTCCTATGTTGCTGCGTAAGTTGTAACCCGGAAACGCACCCGAGTCAAGCGGAGAACGTCATAGACGGGCGGGTCTTGATTGATTCTTCGTGGATGACGGGCATGCGAGGCAAAGTCCGAATGACGAAGTCCGAATGACGAATGGCCGGACACGGGGCGGACTCTGGACTGAGTTGCTCTTCCTTAGTAGTCAGGGGACAGGAAGACCTTGCGGTCCCGCTCAAACCGCTCTGCCAGATCAACGACCGGCTTTGGCGCAGACGTTCCCATTGTGGCAAGAGAATAGGCGGCCTGTGTCGGGAGTCAAGCTGACGCAGGGCTGCAGGCCGGCGGCATACGGCCTGTGGCTGAGGGCTTGTGGCTTGCGGTCAGGAGGCGGGCCGGAGTACCGGCGTGGACAGCCTCAAGCTTCCAGCCTCAAGCCCACAGCCAGCCTGAGCTGAAGCGGGCCGACGTGCGGCCAAGACGAAGCCCGATTCTGCTGTCTGCCGGTTGGCGATGAGACGAATCCGTATCATTGAGCGGAGGCCGGCTTTCGGGCCTATGTGCTTGAGGCTTGAAGTGTTAGGTTTGAAGCTCCAGAAACGACACCCCCGCCTGGGGGACGGCCTACCGGACAGTAGGCAGAATAGTGTAGACAGCAGTCAGGGTCTCTGTCTCGGAGATTGTTCCGGGGAGTCCTTCGTCCATCGTCCGGCGAGGAGTCCGGAGAGGAGCCTGACCGGGAGTTCGGCGGACTGCGTGCCGAGCAGCAGGGGATGCAATTCGCCGGCTTGTTCTACGGGTTGTCCTCCACTGAGTCCGGACGCTTGTATCCGGGACAGCAGACAGGACTACCCGGCACGCAACCGCTCATGTCGCTCCGCGAGTAGCTCGTGATGCAGTCTGCGAGGTCGCCCGGACTGCTGACTGGCGGGCGGTCCTACGGCGCGATTACCGGAAACGGGGACGGTCCCTCGGAATCGCACGGGGCCCTGCGAAGGGACAGTCCCCGTTTCCCGCGGGGTGGCTTGAAACAGGCTGGTTCTTTGATATAGTGCCCTTTATGAAGCACCGTCGCGGCTTTGTCCTTGCGATTGACGGGCCTGCCGGCTCGGGCAAGAGCACGACCGCGCGGCTCGTCGCGGAACGGCTGGGGTTCGAACATCTCGATACCGGCGCGATGTACCGGGCGGTGACACTGAAGGTCATGCGGACGAACACGGACATCATCATGGGATCGGACCAATGCAGAATGCAGAATGCAGAATGCAAAGTGCAAAATGGCGGCAGGCAAGGAGCGCTGCTGCGATTGCTGAGGCGCACGAGGGTCAACGTCAAGTGGGACGAGCGGGGGATGAGGACGGTTCTGGATGGGAAGGATGTGAGCGAGGAGATTCGGTCACCCGAGGTCAGCGGGCTTGTCTCCGAGGTGTCGGCGATTCCGGCGGTGCGGAGGAAGATGGTGGCGGAGCAGCAGCGGGTCGCGGCAGGACATTCGATTGTGTGCGAGGGGCGCGACATCGGGAGCGTGGTTTTTCCCGATGCCGACCTGAAGATATTCCTTGAGTGCGACACCGAGGAACGGGCGCGGCGGCGGCAATTGGAGCTGAACGGCCAGGGCGCCCGAGCTTCCCGCAAGGCCGTTCGAGACAACCTGGTGAAGCGCGACCGGATTGACTCGGGCCGAACGGTGAGTCCGCTCAGGCGGATGCCGGATGCTATCCTCATCGATACGACACAGCTCACGATTAAGGAGCAGACCGCGGTAGTGTGTGACCTGGCGAGGAGAAGGCTGAAGGCGGAGGGATGAGGGCGGAGGGCGGACGGCGGGGTGATAGGAGGATGGAATGAGGAGAACGGTGAGTGTGTTCTTGCTGGTCTGCTGTTGCCTGACGCAGCGGGCCCCGAGGCTGGGAACGACCATCGAGAATGTGGGCGCCGACCCCTGGGCTCTTTGCTACGACTCGATTGACAACAAGGTGTATTGCGCCAACTTCTACGGCGCGAGCGTAGCCGTGATCGACGGCGCCACCGACTCGGTCATCGCTACCGTCGATGTGGGCGGTCCGCCTCACGACGTCTGCTATAACCCGACGAACAACAAGGTCTACTGCGCCGGCGACAGCGCCAGAGTGACAGTGATTGACGGCGCAACCGATGGTGTGGTCGCGAACCTGGCGGCAGGCGACGGGCCCAATGTCCTCTGTTGCGACCCGGCCAGCAACCGGGTCTATTGCGCGAACAGCAGCAGTTCGGACGTAACCGTGATTGACGGCGCAAACCAGAGCGTCATCGCGACCGTGGGCGTTGGCAGTCACCCGATGGCCCTGTGCCACAATCGGGCCGGTAACAAGGTCTACTGCGCGGTCTTCCGAGGCGACAGCGTGACGGTGATTGACGGCGCAACCAATGACGTCGTGGCGATTGTCGCCGCGGGCAACGGCCCGCGGGCGCTCTGCTACAACTCGGCCGACAACAAGGTCTATTGTTCGAGCGAAGGCACCGACAGCGTGATCGTGATTGACGGCGCGACCGACGGCGTTGTCGCGACCGTGGCCGTTGGACTGGTCCCCGGCGCTCTCTGCTATAACCCGACGAACAACAAGGTCTACTGCGCCAACTTCTACAGCGACGACGTGACCGTGATTGACGGCGCGACCAACAGCGTCGTCGCGACCGTGGCGGCGGGCCGCGGCCCCCGCGCCCTGTGCTACAACCCCGTCGACAACAAGGTGTACTCCGCGAACTACCACAACAACACCGTTACCGTAATCGACGGCGCGACGAACGGCGTGGTTGCGACCATCATTGTCGGCGGTGGGCCGGTCGACCTCTGCCACAATCCGAGTCAGCGGCGGATATATGTCGCGAACTCCACTGACTCAAGCGTGTCGGTGCTGAGGTATTGAGAAGAGGATTCAAGGAATCAAGGATTCGAGGATTCTAGTGAGGGAAGGGAACCGAGGGGTCGAGGATTCCAGGATTCAAGTGAGGAGGCGCGATGCTGAGTAGCTATAAGGAGTTAAACGTCTGGAAGAAAGCCTACGCGCTCTGTCTGAGTATCTACCACGCGACGAGGACCTTCCCGAAGTCGGAGGTCTACGGTATGGTCAGTCAGGTCAGGCGTGCAGCCTGCTCGGTTCCATCAAACATCGCCGAGGGATACGGCAGGCACTCGACCGCCGACTACGTCCGTTCCCTACGGATAGCATATGGGTCGCTCTGCGAGGTCGAGACGCAGCTTATGCTAGCCGCCGACCTGAAGTACATCCCGCCGGAGCAGTCCAAGGCCCTGCTTGAATCCGTCGGCGATGTCGAACGCATGCTGCAAGCGCTGATACGTTCTCTGAGCAAGCGAGTTTAGTTTGCCACTCGACCCCCCAAATCCTCGATTCCTAGAATCCTTTCTGCTACTTGACTCCTTGAATCCTGGACTCCTTGAATCATTCCTCCCATGAGATTCAGATGGATGTTCGGGTACGCCATTGTGTACGTGTTCGGGCAATTGGTGCTCAAGGTCCGAGTTACCGGTCGGAACCGGCTGGTTCCAGGACCGCAGATACTGGCGTCAAACCATGTCTGCAACTTCGACCCGCTCCTGGTCGGGCTTGGGGCAAGGCGCGAGATTCACTTCCTCGCCAAGGAGGAGTTGTTCGAAGCCTCGCGCTGGTTCGATTGGCTTATCCGTTCCTTCAACGCCTGGCCGGTACGAAGAGGCGGGGGAGACGCGTCAGCAATCAAGCGTTGTTCGTGGCTGCTTGGCCTGCGCCAGACCATCGTGCTCTTTCCGGAGGGGACGAGGAGCAAGACCGGCGACATCAATCAGTTCAAGCCCGGCGTCGGAATGCTGGCCATCAGCAACCATGTGCCGGTCGTGCCGGTTCACCTCGGTGGTGTTTCGCGTTCGATCATTTCCTACCTGGTGGACAAGGACTTTGTGAAGCGCGGGTATCGCCGCAAGCCCACGCATAATGAAGGAATCCGCATCGCCTTCGCCGAACCGGTGTATCCCGACGGGTTCGCCGCCGACCGGCAGGGATACGAGGAGATGACGAAGGAAGTGGAGAGGCGAGTGAGGGCAATGGCGGTCGGACAGACGAAGTCGGAAGCGAGAAGCTAGAGGCGAGAATGCAGAAGTCAAAGGCCAAAAGGCAAGAGCCAAAAGCCAAAGCTCGCCAGGCGCCGAAGGTCGTGGTGGCGAGGCCGACGGGGTTCTGTTTCGGGGTGGAGCGGGCGATTGGACTGGCAAAGGCGGGCAAGAAGCAGCATGGCCGGGTAGCGACCCTGGGCGAGCTGGTCCACAACCCCCTGGTGCTCAGCGAGCTTGAGCGCGAGGGGATTCGGTCGGTCCGGCGCGTCAGGCAGGTGCGTGACGGCGCGCTGGTTATCCGCGCCCATGGCTGTCCGCCCAGGACGCTTGCCGAGTGCGAGCGGCTCGGGATTCAGTTGGTCGATGCTACCTGCCCGTATGTGAGGAAGGTGCAGAACGTCGCCAGGCGCCTCAAAGAGCAGGGCTACACCGTGGTCGTGGTCGGCGAGCGCAATCACCCGGAGGTGAAGTCCATCCTTGGCTATTGCGACGGCCGGGGCCGGGTCTATTCGCCGAAGATGCGGCTTAAGGGCGGCAAAATCGGCGTCGTGGCCCAGACGACGATGTCCCGGGAGCGGCTAAGGGAAGCTGTTGCCAGCCTTTCCCGGTTTCGCTATAATGAGCTTCGGGTCTTTGACACCATCTGTGAGGAGGTTGCTGCCCGACAACAGGCTGCGGCCCGGATAGCGCAGCAGGTGGACCTGGTCGTGGTTGTCGGCGGCCGCAACAGCGCCAACAGTTCCCGGCTGGCCGAGATTGCCCGCAATGCGGGCCGGCGTGTCGTCTTTGTGGAGCGGGCTTCGGAAGTCCCGCTCCGGATTGTCGGACGGGCCAACCGGGTCGGAGTGGTGGCCGGATCGTCGACGCCGTCACGGGTGGTGCGCGAGATCGTTGAGATTGTCAGAAATCCCGCTAAGGAGGACCGTCTTAATGTCAGTTGAGGATAGCAAACAGGAAGGCGCCGCCGGCCTGCCTGAGTCCGAAGCAGTGAGTCCCGCCACGGAAGTCCGGGCGCCCGAGGCGCCGCCGGCACCGAAGACGACCGCCGAGCTTTACGCCGAGTCGTTTCCGAGGCTGCGGATTGGCGACATCGTCACCGGCCGGGTGGTGAAACGGCTGACCAATGCCGTGCTGGTGGACATCGGCCTGAAGGCCGAAGGGGTGCTGTCGGTCGAGGAGTTCAGGAACCGCGACGAGGCCGCCGAGGGCCGCGAGGTGAAGGTTTACCTCGAGTCGTTCGAGGACCGGGACGGCTTCCCGGTCATCTCAAAGAAGAAGGCCGACTTCCAGCTTGCCTGGGAGACGATCAAGCAGAAGTCCGAGAGCGCCGAGGGCGTGCCCGCGACCGTAATCAAACGGGTGAAAGGCGGGCTCGCGGTCGAGATTCTGGGGCTGGACGCGTTCCTGCCCGGCTCGCAGGTTGACCTGCGCCCGGTACCGAACCTGGACGATCTCATCGGGAAGCAGCTTGAGGTAAAGATCCTCTCGGTCAACTGGTACAAGAAGAACATCGTGGTTTCGCGGCGGCTGCTGCTTGAGGAGCGCCAGGCGGAGATCCGGCGCGAGCTGGTCAGCCGGCTCAATGTCGGCGACGTTATTGACGGCACGGTGAAGACGATTACCGACTTCGGCGCGTTCGTCGACATCGGCGGCGTGGACGCATTGCTCCACATCTCGGACCTCGCCTGGAACAGGGTCGTCCATCCGACCGAGGTCGTGAACGTCGGCGACGAGCTCAAGATCAAGGTCCTCTCGGCCGACCCGAACACGGGCCGCATCACCGTTGGCCTGAAGCAGCTCACGCCCCATCCATGGGAACGGGTTGAAGAGAAGTACCCGGTGGGCAGCAAGGTCAGGGGCCGGGTCACGACGCTCGCCGAGTACGGCGCGTTCGTGGAACTGGAGAAGGGCATCGAGGGCCTGATCCACATCTCCGAGATGTCCTGGACCAAGTCCATCTACCATCCTTCGCAGATTCTCGCGATGGACCAGGAAATCGAGGCCGTCATCCTCAACATCGACAAGGAGAACCGCCGGATATCCCTGGGCCTGAAGCAGACGCTGCCGGACCCGTGGTCACTGGTCGACGAGAAGTACCACGTCGGTCAGCGGGTCGAGGGGAAGGTGCGGGCGCTGAAGGAGTTCGGGGCCTTCGTCGAGATCGAGGAAGGTATCGAGGGCCTGATCCACAATGCCGATATCTCGTGGACCAAGCGCATCAAGCATCCGCGCGAGGAGCTGAAGAAGGGCCAGAAGGTCGATACCATCATCCTCGGCATCGACAAGGAGAACCGCCGGATAACGCTCGGGCTGAAGCAGACGCTGGAAGACCCGTTCTACAGCATCAGCAAGGAGCTGAAGGAAGGCGACGTCGTCAAGGCCCGAATCGTCGACCTGCCCAAGCCGGGCGTGGTGGTAAGCCTCAACTACGATATCGAAGGGTTCGTGCCCCTGAGCCAACTGGCGCGCGGCGGTAAGAAAGCGAAGAAGAAGTATGAGATCGGCGAGGAGCTTGAGCTTCGAGTCATCCGCGTCGATCCCGAGCACCGCCGCATCGCCCTGAGCGAGCGCGCGCTCCATCCCGAGGCCGAACCGTCGATCGAGGAGATGGATGAGCGTTCGGAGCGCGAGCGGGGCCGCGACCGCGACCGTGACCGCGAGCGGGGCCGCGAACGGTATCGTGAAGACGACTTGAACGACCGGTTCACCCTCGAGGACCATCTGCGCGAGTTCGAGGAAGAGCGCGACCTCGAAGGCTAGCTCGAGTCGGTTCGGTCTGACTTGTCCGCCGAGTCGGACCCTGACGTGAAGCAGCCCACTGCAGCGATACTCACCGCCGGCTGCCGGCTGAATCAGTCTGAGAGCGACGCCCTGAGGCACCGATTGGTGCTTCAGGGCGTCGCGATGGTCGAGGCGCTTGATGAGGCCGACACGGTTTACGTCAACACCTGCACCGTGACCGGCCAGGCAGACCGGAGTTCCACTCAGTTGATTCGTCGCGCCTGCCGGGCCGAGCGGCGGCCGAAGGTGGTCGTGCTCGGCTGTATGGCTGAGCGCGCACCGGGGCAGGTGACAGAGATTCACGGGGTCGCCGAGGTCTGGAGCAATGCGAAGAAGCAGGCGGAGATTGCGGGCATTGTGCCGGCGCCGGTCCGAAGCCGCGCGATACTCAAGGTCCAGGACGGATGCGACCGGCGGTGCTCCTACTGCGTAGTGTCGGGGCTGCGGGGCGAGCCGACGTCAGTCCCGGCGGCCCGGGTTCGGGAGCAGTTCGAACAGCTGCTGGCAGAGGGGTTCCACGAGATGGTGCTGACCGGACTCAACCTCGGGACGTACCGCGACGGCGAGACCAGGCTTGCCGGGCTGCTGGCGAGTCTATTGGGAGTATGTCACGGCGCGCGCATCCGGCTGGCGTCGCTTGAGCCGGACACCATCGACGATGCGCTCGTCGCTGCTGTTGCCGACACGCGGGTCTGCCCGCACTTCCACCTGCCTCTGCAGTCGGGCGACGGCGCGGTGCTCGCCCGCATGGGCCGCCGCTACCGCGCGACTGATTTCGGGCGGCTGGTCGGGCGTATCCTCGACGCGAGGCCCGAGGCAAATATCGGCGCCGACGTGATTGTCGGATTTCCCGGTGAGACTGAGGCGTCGTTTGAGCTGACCCGACGGTACGTCAGCGACCTGCCGGTCGGCTACCTGCACGTCTTTCCTTTCTCAAAGAGACCGGGAATCGGGCGGTCAGACGCAGAACCGGTGCGGACGCCGGCCGTGCGGGAGCGGGTCGCGGAGTTGCGGGCCTTTTCCGACCGGCGGCGGCTGGAGTACCAGGGGCGGTTTGTGGGCGCGGTCCGGTCGGCGGTGGTCGAGACCACCCGCACCGCACTGACCGATAACTACCTGCGGCTGAAGCTGTCCTGCGACGTGCGGCCGGAGCCGAGAACGCTTGTCCCGCTGCGCATCGGGCAGGATGGTACGGGCCTGATCGGCAGCCCGTGTTGACAACTGTGTGCTGTAGCCCTAAGCTGCATAGCCGGTGAGCAGCAATAGCACTACCGATGACAACCTGAATACGGGAGGATTCTTGTGAGAGCAGTCCGGCTGGCATTCGTCATTGTCCTTGCGACCGCGGGAACGCTCTTTGCGGCCAAGGAATTCCGGGTCGGCTTTGTTGACTACGACCAGGTCATCGCCAAGTACGAGGGCGCGGTCGAGGCAAAGCAGGAAATGGACACCGTACGCATGAGCTACGAGGCAAAGGCCGAGTCCCTGAAGGGTGACTACGAGCGGGCGAAGGGCGAGTACGAGTCCCAGCAGCTCACGCTGTCCGAAGAAGGGAAACGGGCGAAGAACGCCGAGGTTGACCAGCGGAAGCGGCGCTACGACAGCTACGTCTCCGACGTGTACGGCAAAGGCGGCCTAATTGACCAGCGGTACAAGGAGCTGATCGCGCCGATTGTCGGGAAGATCGACTCGGCGGTGGCGCGTCTGTCGGCGGATGAGGGGTTCGCGCTGATACTGGACGCGTCGAAGTCCGGGATCGTCTACGCCGATGCCGGGCTTGATCTGACCCAGTTGATAATCGACGATTTGAACCGCGAGTTCGGGCCGGTCGCGCCGACAGTCACAGGCAGAAAGGTCTACGCGCTGATGCCCGTCTTTAACGCCAACGACCTCGCCTCGCAGGACAACGTCGGCACGACCATCCGTGATTTCGTCTATGCGCTGGTCAAGGTCCAGCCCAACGTGGACATGGTCGCCAACCCCAAGGTCGATCAGCAGTTGCAGTCCTACGGTCTGCAGGGCCAGCAGGTCGTTCTCGACAACGCGCTGAATGTGGGACGCGCGCTGGACGCCGACTATGTTGTGTTCGGCAGCGCGAGCAAGCAGGACCGCCGGATTCAATTCGAGCTGTCGATTGCCGACGCCCGGCTGGGTAACTTGCTCAAGACCGAGAAGGGCGACGCGGCCCGGCCCGAGGACCTGCAGCAGCAGGTCGGCACGGTCATCCGCGTGCTGCTGGCGGCAGTTGGGACACCCTGAGGCGGCGCGGGCCGAGCCCGGCGCCAGACTCGCGCCGGACGTTGTGCTCTCGCCGTTCGTCCACATCGGCCCCGAGGTCGAGATCGGTCCGGGTACGATCCTTGGGCCGAGCGTGACCGTCACCGGAAGGACGACCATCGGCGCGCGGGTGCGCATCGGTGCGGGCACCGTAATCGGCTGCACCGGCTTCGGGTACGAGAAACAAGAGGGCCGCTACCGGTTGCTGGAGCACGACGGCCGGGTGATAGTCGAGGACGACGTCGACATCGGGGCCAACTGCACGATTGCCCGGGCCAGAACCGGGCGGGAGACGCGCATCGGCCGCGGTACGAAGATCGACTGCCTCGTACACGTCGGTCACAATGTCAGGATCGGTAGCGACTGCGTGCTGGCGGGCCAGGTCGGCATCGCCGGCAGTGCGGTAATCGGCGACCGCGTCATGCTGGCCGGGCAGGTAGGAGTCAGTGACCATGTGACAATTGGCGACGATGCCGTGATACACGCCAAGTCGGCGGTTTTCCGTTCGGTGCCGGCCGGCGCTCACTACTCGGGAATTCCGGCAAGGCCGCACGCCGAGATGAAACGGCTCTGGGCCAGCCTTTGGCGGCGGTTCGGCAGGCAGGCTTGAACGGGGCGACCATCGCGAGGACCGTCGGTCTTGCCGGAACGGATTCGACGGGTCGTTGGAAGGTCGGCGTTCGGTTCAATCCGGCCGGACCGGGCGCGGGCATATGGTTCAACGCCGCCGTGCGCGTCTTGCTCGCCAATGCCCGCGTCGTCGGCCATGCCACGTGCCTGGGGCCTGGTCGCCGCCGGGTTCGGATGGTGGAACACCTGCTTGCCGCTTGCTACGGACTGGGCATTACCGACCTGGCCGTGGCCACAAGCGGGGCTGAGCTGCCGCTTGGTGACGGCAGCGCCGAGCCGTATGTGCGATTGTTCAGGAAAGCCGGTATCGTTCGATACCGGGAAGGGCCGGACAAGGCGCGACTTGCGCGGCCGGTGCTGGTGAAGGACGGCGCGCGGTTCATTGCCGCAGTTCCGGCCGAGGGGCTGACGGTAAACTGCCTGACGCATTTCCCCGAGTTCGGGCCTCAGTTCTGCTCGTTCGCGCCGGCATCGGCGTCGTTCGTCAGCGAGATTGCGCCCGCCCGGACTTTCGCGCAGACGCGCGTCGCACCGTCGACTCTCAGACGCAGACTCGGTCTGCGATTCGGCCTGAACCGGGTGGGGCGGTTCGTGTGCCCCGCGCAGTCGCGGTTCCTTCATGAACCGTGCCGGCACAAAGCGCTGGACCTCGTCGGCGACCTTGCCCTGCTGGGAAGGCCGCTCGGGGCCGCGGTATTCGCATTCATGCCCGGACATCGGCTGAACCTGTTATTTGCCCGCAGAATTGAGAAAGAACTGGAGGCCGGATGAATGATGTCGTATTCACCACTGAGCAGATTAAGGAGATGCTGCCCCACCGCAATCCGTTTCTGTTCGTTGACGCCGTTACGAAGCTCGAAGCCAACCGAATTGAGGGATATCGGGACATCAAGGCTGAGGAGTTCTACTTCGCCGGCCACTTTCCCGGTTATCCGGTTCTGCCCGGCGTGCTGATGGTCGAGGCGATTGCCCAGACCGGCATCCTGCTGGTGCTGAAGACGCGCGAGGAACGGCGGGGACGCAATACCCTGTTTGCCGGCATTGATAGCGTCAAGTTCCGGCGCCAGGTCAGGCCTGGCGAACGGCTGCTGCTGGCTGCCGACGTCGTCAGCGGACGTTCGTCGGTGTACAAGATCCACGGCACGGCCAGGGTCGGCGACGACCTGGCCTGCGAGGCTGTTGTCATCGGTGCGCTGCGCTGACGACGCGCACAACGCCCGGCGTTCCGTGACCGGCGCCGGATAGGTCTTCACAATTGACCCTTTCCAGCTCGGTGACTCACGCTACCGCCATCATCGGACCCGAGGTCGTTCTGGGTCATGGCTGCAACGTCGGTCCGTTCTGTCATCTTGAGGGGAGAATCGTCGCCGCAGAACGCAACCGGTTTGGTACGGGCGTGGCGGTGGGCGGGGTGCCGATGGATACCAAGTACCAGGGCGAAGACACCGTCGTGCGCATCGGTTCCGGGAACACGTTCTTCGAGTACACGACGGTGCACCGCGCGAGCGGGGCGGGTAATATGACCGTCATCGCCGACGACAACTTCGTGATGGCGTACGTCCACATCGCGCACAATTGCCGCATCGGCAGCGGCTGCGTCATAACCAACGGCGTCCAGCTTGCGGGCTACGTGGAATTGGGCGACCGTGCGAACATCGGCGGACTGACCGGAGTTCACCAGTTCTGCCGTATCGGTGCCCTGGCGATGGTGGGCGCATGTTCGTATGTAAATAAGGACATACCGCCGTACATGCTGGCCGCAGGCAATCCATGTCGGGTGCTCGGACTGAATTCGGTTGGCTTGCGGCGTGCCGGGCTGGGCGACCCCGCGCTGGCCGTCCTGCGCCGCGCCTATCGCGCTATCTACCGGAGCGGCCTGAATCTGAGCCAGGCCCTGCGTACAATCGAGGCTGATGTATTGCCGCAAAGCTCATCGGGCGGAGGCAGAGAGCAGTTGGAGGAACTGGTCCGCTTCGTCCGCTCCAGCGCGCGTGGAGTCGAGCTGCGCAGCGGGCGCGGTGAGAAGGCGGAGTCCTGAGAAGGATACTCGCCCTGCTCGCGAGTCTTGCGCTGGCGCCGGCAGTCGGCCATCCATGGTCCTGCTTTCACGGTGACCCGCAGCATACAGGCCGTTCCACCAACGTCATTGGCGCGCCGCTGACCCGAATCGGGGCGCGTGGGCTCGGTGGTCAGATTTCCGGCTCAGCGGTTGTCCGCCAGGATGGGTGCGTGCTGGTCGGGGCTCGCGACGTGAAGCTATACTGCCTCGGACCGGACCTCGATACGCTGCTTTGGGCCGCTGACCTCACACCCTACGGGTCGAACATCTACTACTCCTCGCCCGCGCTCGACGAGGCGGGCAACGTGTATATCACTACCAGCCGGAGGCTGGTGAAGGTCAGTGGCAACGGCGTCGTGCTCTGGTCCTGGCCCTCGAACAACTCGCTTTCCATCAGCCACTCGCCGGTCATCGGGCTGGACGGCAAGGTCTACTTCGCCGGCTACTCGGACTCTCTGTACGCCCTGACCCCGGAGGGAACGCTCGCTTGGGCCCGGCCTCTCGGCGCGTCGGTCAACTCTGCACCCGCGGTAGGACTGGACGGTCGTATCTACGTCGGAACGACGCGCGACACTGCACGCATGGAGCTTCTATGTTTCAACGCGGACAGCTCGCTCCACTGGTCCTTTGACCTCGCGGCCGAAGCCGAATATGCATCACCGGCCATCGGCCCGGATTCGACCATCTACATCGGGGCGGGTCGCTACTTCTACGCGGTCAGGCCCGATGGTACGCTCAGGTGGCGCGACAGCCTGGCCGCAATGGTCCAGTCCTGCCCGGCGGTGGCCAACGATTCAACGCTCTACGTGCTGGCGGGGGCGAGGCTCTACTGTATCGGTACTGACTCGGTCATCCGCTGGCGGAGGACAATCGGGGGCTCGAACTACTGCTCGCCGACGGTTGACGCCGAGGGGAACGTCTACGTCGGCACGGCCAACGATACGAACAGCCTATTCTACTGCATCGCTCCCGATTCAACCGTTCGCGACAGCCACGTGATTCGGGGCGATATCTGGTCGTCGCCGGCGATTAGCGAAGACGGACGCGTGTACGTCGGCTCAATGAAGGACACGTTCTACCTCTTTCAAGGACCGGGACCTGGCGTTGCGGAGCCGCGGTGCCGTGCGGGTGCGGCCGGAATTCGCCTGCTGCCCAACCCGACGCACGGGGTCGTGCGAATAGTGCCTTCCGGCCGATACTCGGTGAGGGTCTTCGGTGTCGGCGGTTCGCTTGTGGCTTTTGCTTCGGACGCGGACAGGGTTGACCTTCGCGGACTGCGCCACGGAGTATACATGGTGCAGGTTGCGGTTCCGGGCTGCCCACCGCAGAAGCTAGTGCTCCGGTAGCGGAATAGGAACAATAGGACTAATATGACCTATGCGCGGGCGGTCGAGTTCCTCGACAGCTTGGTAAACTACGAGAAGCTGGCCGGGCCGAGAGACGAGTTCAAGCTGGACAACATCCGCAGGCTGCTTGAGCTTGCGGGCCATCCCGAACGCAGGATGCGCGATGTCATCCTCGTCGCTGGCACCAAAGGCAAGGGTTCGGTCTGCTACCTGCTCGAGGCTGCGCTGCGCGGCTGCAGATTCTCGACCGGCATGTTCGTTTCGCCCCACGTGCTCGACGTCCGCGAGCGAATCCAGCTCGATGGCAAACCGATTCCCAAGAGCCTTTTTGCCAGCCTCGTCGTCCGTCTCGCCCCATTCGTCCAGTCCGCGGCTCCGGCCGCTCGCCAGTCGTCAATCGCTAATCGCCAATCGGCAGCTCCAATCAGTTACTTCGAGATGACCACGGCCATGGCCTTCCTGCTCTTTGCTGAACGGCAGCCTGACTATTCAGTCATCGAGGTCGGGCTGGGTGGCAGGCTGGATGCCACGAACCTCTCCGAGCCAGTGGTATCGGTCATCACCCGTATCGGGTATGACCATTTGAAGGTGCTCGGTGATACGCTGACCAAGATAGCAGGGGAAAAGGCCGGCATCATGCGTGAGCGCAGGCCGGTCGTCATCGGCGAACAGGAACCGGAAGCGCTCGCAGCGCTCAAGCGCAAGGCACACGAGTCCGGGTCGCGGCTTGTGCAGTCAGCATCGGTCGCATCCGTCCGATCTGTCGAATCCGTCCGAACCGGCAGCCTCATGACCGCGCGCTGCCGACTCGGGAACGGCAACCTGTACCTGCCGCTGCTCGGTGCCCATCAGGTCGAGAACTGCAGAACCGCACTCGCCGTGCTCGGCGAACTCGCGGCGCATGACCGCCGCATCAAGTTCGGCCCCGCAGCGCGGGGGATGGGGACGGTCTCGATTCCGGCCCGTTGCCAGGTCGTCAGGCAAAGGCCTTTGGTCATCGTGGATTCCTGTCACAATCCCGAGTCCGGCCGCGCCCTCGCCAACGTCCTCCGTGACCACCTGCCCAGGCTCCAAGCCGGAAATCACCGACACGCTCACCTTCGCTCTCTCCCTGAGGGAGAGACAAGGGGTAAGGGTGACCAATCGCTGAAGGTCATTCTGGTGTACGGCTCCTTGAGCGGCAAGCTGGTGGAGGAGACCGTCGCGCCGCTCGCTCCGTTCGTTCACCGAGCGGTCCTGGTTAAGCCCGACAACCCTCGCGCCATGCCGCTGGCCGAACTCAAGCGAGTCTTCTCTCACCGCCACATTGCTCACGTGACCACTCTCAACGTACGTGCAGCCCTATCCCTCGCCCGCCAATCCGCAATGCCAGTTGTCGTCGCGGGCTCGTTCTACCTGGCGGGCGAGGCGCTCAAGGTGCTGGGGCGTTCCCGCGCCCAGCGCCGGTAGCCGGCGAGCGACTGGTTTTCAGAGCCATCTTAGGTCTCACTCTGCACTTCGCGAGCCGGGTCCGGCCGCAAGTTGCCTTCTAGGTCGCGGCAGCTATGGCCGCGCAAGTCATGTCGTGAACCGGCCTGCATGTGGCTCTTCCGGTGGTGCTGCGAAAGGCTCGGGAAACCCATCCGCGTCTGGCCCCCCGAATCGCGGTGAAAATGAGACCGCAGACCCCGTCGGACACCCTTTTCGGAATCACCCCGTGAACCGTCTCGGGAACGGTTCCCAGGGCGACTTGTATTGCCC
>Ga0209610_1000455_pt1 | contig 21411 bp, 17 predicted proteins | sample LakKivw275mmetaG_FD_184137 | JGI IMG/M metagenome (GOLD analysis project Ga0209610, IMG submission 184137) | Anoxic lake water microbial communities from Lake Kivu, Rwanda to study Microbial Dark Matter (Phase II) - Lake Kivu water 275m metaG... | ecosystem: Environmental > Aquatic > Freshwater...
CTGCTGAAGAACCCGCGCATCCTGATCCTGGACGACTCGACCTCCAGCGTGGATACCGAAACCGAAGCCGAAATCCGCGCCGCGTTGAACCGGCTGATGGAGAACCGCACTACGTTCATCATCGCCCACCGCATCCAGTCGGTGATGAACGCCGATCTGATCCTCGTCATGGACAAGGGTACGGTCGTCCAGATGGGCAAACATGAAGAGTTGGTTGCCCAAGATGGGATGTATCGGAGGATTTACGAGATACAGACGAGGATTGATGAAGAGCTTGAGCAAGAGGTTCAATCCGTGAAATAACCCGTAGGGGCGGGGCTTGCCGTCCCCCGCACCTGCGGTTCGGGGCAGGTGTCGCACCGGCGTGCCGCCGGTATTCGCGGCACGCTTGCACCTGCGCACACTTGCCCCGGGCGCAAGTGCCGGGGAGTGCAGGCGAACGGTGTCTCCGCCCAGGGCGACCACAAGGGTCGCCCCTACAGGAGAATTGAAAATGCCTGATGACCTCATCGAACTCGAGGAAGAAGAACACACCAGTCCCCTGACCGCGCCGACGTTTAGACGCATCGTGGGATTGCTCAGGCCGCACTGGAAGTGGATGGTTGGCTTCCTGGTCGCCATCATCCTGACCGCCGCGCAAGACACCCTGTTTACCTATGTCAACAAGCTGATGATTGACCAGGGCATCGCGGTGAAGAACGTGCCGGTGCTGTTGAGATACGCCGCGCTTTATGGCGGGATGCAGTTGCTCCAGGCAGCACTCGTATTCACATTTATCTACCTGGCAGCGATACTGGGCGAGCGCATCCAGTATGACTTGCGCAAGGCGCTCTTCAATCACTTGCAGGAGCTCTCGCTCTCGTACTATAGCCAGAACGCGGTCGGGCGACTGATGGCGCGCGTCACCTCGGATACGGGACGCGTCTCCAGCCTGATGACTTGGGGCCTGCTGGACGTGACCTGGGCGATCGTCAGCGTGCTCATGTCTACCATCTTCATGCTGATCATTAACTGGAAACTGGGGATAATCGTCTTTTCGATCATCCCCATCCTGATCGTCATCGCGGTCAACTTCCGCAAGAAGATTTTGGTGGAGTTCCGCAACGCCCGGCGCGCCAACTCGAAGATCACCGGCGAGTACAATCAGAACATCCAGGGCGTGCGCGTGGTCAAGGCGCTGGGACGCGAGGCCGAGAACCTAAAAGAGTTCTCGCAACTAACCGACAAGATGTACCGCGCCAGTTACCGCGCCGCCTGGCTCTCGGCACTCTTCCTGCCGACCGTGCAGATCGTCTCGGCCTTCGCGTTGGGCGCCATCGTCTGGTACGGCGGGATGCAGAGCCAGGTCGGGATGTTCACCGTCGGCGCGATCCACGCCTTCGTCTCGTACCTGACCTTTATGATCTGGCCGGTGCAGGACCTGGCGCGGGTCTACGCCGAGATGCAGCATTCTATCGCCTCGGCCGAGCGCATCTTCAAATTGCTGGACACCGCGCCCGAGGTGCAGAACCGTCCTGCCGCGATCCCGGCCGAGACGATGCAGGGCGCGATCGAGTTCGACCACGTGGATTTCTACTATGAAGACCGCAAGCCGGTGTTGAGCGACTTCACGCTGGCGGTCGAGCCGGGCGAGATGATCGCCCTGGTCGGTCCGACCGGCGGCGGCAAGACGACCATTGTCAACCTGCTGTGCCGCTTCTACGAGCCGAAGGCGGGCGCCATCTGCATCGGCGGGCGCGACTACACCGATTACACGCTCAACAGCATCCAATCCCGCATCGGCGTGGTGCTGCAAACCCCGCACCTGTTCTCCGGCACGATCCGCGAGAACATCCGCTACGGCCGGCTGGAGGCCTCCAACGAGGATGTCGAAGCCGCGGCGAAGATCGCCGGCGCGCACGACTTCATCACGACTTTCGAGAAAGGCTACGATCAAGAGGTCGGTGAGGGCGGCAACCTGCTCTCGGTTGGACAGAAGCAGTTAATCAGCCTGGCACGTGCCGTGCTGGCCAAGCCCGAAATCTTCATTATGGACGAGGCCACCTCCAGCGTGGACACGCTGACCGAAGCCCTCATCCAGCGCGGCATGGAAGCACTGATGGCGGGACGCACGTCCTTCATCATCGCCCACCGCTTAAGCACCATCCGCCGCGCGGATCGCATCGTGGTCATCGAAGACGGACGCATCGCCGAGCAAGGCACACACGCCGAGCTACTGCGCAATCGCGGACATTACTATCGCCTGTACACCCAGCAGTTCAAGTTCGAGAAGGAGCAGGCGTATGGGATGGCCGTGCCGGAGGCAGTGCCGGTGATCAAGTGAACAGTGTTCAGTGATCAGTAATCAGTGATTAGTGAGGAGGGAAGGGCTCGTCGAAAATGACGGGCCCTTTCCGTGCCAGTTACTCCCGCCTTAATGTAAGCTGAAAAGGAGCGTGCTATACTATCAATGGGGCAAATTCCATAAGCCTTGCTGAAAGGAGATGGCCATGGAATTCAAGCATAAGTTTTGCTCCGTGTTCATGCTCATCCTGTTGGTGGCGAATAGCGCCTGCAACTTCCCGCTTTCGCTCGAGCAAGCCAAAGCGCAAGTCGAGGAAGAAGCCGCACAAATTCTCGCTCAAGATCCCTGCACCGCCACAGAGGAAGATGTCCAAGACGCGCTCGAAACAGCGAGCGAAGCCCAGAAGATTCCCGGGTTGGAAGGAACAGCCGATCAGTTGCTCTCATGGGCGAAAAAAGGATTTCAAAGTTATGCGGCAGGCAGATCGGCGGCCGGCGCGGATGCCCAGGAGCGGACCAACCTGGCTGCCGCCGCCCAGCAATTGGGGCTGGATGAAATGGCGCAAGATCTGATGTCTGGAAACCCCATTGCATCTGGCTGTGAAAAAGAGTGGCAAGGCACTCTTGATAGCGAAGTTACAACACTGGTAGCATCCGTTTCGATAAGCGGAGATGAAGAAGAGGCGACTCTTGTGCCTCTCCAAATGGATATAGATTTCTCGTTTGTGGTAGCGGGTGAGCAAATCACGGGCAGCGGCACAGGCGCAATGACAGGCGCGGTTGGCGGCTATACGGTCACCATCCCTGAGGAGGTCACAATCAGCGGCACCAAATCATCACAAGGGTTTGTGCTGGAATTTGTTATCACCGCTTACTGGACGTATTCGCCACCCTCTGAATTTCGCCTCACAGTGACAGTCCCGGCGCAATATGGAGGCGAGGCAGATTGCTCAAACGCGTTCCAGGACCCCGCCATAGTCTCGGCGGCCTGCCGTGTGCAAATATCCCCAAAGAGATAAACGGTTCGTTTCTTATTTCAGGTTGTTAGGAACCATTTCCGGCGGCAACTTCCAACGCGAGTCGGCGGCGTACTCGGCGCGGACCTGAGGAAATGCCGCGTCGCCTCCCAGGGTCAACACGGCGATGCGGTCGTAGAACGGCAGGTCGGCCTCGGCGGGCGGAGGGTCGAGCAATTTGTGATTCAGGAAACCCCAGCCGCCGTCCCACGGGAGGATTTCCACTTTGTTCAGCGCCAGGAAATCGCGTACCAGATCGCCCCAGATGAACCACCACCCGTGCATGTCGAAGATGCCAAACTGCTGCGGGTCGGCCTGACCGGTGCGGCACATCTGCCAGGCTTTGCCGCCGGTGATGAACTGGTCGGCAGGAACATCCAGCGGGTCGAAGCGGATGCCGAGCGCCTCGCGCTACAGCTCGTCCAGTTGGGAATCCACCATTACCCATCGTGTCCGACTCGAGTTCCAGTACTCACAGACCCAATGATCCTCGTATCGGTTCGACTCGAAGTACGCGCCGAAGCCGCAGCGCGCCCTGGCCGGCACACCTTGGTACCGCAGGATCGAGGTCAGCAGGAGCGTGAAATCGCGGCAGTTCCCCACCTGACGTTTCTCCAGCGGACGCGGCGCGCCGAGCGGATGGGAGTCCACCGCCCGCATGAGGGCGAGTTTCTCGGCAACCGGGCGCACGTTGACCGTCTGCTGCTCTGCCTCAGTGAGCGTCCGCCCATAACGTTGAGCCCAGAAGATGTGGAGCAGGTTGCCCTGCACCACCTGACAGAGTTTGGCGAGGTCGGTCGGCAAGTCTAAAAAGAGGTCGGAATGGGAGCCGGGGTCAGTCATGCACCCTGGCAGGGCGTAAAAATCAAAGGGGTTCTCGTCCAAATCAACTTCCTTCAGGCGGGTCATTTCACGCTCGAAGGTGGCGAAGACTTTAGTTTTCCGCGCAGATGGCGAGGTTCTTCCTTCGAGGTTGTCACGTATCTATCCATGCCCAAGTACAACGCCGGCTGGATGCGATTGACATCCAGCATGCCATCTTCGGTGAAGGCCTGCGGCGAGAGATGGATCTTCAACACCTCGCCGACGAACAGATCGTGGTCGCCGCAGGGATGGCGCGCAGTCAGGCGGCACTCGTAGGTAGCGTAAGCGTCTTTCAGGATCGGTGCGAGTGCGTCCGGCCGCGGCTCGGTGGCAATCGAGAAAACCGCGAATTTGTCCATCTCCCGCCCAGAGTTCCTCCCCACCCCAGCGATCGTTTCGGCTTTATCGTATGGGAGGAAATTGACCCCGAACGCGCCAGCATCCACGATCAATTGATACGAAAATCGTTTGGAAGAGATCAGAACGCCATAGAGCGGCGGCGTAAAAGACAGAGCCGAATGCCAGGCGCAGGCCATGGCATTCATCTGCTCGCCGCTGCGCACGGTAACGACAGCCGCCACTGTTGGATAGAAGTGATTTAGATTGGCGATCGTACCCAAGGTGATCTTGTCCATTTTGCCTCCGCTTGCCTCCGCTGCTTCTTGTGATAGAGGTACCTTAATGTGCAGCAATGAAATTATACAGTATTTTGACCCCCTTCGGATTCAGAAGTAAAATAGCTGTAAACCCTTTTCATTCGAGAGAGGAGAGAGCAATGGCTAAGAAACTGATTTTCCCGATCCTGGCTATATTTATAGCAATTGCCGCTTGCAGCACCCCAACCCCCGTCCCAGCTGGCGGCGGCGTTGTGCAGGGAGTGGTCTACGCTGACCTGAACGGCGATGGCAGTCTCTCGGCTGCAGAGGAAGCCGGCCCGAAAGTGGACAACGCGACCGTGACGCTGGCGGACTGCGGCCCGACCCAGAGTCAGTTGACGGACGCCGACGGCGGGTTCCGCTTCGAGAACCTGCCAGCAGGCTCCTGCCACGTGACGGTGGCCAAGGCTGGCTGGGTCTTCTCCGGCTCGTACCCGAATCTTGGCTACCCCTTCCCCGTGGCCTCGGATCCCAGTCTGCCAAGCTCGTTCAGCCTGTACATGGCTCCTGTAATGGAGATCACCCCTACAGACACGCCCACACCCATCCCTGCTACGTCGATTCCCATGCCAACCTTCACACCCATCCCTGCTACGTCGATTCCCACGCCAACCCTCACACTCAGCCCTGTCCCGACCACCCCCATGGTCACGCCGCTCAGGGATGCCGTGAACTGCCGTTTCGGCCCCGGCATGACCTATCTCACCGTCGGCGCGCTGCGGGTCGGGGAGACCGTTCCCATTCTCGCCACAATTGTAGACCATTCCTGGTGGAAGATCGCGAATCCATTGGAAATAGGCCAATTCTGCTGGGTTTCGGCGGCCGCCACGCAAACCTTTGGCGACCTTTCCCTTGTCCCTGTGGTGCCTATCCCTGGCGGACTGGTCATCGAAGTGACGGTTGACCCGATGGGCGACATTGTAGGCTATTGCCACGAGCCAAACGCTTTTTCACCGCATGGCGCCATTACCACCAACGGCCCGGCAACCGTGGTCTATCACTGGGAAATCTGGAGGAACGGCAGCCTCTTCCATGCCACCGCCGACGAAACGCTCGTTTTCGCTTCAGCCTCTACCCAGATGCTCGATCCCGGCGCGGATAGGGGCGACTGCGGCAACTACACCGTCAAGCTCCTCGTCACCAGCCCAAACAACAAGTCTGCCGAACAGTCGTTCACGATCACTGGTTAGTTGGCGTATCCCCTCAATAGTTGAAGAATGTGGAGTGGGCAAACGTAGCTGTTCGCACACTCCACATCATTCCTGAAATCCCGTCCGGTACAATTCGTAATACACCCCCAGTTTCGCCAGCAGTTCGGCGTGGGTGCCTTGCTCGATGATGCGTCCGTCGTGGATGACCACGATCCGGTCGGCGTTGATGATGGTCGAGAGGCGGTGCGCGATCACAAACGAAGTCCGTCCTTTCAGCAGCCGCGCCAGCGCTTTTTGGATGACCTGCTCGGTCTGGGTATCCACGCTGGAAGTGGCCTCGTCTAGGATCAGGATGCGTGGGTCTGCCAGCAGGGCGCGGGCGAAGGAGAGCAACTGACGCTGGCCGACCGAGAGCAGTACACCCCCCTCCTCTACCGACGTATCGTAGCCCTTCTTCAAGTTGACGATGAACTCGTGCGCGCCAACTGCCTGCGCGGCCGCCTCGACCTCCGCGTCCGTTGCCTCCAACCGCCCAAAACGGATGTTCTCCGCCACTGTGCCGTTGAACAGGAACGGGTCTTGCAGCACCACGCCCATCTGACGGCGCAGGCTGGCTTGCGCCACCGTGCGCAGGTCGCGGCCGTCCACCAGGATGCGCCCCCCGGTTGGGTCGTGGAAGCGCGAGAGCAGCTTGACGAGGGTCGTCTTGCCCGCGCCGGTCTCGCCGACCAGGGCCACGGTCTCGCCAGGGCGGACGTGAAGGTCAATATTCTCGAGCACGCTCGCCGGGTCATCCGCGTAATGGAACGAGACATCTTCGAAGGCGACCTCGCCTTGGATGACGGGCAGCGCCGCGGCGTCCGCCGCGTCCCGGACCTCTATGGCTGTATCCAAAAGCCCCAGGATGCGCTCCCAGCCGATCATGGTAGATTGGAGAGCATCGTAGCGGCGGCTCAGGTCGCGGATGGGATCGAAGAAACGGTCAATGTACAGGATAAACGCCACCAGCACACCTGCCGTGATCTTTTCGCCGAGCACCGCCGCGCCGCTTGCGGTGAGCGCAGCCGAACCGCCTGTGGTGAGAGCAGCCGAACCGCCCAGCCAGACCACTAGTCCGGTTGCAATCGCCCCGAGCAAGTCCACGCTTGGGCTGAAGACAGAAGCGATCTTCACGGCGTAAACGGCGCGTTCGAGGTAGTAGCGATTGACGTAATCGCGGAACTGCTCGTAGTTTCGTTTTTGGCGCGAGAAGGCCTGCACGACGCGCACCCCGTTGACATTCTCTGCCAGCACTGAGTTCACCCACGAGACGGCGGCGCGCACCTTGCGGTACGCGGCGCGCGAGGCGCGGCGAAAGAGGATGGTGATCACCACCATCAACGGCAGCACGCTGAAGGTCAAGAGTGCCAGGCGCAGGTTCATGTCCAGCATGACGAAGAGGATAAGGGCCAAGGTGAAGACGTCACGGGTGATGGCAAGCACGGCCCAGGTCAGGAAGTCGCGCAGCGTTTCCACATCGTTGATGACGCGCGTGATGACGCGTCCGACCGAATAGCGGCTGTAAAAGCCGAGCGAAAGCTCCTGGAGGTGGGCGAAGAGTCCTTTGCGCAGCTCGTAAATGATCGCCTGTCCGACCCAGGCCATGAGGTTGACGCGGTAGTAAGTGCAAAACCACTGGATCACCGCAACGCCCAGGTAGGCCAGGATGGTATAGCGCAGCGCGTCGTAATTGCCGACGGTCAGGCCGCTGTCAATGGCGATCTTGACAAAGTACGGGCCGGCCACTGAAGCAGCCGAAGCGCCGAGCATCAGCACCGCGGAGAGGATCAACCGACCGGCGTAGGGACGGGTGAATGCGATCAGCCGCTTGGCGTTTTTCGGGTTGACACCCTTGTCGTAGAGTTCTTCGGACTGGGTGACGTAGATGGGAGGGGTGATGGTGGTCATAGTTTAGTCAGTTTCGCCCTGCCTGCCTGTCCTGGCGGCTAGGCCAGGGCGGCACACCGTCCTGCGTTCGGTGCAGGGCTGGCGCAGGCACAGGTGAATTGATTATGTTAGTGAGCGGTCGGCGATGCGGCGGCCTTGCAGACTGTCCAATTCACGCTGACGGGCAAGCAGGGCTTCGCTCAACTCAGCCTCTTCTTCCAGGAATCTGCCTTGCTGAGAAAGCTGCAAGTCGTAGATTTCACGATACAAGCCGCCCTGCGTCAGCAGTTCCTCGTGCTTGCCGCGCTGGACGATGCGGCCATTTTCCATCACCAGGATCAGGTCGGCGCGGCGGACGGTGGCCAACCGGTGTGCGATGACAAAAGTGGTGCGCCCCTCCATCAGCCGGTCGAGGGCTTCCTGGATGAGCTTCTCGGTTTGCGTGTCCACCGAGGAGGTCGAATCGTCCAGGATGAGGATGCGCGGATCCATCAGCAGGGCACGGGCGATGGCTATCCGTTGTCGCTGGCCGCCGGAGAGCGTCACGCCGCGCTCACCGACGACGGTCTCGTAGCCCTCGGCAAATTTGGTAATAAATTCGTGTGCTTGGGCGGCCTTGGCAGCGGCGATGATCTCCTCGTCACTGGCATCCGGGTGGCCATAGCGGATGTTCTCGCGAATGGTATCGGAGAACAGCAGTGAGGTCTGCAGCACGATGCCGATCTGCCGACGCAGCGAGACCAGGTCAACCCGGCGCACATCTACGCCGTCCACCAACACTGCGCCGTCGGCCACGTCGTAGAAGCGCGGGATCAGGTTGACGAGTGAGGTCTTGCCGGAGCCGGTCTGACCGATCAGGGCAATGAGCTGATTCGGCTCGGCGCGCAGGTCAACATCCAGGAGCGCATCGGTCTTTTCATCCTGATAACGCAGCGAAACGTGACTGAATTCCACTTGCCCGCTCAGAGTCGGGAGCGAAACCGCGTCTGGTGGGGATTGGATCTCCGCTGGATGATCCAAGATTTCGAGGACGCGCTGCGCGCCAGCCGTCGCTTCTCCCATGCCGTTGACCAGCCAGGCCAGTTGTTGAACCGGTGTAGAAAGCATCAGCAGGTAGGCATTGAAAGCTACCAGTCCGCCGACTGTCATCTGGCCGCGCAGCACCATCCCGCCGCCGAACAGGAGGATCAAAATGGTGCCCATGACGATGAGCAGGTTGGTGGTAGGCATGACCTTGGACCACTCGCTGATCACCCTGATGCGAGACTTGAAGTATGCCTGGTTGGTCTGGTCGAAGCGACTTACCTCGTGCGGCTCGCGGGCGAAAGCGCGTACCACCTGGACGCCGGTCACGTTCTCCTGCAAACGCGCCGATAGCTCGCCGAGGTTGTTATCCACGTCGTAAAAGAGACGGGTGATGCGCTGACCGAAATCGGTGGTCATCATCACCATCGGGACGAGTGGCAGGAGAGAGATGAACGCCAGCCTGGTGTTGCTGGAAAACAAGACCGCCACCACACCGACTGACAGGACTATCAATTGAACGATCTGGATGATGCTCCCACCGGCAAAATCCTGGATGGAGCGCACGTCCTCGATGCAACGCGAGATCAACTGGCCGGTCTGGGCGTGGTCATGATAGCTGAAAGACAGGTACTGGATGCGGTCGTACATGGCGTTGCGCAGATCGTAACCGACGTGGGCCGCGACCCAACTGGTCAGGTAGTTCTGCACCAGGTTGAGGGTAGCGGTGGCCGCGCCGATGCCCAGCAGGATCAGTGCCGAGCGGATCAGAAAAGCGGTTGCGCCGGCCTTCAAACCCTGGTCAATCACGCCCTGTATGACGCGCGGCACGACCAGCGAGAAACCGGTGATAGCCAACAGGATGGTCAGGTTGAGCAAAGTCTGCCAGAGGTAAGGCTTGAGGTAGGCACGGAGTTTGAGGAGCGCGGTCATCAGTAGTCAGTCACCAGTGATTAGTATTCAGTTTTCGGTAAAAACCCTCTGGAGAGTTTCCATCGCCTGCCGAGACAGTTCGAGTTCATCGGCGGTAAGACGGGCGAAATGCTTCCCCAGCCAAGCTTCGGCCTCGGCATAAATTGCGGACAGGACCCGCTCCCCTTCACCGGTGAGCGCCAAGGGGACATTTCGCCGGTCGACGGGATTCAGGCTGCGGCTGACCAATCCGCGGCGGACGAGCACATCCACCGCCTTGCTGACCGAGGAACGACTGGTGCGATTAGCCTCCGCCAGCGCGCTGACCGAGGCGATACCCTTGCGGATGCGGCGCAGGACTTGGAACTGCTCCACGGTGAGGTGAAACTGCTCGGCGGCCACCTTGCGGATAGTGGCGCGTGTGGCATGCCAGGCGGGAGGGATGGTTTCCCAGAACTTTTCGATGGCGGCGCTAACCTGCTCTTGTTTTGTCATGGCGACCTCCAGGGGCGAGGAACCCGTTTTCTTGGAGAAAACGGGTTCCTCGTTGCATCGTATAATAGTTGAGCAATGCAACTATTATACGAGAGAACTATTATGTGTCAAGGGATTTCTGCTCGTTTTTTCTTGGGGACAATGAAAATCAACCGTTAACGGTATAATCTCCCTATCCACTATCTGACGCTCAAAAGGAGTAACCATGCCCGAACAACCCCAATCTCGTAAAAAAATAACCCTACCCTATCTCTTCGACAAAGTTCGAAAAGGTGAGCCCATCACCTGGCTGACCTGCTACGACTATCCCACTGCCTATTTGCAGGAACAAGCCGGAATCGAAATGATCCTGGTCGGCGACAGTCTCGGCATGACCATGCTCGGATACGAGTCCACGCTGCCGGTGACGATGGACGACATGATCCGCCACAGCCAGGCCGTCCGCCGCGGCGCGCCCACCGCCTTCGTGGTCGGCGATATGCCCTACATGACCTACCAACCCTCCGTCGAGACGGCAATCCGCAACGCGGGTCGGTTCATGGCCGAAGCCGCTTGCGATGCCATCAAGCTGGAGGGCGGCGCAGCGATGGCCGACCGCATCAAGAGCATCGTGGATTCCGGCATCCCGGCCATCGGCCACCTCGGGCTGACGCCGCAATCCGTCAGTGCGCTGGGCGGCTTCCGTGTGCAAGGCAAGTCCGCCGCGCTGGCCAAGAAAATTGTGGACGATGCCAAGGCACTCGAAAAAGCCGGGGCCTTCGCCATCCTGCTCGAGATGGTCCCCGACCGGCTGTGCCAGATTATCACCGAGCGTGCCGAGGGCTGCATCATCATGTCGCTCGGTTCCGGTCCGCACGCGCACGGTCAACTGCTCATCTACCACGACATGTTCGGCCTGTATCCCAAGTTCAAGCCGAAGATGGCCAAGGTCTACGGTAACGCCGGCGAGGTCATCCTGAACGGGCTGAAGGCCTACCACGATGAAGTGATCAGCAGACAGTTCCCGCAGCCAGAGAACTGGTTTGGGATGACGGATGAAGAATTCGAGGAACTCAAGAAAATGTTGGATTGATTCAAGCGACCAGTAATAAGTGATTAGTGAACAGTGGTTGGTTTCAGTGAGGTGAAAGTGAAGATGAGCAATCTGCCGCATGCGCAGAGTTATCGCGACTTGCTGGTTTACCAGAAAGCGCGGCAAGTGTCACGAGAGATATTCAAACTGACGAAAGGCTTTCCCAGGGAGGAAATGTACTCGCTAACTGACCAGGTACGAAGGTCGTCGCGCTCGGTCGGTGCGCAGATCGCCGAGGCCTGGGCAAAAAGACGCTACGAGGCGCACTTTATCAGCAAACTCACCGACGCAGACGGCGAATGCCTGGAAACCCAGCATTGGATCGAAACCGCGCTCGATTGCGAATACATTACACAGGCGCAATCCGCTACACTCATTGCCCAGTATGACGAAATTGGTCGCTTGCTTGCAGGCATGATTGTTAAAGCAGCGATGTTCTGCGGCAGACCAACCTACTCCGTCCGCGAGCAAGCCCCCGAATACTTCACCAACATTGATCACTAATAACTGATCACTGATAACTTGATTCACAGGAGACTCCCATGACTAATCTCCAAAAACTTCTCTCGATCCCGCAAGACCGCCTTAATGCCATCAATGCCGTCTTCACCGATCCGAACTCGCAGGTGATGAAAGACTTCCTGGCTGTGGTCGCCAAGTACGGCACGCCGGAAGAGATCAACCGCAAGCACCGCGAGTCCCGCAGCCTCGAGACCCTGCTGAAAAAGGTCGAGGCGAAGAACCCGGCTTATGTCAAGGACCTGAAATGGCTGATGGAGCAGCGCGACAGCGGCGCGTTCACCACGGTCGAAGCTTACCGGACCCGGGTCCTGGGCAAGCGGGCGAAGGGCATGAAATTCGCCGACGCGTCTGCAGTTACACTGGAGGTCAGCGCGCTGCAATACTTCCCGTGGATCCGCCCAATGTGCGAATGCGCCATTAAGGACGGCAGTCTCGTCCCGGGCCGCTTCATCGCCGTGCGCAAGATGAAAGAATCAAAGGGGGATGGCGACCTGCCTGCCATCGTCGCCGCGCTGGACATTATGGGCGCGTCCTTCGTCGAGACGCTCGACACGAAAGGCACCGACGGTTCCAATCCGCACCTGGGCGGCCCGGCGACCATCACCGGCTACTTCGGCGGCATCGGCCAGCCCAACGAACACGCCCTGACCTGGCTGGACGAATTCCTATACTACTACACCAACTACGGCGTCCAGCACGTGCTCAACTTCAACGCCGGTACGATCCTGCTCGGCTTCCTGCTCTACTGGCTGGGTGTGGATATCCAGTTCAAGATCTCGGTCTTCTTCGGCTCGGACAATCCCTATCACGCCCTGTGGATCATGACCATGGCGAAACTGTTCAGCCGCGACGATGGCACCACCCCGCTCATCGGCTTCAACTGGTCCAACTCGATCAACAACCAGACCATGGAATTGACCGCCCAATTCCGCGAGTCGCTCGGCTTCGAGGAGGTCGTCCGCTTCGAGCATCACATCACTGAAACGTGGAAGTCCATCGTCATCCAGCCTTACGATCGGCGCACAGAGCTGGTGGAGATCGCCGACCACGTGGCAAACATCTCTGCCAAGCACGAAGGCGGCGACCCGGAGGTCGAGCCGACCCTCGCCCACCCCTCCGACATTCTGGATTACTTCCGCGAGAAAAAGGAAGTTATCGAGTCCGGCGACTGGGATAACTTGCAGAAGAACTTCATGCTCAAGGTGGAGGCGTGCAACCACTCCGCCCGGGCGCTGACCGAGAAGGGGCTGTCTTTCATCGCCGCGCAGAAATTACATCACCGCTGATTCTCCCAACGCGGAAGGTTGTGCTTCTCAATTTACGAAAACCCTTCGGGCTGGTGAGGTCAGCCCGAAGGGTTTTTCATCCGAGGGAGCCGAGCGGCCGCGCCGCCTCCAGCCATTCCAGCAGGGATGCGAGCCGGGCCTCGTGCAGGCCGTTGAGGACGATATCCGCCGTGCCAACGCGTTCACGTGGCCCAATCCCCACTGTGCGGAAACCGCCAGCGCGGGCGGCCTCGATGCCGGCCGCAGCATCCTCCACCACGACGCATTGCTCGGGCGGGAGATTCAATTGGCGGGCGGTGTACACAAACAGGTCCGGGGTGGGCTTCTGACGTTTGACACTGCCGCCGTCGGCGACCACATCCAAGAGAGGAGAGATTCCCAGCCGCCCGATCACCTCGCGGGCATTGTTGCTGGCTGAGCCTATGGCCAACTTCAGGCCCGCAGCGCGAGCCTCTTCGAGAAATTCGCGCGCGCCCGGCAACAAATCGCGCGGCGTGATCCCCCGGATGAATTCCAGATAATAGCCATTCTTGCGTTCCATCATGGCCTGCAGTTCGTCTTCTGGGAAAGCCCGTCCTTTCAGCAGGCGTAGCAGAGACTCGCGGCGCGGGATGCCGCGCAGGGCTTCATTTTCTTGGCGGGTAAAGGGGATACCCAGTTCGTCGGCCAGGCGCTTCCACGCCCGGAAATGATATTCCGCCGTATCGGTTAGAACCCCATCCAGGTCGAAAATGAAGCCTCGAATTTTCACAATGACCGCCTCCAGTTCAAGACGGCAAACACGGCGGGAAGACGCGGCCCGCCGTGTTTGCAAAGGAGAAAGAGAATATTACTTGTCCGGCACACTGACAACCTGCTGCTGACCGCGATGGAAAAAGCGGAAAGTGACCCGCTTCCAATGGCGGGGCAGGCGGGGCCGGACCGTCCAACCGGTCTCATCCACCTGCAACCCGCAAAACCCAAAGACGACTGCCTGCCAAACCCCTCCGGCCGAGGCGGCATGGACTCCATCGCCAGCATTGCCGCGCACATCGCGCAAGTCGGCGCGGGCAGCGAGAATGAAGTGTTCATAAGCTTCTTCTGGTTTGTTCACCATGCAAGCGACGAGGGCCTGAAAAGAGGGGCCGAGCGAGGAGCCGTGGCTGTGGTCAGTGCGCGGGGTGTAGTAGTCATAATTGGCGCGAATCGCCTCTTCGCTGTACTCATTGCGCAGGAGATACTGCATCACTAGCACATCAGGCTGCTTGAGCACCTGGTAATCGTTGGCAGCCTCGACGCCGAAGACCTCCTGCATGGAGCGGTTGCGCGGCTCGTAATCGGCCAGATTAACACCCACCAGGCTGAAGAAATTGTCGAACTGCTCGATCAGGCCATCGGGCCGAACATGCAGACGAATTCTGTCGGCAACGCTTTGCCAGTGTGCAAATTGCCCGTCATCCAGGCCAAGTTTATCGAATAACGCCAGGGCCTTCTGCGGGTGATTCTGCCTGAGCCAGCCTGCCACCTGAATAGCAGCGGTCAGGTCCCATTGCGCCAGGCGGTTGGTGTAGGCATTGTTATTGACGCGATCGTGATACTCGTCGGGGCCGATCACGTCGCGATAGACGTAGGCTTCTTGCGAGGCATCCCATTCGGCGCGCGAGGCAAAGAAGCGCGCCGTTTCGAGGATCAATTCGGCGCCTTGCCCGGCCATCCAGTCATCATCGCCGGTAACACGCCAGTATTGATAGACTGCATAAGCAATATCCGCGGAAATATGAATTGCCAGGTCGCCTGTCCAAACACGCACCAGTCTCTTTTTACCCCTGGAATCGGGCACCCAAACGGGAGTGACTTCCTCGCCGGTATCGGCGCTCTCCCACGCGAACCAGGCGCCCTGATAACCAGCTTGTCTGGCCTTGGCGCGGGCGGCATCCAGCATGAGGTAACGGTAATCCAGCAGGTTGCGGGCAATGTGAGGCGCGGTGAAAGTGAACAGCGGCAGCATGAAGATCTCGGTATCCCAGAAGGCATGCCCGTGATAGCCAAAACCGGATAGGGCCTTGGCGCCGATGTTGACGCGGTTGTCATGACGAGGGGCGGCAATCAGGAGCTGGAAGAGACTGAAACGGACGGCCAGCTGCGCTTCGTCGTCTCCTTCGATGATGACATCGCTCCGCTCCCATTCCTGACTCCAGGCCTGCTGCTGGGCCTCCAAGGCTTGATCCCAGCCGGAAGACACGGCGACGCACTCCAACGCCCGGGCAACCGGCTCAGCGGTGTCACGCGAGGACGCAACGCCAACCATCTTGGTCACGGAAACCGGTTGGCCGGCTCTGGCCTCCAGGTTGAGGCGTAGGGTAGGGATGGATTCCGCATCCCAGAATTCAACGGGGAGAGGAGAGTCGGTCACAAGCTGCATGGCCATTGCCAAGTCGAGGCCGGATTTGCGCGTGCGGGTGAGGAGATGGGCTGCCTTTTCGCCATTTGGCAGGGTGTGGAGACCCTGTCCCAGCCAGCGCCAGTGAACGATGCCTCCGTTATCGGTATTGCCATTCAAGGCAGCACGGAATTCTACCTGGCCGTCGAATTCTGGAAGGACCAGACAACGAATGCACAGAAGGTGCTGGTCAGCCAGCGAGGCGAAACGTTCAAAGGTCAGGGTGGCGGTGTGGCCGCTGGGTGAGGTCCAGCGCACGCGGCGGGTCAGGATGCCGGTTCGCAGGTCGAGGCTGCGCTCGAACGAGTGGAGCGCGCCGGTGACGAGGGAAAATTTCTCTCCATTGAGGAAAATGTTGAGAGGCAGCCAGTCGGGCGCGTTGGCAAGTTCAGTAACGGCAACCGGTACATCATCAAAGACGCCGTGCACGAAGGTGGCGCGGCGTTCGCCCGGGTAACTTTCCTCGAACGCGCCCCGAGTCGAGAGATAACCGTTTCCTATCGTGAATATGGTTTCCTTGTGGTGCTGCGAAGAAGGATCGAAGGTGTTTTCGTTGACTGTCCACATAGCACATTTCTTGTCCAATAGATATCAAAATGGCCGGTTTTAATAAAGGATCAGCCTTCCTTGGAACCGGTGGTCGCGATGCTTTGGATAAAGTAGCGCTGGAATAGGAAGAACAGGATCAGGATCGGCAGAGTATTGAATAGCGAACCGGCCAGGACGGTCGAATAGAGGGTGTAATATTCACCCCTGAACCATTGCAGGCCGATCGGCAGGGTGAAGTTTTGCGGACTGCGCAGGATAAGCAGAGGGAGCATGAAATTGTTCCATTCGCCCTGGAAGGTGAGCAAGCCGAGGGTTAGGAGTTGCGTCTGGGAGATGGGCAGGACGATCCGAAAGAAGATCCCCCAACGGTTGGTGCCATCGATGATGGCGGCCTCTTCGAGCTCCTTGGGGAAGGATTTGTAATATTGGGTCATCATGAATACACCGAAGGCATCCACGAAGGATGGCAGGACGACGCCGCCCAATTTATCGATCAGGTTGAACCCCGTGGGAAGGACCAGGGAGCCGATATGGAGGCCGCCCTTGATGAAACCAGGACCGATCACGAGGAACTTAGGGATCAGGGTGACGATGCCGGGCATCATCATAGAGATCAATAAGGCATTGAAAAGGAATTTCTTGCCACGGAACTCAATCCGGGCGAAGGCGTATCCAGCCATCGAGCAGAACAGGACCCGCAGCAGGGTAACCGACAACGAGATGATCATGCTGTTCAGGATCCAGCGCGGGAAGAGATCGAACGACTGTAAAACGGTGCGGAAGTTATCCAGCGTAAAGGGAATAGGAAACCAAATTGGCGGGGTATACGCGTTGGCAACCGGTTTCAGGGAAAAAACCAGCGTGAAATAGAGTGGCGCCAGGCAGAGGATGGCCCAGAAGAAGAGCAAGAAATAGAAGACCGGGGTCTTTATCCGTTCCCACGCAAGTAAAAAGCGGTTGCGGAAGGTGTTCTCGGGCAGGAGTTGAGAGGCAGTCGCCATTTTGTGTTCCTACTGGTTGCTTACCCCGCTGCCTTCGATGAGGCGGCGCTGGATGAGGGTTACGACCAGGATGATCAGGGTCAAAATGACTGCCAGGGCAGAAGCCTGTCCCATTTTAACGGTGGTATCGCGGAATGCCCACTTGTAGATCAGGTAGGTTATGGTCGTGGTGGAATCAAGCGGGCCGCCGCTGGTCATCACGTAGATCTGGTCGAAGACCTGGAAACAACCGATCATACCGACTGTCACTACAAAAAAGATGATGGGCCGCAGCATTGGGATGGTGATGTACCAGAAGATCTGCAGCGAGTCAGCACCGTCGATACGAGCGGCTTCATAGACCGATTCCGGGATATCCTGCAGACCGGACAGGAAGATCAACATGAGCGTCCCGCTGGTGGTGAAGATGTTCATGCCCATGATGATGTAAAATGCCGTTTTGACATTGTTCAACCAATTGACCGTCAAACCTAGCAATTGGTTGAAGATCCCCTGTGCGGCGAACAACCAGACAAAGATGAGGGAAATGACCACCGAGGAGGTGACCGACGGGAGGTAAAACACAGTTCGGAACAGCCGGCGCAAGCGCAGCTTCTGATCCATGGCAAAGGCCAATACCAAGCTGATGACTGTCTGGAGAGGCACGACGATCAGCACATATTTGAAGGTGTTAGGAAGGGCTTTGTCCAGGAATAGGCTGTCCGTCAGGACACGTTTATAACCTTCCAGTCCCCACCATTGCGCCGGGCTAAGCAGGTTATATCTTGTAAAAGAAAGATAGAGAGCATATCCCAAAGAGAAGAGGATAAAAGTGAAGAATATGAAAAGCCAGGGCGAGATGAAAAGGTAACCTGTCAGGTTTTCCAGAGCCTTGTTTCGGTTGAACTTGCTCATAAAGACTCCTTAAGGAGACCGGACCGCGGTGGGAAAAGTCCAGGGGCGGACAGTGTCTCTGCCCGCCCCTGGTTGGGAACCGGGTTACTTCAGTTGGGCGATTGCTTTGCGGATCTCTGCAGCCGCCTGGGCCATTGAATCGGCCACGGGTTGGTTCTCAAGATAGATGCGCTCGAGAGCCTTACCCATCTGGTCATTGACGTCAGAGCCGGCCGGGCCCCAGAAGAACGGCACGGCGTTATCGTAGGCGCCGTTGAAGATGGCCGCGGAGTTGGCATTATTCTTCAGGTAATCGCTGGTCTGCAACGATACTCGGGTTGGCAGGGCGAAGCCGCTTTCCAGGACGGTCGTCTGGCTGGCTTCGTTGGTCAGGAATTCAACCACCTTCCAGGCCGCGTCTGCAACCTTGGTGTTCTTCGAAATGCTCCAGGACACCGTGAAGATCATGTTACCTTTTCCACCCGGGCCGGCGGGCAGGCGGGAGACGCCATACTGGACGCCCGGGAAACTGCTGGTCAGGTAGGGGATCAACCAGCCGCCCTCATAGACCATGGCACACTGGCCTTTGCCGAAGACCGTGCCTTGCCAGCCTTCACCCACATCAGCCGGGATGGCACCAATTTTGTTCTTGCGGAAATCGGTGTAGAACTGGGCTGCGCCGATGGCCTGCTCGGAATCGAGCGTGGTATCGCTGAAATCAGCGTTCATGATGGTGCCGCCGTTCTGGAGAACGAAGACCGGAAAACGGCCAGCATCCGCCGGGTCGCAGAAGCCGTAGACGGGCTTGTTGGCGTCAGACAGGTTGGTCAGGGCCTTCGCGGCGTTCTGCAAATCGGTCCAGGTCCAGGCATCAGTCGGGTAAGCCAGGCCAGCCGCATCGAACAGGCCTTTGTTGTAGAACAAGCCAAGGGTATTGAAGTCCTTTGGGATGCCGTAGACCTTGCCGTCATAGGTGAAGGCGTTCATCAGGGAGGGAATGAACATATCCTTGGTGGTCCCAGTGGAGGCCATCAGGTCATCCAGGGGCAGGAGCACACCGTTCTTGGCAAATTCCTGGAAATAGGCGATGTCCACGTAAAAGACATCTGGCTCGGTGCCAGCGGCGATGGCGGTCAGCATGGCCTGCCTGTAATCCCCGGTGATCGGCTCGTACTTGACGAGGATATCGGGGTTCTCGACCGAGAACTTATACAGCAGCGATTCAAGCAGAGCCGTTTCGGAGGGACTGGAGGCCCAACCCGATAGACGGACCGTCACCTGCTGGCGCGGGACTTCCACAACCTGGGTCTGGACCTGGGTCTGGATAATCGTTTGCGGAGTAGGTGGAGTTGCAGGTGTAGGGGTAGCGCCGCCACATGCCGTCAGAAGGAGGGCTGCCACAAACAGAAACGATGTGAGTTTGAACAGGGATTTCATTTCAGTCTCCTTAATCTAGTAACGAGAGAGGTGCTTGCAAAAAACGAAATTTGTGGTAAAAGATAGATGCCCTGGTGATTGGATAGGGAACTCACCTCCTTTCCGTAAAGTGTGAGGTTTCAGAGAAAAGCGCATGCCAGCCGGAAAAGCGCTTGCGCAATTCTCAGGACATCCGAGCCAGGGCTTTTTTCATGCCGAGGCTCGTTCGATCAAGCAGGGCAACAACAAAATCTGCTTGTTCTCAAGCGGCTTGTTCTCGATGAGGGAAACCAATAGTTCAACGCATTTTTGCCCGGCCTCGCGGATAGGCTGCCGAATCGTCGTCAACGGCGGCATGAGATACTGGGACATAGGCGCATCGTCGAAACCGATGATCAAGAGCTCCTTTCCAACTTCGAGGCCACGTTCGCGGGCTGCTTGCATGGCACCAATCGCCTGGGTGTCATTAAGGGCGATCAGGGCTGTGGGGCGGTCTGGGTGGGGCAGATCAAGCAGGCGCAGCGTCGCCTCTCGGCCAAACTCGAACGCGCCTTCCCCGCGTTCGACCCATGTTGGTTTCACTTCCAACCCCGCGAGTCTCATGGTTTCGAAATAACCCAAGATACGCTCATTACCGACCCGAGAATCAGTCGGCCAAGCAATGGCTGCAATTTGCCGGTGGCCGCGCTGTATAAGATACTCTACCGCCTGGCGGATTCCATCTGCACCGTCTACGTCCACATAGGGAAAAACCAGTTCCGGGTTGGATCGCCCGAAGGCCACAAAGGGGAAGCTGCGTTCGAGGAGAAAGTGGATGCGCGGGTCGTTGTAGTCAACGCTCGTAAGCACAAAACCATCCACCCGCCCGGTGTCAATTAATTCGCGGTAGTCCCCCACTTGTCCCTCGCGGAACGGAAAAGGCAGCAGGTGATATCCTGCTGCCTCGGCTTCGCGAACCATGCTACTGAGAAATTGATCCAGAATATGGTTGATTTGATCGGGAGGAGTTTGCACCCATGAATACCCAATCATGAAACTGCGTTGAATGCGCATGTTGCGGGCAATATAGTTGGGGCGATAGCCCAACTCATGCACGGCATCCATGATCCGCTGACGCGTTTCAGGGGAAACCTGCGACTGACCATTCAAAACTTTGGAGACAGTCTGGTAACTGACATCAGCTCGCGCGGCAACGGCCTTGAGGGTAACTTTCTGTTTCATCTCGCCATCTTGCTCAATGCGAACGTTCGTGCGAACGTTCGCATTGATAATATCACAAAGCCTCTGTTTGTCAAGTGTTATAGACCTCGAGATTTGAGAGACTTTCCCTGCAAACGGGTATAATCATATCCAGCATGTGAATCCCGCGCCATCCCTTCTGGAGGTCGGATGTTCTCTTTCTCCTTCTTCACTACCCACGTCGGTTCGATCCCCCACCCCTCTGCCGATGCAATTGTGCACAAACTGGCGGAAACGCTCGACGCGCCCGCCTGGCCGCAATTGCCGCGCCGCACCTTCCGCGAGAACATGTATGTGCAATATTCCCCTACCCTGCCGGCCGTCGTCGAGGATCCGGCGAAGGAGAAAATCTACTTCGATACGCGGCAGGACATCACCACCGCGCTGGAGACTTTCTACGAGCACGTCATCGCCGATGATTTGGACTATTTCGCCCTGCGCCCCGACTACGCCGCTGGCTTCTTTGCCATGCTCGACACACTCCGCCAACAGCCATCCGCTATCGGCCAATTCGCAAAGGGCCAGGTCACCGGGCCAATCTCCTTCGGCCTGACCGTCACCGACCAGGACCTGCGCGCCAGCCTTTACAACGACATGCTGGCGGATGTCATCGTCAAGAACGCGGCCATGAACGCCCGCTGGCAGGTGCGCCAGTTAAAAGCTATCCGTCCGAATGTCATCCTCTTCGTGGACGAGCCGTACATGGCT
>Ga0209610_1000459_pt1 | contig 21381 bp, 17 predicted proteins | sample LakKivw275mmetaG_FD_184137 | JGI IMG/M metagenome (GOLD analysis project Ga0209610, IMG submission 184137) | Anoxic lake water microbial communities from Lake Kivu, Rwanda to study Microbial Dark Matter (Phase II) - Lake Kivu water 275m metaG... | ecosystem: Environmental > Aquatic > Freshwater...
CTTCTGGCACGAGCTCTGTGACTGGTACCTGGAATTCGCCAAGCTGCGTCTGAAGGCTGACGACGCGGCCTGCCGCTGGACTCTCTACCATGTCCTGCGCGGCACGCTGCAGTTGCTCCACCCGTTCATGCCGTTCATCACCGAGGAGCTCTGGCAGCGGTTTGAGTTCGGGGGAAGCATCATGCGCTCGCAATGGCCGAATACGATCTCGGTCGAAGATAGCCAGAGCGAACAGGTCGAGACGATGCGCGAGCTCATCGTCGCGGTCAGGAACATCCGGGCCGAGATGGAAGTCCCGGCCAGGACCGAGGTACGTTGCATCGTGAACTCGGCCGACGCAGGGCTGGCGGGATTCCTGAAAAGCAGCCAGGCGCTGGTCCAGGAACTCGCCGGGGTATCGGCGCTTGAGTTCGGGACAACGCGGCCGGAGAAATCCTCGGTCGCGGTGCTGCCCGGCTGCGAGGTGTACGTCCCGCTTGAGGGCGTGGTCGACGTCGAGAAGGAACTCGACCGCATGAAGAAGGAGATAGCTAACCTGGAGAGGCTGGTTGCGGGTATCGACGCGAAGTTCGCGAACCCCGATTTTGCATCCCGCGCCAGGCCCGACGTGGTCGAGGCCGAGCGCACCCGTCGCGCCGAGTTCGCCGGCAAGCTCGAACGGCTGAAGAAGCAGCATGACGCATGGCAGTGAGGCGAAGAGAAGAGGGCCCGCCCACTTGTAACGGCACCGGCGTTGTGCTAGGATTCTAGCATGAAGTCGTTCATCGCGAGCTTCGGTTGGATAATGTTCCTGGCGCTTGCCGTCGGTTTTCTCTTGTTCTACAACTTTGCGTATGCGCCGCGCGCGGACCGTATCATCCGTCAGCAGAACGAGATCAACATGTGGATCGGTCAACTGCAGCAGGTGAACGACAGCATCAGACGGGTCGGGACCGAGCGGGATACCGTCTTCAGCGTCTCGTATTCGTTCGACGAGTTGTTCGGCGGCGCGACCGACCTGAAGTTCGTGCCCGCGGCCGATTCCCTGCTGCGAACATGCGTTGTTTCGCTTCAGTCGTACTCCGGGCCCGTCGAGGTGATCGGCCATGCCGGAATCGGGCAGGCGCCGACGTCGGCCAGGGAGCGGTACCCGGGTAGTTGGGACTACTCCGCTGCCGCGGCCGGAGCGGTCGCAACCCGCCTGGTTGCATGGGGCGTGGCCCCGGATCGGATCCGCGTGATGAGTCTGCTTGATCCGCGTGCAACCGGTGCGGTTTCCGGTTCCGCCGGACAGCGAGTTGAGATCGTCGTAAGGAATAGGTGATCAGCCGCGCGCTCGTGGGCCTGGCGCTGCTGGCCGGGTTCCTCTTTGCGCAGATACCTGACACCCTGAAGCCGCCGGTGGAGCCGGCCGAAAGCACCCTCAGAGCGGATACAGCCGTTCACTACCGTCCGGCCAAGTCTCCCGGTACAGCGGTGCTGCTTTCTTTTCTCCTGCCCGGCGCCGGCCAGCTCTACACGGGAAACTGGTGGAAGGCGGCGATTATCGCACCATCCGAGGTCACTCTTGGATACTTTTCGATCAGAGAGCACCTGGCTGCAACCGACGCTCTGCGTCAAGGAGATTCGGCCGCTTACGTGCGGCACCGTGACCGGCGGACAGCGCTGCTTTGGTGGACCGGCGCCGTCATCGCTTTCTCGATGGCTGATGCCTATGTCTCGGCACAGATGTACGGGTTCGACCGGGAGATGCGTCTCACCCTCGGTCCGTTCGGGGCCGGAATAACGATGGAGTTCTAGCCGTGAGCACGTTGGTCGCGGCGGCCGGCCGATTCCAGATGGACATCCTTGTCCGCGCGGCGCGTGGCGTGGCGGGCGCCGACTGCGACTCCGGGGGCTGGGGTCTGGCTCACTGCTACGGCAATCGGCTTGAGACAATCAGGTCTGCCCAGCCCTGTGCGCAGGACCCGGATTTCGCGAAGCTGGAAGAGATCAGAACCGATATGGTCCTGGTCAGCATCGGCGGCATGTCGCCGGCCTCACCGCGCGAACTCAAACCTTACGTCAGACGCGAAGCTGGTCACGTCTGGGCTTTCTGCCACCCGGGGATCGTGGAGCATGAGGATCGGCTGGAAACCGGCGGTCGCATAACCGATTCCCGGAACCCGAGCGAACGGTACTTCCTCCATCTCCTGAGCAAACTCAATGAGCAGTCCCCGGTGGAGTCGCTGACCGACGCCATCGCCGCGCTGGGGGATGAGGGGTCGCTTTCGTTCTGCATGATGTGTGCGGAGATGATGCTGGTCGGATGCTGGTACGGAGGCGCGCACGAGCCGGGAGGGCCGTTGTGGTTGGGAGAGGGCGGGTTGGCGAGGTACTTCTCCACCAAACCGCTCGTCGCCCTGCCAGAGGTCCGATGGCAGGCGATGCCGAACCGGACGGTGCTCGCAATCACCCGCACACGGCGCGAGCTGCCGTAGCCGTCCTGCAGCTTCGCGCGGCCACCCGGCTCTTCCACCAGTGACTCGAAAAGAGAGCGGCCCCTTTGGGCCGCAGAGTAACGAGGCTGTGAGCTGGCGCTTACTTCTTGGCGGCGGTACCGGTGCGCCGGCCGAATTCCACCAACTCGCGGAATCCCTTGGGGTCAGCGGCAGACGCGATAGCCGTCTCGTACGTGACCTTGCCGGCACGGTATAGCTCGGCCAGGTACGCGTCAAACGAAATGCTGCCCTCGGCCGAACTCGTCTGAATGGCCGATGCCAGGTGTTCGGTTTTGCGCTCGCGGATGAGGTTCCGCACAGCGGGCGTGGCCATCATTATTTCGTAGCAGCCGACTCGACCCTTGCCGCCGGCCTTGAGCAGAAGGCGCTGGGAAATGACGGCGAGCAGTGACAGCGAGAACTGAATACGGATCTGGTCACGGATTTCCGGTGGGAAGATGTCGATGAAGCGGGTGACGGTTTCCGGGGCGTTAGTGGTGTGCAGCGTGCCGATGACCAAGTGACCTGATTCTGCGGCCCAGATGGTGGCTTCCGAGGTTGCCAGGTCTCGGATCTCAGCGATGAGGATGACGTTCGGGTTGGAGCGCAGTCCCTTCATGACCGCTTCACGGAAAGAGGAAACGTCCACGCCGACTTCGCGTTGAGTCACCAAGCCATTCTTGTGGTCGTGGTTGAACTCGATGGGGTCCTCGATGGTGAGGACGTGTCGCGGGCTTTCCAGGATATAATCCACGAAGGTAGCCTGAGTGGTGGTCTTGCCCATGCCGGTAGGCCCGGTCACCAAGATGAGACCGTGCGGCCGGTCAAGGAGGCTCTTGAGGCGTGGTATAAGGTGCGTTGTTACGAATAGTTCCTCGAATGACAGAATGCGGCGCGGGATGAGTCGGAGCGCCATGCCGAAGTAGCCCTTCTGCTTGTACACGGCTACACGGAAGCGGGCCATATTGCGATAGTTAAGCGCGAAGTCGCCGCCGCCGCCGTTGTCGATCTGGGCGCGCAGGTGTCGCAGATCTTTGGTGGCGATGTTCTTGAAGCTCTCGGTCATCTCGGGGATGAGAACCGGGCAGCCTTCAATGGGATGGAGATAGCCGTCGATACGGAGCGTCGGCGGCCGTCCAACTGTCATGTGCAGGTCGGATGCGTTCCGCTTGATGCACTCAGCCAGGAGTGTATCGAAGAACTCTTCGTCGGTCATAACCGGCATTAATATACGGCCTCCCCACCCCAAGTCAAGTCTTTTGCGATAGAGCCCATGGTTTCTTGACAGTGTGTCTGGCTCGAATTATCATTTCTTTCCACCAATGGCAATGTCCCATACGCCAGCAGAGCTGCTTGAGCAGGTGCAAATCCTGAGCGGACAGGTCGTCAGCGAGTGTTACCAATGTGGCTGCTGTACATCGGGGTGTCCGATTGGGGAGGCGATGGACCCGCCTCCGAGCAGGGCCATCAGGCTCCTGCAGCTGGGCAGGGCGCAGGAACTGCTGGATTCCGAAGGTATCTGGATGTGCGCCAGTTGCCTGGTCTGCGGGACCCGGTGCCCGAGGGGCGTAGACTACGCCCGGATTGCCGAGGCATGCCGGGCGATGAATCTCCGGTCCAAACAGAGCAGGGTGGACCCCGACACCGTGACTGCTCCGGAGCTTGAAGAGATTCCCCAGCAAGCGTTCATCGCCGCTTTCCGCAAGTCATCCGTATGAGAAGATACACGTATTACCCCGGTTGCACGCTGTACACCAAGGCACGCAGCCTCGATCTGTGCGCACGAAAGGCGGCCGAAAAGGTCGGGTTTGAGCTCGCGGAAATGCCGACATGGAACTGCTGCGGGGCTATCTACAATGCTACCAGCGATGACCTCGCCGCGCAGGTCGGGCCGGTGCGCAACTTGGCCAAGGCGAGCCAGCTTGGTGACAAGCTGGTCACTCTGTGCGCAGCCTGCCACAATGTGCTGAAGCGCGTGCAGAACCGGCTGGACCAGCCGGGCAACGAGGTCGAGAGCGAACGACTCAAGACGTTTGTGGACGAGAGGTACGAGCGTTCCGTGCGCGTCATGCACTATCTTGAGGTCCTGAAGCAGGACATCGGGTTTGAGGCAATCAAGTCCAAGGTTGTCAAGCCGCTGGCCAAGCTCAAGGTCGCGTCCTATTACGGATGTCTAATGGTCAGGCCCAAAGAAGTGCTGGAATTCGACGACGCGGAGAATCCCCAGGTAATGGATGACCTGATGCGGGCGCTCGGGGCCGAGCCCACGCGATTCGACTTCAAGGCCGAGTGCTGCGGGGGGTACCTGGTGGTGAACCGGCGAGACGTCGCCAAGTCGGCGTCGCACAGGATACTGGACAACGCCAAGGCCTGGGGCGCAGAAGCGATTGTGACCACCTGCCCGCTGTGCCAGTACAATCTGGACAAGTTGAGAGTTGTGACCGATGGTTCCTTGCCCGTGTTCTATTTTACGCAACTGCTTGGAGTGGCGGTCGGATTGGGTCAGGACGAACTCGGATTCGAGCACAATGCCGGGGATCCCATCGAGTTCCTCAAGACCAAGGGGCTCCTCTAGACGATGATGCAGGAACCGGCTGAACCACTGAAGAAGAAGCAACCTCGGGTTGGCGTCTTCGTGTGCCACTGCGGGATTAACATCGCAGGTGTGGTGAAGATACCGGAGTTGCTCGAGCGTGTCGGAATCATGCCCGACGTGGTGGTTGCCAAGGACTACAAGTACTGCTGTTCGGACCCCGGGCAGCAGATGATCAGGGATTCTATCAATAGCGACAAGCTCGACCGTGTGGTCGTGGCCTGTTGCTCGCCAACTCTCCACGAAACTACTTTCCGCAACGCCTGCGCCGAGGCCGGGCTGAATTCCTACCAGTGCGAGATTGCCAACATCCGTGAGCAGTGCGCGTGGGTGACCGAGGACAAAGACAAGGCGACCGACAAGGCAACCGAAATAGTCCGCACCACCAAAGCCAAGGTCGAGAATGACCTGCCACTTGATGCCATCACGGTCCCAATCAACAAACGTGCGCTCGTGGTCGGTGCTGGCATCGCCGGAATCCAGGCGGCGCTCGACATCGCCAATGCCGGTTACGAGGTCGTGCTGGTCGAGAAGGAGCCTTCCATCGGCGGGCACATGGCGCAGCTTTCCGAGACGTTCCCCACGCTCGATTGCTCGCAGTGCATCCTCACGCCGAGGACGGTCGAGACCGGCCGGCATCCGAAGATCAAGCTGATGACCTATTCCGAGGTGGACGCAGTGTCCGGGTACGTGGGCAACTTCAAGGTGAAGATCAGGCAGAAGGCGCGCTATGTTGACTTCAAGACTTGTACCGGTTGTGGCGTCTGCCTCGAGAAGTGTCCTGGCCGTACTGAGGGACGATTCGAGCGTGGTTTGACCAAGGGCAAGGCGATATACCGGCTGCTGCCCCAGGCCGTGCCCAACAAGCCGGTAATTGACGCCAAATCCTGCATCTACCTGACCAAGGGCAAGTGCGGCAACTGTGCGAAGGTCTGTCCGACCGGCGCCATCCACTACGACGATACCGACAAGTTCGTCGAGGAAGAAGTCGGCGCGATCGTGCTCGCGACCGGCTACGAGCTTTTCGATGCAGCCAGGCTCGGGTCGTACGGTTTCGGGTTGGTGCCTGACGTGGTTGATGGGTTGGCCTTCGAACGCCTGCTCTCGGCCTCGGGGCCCACATCCGGAGAGGTGAAGCGGCCCTCCGACGGCAAGACCCCGAAGAAGATCGTGTTCGTGCAGTGTGCGGGTTCACGCGATTCGACCAACGGGATGCCCTATTGCTCGAAGATATGCTGCATGTACACCGCCAAGCAGGCTATCCTCTACCGGCACCGGGTACACGATGGACAGGCGACGATCTGCTACATCGATGTCCGGACACCGGGCAAAGGGTTTGAGGAGTTCTACAAGCGGGCTACCGACGACGGCATACAGTATCTGCGCGGCAAAGTCTCAAAGATCTTCAGACAGGGCGACAAGGTGATGGTTTGGGCCTCGGACACGCTCGCCGGACGCAAGGTTGAGCTTGAGGCCGACATGGTCGTGCTCGCGACCGCGGTGGTCGCGAATCCAGATGGCGTCGCCCTTGCCCGCAAGCTGAAGACACAGATTGATGCTCACGGATTCATGACTGAGGCGCATCCCAAGTTGCGGCCGGTCGAGACCCTGACCGCGGGATTCTTCCTCGCCGGCTGCGGACAGGGTCCGAAGGACATTCCAGAGACCGTGGCACAGGCCTCGGCCGCGGCCGCCAAGGTGCTGGCGATGTTCGGCAACACGCGGTTGACTCATTCGCCGACGACGGCCCAGGTAGACGAGGAGATCTGCGTTGGCTGCGGGTACTGCGAGCGGACCTGCGCGTACGATGCGGTCAAGGTCGACGCGGCGCGGAAGAAGGCAGTCGTCAATGCGGCGCTCTGCGAGGGCTGTGGTGCTTGCGCGGTAGCGTGTCCTTCGGGCGCGATGACTCACAAGAATGCCACAAAGAAGGCCATTTTCGAGATGGCAGATACGTTCTAGGGACGAATGACCAAGGATCAAGTCCCAATGACCAATCAGGACGCGAAGCCGGTCGGAGCGGTGCTGGTCGTTGGTTCGGGAATCGGCGGGATTCAGTCGGCGCTGGAACTGGGCGAGGCCGGGTTCAAGGTGTACCTGCTCGACGAAGGGCCGGCTATCGGCGGCGTGATGGCGATGCTCGATAAGACCTTCCCGACCAATGATTGCTCGATGTGCATCCTGTCCCCGAAGCTGGTCGGGACCGGCCGCCACCAGAATATCGAGCTCCTGAACTACTGCGAGTTACTCGGCCTCGAAGGTGAGCCCGGTCACTTCAAGGCGAAGATACGCCGTAAGCCTCGGTTCGTCCTCCTCGACAAGTGCACCGGGTGCATGGACTGCACCAAGGTCTGCCCGGTCGCGGTGCCGGATGAGTACAACCAGAAGCTTGCCACTCGCCGCGCGACCTACAAGCTCTACCCGCAGGCGATTCCCAACGCCGTCGCGATTGAGAAGAACGAAGGCAAGGCACCGTGTCGGATTGCCTGCCCGTCCGGCGTCAACGCTCAGGGTTACGTCGCGCTCATCTCGCAGCGCAAGTTCAAGGAGGCCTACGAACTGGTGCGCGAGCGGCTGCCGTTCGTCGGCATCTGCGGTCGCGTCTGCCACCATCCCTGCGAGCAGGAGTGCAACCGCAAGGACTACGAGTCACCGGTATCCATCCGGGCCCTGAAGCGGTTCGTTGCCGACTACGTGTACTCGAACAAGGTCGAGTACCCGGTCGTCAAGGAACCGGCCGCGGAACGTTCGGAGAAGGTCGCGGTGGTCGGAGCCGGCCCGGCGGGCCTGACCTGTGCGCTCGACCTCAGAGCCAAGGGCTACAAGGTGACCGTGTTCGACGCTGCAGACAAGCCGGGCGGTATGATGCGCTGGGGTATTCCGGCGTACCGTCTGCCGCGTGAGATGCTCGACCGTGAGATCGAGGATATTACCGACACCGGCGTTGAGCTGAAGCTCAAGAGTCCGGTCAACGGAACAACCGGAGTCCAGAGTTTGCTCGGGCAGGGATACTCCGCAGCGTTCGTCGCGCTCGGCTGTGGCAAGAGCCGGACCCTCAAGATCGACGGGATGAACCTCGACGGAGTCCTCCACGGCATCGAGTTCCTGCACGACGTGAACGCCGGGAAGAAGCCGAAGGTCGGCAGGAGCGTCGTGGTCATCGGCGGCGGCAACGTCGCCGTGGACGCGGCGTTGTGCGCCCGCAGGATGGGTGCCGAGGACGTGACGATGGTCTGCCTCGAATGCCGCGAGGAGATGCCGGCCCACGAGTGGGAGATCGCCGACGCCGTGGCTGAGGGTGTGAAGCTCAATCCATCCTGGGGCCCGCAGGCGATTGCCGGCGAGAACGGCAGGGTCACAGGACTCAGGACCATCGAGTGCACGCGGGTCTTCGACGACGCTCACAAGTTCAATCCGCAGTTCGGGTGCGTCGAGGGCTTCGTGCCGGCCGATACCGTCATCCTTGCCATCGGTCAGGCGGTGGATGCCGACGGGTTCGATGGCTTCGAGCGCGGGCCGGGCGGGACATTCAAGGTCAACAGACTTACGCTCGAGACGAGCATGCCCGGCGTGTTCGCCGGCGGCGATATGGTATCCGGTCCGGCTTCGGTGATTGAGGCGGTCAATGCCGGGCACGAGGCCGCGACATCAATTGACCGATTCATCAACCGGCAGGACTTGGCCGAAGGGCGCGAGAAGCCAAAGGAGAAAGCGGCAAAGGCCGAGGAGTCGGCTGCGGCACGGGCGAAGATCGAGCGGCGCGAGCGGGCATCGGAGTCCTCTCTGCCGGTTGCGGACCGCACCGGGAACTTCCGCGAGGTGGCGCAGGGGTTCACCGAGGAACAGGCCGTCGCCGAGGCACAACGTTGCTTGAACTGCGGCATCTGCTCCGAGTGTATGCAGTGCGTCACTGCCTGCGAGGCAAAGGCCATTGACCACACGCAGACCGCCGTCGAAGAGGTAATCGAGGTTGGCGCGGTTGTGCTCTCGGCCGGGTTCAAGGAGTACAAGCCGACCGGCGAGTATGGTTATGGCTACGGTCGATATCCGAACGTCGTCACGAGCCTCGAATTCGAGCGCATTCTCTCGGCTTCCGGCCCGTACGAAGGCCATGTGAAGCGGCCGAGCGACCTGAAGCAGCCGAAGAAGGTGGCGTGGATTCAGTGCGTCGGCTCGCGCAACGCCGAGCACTACTACTGCTCATCCGTTTGCTGCATGTACGCGACCAAAGAGGCGGTAATCGCCCGCGAGCACTGCGGAGGCAATCTCGACTGTCACGTTTACTACATGGACATGCGCTGCTTCGGCAAGGACTTCGAGAAGTACTACGACCGGGCCAAGGATGAGTACGGCATCCAGTTCCGGCGCTGCAAGGTCAGCGTGCTCGGCCGCGCCGAGGGCTCCGAGGATCTGACCATCAGCTACGAGGATGAAGCCGGGTCACTGAAGTCCGAGGACTACGACATGGTTGTCGTTTCCACTGCGCTCGCGGCGAACCCGCGCGTGGCCGAGATGGCTCGGCGTATCGGTGTCGAGACCGACGAGCAGGGGTTCGTGAAGACCGACCGGTTCGAGCCGGTACTGACCAACCGTCCGGGTGTCTATGCCTGCGGCGCGCTGGTTGAGCCCAAGGACATTCCCGAGACTGTGACGGAGGCGACCGGCGCTGCCGGCGCAGTCGCCGCGATGCTGGCACCGGCTCGTAATACGCTGGTTCTGCCCAAGGTGTATCCGCCTTTCCGCGACGTGTCGGGCGAGGACCCGCGCATCGGCGTGTTCATCTGCAACTGTGGTATCAATATCGGCGGCGTGGTGAAGGTACCAAGCGTGGTCGAGTACGCGCGCACCCTGCCTAATGTCGTCCACGTCGACGACAACCTCTTCACCTGTTCGCAAGACACTCAGCAGAAGATTCGCAAGGCCATTGATGAGCACAAGCTGAACCGGGTCATCGTTGCCTCATGCACACCGCGGACTCACGAGCCGCTATTCCAGGAGACGCTGGCCGAGGCGGGGCTTAACCCTTACTTGTTCACCATGGCAAATATCCGCGACCAGTGTTCGTGGGTCCACATGCAGGAGCCGACCGAGGCGACGGAGAAGTCCAAAGAGCTCGTGCGTATGGCCGTGGCCAACTCACGCCTGTTGCGGCCTCTGAGCACGTCGCCGCAGGCGATTGTCCAGAAGGCACTCGTCATCGGCGGCGGGCTGGCCGGGATGACATCGGCCATCGCCGTCGCGGACCAGGGATTTGAGACGTTCCTCGTCGAGAAGAGCGACCGGCTTGGTGGTAACCTGCTGAGGTTGAAGTACACGGAAACGGGCGATGACCTTGCCGGCTATGCCGCGCGACTCGAGCAGAGGCTGCGGGCGCACCCGAAGATACAGGTATTCACCGGCTCCGAGCTTGCGGCCGTGACCGGCTATGTGGGTAACTACAAGACGACCATCCGGGCTACCGGCAACGGCAGGCAACCGTCGACAATCGAACACGGCGTCTTCATCGTCGCCACCGGCGCGGAGGAATACAAGCCACACGAGTTCCTATACGGCAAAGACCCGCGGGTGGTGACGCAGACTGAGTTCGAGCATGTCCTCTCCGGGGTTCCCTCACTTGATCCCTCGATCCCTCGATCCCTTGATCCCTCTTCTCTCAAGCACGTTGTCATGGTTCAGTGCGTTGGGTCGCGCGAGAAGGAACACCCGTGGTGCTCGCGCATCTGCTGTACCGAGGCGGTGAAGAACGCGCTCAAGCTGAAGAGCAACAACCCCAAGGCAAATGTCTACGTTCTGTACCGCGATATGCGTACCTACGGGTTCAAGGAGAAGCTGTACCGTGACGCGCGAGAAGCAGGCGTAATGTTCGTCCGTTTCGACCCGGAAACGAAGCCCGAAGTAGCGAACGCCGACGGGCGGTTGCACGTATCGGTGTACGACCCGGTGCTGCAGCGCAGGCTCGGCATCAATGCCGACCTGCTGGTGCTCTCGGCTGGCGTGGTTCCACCCAAGTCGAACCACGAGCTCGCGCAACTGCTGAAGGTTCCGCTCAACGAGGACGGTTTCTTCCTCGAGGCGCACATGAAACTGCGGCCGGTCGATTTCACCACCCGCGGCGTGTTCATGGCCGGGATGGCGCACAGCCCACGCAGGATTCCCGAGACGGTAGCACAAGCCTATGCGGCCGCGGCGCGGGCCTGTTCGATCATCTCGCGCAAAGAGCTGATGACCGAGGCAGTCGTGGCCGAGGTGAATCCGCGCTGGTGTACGGGCTGCGGCACGTGCGAGGAGATATGCCAGTACGAGGCAGCGCGGCTCAACCCCCAGACCGGCAAGTCCGAAGTCACCGCGGTGCTGTGCCAGGGCTGCGGCGCGTGCGCGGCTGCCTGCCCGTCCGAGGCGATCAAGCTCAAGGGTTTTGAGGCGAAGAATGTCATTTCCATGGTCGACGCGGCTCTCTGATGGAGGCGCAATAGATGGCTAACTACGAACCGAAGATTGTCGGATTCCTCTGTAACTGGTGCACCTATGCCGGCGCGGACCTCGCCGGTACGTCGCGCATGCAGTATCCGCCTAACATGCGGCCGATTCGCGTGATGTGCTCAGGCGCGGTTGATTCAGTCTACATCCTGCGTGCCCTACTTGAAGGGGCAGACGGCGTGTTCATGGGCGGCTGCCATCCGGGTGACTGCCACTACGTTTCGGGGAACTACAAGGCGCGGCGGCGGATGGTGTTGTTCAACTCGGTGATGAAGTCAGTGGGACTCGACACCGACCGAGTCTGGCTGCGCTGGATTTCCGCGGCCGAGGGTCGCAAGTTCGCGGACACCATCACTGAGATGACCGAGCATCTCAGCAAGAAGGGCCCGAGCGCCTTCAAAGAGAAATGGGAAGTGTGAGGCGACGATGAAGGGCACTCTCAAGGTAGACGCGAAGAATCCTGAAGGGACAATCCGCAGCCTGTTCGCCAGGTGGCTCAAGGAGGGCAAGCTCTCGGCAATCCTCACTCCGGCCTATTCCGCTACGGGAATCGCGACGGTGGCCCTTGTCTCGAATCCGGAGAAGCTGGCCGAGGCCGCGCCGCTGCTCCCGGCGATGGGCGTCAACGCGGCGTCAATTGTGGCCGAGATCGCGCGGGACGCATCCGCGAACGCGAAGGTCGGGCTGTTCCTGCGGCCGTGTGAGCTACGGGCGGTAGTCGAGTTGATGAAGTTGAAGCAGATCGCGCCCGACAGCCTGGTTCTTATCGGAGCGGACTGCGCCGGGACGTACAAGGCGGCCGGGTTCCGCAACGTCCGCGGCAAGGACGATGACTTCGACAACAAGCACGTGCGCGAGCAGTCGGGTTACGCGGACAATGTGAACTTCAGGATGGCCTGCCAGATGTGCGAGTATGCGAAGCCGCTTGTGTTTGACCTGAATGTAGGGTTCGTCGGCATGGACACCGGCAAGGAGCTTTGGATTGAGGCCGCTACCGACAAGGGCAAGGCACTACTTGAGGGCATCGAACTCAACGCGCAGGACGAGCCTGACAAACGCAAGAAAGCCCTGGAGGGCTTGAGCGCTGCCCGCAAGGCGAAGACGGCCAAGCGTATCGAGGAACTGGACAAGGCGATGATGGGGCCGGAGAAGCTGGTCGAGTACTTTTCTGACTGCCTCAACTGCCATAACTGCATGAAGGTGTGCCCGGTCTGCTATTGCCGGGAGTGCTTCTTCGATTCCGACACGTTCCAGCGCGACATCGGGGAGCACGTGCGAGTCTCCCTGCGCAAGGGTGCAACCCGGATGCCTTCCGAGACGCTGCTCTTCCATCTGACGCGCATGAACCACATGATGGCTTCGTGCGTGCAATGCGGTATCTGCGAGGATTCCTGCCCGGTGACCATCGGGCTCGCCACGCTGTTCAAGAAGGTCTCGCAGAATGCTCAGAAGGAGTTCGAGTACGTATCCGGCCGGAGCCTGGACGAGCCGCTGCCGCTGACTACTTTCCGTGAGTCCGAGTTCCTGAAAGTCGGCGAGGAATAGCTTTGGCAGACGTGCAGGAACTGCTCGTCAACGACCTCGACACCGAGTTCAAGGTCCGGCTGGCCGCCAGGTACGGGGACACCAAGTTCATGCACTGCCTCTCCTGCGGTTCTTGTTCGGCTTCGTGCCCGGTGCGGAAGCTGGAGGAGAAGTACAATCCGCGGCGCATCATCCGGATGGCAATACTTGGCATGAAGGACGAGGTGTACAGGTCCGAGTTCGTCTGGATGTGCTCATACCACACGACCTGCCTGAATCGCTGTCCTCAGAAGGTGAACATCGGCGAGGTGGCGGATGCAGTCTCGCGCATGGCCGAGGCAGAGCGCAAACACCACGCTGAACACAAGGACAAGGTCACACAAGCGGAGATGGATAGGGCATTCAAACAACAGGTCATGAAGGCCGCGGCGAGCGTGAGCGCCTGCTTCACCTGTGGGTCATGTACGGCAGTCTGTCCTGAGGCATTGCTCGATTCCTCGAAGGACGCACGCCGGTTCATCCGCAAGGTAAACCTTGGGCTGCGTGACGAAGCGCTGGCTGATGAATTCAAGGACATCTGTGCAACCCACTTCCGCTGTATCTCCCGCTGCCCGCAGGGAGTACAGATCAGCAAGATAATGAACGCGATCAAGCAGTGTGCCATCGAGGACGGATACACATACCCGGCCCCTCTCGCTGCACTCGAGCGTCCGGGCAATGACCAGTGACCAAATGCCAATGACCAAGGTTGGAGCGGTTCTTGTGGTGGGCGGCGGAATTGGCGGCGTTCAGTCGGCGCTCGACCTGGCGGACTCGGGCTATAAGGTCTATCTCGTTGACCGCGCGCCGGCCATCGGCGGCATCATGGCGATGCTGGACAAGACCTTCCCGACCAACGACTGCTCCATGTGCATCCTTTCTCCGAAGCTGGTCGCGGCGGGCAGGCACAAGGATATTGAGCTGATGACGCTGACCGAGGTCCTGGGCGTCGAAGGTGAGCCCGGCGCTTTCAAGGTCAGGTTGAAACGCCATGCCCGTTCGGTGGACCTGTCGAAGTGCACCGGCTGCGGCGACTGCCTCACCAAGTGCCCGGTCAAAGATCTGCCGAACGAGTTCGAGGGTGGGCTGTCTAAACGCCGCGCCATCTACCGGCTCTATGCCCAAGCGGTGCCCAACGCGCCGACCATCGACCGCGCGCACTGCATGAAGTTCCAGAAGGCCAAGTGCGGGGCATGCCAGAAGACCTGTAAGGCTGGTGCTATCGACTACTCGCAGCAGGACGAAGAGGTGGTCATCGATGTAGGTTCGGTTGTGGTCACCGCCGGCTCTAAGGTCGCGCCGACTTCACTCCGGCCCGAGTACGGTCACGGCCGGTACCCGAACGTCGTGTCCAGCCTGGAATTCGAACGAATTCTGTCGGCTTCGGGTCCGTTTTCGGGCCACGTCCAGCGCCCGTCCGACGGCAAGGCTCCGAAGAAGATAGCCTGGCTGCAGTGCGTCGGATCGCGCGACGACTCGGTCGAGCGCGGCTACTGCTCGGCGATGTGCTGCATGTATGCCGTCAAAGAGGCGGTAATCTCCCGCGAGCACATGGCGGAAGTCCAGCCTACAGTCTTCTACATGGACATGCGCTCCTATGGCAAGGACTTCGACAAGTACGTGGACCGGGCCGAGAAGCAGTATGGCGTCCGCCTCGTCCGCGCACGAGTTCCGGAAATCCGCGAGGACGCGGCAACGCGCAACCTGATTGTCCGCTACGCCTCGGATGCCGGGAGCTTCTCCGAGGAGTTCGACATGGTCGTTCTTTCCTGCGGGTTCGTTCCGCCGCCGGAACTGGTTGACCTGGGCAGGCGGCTCGACTTCGAGCTGAACAAGTACGGGTTCGCCGCCACCGACGCATGGACGCCGACTGCAACCAGCAAGTCCGGCATCAGCGTGGCGGGGAGCTTCGCACAGCCGATGGCCATTCCTGAAACCGTGACCGGCGCGTCGGGCGCGGCCGCGTCGGCCGGGGCAATCCTGGCAGAGGAGAGGGGCAAGCTGGTCGCGCAGGTTGAAGCGCCGGCAGAGCAGGATGTCGCAAACGCTGAGCCGCGCGTGGGCGTCTTTGTCTGCCACTGCGGAGTGAACATCGGCCGCGTGGTACGCGTACCCGAGGTTGTGGAGTTCGCGCGGACCCTGCCCAACGTTGTCTTTGCCGAAGAGAACCTCTATTCCTGCTCGGGCGACGCTCAGGAGCGGCTCAAAGACCGCATCCGCGAGCACAAGCTGAACCGCGTGGTCGTCGCGTCATGCACACCGCGAACGCACGAGCCGCTATTCCAGGAAACCCTGGCGCAGGCGGGCCTGAATCCGCACCTGTTCGAGATGGCCAACATCCGCGAGCAGTGCAGTTGGACCCACAGCGACCAGCCGGACAAGGCCACGGCCAAGGCTAAAGACCTGGTCGAAATGGCAGTGGCCAAGGCGCGGCTGTTGGAGTCGCTCCATACGGTGAGCCTGCCGGTAACGCAGAAGGCGCTCGTGGTTGGCGGCGGCATCGCCGGTATGACCTCGGCTCTGACGCTTGCCGGCGAGGGATTCGATGTCTTCCTGGTCGAGCGTGAGAGGGAACTCGGCGGCAACGCCCGCAGCATCGCAAAGACGATTGAGGGCGACGACGTGCAGAAGCACCTCAAAGACCTTGCCGACAGGGTCACGAGTCACCCGCGCATCAAAACGTTCCTCGGCACTCAGGTCAGGAAGGTCGAGGGCTTTGTCGGCAACTTCCGGACCACCGTCAGGCCATCTGACGCATCCGACTCGTCTGACAAGTCCGACGTTCCGCTGCAGCACGGTGTCGTCGTCGTGGCCACTGGCGCGCAGTACCGCACGCCGACCGAATACGGCTACGGTCAGAGCCCACGCATCGTCACGCAGAAAGAGTTGGAACAGGCACTGGCAGGAGTCAAGGAGTCAAGGGGTCAAGGGGTCAAGGGTAGGGCACTCGAATCCTCGAATCCTGTAATCCTAGATTCCTTCCGTTCTGTCGTCATGATCCAATGCGTCGGATCGCGCGACGCTGATCGGCCCTACTGCTCGCGCATCTGCTGCACGGAAGCAGTCAAGAACGCGCTTGCCATCAAGGAACTCAGCCCTGATGCCGATGTCTACGTTCTCTATCGCGACATCCGTACGTACGGCATGCGCGAGGAGTACTACCGCAAGGCCCGCGAGAAGGGCGTCGTCTTCATCCGCTACTCGCCGGAGGCAAAGCCGGATGTCCGGGTAACCGAAGGCAAGCCGGTGATAACCGTCAACGATCCAATACTGGGCAGGCCGGTTGAACTCCAGCCCGACCTCCTTGTCCTTTCCACCGGTATCGTTGCGCAGAGTGGTTCCGAGGAACTGGCCCAGATGCTCAAGGTGCCGCTCAACGCCGATGGTTTCTTCCTCGAGGCCCACGTGAAGTTGCGACCGGTTGACTTCGCCACCGAGGGCATATTCACCGCCGGGCTGTGTCACTTCCCGAAATTCATCGACGAGGCCGCGGCCCAGGCTGAAGCCGCGGCGGGCCGCGCTGCTACCATCCTCTCGAAGGACACCTACGAGGCCGAAGCCGTGACCGCCCACGTGGACGAACAGCTCTGCTCGGGCTGCGGCATTTGCGTGCCGGTCTGCGCCTACGGCGCGCCCGGTCTGATTGAGAAGGACGGCAGGACGGTGTCGCACGTCAACGAGGCGCTGTGCAAAGGCTGTGGCAGTTGCGCCGCGGCCTGTCCGTCCGGCGCCATGACCCACCTCGGATTCAGGATTGACCAGACGAGAGCGATGCTCAGGGCCGCGCTCAAGGTCAAGCCGGAAGGGCTGAAGGATGAAGCGGGAAAGGCAGCCCACTAGCCATGTCGCCATCGTCGAAAGACACCACCCCTGACGCTCGACGTTCGGAGTTCGGCGATCGGAGTTCGTTTGAGCCTCGCATCATCGCCTTTCTCTGCAATTGGTGCACCTATGCCGGCGCTGACCTCGCCGGGACCTCGCGACTTCAGTACCCGCCGAACACGCGCACCATCCGTGTGATGTGCTCAGGTGCGGTTGACCCATCGCTCGTGCTTGAGGCATTCCGCGACGGTGCTGACGGGGTTCTCATCGGCGGCTGCCATCCTGGAGACTGCCACTACCAGAGCGGCAACTACAAGACTCAGAAGCGCGTGTTCCTGCTCAAAGGCCTGATGCGGCAGCTCGGCATCGAGGAAGAGCGGCTCAGACTTGAGTGGATATCCGCGGCCGAAGGCGCCAAGTTCGCCGACACCGTGCGCGAGTTCACCGCGCAGATCCGCGCCCTGGGTCCACTCAACGCGCCCGCGACCGCAGAGTCCGTTCACTGACCGCGTTCACCGGCTTTCCCTCAATCATCAATCCGCACACGCTGTCGGCTGGGACCCCAGTCCATCGCTAGCAATGGTATCATTCATGATACCATTGGCGGCCAGAAATGGTATCATGCATCCACCCATCCTCGTTGGGGGCAGATCCAACTCCATTCGGGAGAAGAGCGCATAGAAGGCCGAACGATCCACTACCTGCCCTTCTGGAAGTGGGTCCTGGCCGATGACCTGCTGAGTCCGGCCCGACCTGCTGTTTCTGCTCCGCGGCATCCTGGCCAAGGCCCAACTTGCCTGCTACCAGACACGCGCCCCGCTCAGTTTTCCCCGAGATGACGTAGCGTGGCCGACTGAGACCGCGCTGCACTACGACACACGTTTTCTCATTCGTTCAGGGCGAGGTGAAGCACGTTGACCTATGGCAAATTGCCACTATACTCTAATTGAATATGACAGGCTATCTTCCCCGTGAGATTACGCCCAGGCTGGCGCGTGCCCGGCGCCAGTTGCCGGTCGTGGTGCTCTCCGGGCTGCGGCAGTCAGGTAAAAGCACCTTGCTTCAGAACGAGACGGTCCTGATTCAGGGGCACGTCTACCGCACGCTGGACGATTACGCCACGCTGGCCGCGGCCCGCTCGAATCCGGAGTCGCTGTTGGCTGAACCGGCCATCCTCGATGAGGTGCAGCGCTGCCCGGAGCTTCTCGTCGCGCTGAAGAAGAACATCGATGAGCACCGGCGGCCCGGTCGGTTCATCCTGTCCGGGTCGGCCAACCTGGCGCTGCTCGGACACGTTTCCGAAACCCTCGCCGGCCGCGCCGCGTATCTCACACTGTATCCGATGACCCGCCGGGAAATCCGCGGAGAGACGGGCGACCGTCCGTTTCTCGCTGATTTCCTGGCCTCGCCGGAAGCGCCCCGCGGGCGAGCGCGGCCGGTCACCGAGGATGAAGCCTTGACCGGTGGCCTGCCGCCCGCGGCCCTGAATCCAGCCGGAGATGTCGCCGAATGGTTCCGCGGGTACGTGCAGACCTACGTCGAACGGGATGTGCGGCAGTTGTCGCAGGTTGGCGACTTGGTGGCCTTCCGCAATCTGGCGCAACTCGCCGCTCTGCGCACGGGTCAGATGCTCGTAATGAGTTCGCTCGGCCGCGACGCGCGACTCAATGCTGCCACCGTTTCACGGTACCTGGGTCTTCTGGAGGCGTCGTATCTCATCCGTCGCCTGCCGGCCTTCCGCCGCAACCGCAGTTCCCGTCTTGTGAAGTCACCGAAGCTGCATTTCACTGACAGCGGGTTGGCCGCGCACATGGCTGGCGTGACGGCGCTGGAACCGGGCCGTGATGACCTGCTGCGCGGAGCGCTGTTCGAGACCTACGTGGTCCAGAATGTGGCTGCACTGCTTGAGGCTCACCTGCCCGACGCTCAGCTGAGCTACTGGCAGGAACATGGCCGGCACGAGGTAGACCTGGTTATCGAACACAACCGCGAGGTCGTCGCGATTGAGGTCAAGGCGGCCACGCGGTGGAACGAGAAGGACCTGTCCGGCCTGCGGGCGTTTCTCGACCGGACTCCGAGCTGCCGCGCCGCGGTGCTGACCTACAACGGTACCGAGGCCGTGAAACTGGACGAACAGCTTTGGGCAATCCCGATGGGGCATTTGCTTGCATAGTCAAGCCGGGGCAGCGTCAGGCCGTCCACGCGATCGGCAGCATGACTGCAGCACGTCGATACGAATGGTATCATTCACGATACCATTGGAGGCTGGAAATGGTATCACGCATCCACCCATCCTCATTGCGTCTGACCCCACCTAGTTCGGGGTCAGTAGACGGAGACATCGGCACTAGCTGCCGCGCTCGCTCCGGGTGGTTTGCGCGTTTGACAGAGCCGGCAGCTTGAGCCATAATGAGACGTGAATGACAGGTCATGTGAACCGGAGCCCCGTGGGAGGTACCGCAGGACGAACGGTGGGCCGAGCATATCGGTGAGGAGTTAGAGTAATGCCTGAGTTGAGTAGATTCCTTGGTATCGTCGTCTACCTCGTTTACGACGACCACCGCCCGCCGCACTTTCATGCCGAGTATGGCGAGTTCAAGGTGACCGTGGAAATAGCCACAGGTATCGTGGAGGGACGTTTTCCTAGACGGGCGTTGCGGGCCTTGCTCGAATGGCACGACATATACCGCGACGCTCTGGCAGAGGACTGGGAGCTTGCCGAGAGGCATCAGCCATTGAAGAGGATACCGCCACTGGAGTAGGGAAGATGCTGGAAGTCGTGAGCGCTGAGTATGTAGCTGAATACAGAATTCGGGTGTGTTTCAATACCGGTGAGGAAGGGGTCGTAGACCTGCGCGACGCCCTATGGGGAACCGTCTTTGAGCCGCTAAGGGACCTTGCGGCATTTCGCCGATTCAGCGTATCCGAAGTGCTTCACACCATCTGTTGGGACAACGGCGCCGACTTCGCACCGGAGTTCCTCCGTGACAAGATGGTCGAACAAGAGAAGCTGGAGATACCATCCGAATCCGAGTCCTTTGCGGTTCGGGACAAGCCCAAACCCGCCGATAGATAGGTTGTCGCCCGCACAATTCGCCGATACCGTCCGCGAATATGCCGAGCAAATCCGCTCCCTCGCTCCGCTTCATGCGCCTTGGGTCTGTCGCATCTGTCCGCTGGCCACACCTCTTCACCTCAAATGGTCTCTCTTCACCAACCGTCGTCCGCTTGACTTCGGTTGAATTCAGAGGCACAATGCGACGTGGCAAAACGTACCGACCCAGTGTCCGGCGGCAGCCTCATGCGCCAGAATCTAAAGTGTGTAAATGGGAAGTGTCCCTCATTTCCCTCTCATTTCCCTCATTTCCCCCCGCTCAGCTTCCCCAGGAGGATGTGATGCGTCCGCGCGCGGGCGCGAGGGTCGAGCCGTCAGACGGCACCTGCCCGGGGCAGAGCATCCTAGTGAATTGCGGGACGGGAACAGCAGGTCTCCGACGTGAAAATCCGACTCCGATGCTGCTACCTGCAACCTGCAAACGGGAACCTGTTCACTCGCGGTGCCCTATTGCACTGCTATGCACCGCGCCCGCCTCCTTGACACTTGGGAGTTTTGCTGGTATAACTGCCACGTGCTGAAACAGCTTACTGGTGGCGCGACGTGACGTCGTTCATCGTTGATTGGCCTCAGCGGCCCCTGTCCGACAGTGCGTTCATCGTTCTTCGTCACGCGAGGGAACGCATCGGCAAGAGAGACCTTGCCTCACTCCCGAGGAGAAGGCCGAGGTGGTCACAGATTGTGACCACCTCTCGCCTGCGCACGACAGCATCTGACACGCTCCGTCCTCCTCTTAGCATCATCGCGTGATCAACCAGAACCCGCCGGTCCCACAACGGTACATCGAACAGGCGATACTGCTCATCCGTGGCCACCGGGTTATGCTTAGCACCGACCTGGCCGTGCTCTATGGCGTACCCGCCAAAGTGCTTGTTCAGGCTGTGAAGCGCAACATTGAGCGGTTCCCGGAAGACTTCATGTTCCAGTTGACGCCGGACGAGTACCGCAACTTGAGGTCACAATTTGTGACCTCAAGTTGGGAGACATCTTCGGGTCTAAGGTCACAATTTGTGACCTTAAAGCGCGGCGAACACGCCAAGTACCGGCCCTACGCCTTCACTGAGCAGGGCGTGGCGATGCTGTCGAGTGTCCTGCGCAGCCCGCGGGCGGTGCAGGTCAATGTCGAGATAATGCGGACATTCGTGCGTCTGCGGCGCATCCTGGCCGAGAACGCCGGCTTGGCCCGGCGGCTCGACGAACTGGAGAAGAAGTACGACGTCCAGTTCAAAGTGGTCTTCGACGCCATCCGAAGCCTCATGCAGCCGCTCGAACCTCAGCCGAAGAAACGCCGCATCGGATTGAGCCATCCGATGGCACCTGCTCCTTCGTCGCAGAGCGGGCCGGACGACAAC
>Ga0209610_1000461_pt1 | contig 21313 bp, 13 predicted proteins | sample LakKivw275mmetaG_FD_184137 | JGI IMG/M metagenome (GOLD analysis project Ga0209610, IMG submission 184137) | Anoxic lake water microbial communities from Lake Kivu, Rwanda to study Microbial Dark Matter (Phase II) - Lake Kivu water 275m metaG... | ecosystem: Environmental > Aquatic > Freshwater...
GCTACACTCTGCCCGGCGAATACACGGCCGTTCTCGAAGTGAACGGCCGGACGATGGAGAAGCCGTTCAAGGTCCTCGAGGACCCGGACCAGGGCTTTACGCTCGAGGACCGGCTGGCCGGGCAGAAGTACGCCCGCGATGCGCAGGACCTGGCCCGCCGCGGCCGCGAGCTGCTCGCCCAGATCGACTCGATGACAAAACAGCTCGACGACGTCTCCGGCCGCGTCGCCGCGATGAAGCCGACGGACGCGGACCTGGCCGCCCGGGTCAAGGCGGTCAAGGAAAAGGTCGAGGCGATCAAGGCCGTGTTCGCCCTCAGCCCGCCCGAACAGAGCATGTACCGGAAGCCGCTCATGGTCGCTTTCCGCGGCGGCACGGCGGCCGAGCTCGTGACCGGCGGAGGCGGCGGCCGGGGCGGGGTCGGCATGGGCGCGCCCACCAAGACCGCGGTCGACCAGCTCGCCGGCCTCAAGGCCTTCGCCGAGCCTCTCTTCGCCAAGATGAAGGAGATCGCCGACAAGGACGTCCCCGAGCTCAACAGGCTGCTCGCCGCCAACGGCGTCCCCTATATAAGATGAAAATGAAGAAGACGGGGTCCAACTTGCTCTTGGTCCGATCCGGACTTGCTCCAGATATCTCTCAGAAGCGCTCCTACGGGTCGCTCCGTCGCGCTTCTGACGGTCGCTTCGGGGACTTCGCTCCCGGATGTAGGTTTGACCCTCTCTTTGACTGGAGGCCGATATGAACCGCAAAGAACTGGTCAGATCCTTCGCTCTCGCCGTTCTACTCAGTGCCGCGCTGCCGCTTCTCGCCGCGGACCTGCCGCGCGCCCGGCCCGAGATGGTCGGCCTGTCCTCGGCCCGCCTGGCGCGATTGACCGAGGTCATGCAGAAATACGTCGACGAGGGCCGGCTCGGCGGCGCCGTGACCCTCGTCGCGCGAGGCGGCAAGGTCGCCTACCTCCAGGCCTCCGGCAAGCTCGACCCGACGTCCGGCGCGGCCATGCCGACCGACGCGATCTTTCGCATCGCCTCGCAGTCCAAGGCCGTGACGAGCGTCGCGGTCATGATCCTGTTCGAGGAAGGGAAGCTCCTGCTCGGCGACCCCGTCGCGAAGTACATCCCCGAGTTCGCCAAGACCACCGTGGCTGTCCCCGACACGTCTAAAAAAGGCCCGGGCTACAGGATCGTCCCGGCCAAGCGGCAGATCACCATCCGCGACCTCCTGACCCACACGGCGGGCATCTCCTACGGCTACGGCCCGGCCCAGGACCTTTACAAGGCGGCCGGCATCCAAGGCTGGTTCCTGGCCGAACGGGCCGAGCCCGTCGGCGAGGTCGTCAAGCGCCTGGCCAAGCTGCCGTTCGACGCCCAGCCCGGCGAGAAGTTCGTCTACGGCTACAACCTCGACATCCTCGGCTACCTCGTCGAGGTCGTGTCGGGGATGAGCCTGGCCGAATTCGTCGAGAAGCGGATCACCAAGCCCCTCGATATGGCCGACACCTCCTACTTCCTGCCCGAGGACAAGCTCTCCCGCTTCACCGGCGTCTTCGGCATCGGCAAGGACGGCCAGGCCGGCGCGGTCGACGACCCGCGGGACATCTGCTACGTCAAGGGGCCGCGGATGTGCTACGCGGGCGGGGCCGGCCTCCTCTCGACGGCCGAGGACTACGCCCGCTTCCTGCTCATGCTCCAGAGCGGCGGCGAGTGGGGCGGCGTCCACATCCTCAGCCCGAAGTCGGTCGAGCTCATGACCGTCGACCATGTCGGAGCGGTCTACGGCAGCCCGGGCAACGGCTTCGGCCTCGGCTTCTGGGTGACCAAGGAGCTGGGCAAGACCGGCGAGCCCGGCTCGGTCGGGGCGTTCGGCTGGGGCGGGGCCTACCACACGACCTACTGGGTCGACCCGGTCGAGAAACTCGTGGCCGTGTTCATGACCCAGCTCCTGCCGGCGACGGGCAGCGACGCCCAGGCCAAGTTCAAGGCCCTCGTCTACCAGTCGATCATCGACTCCTATCGGTAACACACAGCTCAATACGCGAATTCCCTCTGGCCAAGGGACCAAGTCGCTTATCCCCGAACGGGTCCTGTCCGGTGGCGTCCCCGTCCGGCTTCGGCTCCACCCATCCCCCCGTGGGGAACCCCTTCCGCCTCCAGGCGGACGGGGACTATCCCCCGGCCACCCGTTCTCGGGATAAGCGACTTGCTCCCCCTAGGAAGGGAATTGGCGTATCGAGTTGAACGTCGCCGTTATTGATTCTCTTCAGGCCGCCTCACCCGACGGAGGACTCGGCAGAAGACGACGTAGTCGAAGACGCCCAAGACGGCGATGATGGCCATCGTCGCGGTCCACTGGGCCGCGCGCAGCTCCACCGTCCGGCCCGGCCGCGGATGGGCCCGGGCGGAAAGATACGAGGGCAGGAACATCGTCGCCTTGCGGGGATAGCTCGTCCGGGTGATGATGTTCGAGCCCTTCTCCTGGCTGAGCCGGGACGTCGTCGTCGTGACCGGGACGGCCAGCAGAGCGATCGCGAAGAGAACGCCGAAGACCGCGGCGACGATCCTGGCGCACGGGCCGCGCGCCGGCCGCCTCCCGGTCGCTTCATCCTGTTCGAACATCTCGCCTCCCGCACCTCACCCTCACCTCCGCTTACTCCGATCGCCGCCCGTTTGTTTATCCCTTTTTCGGCCCCCCGCCTGAATGGAATTCCCTGTCGGACCGTGCTAGAGTATCCCGCCAGGGCCCATGAAAAAACGGATCCTCGTCTCCGCCTCGCTCTTCCACGCCCTGACCGACGCCGCCTCGGTCATCACCCCGATGGTCTTCCCGATCCTCCTGGCCCAGGACTTCCTCCTTTCCAATTACTCCCAGATCGGCATCCTCTCCAACCTCGGCCTCCTGACCTCGCTCGTCGTCCAGTTCCTGGTCGTCCGCATCTCATTCCGCAGCGAGTACCGGACGATGATGGTCCTGAGCGGGCTCGGCCTCTGCGTGTCGCTCGCCGTGACCCCGTTCGCCCGCACCTACGCCGGGCTCCTGGCCTGCTTCCTCGCCCTGCGCGTCTCGGCCAGCTTCTATCACCCGATTGTCATCGCCTGGATCTCCAAGTCCCGGGCCGGCTCCGGCCGGGAGCTCGACGACGCCATGGGCATCCAGAGCGGCTCGGGCAACCTCGGCGTCGGCCTGGCCTATCTGACGGTCGGCTTCCTGGCCCAGCGCTGGGGCTGGAAAACCCCGCTCTTCGCCTGGGCGTTTTTCGGGCTCGTCCTGGCCGGGCTCGGCGCCTTCGCCCTGCGCGGCATTTCCTCGAAGAGCGACGAAAGGCCCTCCCTCACTCCCGGGGCCTGGTGGGCCTCCCTCCGCTCGATCGGCCGGTTCGTGCCCGGGTTCTTCTTCGGCGGGGCCGGCTGGTCGGTCGCCGTCTATTACGCCCCGTCGCTCCTTCACAACAAGTACGGCATCCCCATGGGCCAGACCGGGCTCTTCCTGGCCCTGTGGATCGGCCTCGGCACCGTCACCGGCTACGGCTACGGCATCTGGAGCCGCCGCTTCGGCCGCAAGCCCGTCTTCATGGCCAGCCTCATCGGCGCCGCCGCCGCGCTTTCCCTGCTCGGGTTTGCCCCGACCAAGGGCCTGGCCGTCGCCGGCCTCATTCTCTTCGGCGGTTTCTTGCTCATGACCTACCCCTCGCTCCACACCTTCGTCGGCTCGACGGTGCCGGCCTCGGGCCAGACCATGGCCTTCAGCTGGGTCAGCAACATTCAGATCGTATCCGGGGCGCTTGTCTCGCTCGTCGCCGGGGTCCTTTCGGACCTCGCCGGCATTTCGTTCCCGTTCCTGTTGACCGCCGGGCTGACGCTGGCCGTTATCGCCTTTTACGCCCCGCGCGGCCCGGAGTTCTTCGGGCACGGCCAGGCCCCGCCCGAGGCCGCGGCGGTGACGCACGAAGGCGCCATCTGAGCCCCGGATCGATGAGGGAGGCGCGGTGACGAAGAAACAACCCCGAGGCCGAAGGGTGGATCCGCCGGCCCTATCGCCCCGGCTGGAGCCGGTCTAAGGCGTGATCCGGTCCTCCAGGATCCAGAGGCGGTCGCTGATCACAAAGTAAGGCGGGGCGCATCCGCCGAAAAGATTGAGATCATAGTGCGGGTCCTCGGAGATGACCGCCGCTGTCCAATATCCCGAGGCCGGCCCGCCCTTCAGGACCGAGAGGGCGTTGCCCAGGACATGATAGTATCCGATGGCGGTGGTGTCATCGACCATCGCGACGAGACGTGAATCGGCCCGGAATGTCCCGGCTTCGACGGGGAGGGCGGGGGCCGTGAGGTCGAGCCGGGTGTAAACCGTGTTCCCGGAGATAAGGTCCCTGGGGGGGATCTGGACGTACTGACGGCCGTGAAGGAACCCGCTCCAATGTTCCGGTCCGCCGTCATCATAGACGAGCGCAGGGTGGGAAGGATCGTCCAGGGAACAGATGCGCGGGTGAGCTTTGTTATATCCGCTGGCGACGAGATAGCCGTCGACGAAGTCGACCGCAGCGACATAAAAATCGCCGAAGCGGGCCGCTTCGACAAAGGTCCCGTCCGGCTCGAAAATATAGAGGCCGAGCGGTGAGACCTCTTTCTCGTTGCCGACGACGACCATATTGCCGTTCAGGGCAAAGACCTGATTGACGCCCGGGACGGCCAGATGCAGGACCTCGAGAGGATGCTCCGGGTCGGCCAACGAATAAGCGAAGATCCCTTCGTCGTAGGCGGCCAGCTAGACCCTGTCTTCGATGATCCGGACCTGCCTGACACCATGGGGGAACTCCGCCGTGGCCATTTCGGTCACGCCGGTCCCGTTGATCGCGTAGAGATGGTACGTTCCTTGATCGTCCAATGTGGCCAGGCGGCCCGGGGCGAAGAGGACCGCCTGTCCGTCGAGGCTCCCCAGAAGCCGCAGCCGCTGAGATGTCTGAACCAGTTCGTAACGGTAGGGCCTGGTCAGGATCACCCGCCTCGGGAGGTGGTTGTCGAGGTGGATCCAGGCTTCCCCGCCCCCGGCGCTGGGGGGGAGTGTCGCGTGACCGTCGGCATCCGTCTCAACCCGGAAGGAGTCCCAATCGATGCCGCCCTCGATCACCGCCCCTTCGATCGGCCGTCCCTCGTTCGTCAGGACCGTGACCGTGAACGACTCGGTCTCGATGGCGGACCGGACGGCGCAGCCCAGCGAAAACAGGGATAGGACGGCCAGTGTCAGCCAGCGCTTTCGGCTCATGTTCGGCTCACGGAACGAACCGCTCCTCTTATAGGTAGGAGCGGCAGCGCCTCTTGTCAAGGACGGACGGCCGGATTTTCGGAAAAAAGGCTTAGCGGACCTGGCGCTCGAGCTTCTCGTACTGCTCGCGGATCTCGGCGGGAAGCCGTCCCTTGTACGGCTTGATGAAGTCCCTGATCCCGTCGACCTCGGACTTCCATTCCTTGATCTTGACCTCGAAGAGCTTCTCGAGCCTGTCCTTAGGGAGGTCGAGCCCGGTCATATCAAGGTCCTCGATCCGCGGCACGAGCCCCGCCGGCGTTTCCCTGGCCGGCACCACCCCGGTCACCCGGTCGATGATCCACTTGAGGACGCGCATGTTGTCGCCGAAGCCGGGCCAAATGAACTTGCCCCGGTCGTCGACCCGGAACCAGTTGATCCCGAAGATCCGGGGCGGCCGGGACATGCGGTTGCCCATGTTCAAGTAATGGCGCCAGTAGTCGGCCATGTTGTAGCCGCAGAAGGGCAGCATGGCCATCGGGTCGCGCCGCACCACCCCGACCTGGCCCGTCGCCGCGGCCGTCGTCTCCGAGCCCATGCGGGCGCCCATGAACACGCCGTGGGCCCAGCTGAAGCTCTCGAGGACGAGCGGGATGAGATGGGTGCGCCGGCCGCCGAAGATGATGGCCGAGATGGGGACGCCTCGGGGGTTCTCGGCTTCCTTGTCGAGCATGGGCGAGTTGATGATCTGGGCCGTGAACCGGGAGTTCGGGTGGGCGGCCTTCGTTCCCAGCGCCGGCGACCAGGGCCGGCCCTGCCAGTCGAGAAGGTGCTCGGGGACGGCGCCGTCGATCCCCTCCCACCACGGCTCGTTCGTGTCCGTGTTCAGGGCGACGTTGGTGAACAGCGTCGGATTGAAGGCGCCGCGCTTGATCGTCTTCATCATGTTCGGGTTCGTCTTCATGGACGTTCCCGGCGCGACGCCGAAGTAGCCGGCCTCGGGGTTGATGGCCCAGAGCCGGCCGTCGGGCCCGATATTGAGCCAGGCGATGTCGTCGCCGAGGGTCCAGACGCGGTAGCCGGGCAACGCCGACTCCATCATGGCCAGGTTGGTCTTGCCGCAGGCGCTGGGCAGGGCGGCCGTGATGTAGGTCTTCTGGCCGCGGAGGTCCTCGATGCCCATGATGACCATGTGCTCGGCCAGCCAGCCCTGCTTGTAGCCGAGGAAGGAGCCGATGCGGAGCGAGACGCACTTCTTGCCGAGCAGGGCGTTGCCGCCGTAGCCCGAGCCGACCGCCCAGACCAGCCCCTCCTCCGGGAAGTGCATGACATAGCGGCGGTCGGGATCGAGCGTGCCGATCGAGTGGAAGCCCTTGATGAAATCCTCGCGGTTGCGGAGCTTCTCGAAGATCTCCGTGCCGATCCGGGTCATGACCCGCATGCTGATCGCGACGTAGGACGAGTCGGTGACCATCATGCAGGCCTTGGCGTAGGGCGAATCGGGATGGCCCATCATGTACGGGATGACGTACATCGTCCGGCCGGCCATGCAGCCGTCCGAGAGGCCGGCCATGAGCTTCTTGGCCTTGGCCGGCTCCATCCAGTTGTTGTTCGGGCCCGAGGCCTCCTTGGTCGGATGGCAGACGAAGGTGACCTTTTCGGTCCTGGCGACGTCGTTCGAAGCCGACCGATGGAGATAGGCCGTCGGCCAGGTCTTGTGGTTGAGCTCCTGGAAGACCGGGCCGTTGAGGCGCTCCTCGTTCAGGCCGATCTCGAGCAGGCGCCAGGCCTCGCCGTCCGAGCCGTCGCACCAATAGACCTTGGCCGGCTTGGCCAGTCGTTCCTGTTCTTCGACCCAGCGTTCAGCGGCGGATGCCATGGCGTGCCCTTAGGGACCTTTTTTATCAACAATCGGTAGGGCTGTCAACGCGCGGGCCGGGGACATGTACCCTGGGTACGTGTCCCCGGACCCGGGTTTCAGACTTGGATCTCATAAACGACGGGGATCCCGGCGAGCGAGATCCCGGGATCGAACGTCCAGGAGACGAGGTTGACCGCGCGCGGGAAGGGGAAGAAGCGGGCCCGATAGAAGGGGCCGGGCGGCCAGCCGCGCCGGGTGAAGTCGATCGTGGCGGCGTAGCCTTCATCGCGAAGCCGCCGGAGATAGGCGCGCAGGACGTCGGCCCGCTCCGCTGAGGTGAGGTCGGGGAAGGCGACATGATTGACCCAGGCGTAGCTCTCGACGGCCTGTCCCAATTGATCGTGCCGAACGAAATTGATCAGGGCCAGGACGGCGCCGTCCTTCTCCCAGACGAACGTCCGGGCCACGTCGGGATAGTCGAGCTCCACGGCCAGGTCCTTCTTGTCCCAGGCCAGGGCCAACGGAACGGTGTCCTTGTAGCGGTCGAGAAGCGCGTGGCAGGCGTCGAGGTCCGTCGGACGGTAGTCGCGCAGCTCGACCGCCCGCTTCGGCCGGGGCGGCCGGGCCAGGCCGAGCAGGCGGATGGCCGCCTTCTCGTAGGCCTTCAGGCCTTCGGCGCCGTCGACCCGCTCGAGGTCGAGGACCCGGGCCAGGACCCCGGACTTGCGGACCCGCTCGATGCGGTGGCCTTCGGCCGCGAGCTTGTTCATCATCAGCGTCGAGCGGTGCCCGGTCTCGAGCGTCAAGAGCGAGAAGTCGAGGCCGTACTTTTTGTTGAGCTCGACCGCCGCGCGGATGATCTCGAGGGCCAGGCCCTGCCGCAGGAATTCCTTGCGGACGACGAGAAGGCAGCTGTAGACGGCGCCGCAGATCCTCCCTTGATAGTGGAACCTCTCGGGCAGATTAGCCAGGAAGGCGACGATTTCGCCGTCCTTGTAGGCGCCGAGCAGGTGGTCGCGCTTGTCCGCGGGGATGCGGTCGAAAAGGTAATGCAGGAAGGCCGGGCGGTAGAAGTTCGGGAACGAGGCCTGGCCGTACTCGTCGCGCCACGAGGCGTGGGCCATGCGCTCGAGGCCCTCGTAGTCGCCCCGGAAGGTCTCGATCGATACGCCCTCGATCCTGCCCATAGCGCCCTCCTGGAGGATATGATAGGGGAGTCTTGTCGAAGACGGACGGATTGTCAAGATGAGACGCCGCGGCCCCTTTCGCGTCGCCCCCGGATGATGTAGAATAGGGGACCGTTTTCCACGATAAGGAGTCCGAACATGAAGAGAACAACGATCCTGCGGAAAGCCATCATGGAGCGCCGGGCCGTCGCCGTCCCGGGCGCCCACGACGCCCTCTCGGCCAAAGTCATCGAGAAGGCCGGCTTCGAGGCCATCCAGGTCTCGGGCTACGGGTTGGCCGGGTCCTACCTGGCCAAGCCCGACGTCGGCCTCGTCCGGATGAAGGACGTCCTCGACCTGACCTGGAACATCGCCCAGGCCGTGACCATCCCGGTCATGGCCGACATCGACACCGGCGGCGGCAACGCCGTCAACGCGGCCTGGATCACCGAGCGCCTCATCGCCATGGGCCTCGCCGGCATGAACATCGAGGACCAGGTCTTCCCCAAGCGCTGCGGCCACATGGCCGGCAAGGAGACGATCTCGGCCGAGGAGATGGCCGGGAAGATCCGGGCCTGCGCCGCCGTGCGCGACCATCTCGATAAGGACTTCATCATCAACGCCCGGACCGACGTCTTCGCCGGGATGGGCCTCGACGAGGCCATCCGGCGCTGCAACATCTACCTCGAGGCCGGCGCCGACCTGGCCTTCATCGACGGCATCAAGACCAAGGCCGACATCGCCAAGGCGGTCAAGTCGATCAAGGGCCCTCTCTCGGTCAACCTCATGGACGCCATCACCGGGATGAAGACCGAGCTCATCCCCATCCCCGAGCTGAAGAAGATGGGCGTCGGCCGGGTCTCGATCCCCGTCGCCTCGATCATGGTCGCGCACAAGGCCCTGATGAACTTCTTCACCGCCCTCAAGGCCTCGCCGACGGGGACGCTCCCCGGCCAGACGCAGTGGGTCTCGTCCTTCGAGGAATACACCGACTTCGTCGGGCTCAAGGACTACCGGGCCATGGAGAACGAGTACCTGCCCTGCGAGCGCGTCGAGTCCAAGTACAAGGGCACGAAAAAGATCGTCGGCTAACGGACGACGAGGCGGGTGAAGGGGACGACGTAGGCCTGGAGCAGCACCAGGATCCCCATCAGCGCGGCCAGGGCCAGGCTGTGGAAGAAGACATAGCGCAGGATCGTACCCTCGTGGCCGTACCAGCCGGTCGCCGTCGAGGCGACGACGATCGATTGGGCGTCGATCATCTTGCCCATGACCCCGCCGGAGCTGTTGGCCGAGGCCATGAGCACCGGGCTCAGGCCGAGCTGTCCCGCTGAGATCTTCTGGAGGCTGCCGAAGAGGACGTTGGACGAGGTGTCCGAGCCGGTCAGGGCGACGCCGAGCCAGCCGAGCAGCGTGCCGAAGAACGGGTAAAGGACGCCGGTCCGGGCGAAGGCCAGGCCCAGCGTCGCGTCGAGCCCCGAGTAGCGGGTCACGTAGCCCAGGGACAGCATGGCCGCCACGGTCAGCAGCGAGAACCGGACCCGTTTGAGCGCCCGGCCGTAGGCCCGTAGCAGGCCGCGTGGCGAAAAACCCATCAGCAGGCCCGCGACGAGGGCCGCGGCGAAGATGCCCGTCCCCGTGAACGACAGCCAGTTGAACGAGAAGACGGCCCCTTCGGCGGTCTCCTTGGCCACGACCGGCGGCACCCGGAAGACGAGCTTGTCCAGCCCGGCGACGGGAACGCGGACGGCGGAGACGCCGTCGAGGAACGCCTTGACCTGGGGGACGCCCCAGAGGAAGACAAAGACGCTCAGGATGAGCCAGGGCAGCCAGGCCCGGACGAGCTCGCCGGCGGTCAGTCGACCGGGGACACGTACCAAAGGTCCATGTCCCCTCCCGAGGGCGCCCACCGCCCCTGCGGCTTCGGTCGCGTGCCCGGTCTCCGCTTCGCCGCCGTCATCGCCCATGAAAGCCTTTCTCGCCCGCCATCTCAGCAGGAACAGGACCAGCGCGGCCAGGGAAAAGACGGCCGCCCCGACGCCCGCGAGCCAGGGCCCGTGGAAGTTGGAGATCAGGAACTGGGGCACCGCGAACGAGACCCCGGCGACGACAAGGGCCGGCCAGACCTCCCTCATCTTCTTGAAGCCGCAGTAGGCCCAAACGAGCCAGAAGGGGATGATGACCGAGAAGAAAGGCAGCTGCCGCCCGACCATGGCGCTGAGCTGGCGCACATCGATCCCGGTGACGCCGGCCAGGGCGACGATCGGTGTCCCCAGCGCGCCGAAGGCGACCGGGGCCGTGTTGGCGATGAGCGACAGGCCCGAGGCCGTGAGCGGGGCGAAGCCGAGCCCGATGAGGATGGCCGCGGTGACCGCGACCGGCGTCCCGAACCCGGCCGCCCCCTCGAAGAACGCGCCGAACGAGAAGGCGATGAGCAGGAGCTGCAGGCGCCGGTCCCGGGTGATGCCGGTCAGGCTCTCCCGCATGACCGCGAAATGGCCCTTCTCGCAGGTCAGATCGTAGAGGAAGATGACGTTGAGGATGATCCAGCCGATGGGGAAGAGGCCGTAGGCCGCCCCGAGGACGGCCGTCCGGGCCGCCATGGCCGCGGGCATGCCGAAGGCGGCGACGGCCACGAGCAGGGCGGCGGCGAGCCCGAGCAGGGCCGCCACGTGGGCCCGGAGCCGGACGAGGGCCAGCCCGCCGAGCAGGATAGCGATCGGCAGCGCGGCGACGAGCGTCGAGAGAAGGCCGTTGCCGAGCGGATCGTAGACCTGATGCCACGCCATTTCTAGCCTGGATGATCCATCAAAGGACCCCGTCGGTCTCTTTGTTGAGCCGGGCGAAGAAGGCGGCCATGTAGCGGTGGCGCTCGGCGGCGATGCGCCGGCCCTCGCGGGTGGTCATGCGGTCGCGGACCCGGCTGAGCTTGACCAGGTACTCGCGGTAGGCCGTGTCCTCGCGCGTGTAGGGCTTCGTCCTGCGGACGTCGATCGCCTTGTCGTGGAGCCGGGCCCCGACCTCGCCGGCGAAGAGGAAGGCCCGGCCGATGCCGACGGCGCCGATCGAGTCGAGCTTGTCGGCGTCGAAGAGGACCCGGGCCTCGAGCGTGCGGGGCACGCCGCCCCGGCGGAAGCGGTGGGTCCGGATGGCTTCGACGACGGCCCGGACGACCGCCGGGTCGACGCCGTGGTCGGCCAGGAGGGATCGGGCCAGGGCCGCGCCGCTCCGGGCGTGGCAGACCCGGCCGTGCGAGCGGTCCTCCTCGGCCCGGCCGATATCGTGGAGGAGGGCGGCGAGCTCGAGGACGCCGAGGTCGGCCTTTTCCTTGCGGCCGATCCTGAGGCAGAGCCGGCGGACGCGCTCGGTGTGGTCCCCGTCGTGGCTGCCCCGGGCGCTGCGGAAGAACGCGCCGGCCTCCTCCCGGACGCGGGAGAGAAGGGCCGGCGCGACGGACGGGGTCATTCGTCGATCATGTGGACGACCAGGCCGTCCTTGAGCTTGGGCTCGAACCAGGTCGACTTCGGCGGCATGACCTTCGCCGCGTCGGCGACCGAGAACAGCTGCCCGATCGTCGTCGGGAAGAGGGAAAATGCCACCGCGAAGCGGCCCGAGAGGACCTTTGTCTCGAGCTCGCCGGTACCGCGGATGCCGCCGACGAAATCGATCCGCTTGTCGGTCCGCGGATCGGCGATGCCAAGGACGGGCCCGAGGAGGTTCGTCTGCAGGATCGAGACGTCGAGCGAGCCGATGGGATCGTCCGGATCGTACGTCCCGGCCTTGGCCTCGAGGCCGTGCCAGCGGCCGCCGAGGAACATGGCGTAGTCGCGGCTGCGCGTCGGGGCCTTGGGCCCGTCGGGCCTGACGACGAACTTCTCCCCGACCTTGGCCAGGAAGGCCGCGGCGTCGAGCCCGTTGAGGTCGCGGACGACGCGGTTGTAGGGCAGGATCTTCATCTGCGTGTCGGGGAAGAGGACGGCCAGGAAGAAATTGTCCTCCTCGCGCCCGGTCCGGCCGGCCCGCTCCCGGTCGCGCTTGACCTTGATCCGGGTCGCGGCGGCCGAGCGATGGTGGCCGTCGGCGACGTAGAGGGCCGGCAGCGCCGCGAAGGCGTCGCGGACCCGGCCGACGAGTTCCGCGTCGTCGACGACGAAGAAGATGTGCCGGACGCCGTCGTAGGTCGTGAAATCGTTGTCGGCCGGGCGCGTCAGGACCTCGGCCACGAGCGCGTCGACGGCGTCCGATCTCCGGTAGGTCAGGAAGACCGGGCCGGTCTGCGAGCCGAGCGTCTCGATGTGACGCATCCGGTCGTTCTCCTTGTCGACCCGGGTCAGCTCGTGCTTCTTGATCACATTGTCGAGGTAATCCTGGCACGAGGCCCCGGCGACCAGGCCGACCTGGACGTGGTCCCCCCAGATCTGCTTGTAAACGTAGAAGTTGCGGGTCCGATCGGGGGCGATGACGCCCTCGCGGAGGAAGCGGTCGAAGTTCTCCTTGCCCTTGGCGTAGACGGCGTCCGCGTAGAGGTCCGTCCCCGGCGGGAGATCGATCTCCGGCTTGCCGACGTGGAGGAAGGAAAAGGGGTTGCCGGCGGCCAGCTCCCGGGCCTCCTCCGAGGTCAGGACGTCGTAGGGCGGGGCGGCGACCTGGGGCGCGAGCCCGCGGCGCGGCCGGACGCCGCGGAAGGGTTCGATGTGAGCCACGGAGCACCTCCGAAAAAGGGGGTATTATAGCACAGACGAAGCCGGCGGGAAGGCTCAGCCGCGGACGGTGTTGCGGCCCGCGGCCTTGGCCTGGTACATGGCCCGGTCGGCGCGGTTGATGAGGCCGTCGAGGTCGTCCTCGCCGTTCGGGCCGAGATTGGCGACGCCCAGGCTGACCGTCATCGTCAGCGTCCCCTCCGGGGTGACCACGGTCATGCGCATGATCTCCTCCCGGAGGCGCTCGGCCATGGCCATGGCCTCGTCGTGGCCGGCCTCGGGCATGAGCACGATGAACTCGTCGCCGCCATAACGGCAGATGACGTCCGTCGCCCGGATCGTCTTGCTGACGAGCCCGGTCATGACCTGCAAAACCTGGTCGCCGATCGAGTGGCCGTGAGTGTCGTTGACGACCTTGAAGTTATCGATGTCGAAGAGGATGAGGGCCAGGGGCCGCTGGTAGCGCCAGGCCCGTCCGACCTCCTTGGCCGCCACCCCGGCGAAGGCCCGCCGGTTGTAGAGGCCGGTCAGCTGATCGGTCACGGCCTGCTTCTCCATCAGCTCGATCTGACGGGAATTGTCCAGGGCGATGGCGACCTGGCTGGCGAAGAGCTCGGCGACCTTGGCGTCCTCCTCGCTGAACGTCCCGGCCTCGGAGTTGTAGAGGACGATGAGCCCCGTCGCCCGGTCGTGGAAGATGACGGGGACGCCGAGGAACGATTGGACGCCCTTGTCGAGCCGGAGCGGCAGGAGGATGTCGTCGGGGCCGGTGATGGGGCTGATGAGGGGGCGCTTGCTCTGGAGGGCCATGTTGCAGAGGCGCGCCCCGGCGACAGGGTAGGTCTCGCCGACCAGGTTGCGGGCGTCCGCGGGCCGCTTGATCGCGGCGAGCTTCAGCTCGGCGCCCTCGACGGTCATGAAGGCGCCGATGTCGTAGGGGATGACGCGCTTCATCAGGTCGAGGATGAGGGCCGAGATCTGCTTGAAATCGAGCTTCGAGCTCAGGGTCAGGCCGGCCTCCCGGAGCGTCTCGGCGACGTTGCGGGCCTCGACGGCGGACCTCTCGGCGCTCTTGAGCCGGGTGATGTCGTAAAGGATGGCCACCCAGCCGGTGACCATGGTGCCGTGCCCGACGAGCGGGGTCAGGCGGAGGTCGAAATACCGCGTTCCCTCCTCCCGGGCCCATCGGACCTCGCGCTCCGACGCGGCCGGACCGCTCAGGCCGGCGCCGAGCTCGGGCCAGCCGGCGAAGAGCTCGGCCACGGGCCGCCCGAGGACCTTGTCTTCGGGGACGTCCTCCGCCGGGCCGCCGGCTTCGGCCATGAGCGTGCGGGCGGCGGCGTTGGTCGCGGCCAGGCGTCCGGCCTGGTCGACGATGAGCAGCGACTCGCCCATGCTCTCGATGACCCGCTCCCGGGCCACCGGGATGATGTCGACGAGCTGGAGGCGGAACATCGCCCAGAGCAGGAAGAATCCCGAGAAGGCGAAGGCGACCGGCGTGAAATCATATCCCCGCGTCCCGCCCGCCAGCCCGGCCAGGTAGGCGGCGTTGGCGATCCAGGGCAGGGGGAAGGCCAGCAGCAGGGCCAGGGCCTGCTTCCGGTAGATGCCCTTGAAGCGGAAGAAGGCCAGCAGGAGGAAGACGGTCGTCGCGAACAGGAGCAGATACGAGTAGCCGGCGTGGACCCAGAAGAACAGGCCGTGGACGTAGACGAGCAGCCGTTCCTGCGGACCGCCGCCCTTCGTGAACCCCGACCAGATGAGGTGGTGGCCCTCGTTCGTGGCCGCCAGGGCCACGGTCGCGGCCGGGATGATCCACAGCAGCGCGGCGAGGAGCGGCTTCAGCCGCGAGCCCGAGCGGGCGAACCGGACCGCGAACAGGAACATCAGGACGGGCGTCGCGGCGATGCCGACGTATTCGATCTTCGACAGGAGGACCTTGGTCGCGGTGTCCGCGACCGCCGCCTCGATGGCTGCGGCGAGCGACCAGGTGAAGACCGCGGCCATGAGCAGGCCGAGGACGCGTCCGACCGAGGTCGCGGCCCGTTTCGAGGCGATGAGGGCGACGGCGCCGGCGATGAAGGCGCCGGCGATCAGGCTCAGCCCGTACCAGCCGACCTGGAGGCTCATGGTTCTTTATCCTTCTCCTGGTCCTGGGCGAAGGTCCCGGCGATCTCGAGGAAGGACTGGACGACCTCGGGATCGAACTGGGCCCCCGAGCAGGCGATGATCTCCTTGACCGCGTAGCGGTGGGAGGCGGCCTTGCGGTAGGGGCGCTCCGAGGTGATGGAGTCGTAGGTGTCGGCGATGGCCATGATCCGGGCCCCCAGCGGGATCTCCCGGCCCTTGAGCCGGTCGGGATAGCCCGTGCCGTCGTAGCGCTCGTGGTGGGCCCGGACGACCCGGCCGATCTCCTTGAGCTCGATGACCGGGCTGAGGATGGCCTCGCCCCGGACGGGGTGCTCCTTGATGAGGGTGAACTCCTCGAGGGTCAGCTTGCCGGGCTTGTTGAGAATGCTCTCCGGGACGGCGATCTTGCCGATGTCGTGGAGGACCGAGGCCAGCTCGAGGTCGCTGAGCTCCTTCTCGCTGAAGCCCATCTTGCCGGCGATCTTCAGGGAGAAGTCCGTGACCCGGGTCGAGTGGTGCCGGGTGTACTCGTCCTTGGCGTCGATGGCCGAGGCCAGGGACTTGACCGTCGACAGGAACAGCGACCGCTGCTGGTCGACGAGGTCGGAGGTCCGCATGCGCAGGTTCCGGTTGGCCAGGGCCAGCTCGGATTCCATTTGGCGCATCCGGAGCAGCCCCCGGATGCGGGCCTTGAGCTCGGTCGAATCGAACGGCTTGGAGATGTAGTCGTCGGCCCCGGCCTTGATGCCCTCGGCCAGCATCTCCGCCCCCGAGCGGGCGGTCACCAGGATGATGGGGATGTGCCGAGTGGCCTCGTCGGCCTTGATGGTCTTGGCAAAGGCGTGGCCGTCCATGCCGGGCATCATGACGTCGCAGAGGACGAGGTCGGGGGCCTTGTCGCGGACGAAGCGGAGGCCCTGCTCGGCCGAGGTCATGAGCTCGAGGTCGAACTCGTCGGAGAGGAGCATCTTCATCAGCTTGAGGACCTCGGGGTTGTCGTCGATGCACAGGATCAGGGCGTCGTGGACCTTGGCCTCGTCGATCCGCCCGCCCTCGATGTCGACCTTCTCGAGGTCGACGAGCTGGAGCCGGCGGTAGTCCGTGACGATGTCCTGGACCCGCGGCTCCTCGGTGTCGGTCAGGCGCCGCCGCAGCGCGACGGGCAGGTCCTCGGCCCGGCGGTCGAGGACCTCGTCGTCGAAGTGGTCCTCGCCCTTGAGCATCTCGACGATGAACCGGGAGCCCCGGCCGAGCTCGCTCTCGGCCCGGATACCGCCCTTGTGGACGAGGACGATCTCCCGGGCCAGCGCCAATCCGATGCCCGTGCCCTCCTGGGCCCGGGACTTGGACCCGTCGACCTGGGAGAAGCGGTCGAAGATCGTCTCGAGCATGTTGGCCGGGATGCCGATGCCCGTGTCCTCAACGGTCAGGACCACGGTATGGTCTTTTTCTTCGACGTAGATGGTGATCTTGCCGCCCTTGTTGGTGAACTTCAAGGCGTTGGAGAGCAGGTTGAACACGACCTTCTCGAACTGGTCCGGATCGAGTATCAGCTCGACCGGGTGCGGCGGGTGCTGGTAGTAGAGCCGGATCTGCTTCTGGTCGGCCAAGGCCTTGGCCGAGGAGAGCAGGGGGGGGATGAATTCGACAAGGTTGACGGTCCGGACCTTGAGCCGCATCTTTCCCTCCTCGAGCTTGGTCAGGTCGAGGAGGTTGTTGATGAGTTTTAGCAGCTTGTAGCCATTACACTGCATCGTCTCCAGGGTGTCCTTGAGGGCCGGGGTCAGCTTGCCCATCTTGCCTTCGAGGAGGGCTTTGAGCGGGGCCAGCATGAGCGTCAGCGGCGTCCGCAGCTCGTGGTTGACGTTGGCGAAGAACTGGGTCTTGAGCTCGTCCAGGCTGCGGAGCTTGATGTTCGACTCCTGGAGCTGGGCCGTCGTGCCCTCGAGCTCGATGCGATTGCGGAGCTCGAGACGACGCAGCCTGTCCATAAAATAGGAGCCGAGGAGCCCCATGATCAAAAGGGATGTCAAGAAGAAAAGGTTGGTGACGATGTCCTCCCAGGCCGCCCGGCTCCGGGCGAAATTGAGGAGGCTGGGAACGATATAGCTCACCTCGATGCCCAGGAACAGGAGGATGGCCTCCCGGAACTTCAACGGCACGGCGATCGCCGCGGCGATGATGATGATATAGAGGCCCTGGACATAGGCCGAAGCGAACCCGCCGAGGAGGTAGATCATGATTGCGATGCCGATGACATCGAGAGCCCCGACGGCGATGGCGATCCGGGCGCAGCCGCGGTTGGTTGTGACCCGGCCGAGAAGGACGAACAGGGCGAAGTGGGCGGCCAGGACGGTCAGCCGGATGTAGAGGAACATCCGGAACAGTTCGGGTGCGTGAACGGCGTCGAGCAAGATGAAGGCCGTGTAAAGGACGGCGCTGAGCAGGATCGTCAGCCGGGCCCGGTTCCTCATCCCGTACTCTTGATAAAGGCGCTCTTCGAACTCGAAATCCCGGGACTTGGTCTTAGTCATGTGTCGCCCTCGGCTTGGCTACGACGATATAACCCTGCGGCGGATCGCCATAGCTTTGGATCCGTTTGAGGCTCATCCAGCCGGACTCGTCGAGCAGGGCCTCGAGTTTTTCCGGATCGAAGAAATCGAACGTCCCGGCCTCTTCGAGCTCGGTCAGCGCCTGGGCGTCGTTGAGGAACGATCGCAACGAGTCGAGGAGGAGGGACTTGGGCATGCGGGACGGCAGCGAATCCTCAGGCATGGCCTCGATCTTGGCCAGGAGGCGGGTGAACGGGCCCGAGGCGTCGGTGTCCGGCCGCATGCTCGACAGGACAAGCAGGCCGCCCGGCACGATGATCCGGCGGACTTCCCGGAGCGTTTCGGCCGGATTAAAGATGTAGGATAGGACAAGGCTCATGACGACTTTATTATACCAGCCCGGCTTGATAGGGAGATGGAACGAATCCTCCAGGGTCCCGGGCAGGATCAGCCTCCGGAATCGTGGAAGGGCCGGGTCGAGCCCCCGGACGTACCGGGCGGCCCGGTTGAAGTCGTTGATGATTCGGTATTCATGGACGTCGAAGCGCGTTTTTAGCCAGTCGTCGAAGTCCGACGTGATCCGCTCTCCCCTGAGGATGCGGTGAAGGCGGGGCGAATAGTCCTCCTGGATCCTCATGGCGCAATCGAGTGTCAGGTTCTCGACCTTATCGGCCATCTCTACGAAGGTCCCCACCTCGCCGTTGACGAAGCGGCGGATGGCCAGGAACCGGCTCATCTCGAGATCAAGGGCCAGGAAATCGATCCGGCCCTGCGGCCCGGCGAAATCGATCCGGGCCAGAAGCTTCTGCCGGGCCTGCTTCATTGCCTCGGGGACGAGGTCGGCGATGGTGATATGAGCCGGGGGCCCGCCCAAGTTCCGGAGAACGTGTTCGACGAAATTCCCGGTCCCGCCTCCCAGGTCGAGCAGCCGGTCACCGGACCGAATGTCCAAGGCCCCGAATTGGTCGGCCATGAGCTGCTGATACTCGTCGGCCATGGCCATGATATCGAAGCCGATCAGGTTGCCCTCCCCAATGAGATAGTGGCGCCAGTAGCTCTTGCGGTTCTTGAGATCGCGGGGCGGCAGCCGGTCCTTCTCGGCCCGGCGCATGACCTCCATGTCCCGGCGACTCGGCAACATCGTCTGGATCATCGAGCCGTGCAGAAAGCGGTGGATGAGCGATGTGATCGTGCCGAACATGCGCAGAGCCTCGAGGGAGGTCCGGGCATTGTGGCCGATGGGGACGGAGATGACTTCGCGGGGAGCGTCGGCCTCAACGCTCATGACATCGCGGATGAAGTCCGACTTGATCCACTCGTCGTATTGCCCGTAGACCCAGGTGATGGGCCGATCGATGCGCCGCATGTCATCCCTGGCCTGATCGAGCGTCGCGACGCCGTTGGCGACGACGTCGGAGGCATACAGCGCGTGTCGAATATAATTGCCGAGGATAGGATAGGAACCGAAGTCGAGGCCGAGCTGGTATTGCTCGAGGACGTCCAGACCGGCGTTGATGCGGATCATCATGTCGCGGAACTCGAGCGCCCCCATGCAGGAGACCCAGTAGCTGATGCGCCGCCCATAGGCTTCATCGCGCAGGACGACACGGGCCTCCAGAGCGGACAATGAGAACGTGACCAGGACGACGGAGCTAGCCCGGATCTTGGGATTGCCATACAGCCAGTCAATGACAGTCTTGAGATCATCGACCCCCGGGCTGGTGGTCGAATTCAGGGTCTCCCACGGCGGTTCGGAGGCATCCGGGTCCTTGTGGCTTTCGCCCTTCCTGCGGATGCCGTCGTAGCGCACGACAGCCAGGGGCTGGCCCAGGTTGCGGAAGTTCTCGCAGAGCGTCAGGGCCAAGCTGAAAAGGGTCTCTTTGGTCTTGCCGAAGGCCGGCGGCACAACGACGACGGGGACCGGCTTCTCGTCGAGCGGCAGGGACGTGTTGAGCAGACCGACGATCTCCTCGCCGCGCGCGTTCTCCAGGCGGATGACGTGCGGGGCCATGAGCGAGGCCCGGACGAACTCGGGCGTGACGCGGCTCGGCTCGCGGAGGGTCCGGGCCTCTTCGCCCCGGCGGGCGAAGTCCGGCTCGGGCGCGCTGACCGACTGGATGCTCATCCGGCTGATGCCGAACTGGACGCCGTACTTCAGCCCGGAGCCCTCGTCCGCGGCCGCGCGGCCGACGTGGCGGACCTCGCCCGTCTCCTCCCAGAGGACCTTGCCGCCGTCGAGGATGGCCAGCGATTCGAGGGGCGTCCCTTTGAGCAGGACCGGGGCGCCGTTGCCGGCGACGAAGCTGACCCCGTTCGGGCTGATGTCGGTGATCCGGCCGCAGAGGCGCTGGTCGAACGGCGCCGGCAGGGGGATCTCGATCCGGAGGTCGCCGGCCGGCGAGATCCGGCGCTCGGCCCGCTTCTCCGAGTAGAACATGACCCGGGGATAGAGGCAGATGAGCGTGCCGCCGTCCCGGGCGATCCGGGCGATCATGGTCTCGAAGTTGTAGGTGGAATAGCCGATCTGGTACGACACGAACAGCAGGTCGGAGGTCTTGAACTTGACGTCGAGCTTCTCCCCGGCCAGGAGGCAGACGTCCGGCGGCCGGATCTCGGAGAAGGTCAGGATCTCGGGATTGCCGGATTTCGCCGGGACGGCCGCGACCTCGATCTGGCGCTGGAAGGCCTCGCGCATGAGCGACTCGATCTTGACCGAGTCGGTGAAGAGGACCATCTCGTCGGTCCGGAGAAAGGGGTAGCGGAGCTTGAGCTCGGTGAGGTCGCGGATGGCGACGTAATCCGACATGAACTGGAGGAGCGACAGCCGGCTCAGGTCGTCCAGGGACTCGAAGGCGACGGCGACGCCGCCCTGGTCCGGGTCCTGGCGGATGACCCGGCCCTTGACGGTGTACTTCCGCCCGTCGGGCAGGGTGATGGCGAAGGGCAGGGCGGCGCCCTCGGGGAAAATCTGCGACGTCTTGAGGAAGACGCCGTTCTCGCTGAGGTTGACGAGCTCGGCCTGGCCGGCGAGGCCGGTCTCGACGCGGATGTCATCGGCGCCTTCGAGGATGACCCGCATGGACGAGCGCTTCTCGCGCGAGCGCTGGGCCAGGAGGAAGCTGATCTTGCGCCGGAGGGCCAGCGGGTCGGACGGCTTGACCAGGCAGCAATCGATGCGGCCGTAGCTCGCGAGATCGATGGTCGTGCCGTTGGAGTTCGAGGCGGTCAGGAGGATCTTGATGATGGCGTCGGAGTTCTTGAAGATCTCGTTGAGGAAGCGCAGCAGTTCCGTGCCCTTCATCCGCGGCAGGTCGTCGTTGACGACGAGGACGTTGACCTCGGGCAGGGCCTTGATCAGGTGGATCGCCTCGACGCCGCTCGTCGTCGTGTAGACGGCGTAGATGTCCCGCAGGGCCCGCTGGAGCTTCTCGAGGTAGGCGAGGTCGTCATCGACGATGAGAACGATGGGGAGCGTCCCGGGCGTCGTTTTTTCCACCTGGGCTCTCGCCATCTAGGGTCCGGCCTCCGGGCAGGGGGGATCGGGGCGGCGGGCCGGGACAGACGGGGACGCTGGAGAGAGAACCAAACTCCGGCGGGCCGGACGACACCAAATTTTGTGGGACCGCATGATCGTCCACACAAAATCTAGTATTAATGGCCGGCGAC
>Ga0209610_1000462_pt1 | contig 21304 bp, 17 predicted proteins | sample LakKivw275mmetaG_FD_184137 | JGI IMG/M metagenome (GOLD analysis project Ga0209610, IMG submission 184137) | Anoxic lake water microbial communities from Lake Kivu, Rwanda to study Microbial Dark Matter (Phase II) - Lake Kivu water 275m metaG... | ecosystem: Environmental > Aquatic > Freshwater...
GAGTCTTGTTATCAGCGGGCTGATCTTTTATCCGCAGCAGAATCCATTGTTCAGTCTGGTAACCGGAGGCGCACTGTTTGGAGTTGTATATATGACTACAGATCCAGTATCACAAGCCAAAGGCAAGCTTGCCATCTGGATCTATGGTGTTCTGATCGGTTTTCTGACCGTGTTTATCAGAAGGTATTCATTATTCTATGAAGGGATGATGTTTGCCATTCTGTTGGTTAATGCCTTCATGCCGATGATCGAATTTGGGCTGGACAAGCTGCAGAAACCCAAAGCCAAGGCGGTGAAAGCATGAGCGTTTCAGGTAACGGCATAATGGACAGCAAGTTCTTCCCGGTTGTTTTCATGCTTATTCTTACCGTCATCTTTGTCGGCATCCTCGCTGCCTTCTATCGCGCTTCAGAAAAGGGGATCGAGCAATATAAACAACAGACTTACAAGCTGCAGATCCTGTCTCTGTTTGCTGATACTTTATCTGTTCTGACTGGCATCGAAAAAGCCGAGCTGACTGATCCTGTGCGGGTGCAGGAGAACTATGAAAAGTATATCAGAGAGGTGAACATATCCTCAGATCAGATAAAAACGGTCAGCAGCAGATATTTTACAGCGTCAATTATGCAGGACAACGTTCTGGGCTATTGCTTCGATATTAAGGGCAGCGGACTTTGGGGCACGATGCGAGGCCTGATGGCGGTAACACCTGATTTTTCGAAAATAATCAACTTTGTGATTTACGATCAGATGGAAACTCCGGGTTTGGGTTCCAGAGTAACGGAAGACTGGTTCAAGCAGCAGTTTGCAGGTAAATCCCTGATCTCTGGAAACGCTGTTGAAGACTTTAGTCTGGTTCAGGAAGACGCAACAGCCAATGCCGCTGAGATCAGACAGGTCACCGGCGCTACAATAACTAGTTCTGCAGTGCTTAAAATCATAGTTTCTGCGGCTGCTGAACTGAGAGACCTGAGACCGGATTTAAAGGGTGAGCAAGATGAATAAGAAAGACATCTTCATCACCAGTGCCTTCAAGGAAAACTCCGTCTGGAAACAGATCCTGGGCATCTGCTCATCTCTGGCCGTGACCAATCTGATGCTCAACAGCCTGATCATGGGTCTGGGAGTCATTTTCACCCTGATCTTTTCCAATCTGACCATCTCTGCCATCCGTAGTTACACGCCCCGCAGCGTCAGAATGATGGCTCAGGTGCTTATCATTGCTTCCTACGTGATAATCGTCGATATCTTTCTGAGAGCTAATCTGCCTGACATCAGCAAGCAGTTGGGACCATATGTCGGCCTGATCATCACAAACTGCATCATCATGGGCAGGGCGGAAGCTTTTGCCGCCAAAAACAATCCTATGGATTCTGTGATCGATGGCCTGGGCACGGGAATCGGTTACACCCTGGTTCTGCTCTGCATTTCTGCAGTGCGTGAGCTGTTTGGATTCGGTTCGCTGTTTGGCTGGCAGGTCCTGGGTTCCTGGTGGCTGAAGTGGTCAGTGATGGTAATGGCGCCAAGTGCCTTTTTCCTGCTCGCCATTATGATCTGGTTGATCAACGACCATTATTACAAAGTGAAGAAAGGTTAGGAGCGAAGCCATGGATATCAGTCCCATCGTCCTTTTCTGGGCAGCCATCTTTACCAGCAATGTGCTTCTGACCAATTTCCTGGGGATGTGTTCTTATCTGTCTGTTTCCAGGGAGATGGAATCTGCTTTCGGACTGGGTGTTGCGGTCATCTTCGTGCTGACCATCACCTGCGCCCTGAACTGGCTGGTTTATTACTATCTGCTGGTTCCCCTGAATATAATCTATCTCCAATACATCATTTTCATCATCGTGATCGCTGCTACGGTGCAGTTGCTGGAATTGATAATTGAGAGATTTGTACCTGCTTTATATTATACATTGGGCATCTTCCTGCCTCTGATAACGGTGAACTGCGCGATCTTCGGCGTGGCTCTGTTCATGATCATCCGCAACTACAGCTTCATCCAGACCATTGCCTATGCAGCCGGAAGCGGCATCGGCTGGCTTCTGGCAATTCTGATGCTGGCAGGGATCCGTCTTAAGATCAAGGATAAAATGATCCCCGCAGGATTGCAGGGTGCCGGCATCAGTTTAATTGTGACAGGCATCATGGCCTTGGCGTTCATCGGTTTTTCCGGTATCGTCAACGTGCAGTAAGGTATTTCAGACAATGTTTCTGCAGATTCTCAGCGATATCGGAACGGCTTCAGCAGTCACTGTGACCCTGGCAATCATATTAGTTATTGCGCAAAGATATCTGAACGACTATGGCGACTGCAAGATCAGCATCAACCAAAAGCGCGATGTGACTGTCAAAGGCGGCAGTTCACTATTGACTTCGCTTTCCGAACAGCAGATCTATCTGGCTTCCGCGTGCGGGGGCAGAGGCAGTTGCGGAGCTTGCAAATGCAAGGTTGAAAGCGGGGGAGGGCCACTGCTCCCGACCGAAAAGCCTTTGCTCAGCGCCAAAGAGCTACAGGAAAACATTCGTCTCGCCTGTCAGGTCAAAGTCAAGACCGACATCAGCATTTTTATTCCGGAAGAAATTTTCAACATCCGCAGATACAAAACGGTGGTTACGGAAATCATTGATTACACTTATGACATCAAGGGCATAACCTTTAAACTGCTTGAACCGGATGCCGTGGATTTCAAAGCCGGCCAGTACATGCAGCTTGAAACTCAGCCCTATAATAAAGTGAAGCAGAAAACCATGCGGGCATATTCGATTTCTTCCAAACCGGAGGATAAGAACATCATCCAGCTCATCATCAGACTTGTTCCCGAAGGCATTTGCACCACCTGGGTGCACAAATACCTGAAAGTGGGGGATGAAGTCTTTATGACAGGCCCCTACGGCGATTTCTTCATTCGAGACACCGATGCCGACATGATCTATATCGCGGGGGGAAGCGGCAAAGCACCGATAAAATCGATGCTGGAACATCTTGAAGTGGTGGGCACCAACCGTAAGATGACCTACTTTTTCGGAGCCCGTAGTCCTGAAGATCTCTATCTGACAGAGCAATTCAAGAATTATGAACAGGTCTTTCCCGATTTTACTTATGTGCCGGTTCTGTCTCGTTGTGATGATGGTGAAAAGTGGTGTGCCAGGACAGGTTACATCATGCCCTACCTGAAAGAGTTCATCCGCGATCCCCAAAAAACTGAGGCCTATATGTGCGGCAGCCCCGGAATGCTGGATGCCTGCAAGAAAGAGCTTTTGGCTCTGGGTGTTCCCAATGATAAGATCTACTTTGACAGCTTTGCTTAAGTGAGGACTCGATGAAACAAACACCTCTGGAAGAAAAGATCACTGCGAAGATGCAGCCCGGAGTCATCACTCTGAGCGGTTTTTTGGGCAGCGATGACAGGCATTACCACGAAATTATTGAAGACGATGAAAAAGTCCTGGAAGCTTATGGAGTAACGGCTGAACAGATCGCTAACCGGCTGGACTACTTTACCAAAAACTCGTTTGACAGCTTCATGGGACCTGTGCTTATAGACGGAATCTATGAAGTGGAAACCGAAGTCTATCGAGGCAAATTGCCATGTCCTTTCAGCCATCCCGGCATTTACCGAAAGACCGTCACCACTCTGACCAACACCAAAACAGGCGCAGTCCTTCGCTGGACAGGGCTGAATCTGCACCTCATCCGCCAGCATCATTTTTTTGAAGGAAAGGGCTCTGCCTTTCGCCTGGAACCTGAACTGCTGATCAAAACAATTTTCTAAAACATCACCCCAACCCTTTATCTCCCTTAATTTCCACGCAGCCTCCTGTCTGGCTCACCCCGGGTGGACCCTGCGTGGACCCCGCGTGGATCAAAGGGAAGATGTATGCGTTGAAAATGCTCAGAGAAAACAGGAAAACTGAATCTGCAAGGGGCAACAATCATTTCGCTTGACGATAAGGCAAAAGGGATTTTCCTGACAAAGCATGAAAGAAATAAGTCAGAACAGGATAATGCAATACGCGTTCTTTACAGCAGTTGCAGCCACCATCTATTTTCTGGAAAGCATGGTGGTCCGGGCTTTGCCTTTTCCCTTTCTGAGGATCGGGCTGGCCAATGTGATAATAGTTTATCTGCTGATGAGACGAGAGTTTATCTTAGCTCTGACAGTTAGTGTGATGAAAACGGTCATAGGCGGGCTGATCAGTTTTACTTTGCTGAGTCCGGCAACGCTGCTTTCCATCAGCGGCGGGGTCGTATCCCTGCTGGTGATGTGGGTTTTGCTGTGTTCGGGAATCAGGTTCAGCATTCTGGGCATCAGCATAGCCGGAGCAGTTGTGCATAACATTGTGCAGGTATTGATGGTCAGATGGGTCCTGATCCAGCGTGACAGCATTCTATATCTGCTGCCGTTGCTGATGGTACTCGGCATAGTAACCGGCTTCATTACAGGCGTTATAGCTTATGAACTTTATCAGAAACTGGAAGGAAAGGCAGAATGCGAAAGCAAACCAAACGAGTTATCAGCGAAAAACATAGAAAACTGATCAAGATCAGCGTTGCCGGATTATGCGTTCTGATCGGCATAATCGTCGGTATTGTATGGTTTTACAGGGACGAATTGCCGCCCACTGCCGAGCTCAGAAACTTCACCATGCGTTCCGGTTCGGAAGTCTATGACCGCAATGGCAAGATGATCTATCTGTTTGCTTTTGAGCGCAGAAAACTTGTTTCCCTGAATGAACTGCCGCCTTATCTGATCGACGCTCTGATCGTCACGGAGGATAAGAACTTTTATCATCATTTCGGGATCGACATACTCGGAAACATCAGAGCCCTGATCATTGACATCATCAGAATGGACTTTTCACAGGGAGCCAGTACCATAACGCAGCAAATGGCTCGTAATATGTTTCTAACCCTGGATAAACAGGTCTCGCGCAAGATCAAGGAGATCATTCTGGCCTTCCGGATCGAGCAGAGTTTCAGCAAAGATGAAATTCTGGAGATCTATTTCAACAAGATCTTTTTCGGCGGCCAGATCTATGGAGTGGAAACCGCTTCGCTCTATTACTTCGGCAAACACGCGATGGATCTGACTTTGCCGGAAGCGGCACTGCTGGTTGGTCTGATCCAGAGACCGAATTATTTCGATCCCCGCAAACACAAAGACAGGGCGATAGAACGGCGCAACTTCGTACTGGCAAATATGCTCAAGCACAGAAAAATCTCTCAGGCTGAATACGATGCCGCCGTCAAAAGCTCCATCAATCCGGAGCAAACAGCTCTGCGCCATAACTCTTCAGATTACTTTATCGAGACCATCAGACAGTATCTAGAACGCAAATACGGCACGGATATGCTGTTTGAAGGCAATTTAAAGATCTACACAACCCTGGATTACAACCTGTCGAACTATGCTGATTCCGTTCTGAATGCACATCTGAGCAAGATCGAAAAAAGCCGCAACTACAAAGTGAAATTCAAAGATTTTGAACCCAACCGGTCTGATATCATTACGGATTATCTGCAGGGCGGACTGGTTCTGATGGAAAACAAAACCGGATACGTGCGTGCCATGATCGGTGGCAGAAGCTTTACTCACAGCAAGTTCAACCGCATGACTCTGGCCAGGCGACAACCCGGCTCAGCAGTAAAACCGATCTACTATACCCTGGCTGTCGAAAAAGGCTACACGCCAGCCACTGTCATCAATGATGCGCAGATCATTTTTAGAGATTTGGCCGGCAAAGAATGGAAGCCTCGAAATTATTCGCTCGATTACAACGGCTATACCAGAATGCGTAAGGCCATCACTTTTTCCTATAACCTGTGGGGTGTAAAAACGGTCTATGATATAGGACTGACGGCAGTTTCAGACGTTTTTCAGCGCTTCGGTTTCAAGTACGATGCCACGGATTATTCTGTGGCCCTGGGTTCATACGAAGTAGTTCCGATGGACATCATATCAGGTTATACGGCTTTTCCCAACGGCGGTTTTCGGGTCAAGCCAATCTTCATCCAAAGAGTGGAAGATAAGAAAGGCAAGGTCCTGGAACGGGCCAAGGTCCTGCAATACAAAGTCTGTGAAGAGGAAGTGGCATACATCATGACCAGTATGCTGGAATCAGTGGTCACAGGCGGTACTGCAACCGCTGCCAGACAGGGATACAACTGGCCTGTGGCAGGTAAAACAGGAACTACGGATGACTACAGGGATGCCTGGTTCATAGGCTTCAATCGGGATATGACTTTGGGCATCTGGTCAGGTTTTGATAAAAACATCACTCTGGGGTCGAACATGTCAGGCGGAGTAGTCTGCGCACCGGTCTGGGGACAGATCATGACCAAGGCCATTCTGCTAGACAATAAAGGCCGCTATCCAGCAGCAGGGGACAGCAGATACGCTTTTATCGAGCCACCTAACATTGTGCATCAGACGATCAATCCGACCACCGGATTCTATGCCAAAGACGGTCTGAATGAGGTGTTTATCGCCGGAACAGAGCCCTTGCTCGAAGCTGACAGTCTGGTTTATAATTTCCGTCCCACACGCTATCGGATCTATGATCCGGTGCCGTTTGTCGTTTCCCCCAAAAATCAATGAAAGATATACTTATATGGAGAATTGAATAATGAATCTGGCAGTTTTTGACGATGCAACGATAAAGTTCTTACCAGTCAGTTACACCCGCTCTGTGGGAGACATCCGTTGCGGAATTCTAAAGCTGAGACAACGGCTGCAGGCTCTTCTATTCGGAGAGCAGGACAGTATCATTATCGATCTACAGCTGGTCCCTCTCTATAAGGAAAGGCATCCGGACTGGATGGTCAATCAAATAAGCGGAGATACATTGATTGTTAATTCCAGATTGAAATGCAGTCCTGACAGCATTAAGTCTATAAAAGACTTGAAACCAGGTGAGAGTCTGGTTCTGGAAGATGGAACTATTGTCGCGCTCAGACTTGATTTACAGCAGACTGAGCTGGCTTATGAATCGATCAGAGAGTTGCTCAAAAAAACCGAAAAGATCTCCTGCAAAGCAGGCCTGTATCATAATATGGCAGATATCATAATGGACAACGGCAGGATGCTGGAATTTGATTATGAGCAGTTCTTTCATGATGCTGAGAACTTCATTGAAACAGAACCGGGGGTTACTTTACTCAATCCCTATCAGGTGTTCATCGGCGAAAATGCAGTTCTGAAACCGGGTGTGGTCATAGATGCGACACACGGCCCGGTTGTCATTGACGAGAATGCTGAAGTGATGTCACATTCTGTGATCACGGGTCCTGCCTACATAGGCAAAGGCAGCATCGTTAAAGTTGGTGCTAAAATATACGGAAATACATCCATCGGACCTGTATGCAAAGTGGGTGGTGAGATTGAAGGCAGCATCATTCAGGCTTACTCAAACAAGCAGCATGACGGTTTTCTGGGTCATGCCTATGTGGGTGAGTGGGTCAACATCGGCGCAGGAACCAACAACAGCGACCTAAAAAACAACTACAAGCCCGTGTCGCTTTATTCATACTATGACAACGCAAAGATAAATTCAGGATACCAGTTTCTGGGGTCGGTCATGGCAGACCATGTGAAAACCGGCATTAATTGCACCCTTAATACAGGTGTGGTGATTGGCACAGGCTGCAATCTCTGGGGCAGCAAACTCTTTTCAGACTATGTAAGATCGTTTTCCTGGGGTGAAGCTGACAATCTGATCCCATATAACTTTGAAGCATTTATCGAAACGGCGCGCACAGTCAAGCTGAGACGCAAGCTGGATTGGTCAGATACGGAGACAGACTTGTTCAGAGCAATCTGGAACATCAAGAATTAGGAGTCAATAGTGCACGATTTTATAGAAGTGGAATACCGCTCAGCCAGGCTGGGCTATTTTCAGAATCCCAAGGGGCTGGAACTGAATCCCGATGACCTTGTGATCGTGGAAGTGGAGCGCGGTGAAGACATTGCACAGGTTTTGCATCTGGCGATCAGCAGTGAAGAACTGGAGAATCAGTTCAACAGCGGCAAGATAATGAACATCAAGAGAATCGCGACAGACGAGGATATCGAGAAACTTAAACACCTGTCCGAAGAAGAAGAAAAAGCTACCAAATCCTTTTTGGACATAGTGGTGAACTATCCTTTCCAGATGAAGCTGATCGATACTGTCTATCAATTTGACGGCAATAAGCTCACTTTCTTTTTTGTTGCGGACGGCAGGATCGATTTCAGAACTTTCGTGCGTGAGCTGGCCAACCTTTTCAAGACCAGGATCGAACTGCACCAGACGACAGGGCGGGACGAAGCAAAACGTCTGGGCGGCTTTGGCATGTGCGGGAACCGCTATTGCTGCGGCAGTTTTCTGAAACGCTTCAATCAGGTTACCATCAAAATGGCAAAGGATCAGAACCTTTCCGGCAACCTTTCCAAGATCTCAGGACCCTGCGGCAGATTGCTTTGCTGCCTCAACTTCGAAGAGGATTTCTATGTTGAGCAAGGCAGGGATTTTCCGATTGTGGGCACCTGTGTTCTGCAGAACGGACAGAAGATGCTGGTCTTCAAAAACGATGTTTTGAATAAGAGAGTGTATCTGACCTCTGAGGATCAGGTGCTTTCCGATCTGCCTTTGGACGAGTTCAAGAAACTGGAAGTGGTTGATATTCCCGTGACGGAAGAATGCCCAGAGTAATCTATTCCATACATCCTGACGATTTACAGACAGAGATTCTGGCAGCAGGCTTCAAGGCCTTCCGGTTCAGGCAACTGATGAAATGGCTCTATCCAAAAGCTGTTAATGACTCTAATGCCATGACGGATCTGCCTGCCGATTTTAAAGATTTCCTAATTAAAAACTACATCTTTTCTTTGCCAGAGATTGTCCAATACCTTACTGCCAAAGATGGTTCCACCAAATTTGTTCTGAAGCTGACGGATGGAGAACTGATCGAATGTGTTTTGATGCCTGAAGAGAAGAAAAACACGCTCTGCATTTCATCCCAGGTTGGGTGCGCTTTCGGCTGTTCATTTTGTGCAACTGGCAAACTCGGCGCTGTAAGAGATCTGACCGCGGACGAGATCATGGCACAGATCATGGTTGCCAGGCAGTTTCTGAAGGATGCAAAGCTGACCAATCTTGTCTTCATGGGCATGGGCGAGCCGCTGGACAATCTGGAAAACGTGACGGCTGCCATCCGCATTCTGCAGTCTGATTTTGGCCTGCAATTCAGCCCGAGGCGCATGACAGTCTCCACCAGCGGCTATGTGCCAAAGATCTATGAACTCGCCGAAACCGGCATCCGGGTCAAGTTGGCGGTATCTTTGAACAGCGCCATCAATGACAAGCGCGATGAGATCATGCCGATCAATAAATTGTATAATCTGGCAGACCTGAAAAAAGCCATCCTGAGTTTTCGCAGGCAGAGCCCCTGGCGAGTGACACTTGAATACATAATGATCCCGGACTTCAACATGGGTGAAGAAGATGCCAAAGCATTAGTCAAATTCGTCGGTGATATTTCCTGCAAATTAAATCTAATTCCTTACAACAAAGTGGAAGGATTTCCCTGGCACAGTCCGACCTGGAAGGAGGCAACCGCTTTTCAGGACAGGTTACGAGAGCTTCCCATCGCGGTCACCATCCGTAAAAGCAGGGGCACAGACATTTCAGCGGCCTGTGGTCAACTGGCTGCACAGCATAAATCAAAGTGAGGTGAACATGAAAGAGATAAAAGACATTGCCGTCAAACTTTTCGGCAAAAACCATCCCTGCAAATGCGGCGGCGGGCACGAAATCTGCCTGGACTGCTATGTCTGCAGGGTTTCTGAGCCTGACCAGTTATGGAACAAAAAAGACCCGATCGCTGATTATATTGACGCCACAATTCTGAAAGCTGATGCAGTGGAAGACGATATAAAGTCGCTTTGCAGCTATGCCGTGAAGTCCAAGTGCAAGGCGATCTGCATCAATTCACATTTTCTGCCCTATGCCAAGAGCAGGGTCAAAGACAAGGTTGCGCTCTGCACCGTGATCAATTTCCCTTTGGGCTCGGGCACGAATATGGCGGTTCTGGCAGAAGCAGAAGCCGTTCTGGATGAGGATATTCACGAGCTTGACATGGTTCAGAACCTGCCTGCTTTGCGTTCCGGTTACTGGCAGGAAACCTATCAGGGCATTCTGGAGGTCAAGAAAGTCTGCGAGGAATCCGGTTCTCTGCTCAAGATCATCATTGAAACCTGTTTCCTGACGAAGGAGCAGATCATCATGTCCTGCCTTATAGCCAAAAAAGCCGGTGCTGATTTTGTGAAAACCTCGACCGGCATGGGTTCAGGCGGTGCGACTGTAGAGAATATCAAACTGATGCGTGCCGTAGTGGGTCCCAAGCTTGGCGTCAAAGCCAGCGGCGGCGTCAGGACCAGAGAGGACGCTTTGAAAATGCTGAAAGCCGGAGCAAACCGCATCGGAACCAGCAACGCCAAAGCCATCATTGAGGGATAGATGCAAATCAGATTAGCCGGGTTCAACATTGACAAAAACCTGATAGATAAGCTGGGCGAGGACATTTCAGCGACACCAGAAGTGATTTCCGCCGCTTATGCCCGCATCAGCAGAAGCAGCAAATCCGTTACAGAACTGCGCAAAGCAGCCCGTGACGATGTTGCCAAAGCCCGCAATTCAAACTGGGAGATCGTCTTTGAGATGGGTCACGCCTCAGTGGCGGAGCATGCCGTTTTTAATTTTGACATCATCGGCATTTCGCGTTACCTGTCTGAATTCATCCAGCGCAGCCGGCTGGCGTCCTTTACAGAAAAGAGCCAGCGCTATGTTACCCTGGACGGCGATTACGTTTTTCCTGATGAGATCGCCCAAAGCAAATACAAGGATGACTTCACAAAGCTTATGGATAAAGCGTTTGCGCTCTATTCCGATTTGTATGAACAGCTCAAGGTTCAGAAATCGAATGAGCAGGCCTGGCCTTCCAAACGAGAACTGGAGGGAGCTGCCAAAGAGGATGCCCGCTATGTTCTGCCGCTTTGCACCAAGACGCAGATGGGGATGACCATCAATGCGCGCAGCTTTGAACTGCTTTTGAGAAGGCTGTCCTCCATACCTTTGCAGGAAGCCCAGGAGCTGTTTAAACTGCTTTACGAAGAGGTTTCCACCGTTGCGCCATCCATTGTCAGATTTGTCACAGCGGATGAATTTACCTACAGAAAACTAAGCTGGAAGCAGGTTCCGAAGACAGAAGCCCATGTTTCAAACCAGATAGAATTGCTGGATTCCTCAAAAGATGCGGATGACAGGATCCTGGCTGCATTGCTGTTTGAGCAGCAGGGAGGCACTTTTATTCAGGCTCAAAAAATCATCCAAACCATGGGCAAGGATGAGAAAAAAGCTTTGTGGAAGGAGCTTTTCACAGGTGTCATGCCTTGGCACAAGATGCCCCGCGCTTTTGAACTGGCTGATTTCACCTTTGAGCTGACCATGTCTGCCAGTTGCTATGCCCAATTCAAGCGCCACAGGCTCTGCACCATTCTCAAAGCGCCTTACAATTCTGAAGACGGATTCGTCATTCCGCCTGCCATAAAAAATCAAGATCAAATCAAAACGATCAAAGCTTTCCTGAAAGAAGCTGAAACCCTTGCAACCAGGATCAGTAAACTGAATCCCATTTTATTTCCCTATATGCTGACCAATGCGCACAGGGTCAGAGTCCTTGCCAAAATGAGTTTGAGGGAGATCTATCATTTTGTGCGCCTGCGTTCCGACGCACATGCGCAATGGGAAATTCAGGCTCTGTCCAATAACCTTGTCTCCATCGTCAGAAAAAAGAGCCCTCAGGCCGCAAAATGGTTGATGGGCAAAAGCGAATTTAACCTGTAGTCCCTATTTTCAGATAGATAGTATCTCCGGTGCCTTGGAAGGGAACGATCCCAGCCCAAGGCATTGTCTTTTATCACATCAGAAAATATATCTTATTACATCAGCTTCTTAATCCACGCAGGGTCCTCGCGGGCTCAGCCTGCGTGGACCCCGGGTGGACCCTGCGTGGATCAAGATGACAAAAGTCCAACCTATTGGGAAATATGGGGGATAGGTCTGATAAAAGACATCAAATGATTGATAGAAAGAGTGAATAAAGTAAAACAAACAAATCACGCAAATGTGCTGGCGAGATTATTGGACAGATCATCTAAAAAAGTTCAAAAAAGAGAAATAAGTTCCGGCTCAAAGCGGCTGAAAGATCAGGATTCCTTGTCTTCTTCGGTTTCCTTTTTATCTTCTGAAACGAAGAGATTCTGATTTTCTTCGAAGAATTCGGCTTTTATATTCAGGACTGGGCTGATGTTTTTTTGTGCATTTTCAGGTGGCGGAAAGTTACGACAGCGAAAATCAGCGCTCCGACAGCATCCACCACGATGTCGCGCATGGTGTCGATGAGTCCCAGCCTGGTATCCATAACGCCGGTGGCAAGGTGCAAATCCCTGGCTTTTTGCATATTCGCGCCAAAACCTGCATCAATCAGAAACTCCAATATTTCCCAGATCACGCTCATGGCGAGAGCGAAACTGAAAATGAAGAGAGCTATGAAAGCAGGACTGAGGCACTCGTCGATCTTCTTATTTTTATTGGAAGTAAAGATCAGGATGAATCCGACAAAGCCCCAAAACATGGCTGAAATCCCGTGCAGCATGCTGTCCCACCAACTGTACTTGTAAAAATATTCATGGATTTCCCCCAGATACATGGAGGCAAAGATGAAGATGATAATGATTAATTTCAGCAGGGTGGGAATGTGGATCCTGGTCCATTTGCTGTAAAGGTCAGGCAGCAGAAACATAATGAGAGTCAGGACGGAACTGAACAAGATCTTCCATTCGTGCCCCAGGATATTCAGAAAAATAGCGATCACAGTCAGCAGAATGAAGATGTATTGCAGCATTTCAACGATGTTTTGCATGGTGCTCTTTTTCATCAGGATTCTCCTAAATGTGTTATTCCAGACTCAGACAGCAAGTTTTTCCCATTGCTCATGACTTTCATAAGACATTTTTTGATTGATTATCCCCACTTTCTATTCTTAGCGAATACTTAAAATCCTTATATCGTGTTTAACAAATGGTGTCAAGCTAATTTGTCAGGATTTGATTCTTAAGCAAACGAATCAATGCAATATCGGCCTGAATTCAGTTGACAAAAAAACGGGACTGCGAAGCTTGAAATCAGACCTGCGTCCCTGTAGCTCAGCTTGGATAGAGTGGCACCCTCCGAAGGTGAAGGTCGGGCGTTCGAATCGCCCCAGGGACGCCATTTTTGTCTATAAAGGTAAATATGCCAACCGATATATTAATCTCCATTGAAGAAGTCTCCAAACAGATCGCTGGCAGAGTGCTGTTCGAACCGGTCAGTTTTGGCATTCACCAGAACGACAGGATCGGACTGGTAGGCATCAACGGCTGTGGTAAGAGCACTCTGATCAAGATGCTGGCAGGACTTGAATCTTGCACAACCGGAGAAGTCACATACAGAAAAGATCTGTCGATCGGCTACCTGCCCCAGATCCCTGAGCTTGATTATAACCGTGATGTATTGGCTCAGGTCTTAGTAGAAGCGGATCTGAGCAAAGTAGACCACTGGGAGGCGGAACACAAGGCCAAAGCCATTCTGACCCGCCTCAAAATGCAGGAATATGACAAGCCGGTGGCGCTTTTGTCAGGCGGTCAGAAACGCAAGGTCGACCTGGCGAGGGTGCTCCTCAGCAAGCCGGATGTCCTGCTGCTGGACGAGCCGACCAACCACCTTGACCTCGAAACCATAGAATGGCTGCAGGACTATCTGCAAAGCTATCAGGGCGCGGTACTGCTGATCACGCACGATCGCTATTTCCTGGATGCCATCTGCAACAGGGTTTTGGAGATCGATCAGCAGAAGATCCATATCTACGATGGCGGGTATTCCGATTTTGTGGAAGGACAGATCATCCGTCAAACCGATGCCGCCAGAAAAGAAGTGCGTCGCCAGGCACAGCTCAAGAAAGAACTGGACTGGCTGAAAAGAGGCGCTAAAGCACGCACCAGCAAACCGAAAAACCATGTGGATCGGGTCAAGGAACTGCTGTCAAAATCTTATCTCATCAGCAATCAGGAACTCAGCATTTCCTTCCAGACCAAGCGCTTGGGCAAGACCATCCTGGAACTGCATAACCTCTCCAAATCGTATAACGACAATCTGCTTTTTCATGACATCGATCATAACTTCCAGCCCAAGGACAGGATCGGCATCATTGGCCCCAACGGATGCGGCAAAACCACTCTGCTGAGACTGATGACAGGTGAGGAAAAACCTGACAAGGGAAGCGTCAAATCCGGACTACACACACAGTTTGCCTACTATCGCCAGGACCAGGAAGACCTCAATGCCAATGTTTCTGTGCTGGATTATGTCAATCAGTTTGCAGATGTGATCAGAACAGCGGATGGGACAAAGTTCTCGGCATCCGAAATGCTGAAACGCTTTCTGTTCGATGGCAAGATGCAGCAGATGAAAGTAAGTTCCCTTTCAGGAGGCGAAAAGAAACGGCTGCACCTGCTGGTGTCACTGATGTTCGGCAGCAACTTCCTGATCCTGGATGAGCCAACCAACGATCTGGACATCCGCACTCTGGAAATCCTGGAAGATTATCTGGATGCCTATCACGGCTGCATTGTTGTGGTTTCGCATGACCGCTATTTTCTGGACAGGGTGGTGGACCACATCTTCATATTTGAGAAAGGCAGAATCCGCAAGTTTGCAGGAAACTATTCTGATTACTTATTGGTAAAACGCTATCAGGCAGAAGAAGCAGAAGAAAAGGAAGCTGGCGCAAGCGGGAAAAAGGAAGTTAGCCGGCAGGGAAGAGCCGTGAATGCGCTTTCCTGGAAGGAAAAGCAGGAAATGCTTACGCTGGAAAGAGTTATCGATGATGGCGAGCAGGAGACAAGCAAGATGGAAGCAAAACTTCAAAACTCATCTGGCGAGCTTTCATATGCAGATTATAAAGAGATAAGTGACAGCATAGAAAGCCTGAAAACCGAGATTGCCAAAGCCCTGGAACGTTGGAGTGAACTGGCTGAAAGGGATAATAGAACTTAGAAAAGGAAATTAAAAAAGATTTGGTGCTGAAGGGGGGACTCGAACCCCCACAAGCGCATCGCTTACTAGTCCCTGAAACTAGCGTGTCTACCAATTTCACCACTTCAGCACAACTATGTTGTTCAAATCCCCAAGGGGCATTATTTTGTCAAGCAGAAACTATTGTTTGTCTTTGTAAAGCTTGGCTGCTGCAATAAAATCACGGAAAATGGGATGCGGTTTTGCCGGCCTGGATTTGAATTCTGGATGGAACTGCACTCCGATCAGAAAGTCATTTTTGGGGTATTCCATGATTTCCACCAGCAGGCCGTCTGGCGAAGTGCCTGAAAAGACTGCTCCCTGTTCAAACAGTTTGATCCTATATTTGTTGTTGAATTCATAACGGTGTCTGTGCCGCTCTGAGATCTCTTTGCTGCCATAAATCCTCTGAGCCAGAGAATCAGGTGTCAATTGGCAGGGATAAGCTCCCAGGCGCATGGTGCCGCCCAGTTTTTCCAGGTATTGCTGGTCCTGCATGATGTCGATCACGGGATCTGGCGTTATTTCATCAAATTCCGTGCTGTTGGCTTGTGGCAGATTGCAAAGATGCCTTGCCATTTCAATGGCGGCTACCTGCATTCCCAGACAGATGCCGAAATATGGGATATTCCTTTCACGGGCATACTGAGCAATGGCAATTTTGCCCTCAATTCCCCTTAAGCCAAAACCTCCTGGTATTAAAACGCCGTGAATACCGGTAAGTTCTTTCTTCAATTCATCCGGCTGATAGGTCTTTTCGGAATCAACCCATTTTATTTCAAGTTTCAGTCTGTGAAAGGCGGCAGCGTGGATCAGTGCTTCGTCCACACTTTTATAGGCATCCTGGTGTTTGACATACTTGCCGCAGACGGCAATCCTAACAGAATCGACAGGAGAGAGTACATTGGCGATGAAGGTTTCCCAATCAGCCCAGTCAATTTCGTGCAACTGCAGCTGAAACTGCTTGCATACAATTTCATGCAGGCCTTCTTTATAAAAGACAAGGGGGACTTTATAGACACAGTCCACGTCGATGGCGTTTATGACTTTCTTACGATGAACGTTGGTAAAAAGGGCTATTTTATTATAGACATCCTCATCAAATTCAGTTTCAGAACGGCAGAGCAGAATATCAGGCTGGATACCAATTTCCCTCAGTTTGTAAGCGCTATGCTGGGTGGGCTTGGTTTTCAACTCTCCGGCAGATCTGATATAAGGTACGTAGGTCAGCAGAACATATAATGTGTTCTCATAACCCAGGTCCAGACGAAGCTGGCGGATGGCTTCCAGAAATGGCAGACTTTCGATGTCGCCGACAGTGCCGCCGATCTCTGATATAATGACATCATAATCCTTATCCAGCTTGCAGATGCGCTCCTTGATCTCATTGGTGACGTGAGGAATGACCTGGACAGTTTTGCCCAAATAGTCTCCCCGGCGTTCTTTTTTGATGACGCTGTCATAGATCTGACCTGCGGAGGTGCTTGACCACCGGGACAAAGAGACATCCACAAAGCGTTCGTAATGCCCGAGGTCCAGATCTGTTTCCGCTCCGTCGTCAGTGACAAAGACTTCACCATGTTGAAACGGGCTCATTGTACCGGGGTCCACATTCAAATAGGGATCGAATTTCTGCAGATAGACCCTGTAACCCATACGTTTCAGCAGCAGCCCGATGGATGAGGTGGCAATGCCCTTTCCCAATGAGGAAAGGACACCGCCCATGACAAATATGTATTTCGCCATCGCTACTCCCCTCAGACTAAGGGTTTCAGTTCGGTAAGGGATTCTTTAATGGCATTTATGGTATAATCCAAATCTTCCTGTGTGTGCCTGTAGCAGATATATCCATGATGATAAGGCTGCAGGAAAACCCTGCGTCGGATCAGTTGAGTGTAAAACTCGGTTCTGAGTTTTTTATAAAGCCCTGTTTCATCTTTGGGGAATGTGATAAAGGGCATCCAGGGCGCGCCACTAAAGTTGACCGGCAATCCGGAATCAGCAACCACTTTTTCCACAGCTTTGGCAAAATACATGCCTTTTTCATGGACTGCATCGAGGATGTGATCCCTTTCCAAAATCTCGATGGTTTTCAAAGCAGCTATCTGCGCATCGCTATTGGGGAAAAAGGTGGAAGAAAGGAAAACCTTGTCAGCCAGGACATTCATAATCTCTTTTTTGCCGACCAGAGCACTGATGGAATAGCCATTGGCCATCGCTTTCCCTATCGTGGCAAGGTCGGGAGTCACGCCAAAATACTTCTGCGCACCGCCTAATGAGCATCTGAACCCACTGCGGATCTCATCAAAGATAAGAACAACGCCATATTCATCAGCCAGCTTGCGGATCCCTTCCAGATAACCGGGTTTGGGCATTTCCACTTCATGTGCAAGCGGATGTCCGACCGGAGTGACAATGATGGCAGCCAGGTCCGAGCTATTCTGTTTAACTATGGATTCCAACTGGTCAAGATCATTATAATGGAATTCAATGACATCTTCATACAACTTTTGCGGTATGCCGCCCTTGACTTCCACGCACCAGTCATGCCAGCCGTGATAACCGCAACGAGCGATCTTGGTTTTGCCGGTGTAACCTCTGGCCACTCTGATAGCGACAGTCGTAGCATCAGAACCGGTTTTTACGATGGCGGCCATTTCGCAGCAGGGCACCACTTCCATAAGCTTGTTGACCAGTGTGTTCTGAATGGGTTGAGTCAGGGAAAAGCAAAATCCTTTCTGTTTGATCTGCTGGTAAACAGCATCATCGATCTCATCCTCGCCATAACCTATAATGATGGGCCCATAAGCACAAAGATAATCAATGTATTCATTGCCGTCCACATCAAAGACATGGCTGCCCTTGGCATGGTCAAAAAAGATTGGGTATTCGCCGGGCACAAAGTTATAGGGCCTGCGGATGCCGGCCACACCACCGGGAACGAGACGTTGAGCCTCGTCAAACATTGCGAAGCTTTTATCGAGTTTCAATTTATCAGCCATGATTATTCTCCCTTATGTTACTTCATGTTCCAGAGCGTGGCTATGCCCATTCCACCACCTATGCAGAGCGAAGCCAGGCCTCTCAGGACCTTGCGTTTTTTCATCTCGTGCAGAAGCGTGACAATGATGCGGGCTCCGCTGGCCCCGATCGGATGTCCCAGAGCAATAGCACCACCGTTGACATTTACAATGGAGGGATCAAGTTTACCGATTCCATCCTGCTCCAGACCTTTCAGAACAGCCAAAGACTGAGCAGCGAAAGCTTCGTTGAGTTCTGCCAGTTCAATATCCTGCAGCGCCCACTGTGCTTTTTTCAATACTTTAGCAATGGCTGGAACAGGTCCGTAGCCCATAATGGCAGGGTCCACACCAGCTGAGGCATAATCCACCAGATAAGCCAAAGGCTCAAGACCCAGTTCGGTTGCCTTGTCCTCGCTCATCAGGAGAAGCATGGCTGCTCCATCATTGATGCCGGATGAGTTGGCTGCAGTGACAGAACCGTCTGTCTTGAAAGCAGGTCTCAGTTTCGACAGACTCTCAGCAGTGACACCTTTTCTGGGCATTTCGTCTTCTTTGATAATCACGGGATCTCCCTTTTTCTGAGGGATCTCAACAGGAACGATCTCATCTTCGAATCTGCCGGATGACATGGCAGTTTCAGTTTTATTCTGGCTTTCAGCAGCAAAGAGATCCTGCTGTTCACGGGAAATGAAATATTTCTGAGCCAGGTTTTCTGCTGTAATACCCATGTGGTAATTATTAAAGATATCAGTCAGGCCGTCAAGAACCATCAGGTCAACCAGGTTTTTGTTGCCCATTCTGGCGCCCCATCGGGCATCCGGCAAGGCATAAGGGATCTGGCTCATGTTTTCAGTTCCGCCGGCCAGGACAATATCAGCTTCGCCCAGGGCAATTGATGCGGCAGCAAGAGCAACAGCTTTCATGCCGCTGCCGCAGACTTTGTTGACAGTAAAGGCGGGAATTTGGACAGGAACACCTGCATGAACGGCTACCTGCCTGGCTATGTTCTGCCCAAAACCTGCTCCGCAGACGTTACCGATAATAACTTCATCAATCATTTCGGGCTTGATTGAGCTTTCCTGCAACACAGCCTTGGCAGCAACAACACCCAGTTGAACGGCTGAAACATCTTTGAAAACACCGCCAAAGTTGCCGATGGGAGTGCGTTTGGCACTTATTACAACGGTTTTTCTCATAACTCCTCCAGAAATATTTTTTTCATTGAAATTTGAATCGGTGTTTTGGTCAATCATTTTCCCTTGTTTCTGCATCTCTGATCGAGTATTCATATGCAGCATAAAGTGATACGAAAATGTAAGTATTGCATTAAGCAAAACCATGATAAAATGAGATCTGCAAAAAGAGAATTTCTTAAAAGTTAGGAAATATCGGCGGAATTTCATCTTAATGTCTGTTGATCACAAAGTCAGGATTTTTGACGGAATGATAGGACAGAGGAAGCTGATTAAAAAAACTGCTTGACGATTTTCCATCCCTCAATATTGCATTGCTAATGGTGTATCTTTAGTTGATAAAGTGTTCAAGCAGCACTTATAAGTCATTAATATATAGTAGAATAAACTCATAAATCTGAGAGTGAGGGAGGTTTTCAATGCGAAAGACTGCATTGATCCTTTTAATTCTGACCGCTATCTGCGTTACCGGATTATATGCTGGAACTACAGGAAAATTGGCAGGCAGAGTCAGAGATGAATCCGGCAAGGGCATTGCATACGTCAATGTTCTGGTCTTGCAGGATGGAAGACGCGTTACGGGTATTCTAACCAAAGAGAACGGGTCTTACATTATTATCAACATTCCCCCTGGTGAATATGACGTGAAGTTCCATCTGCAGAGTTATGCGGAGCTTACAGTCCGGGGTGTCAGAATATTTGTGGACCAGACTACCACTCAGAATGCCACTTTGTCAAAGAAAAGCATCGTCCTGGATAAAGTGGTGGTTTCGGCAACGCAGGAAAAAGTCAGCAAAGACCCAGCCGGATCGGCCCGTCAGATCGATACTCAGAATATTGCCAACATGGCTGTAACTGACGTGCAGGGCATTGTGGCACTGCAGGCCGGAGCCGCAATTGTAGCAGGCGAGCTTCACATCCGAGGCGGTAGAGCCAATGAGGTCAATTACACTATCGACAATATGTCTGTTTCTGATCCTGTGGATGGCGGAACAGCCCTCCAGGTCGATCCTGACGCCATCAGCGACATGAAGGTTATGACCGGAGGATTCACTGCGGAATTCGGTAATGCTCAGTCAGGAGTGGTCAACATCATAACCAAGGAAGGAGATCCTTTCTATTCCGGCAAGATCGAATACAGCACAGACAGATACATTGCTCAAAGCCGCAATGAAGATGCCCTGAAATTTGCCTTCGGCGGACCAGTGGTTCCCTTCAGTTCAGATGACCTGCGCAACAAGTTCACATTCTATATGAACGGAGGCGGAAACTGGCTGGACGGAAGACTGAGAAACTATGCAATCAGCGATCCGTACAACGATTTTGTCCTGAATGACGTGCCGCTTCTGGAAAACGGAACTGCCTATGATCCCATCAATCCGTTCAAAGACAGAAAGAAGTTTTTGGATATCGACCTGGGAGACAGATTTTATAACTCATACAACGTGAATTTCAAGACCAAATATGCTTTGAATGAAAGGGAAAAGGTCACTTTTGCCGCTCGCGGAGACAGATCGATCAACGATTTCTTCAGTTATGCCTGGAGATATGCGCCTGATTTCAACGGCCAGGATGAAACGATCCAACGCCAGTATGTGGGATCTTATGATAAAGTTTTGAGCCCGACCATGAACCTGAAAGCCAAAGCCAGCTATTTCCAAAAGGATTACAAGCAGGGGCCAAAAGGGATAGACCGGGATAAATATTTCTTCTATAACATGGATCCTGATCCGAACAACCTGCCGGATGACTATGTCAATCAGGTGCTGTTGGGGAATTACGGCTATGACAGTGTGGGTCTGGATTCAAATGGAGACGGCAGTTTCTATTATTACCAAGGCTTCATGGATGAAACATTCTGGACATACAGAATACAGGGTGTGGAGAATCCGCGTTATGTGATTGGATTTGTAGCTCCTGGTACGATCTATGAGA